>TARA_R110002072_G_scaffold87129_3_pt1 | contig 61688 bp, 52 predicted proteins | sample TARA_R110002072 | Tara Oceans TARA_R110002072 (sample SAMEA4397118) | marine metagenome | biome: Polar Biome; feature: [SRF] surface water layer (ENVO:00010504); material: water (ENVO:00002006), including particulate matter (ENVO:01000060) such as... | depth 5 m | reverse complement strand
GCGAGGATGTGTTTTTTTGTCCAGGCACCGTACGCACTTCCTCGGCAAGGGATTACTTGGTTAACGAAGGGGTGCGCAGGCGGAAGCCGTTTGGGCCGTGTGGTAGCTGGCCCAACAACTCGCTCGATGCGCCGAGGACCAGGGCGCCGAAGCCGTGTCGCTTGCGCACTGCGTCGACGGCGGCGAAGAGCTTTTTGCGGGACGTGTCTTGCTCGGCGAAGAGCTGGCCTTGCTTGATTCCGTGTGGCTGCAGTGAGGTCAGGGTTACTCCGACCAGGCGGACCATGACTCGGCGCGACAACAACTCGTCGAGTAGCGAAGCGGCGATGTCCATGCAGATGTCGGTGCGGTCGGTCGCTTCGCGGATCGAACGAGACCGTTCGCCGCTGACGCCGTCGACGTGACGCAGCTTGACTTGCACGGTGCGCGCCAACATCTGCTGCTGACGCAGTTCGGTGGTGGCACGGTCGAGCAAGTAGGCAAGCATGCCGCGCAAGAACAGGCGGTGCTGCGACCCGGCATCGTCACGTGGCTCGAAGGACGTTTCGCGCGAGATGCTGCGCAGCGCTGGCGTCTCCTTGACGGGCGCTTCGTCGAGGCCACGACAGCGCAACCAGATGTCCTCGCCACGGGCGCCGAAGCTCTGGCGCAACAATTCGCGATCGACGGTCCACAACTGGCGCACCGATTCGATGCCGACCTTGTGCAACAACTGCTGACTCTTGGGGCCGATACCGGGCACCTGCTCGATCGGGAAGTCGCCGAGAAAGTCGAGCTCGTGGCCTTGCGGCACTTCACAGATACCGCCTGGCTTGGCCTTGGTCGTCGCCAACCGCGCCACCGTGCGGGTGCTACCCAAACCCTGCGCAATCGATAGTCCGGTCGCGTTGCGCACTTCTCGACGCAACTCGCGGCACAACCCGGCCAGCGAGCGCTCGGACGAAATGCCGGTCGAGTCCTCGAGCACCTGCTCCACCACCAGCGGCACGCCGGTCAAATCGGCATAGAAGTCGTCCAGCGAACAGACCTCGACGACCGGGGAAAATTGCTGGATGACCTCGGCCACCTTCTGCCGGTAGCGCTCGGCCAGCCGCGAATCCCCCTCCCGAACGATCAACTCCGGACAGCGTCGCTTGGCCTCGTGCAGCGACATCGCGGTCTCGACGCCAAGGCGTTTGGCCTCGTAAGAACGGGACGCGACGACCCCCGTGCCGACCGCAACCGGCTTGCCCAGCACCGCAGGATCGCGCAACTGCTCGACCGAGGCGAGAAAGGCGTCAATGTCGACATGAAGGATGCGGCGGTCCACGAACGGTACCCTAACATTTCACGAACACATGTCCAGAACCTGAGCTTTCCAGGCTTTCCACACTGTCCACATAACTCTCCACAGATCAGACCCGTTTCCACAAACAACCACCAATGGAAGCGAACCTAGCCGCGTGGTTTGCATGCTTCTCAACAACGCTCTCCACATCACATTCCACATTCATCCACAGGGACAGAAGACCCGAGTGCGCCGCGCTTGTTTCCGCATGGCGAACGGTCACAGTGCTTCGCCACCCCATGCACGCCTCCCCCAGCCAAAGCCTGCAACCAAGCCGTTCGTTCGCGGACGAAGTGCGGCAGCTGCTGCGGCTCGGACTACCAATTGCCTTCGTGCAGTTCGGCATGACCGCAATGAACTTCATCGATGTCGCCATGCTTGGGCGACACGACGAACTGGCATTGCCGGCGATGGCACTCGGCAATCTGTTGAGCTGGGCGGCGTCGGTCTTCTGCATGGGCGCGGTCACGGCCGCCGACCCTTTGCTTTCTCAAGCAGTCGGGGCAAATGACCTCGAGGCCATTCCCCGGCTGCTGGGACGCGCTGCGTTGCTGGCCCTGGTTCTGACGATCCCGACCGGGTTGATGCTGATGCCAGCGGCGACCTGGCTGTCGCTGTTTGGCCAGCCGGAAGCGCTTATTCCGGAAGCCGCGATCTACGCCCGCCTGCAGGCACTGGGCATTCTGCCCTTCCTGTGGTACTCGGTGCTCCGCAGCCTGCTGTCGTCGCACGCCAGCCTGATGCCGCAGGTCGTCACCATCGTGCTTGGCAACCTGGCCAACGCCGGCCTCGATTGGCTGCTGATCTTCGGCAACTGGGGCATACCCGAAATGGGTGCGACCGGGGCCGCGATCACGACCGTCAGCTGCCGCTGGCTGATGCTGTTCGGATTGTGCTGGTTCGGTTGGCGCGACATCGGCCCCCACTTGGTGCAACTGCGGGATCGAACGATTCGCGCCCGCGCGTTCGCCTTGGGACCACTGTGGCGCCTGCTCAAACTCGGCCTGCCGATCGGAACCCAATTCGCGTTGGAGATGGGCGCGTTCGCGTTGACCGGCTTGCTGATCGGCCACTACGACGCCATTGCCAGCAGCGCCGGGATCGAAGGTGCCAACCTCGCGGGCCACCAAATCGCGCTGCAACTGGCATCGCTGAGCTTCATGGTGCCACTCGGCCTCGGCATGGCCGCGTCGGTGCGCGTCGGCTGGGCCGTCGGCCGCGGCGACCCGGACGCGATCCGTCGCTCGGTATCGGTCGCCCTGGTCAGCGGCGCCACGATCATGAGCGGCTTCATGCTGCTGTTCTTGCTGCTGCCCGCACACCTCGCCAGCATGCTGGTGATCCACGAAGGCGTGCAAAACGTCGCCGCAGCGCTGATCCCGATCGCCGGCGTGTTCCAGATTGGCGACGGCCTGCAGGTTGTCGCGATCGGTTGCCTGCGTGGCATGGGCGATGTGCGCTCCGCGGTGATCGCCAACCTGATCGGCTTCTGGGTGCTCGGACTGCCGATCGGTGCCTGGCTTGCGTTTGGCTGCGACCTCGGCCCGGCCGGATTCTGGTGGGGTCTGGTAATTGGCTTGTCGGTCGTCGCCATCGGGCTGCTGTGCGTCGTCTACAAGCGCGCCGCTGAGAAGCGCGGTCGCTTGTCGGTCGACTGATCGCCAAACCCGGCTACCATGTGGCCATGCGTAGCACGGCCGTCTTGCTCAGTTCGCTCCTGATCCTTCCGAGCTGCAGCATGTGGTTCTTCTCAGGAGTGGCGACCGTCGATCGTTCGCGACCGGTAGCACTGCTTGAGACGACCGGCGGTGTCGAGTTTGCCGCGACCACGGAGTTCGGCGTCTTGTCCCTTGGCCGAACGGCTACGACCGGCCCATGCCGCGTGCACTACTTTCTCGGCCCGACCCCGCTGATCGAAACCGGTGTCCTGCATTCGACTGGCAGTGTCTTTACCGAGGCGGAGATCGACCTGAAGACGCAGCTGGTGCGGGTGCTCGATCGCAGTGCAACGGTCGAGGATTCCCTGTGGGTCATGTGGACGCCGGACGGCGAGAACTGCGAATCGGTGTCAGTCGAACTCGCGACCGGCAACGGACTCGCCGGTGACTTGCTGCAAGATCCAGGTGTCGAGCTGCCAGCTGGTGCGACGTTGTTGTGCCGCGGTCCAAAAGGCGAATCGATGTTCGCCGGTTTGATCGCCGGCCGCGCGACAGTGCACGACGGACCAGCAGCGGGTCGCTACTACGTGGTCGCTGGCGTCGACCGTGTGCGCGAGATGATCGCGATTCCACGCAAGTACCCGGTCGATATGGCGCCCAAGTACCGCAGTGATGACATCATCGTGATGAAGCCCGTGAAGACCAAGCCGCAGGACTTGACGATTGAGCCAGGTACCGGTGGTGCCGCTCCCGGGCTTGGCGGCTTGATCCCCGGATTCGGCGGCGGCGGCCAATAGCGTCCATGCCAACAGCAGCTATGTTCGAGCCGAGCAGACGCGTCCGCCACTAGAGGCCCGGCCGAACAACCGCGCACAACGCCTGCGGCGGCCTCGCCGCACTTGGCGTCCCGCGAGAGCCTCGCCGAATCCACCGATTCGCCTGCGTTCTCGCGCACCACCACGCTCAGCGATTCCATCCGCACGCGATGCACACTACGTTCCGGCCACGCCTCTAGCGGGGATCCTTGGCGAGAACCGATCGGATCCAACCAGCGCAGTTGGAACGTGCAAACCACGGCGCTTGTTGATTGCTCTCCCATTCGGGCAAGACAACTGCGAGCCACGCTCTGGTTTCGCTGTCGGGCCGCAACCAGCCGCGCGCCCCATTGCGGGCAAACCACCCATCGAGTTGCGCGTCGCATCGCTCCCGAAGGCTTGGCTCCCGCATGATCGCAAACAGCAAGTCCGGCACGACGTCCCAGGAGCGCCGAGCGGCACGGTGCGTCAAGATGCGCATGGCCGCCAAACGCGTTGCCGCAGCGCCTGTTTGCGCCAACCGCCGCACCGCCGGTGCCCATCGCCACCGATCCATTCGCTGCAGAACCCAACTCCCCGCCTTGCGAATCTGTGGGTGCGGATCTTCCAGCAGCGCCACCGCATCTGCGGGTTCGAATGCAACCAGGCGCGCCGTCGACATGATCGCAGCAGCCCGCACCGATGCATGCTCGTGCTGCAGGTACGGAGCCACCGTGGCCGCAAGCTGGGCGAAGCCACACTCTCCGATGCACAACAGAATGCCGGCAATGGCCAGCGGCTCAGCCAACGGCAGTCGCGACGTGCAGAACTGCAACAACGGTGCCTTGCTAGCCGCCACAACCGCCTGGGCAGCGCGCCGACGTCCTTGCCGGTTGCAGGTCGCCAACTGCAGGATCAGATCTTGCTGCTGCTGCAACACGGAGTCGTCACAACGCGGCAGAAAGCGCCGCAAGACCCGGTCTCCACACTGCGTCATCAGCATGCGCGCATGCCTGGCTTGCACCGCCACTGGCGCCTTCAACAAGCCATCCAGCACGACGATTCGCACAAACGCCGACTCATCGTGCAAACCTCGCACGATCAACTCGTCGCTCGCCAACACCTCGCTCAAGGTCGCGGTGGTCGCAAACACTCGACGCCGTGCGTTCGCATCGGTGCGCATGCGCCCCACCAGCTCGAAGTGCCTTGGGTTGGTCAATTCCAGCTGCAGCAGGTCCGCACACTGATGGCCAGCAGCGGGGAATCGCCGGCGCAGCCATTCGTCGAAACCGTCCACCAAATCGACCAACTGCTCCGTGCCGCACGAAGCAAGCAACGACCGAACCGCTGCGAGCGCGGCATCTCCAACCTCGGCAACCCAATCGCATGTTCGCGGCACCAGCGGCAACAAGCTGCGTGGTTCGCCGTGCTTGGCAAGCGCAACAATCGCCGCTTCCCGCGCATAGCCATCCGCGCACAACGTCATCATGCTCAGCACGCCGTGCCGATGCAGATCATGCGACTTGGCCCACTTTAGAACGTGCTTCTTATCGAAGTAGATGCGCGCATCTTGCACCCGGCGCCAGTCACTCGCCGTCGCGTTGCATGCATCCACACTGATGCTCGCGATCGTCTTGGCGTAGTCGGAACGCGATAGCCGCGGCAACCGATTGATGGCGCCAACCGCCAGCGATAAATCGACGTGCGCCACCACAACTACTGCCGTTCCACGCCAGCCAACTGCAGCACCGCATCGACGACGCCGTGCAGCACGAACAACACCATGCGATCCATCGGCTTGATCACATCGCCACCACGCGGGATCACCACGTGGCCGTCGTCACGCGTGATCGCCGCAACAACACAACCGCGTGGGAAGCCGGCATCCTTGAGCGCCTTGCCGATCAACGAACTGCCAGCGCCGATTTCCAGTTCGAGCACCTCGGCCTTGCCCTCTTCGATCGTGGCGATCGTCGAGATGCTGCGGCTGCGCACAAACGCGAGAATGCGGTTGGCACACAAGAGGCGCGGCGAGACAGCGATGTCGATGCCGAGTCGCTGGTAGAGCGACACGTAGTCCGGCTTATGCACCAGCGCGACGGTGCGCTTCACGCCGAGGGTCCGCGCCAGCTGGCACGACATCAGGTTCCGCTCATCCTTGTTGGACACGCCGAGGAAGGCATCGGCATCGCCGACGTGCTCTTCTTGCAGGAAGTTGAGGTCGGTGGCTTCGGCGTGCAACACCACGACGCCCTTGAGCACTTCGGAGAGCCGCGCGGCCTCCTGACGATTCTCGACGATGACGCGCACGCCAACGTGTTCGCGCTGCAGCGCCTGGCAAACTTGTTGGGCGATGCCAGCCGCGCCGTAGACGACGACGTTGCGGGTCGGTGCTTTTTTTCCGCCAATCTTTTTCTCGAACGACGCGATCGCTTTGGGCTCACCGAGCACAAACAACTCGTCATTGACGCGAAGGTCATCATCGCCGCCCGGCACGATCACTTCGTGGTCCCGGTCGATGGCGGTGATCAACATGCCCGAGGGAATCTTGATATCCTTGACCAATTGGCCAGTGAACGGCCCGCCCTCCGCCAGCTTGAAGCGGCGCATCTGGACCTTGCCCTCGGCGAAGTTTTCGACCCCGATCGCCTTGCTCTGACGCACGATCTTGACGATCTCTTCGGCCGCCAGGTCATCGAGCGACAGCAGCAGATCGTAGGCCAGATTCTTGCGGAAGAACGTGCGCGAACGCCGGACCGCCGACGTGTCGTGCAGGCGCATGATGGTCTTCTTGGCCCCCATGCGCTTGCCGAACAAGGTCGTCAGCATGTTGACCTTGTCGTCATTGGCCACAGCCAGCAGCAAATCGGTCGAGTGCGCCTCCGCCCGGTCGAGAACATCGGGACGCGAACCGTCGCCGTGCACAGCGCGCACGTCGAGCAGGTCGGCGACCCGACGGATACGGTCGCGGTCTGGATCGACCACGGTGATGGAATGCCCCTCCGTCGACAGGACCTTTGCCAGGTAGCTGCCGACTTCGCCGAGGCCGACGATCAGGATGTTCATCGGGTGACAGAACGATACTGTCTGCGCGGCCCAATTTGATCCTGCTGCTCGACAACAAAGACTCGTTCGTCTGGAACCTGGCCCAAGCTCTGCAACAGCTCGGGGCAGGTGTTGACGTCGTAAGAAGTGACCGTATCGCGATCGCTGCCGCCGAACCGTACCGAGCAATCGTCATCTCACCGGGTCCTGGACGCCCCGACAAGGCCGGCGCCTCGATGGCCTTCGTCCGCCAATGGTCTGGCAAGCGACCGATTCTGGGGGTTTGCCTCGGCCATCAGGCGATCGCGGCGGCATTTGGTGGCGACATCGTGCGCGGCCAACCAGTGCACGGTCGACCGACGGCGATCCACCACGATGGCAGCGGATTGTTTGCTGGCTTGCCGCGACCGCTATCCGCCTGCCGCTACCACTCTCTATATGTCGCCCAGTCGTTGCCCGACGAGTTGTTTGCGACCGCGCACTGTGATGCCGGGGAAATCATGGCGGTGCAGCATCGCAGCCACGCGACCTTTGGCGTGCAATTCCACCCTGAGTCCTTCCGCAGCCCTGACGGCGAGCGCTTGCTACAGAACTTTCTGCAGGAGATCGCATGAGTGACGCCGTGATCCAGATTGCAGGCTTGCAGAAGGCCTATGACCAACGCGACGTGCTGCGCGGCATCGATCTGTCGGTAACCGAAGGCCAACTGCTCGGCTTGATCGGCCCCAATGGCGCGGGCAAATCGACCTTGCTGCGCTGCCTGGTCGGCATGGTGCAGCGCAGTGGCGGCGAGCTGAGCGTGTTCGGCCACGACCCGGCGAAGCACTCGTTGGCGATTCGTCGCCGGGCGTGCTACCTACCCGGTGAGACCGGCATCTACCACCAGATGACCGGTGCCGGCTTCTTGAAGTTCGCGCTCGGCTTCTACCCCAAGCAATCGCTGGACCTGAAGCAGAGCCTGCTCGAACAGTTCGATTTACCGCTCCACAAGAGGGTGCGCAGCTACAGCGCCGGCATGAAGCAGAAGCTCGCGCTGATCGCGAGCCTCGTGCCCGACGTCGACCTCTACTTGCTCGACGAACCCGACCGAGCTTTGGATGCCAGCGTGCGGTTCTATCTACGTGACGTCCTGCGCACGCTGAAGGATGCCGGCAAGACCATCGTGCTCAGCTCCCACCACCTCAGCGAAGTCGAAACACTGGCCGACCGCCTCGAGTTCTTGCTAAGCGGCCGCTTCGTCTCAGAGCAACGCCTTTCGCGGGCCCGCGGCCAGTTGCGCAAGCGCCCTCGCATTCGGCTACGCGCGGGCTGCGAGCTGCCGCCAGGGGCCCATCTGTTGCGACGCGAACCCGACGACATGCTGGTCGTCGAGACCACCGACGATCCCCTGAAGTGGCTGCGCTCGCTGCCCGAGGGCGATGTGGTCAGTGCGGAAATCGGCATCGACCGACTTGAGGACCTCTATCAGCTGCTGCTGAGCGACCAGGCCGCCCCCGCAGCCGACTCGTCGACATCCGAATCATCGGGGGACTCACCATGATCGCGGCGAAAACCTGGCGCGAGATCCGCTACATGGCGCTCGCCTACCTGGTCATCCTGGAACTGCTGGCCATCCCGGTGATCCTGTGGTGGCCGGACATCTACGACGACCTGCAGAAGTCGGCCTTGTTCCGCAACATCAAGGTCGAGATGTTCCAGCGCATCTTCAGCGGCGTCACCGACAAGGACGAAAACGCCGCCTACTTCAACTGGGTGGCCGTGATGCTGTTCTTCCGCAGCACCAACCTGGTCGGCATCGCGGCGGCCGTACTGCTGGGCACGGGATTGTTCGCGCGGGAGCGGGAGAACCATACGCTCGAGTTCCTGCTGGCGCGACCGGTCTCACGCACGAGCTTGCTCTGGCAGAAGAGCTGGCCCACCGCGCTGGTCGTGACCCTGCCAATCTTCCTGGTCAGCGCGTCGGCGATCTACTGGAGCAGTCAAATCGAGTTCGGGCTGCCGGCGTGGGAACTGTTCTTGGCCTCGGTGCACGCGTCGGTGTTCGTACTGTTCTTCCTGGCCGCGACCACCTGGTTGTCGGTGATCGTGCGCGTTCAGGCTCACGTCGCAGCCATCATCGGAGCGTTCGCCGTCGTGCAGATCGGCATCTACCTGACCCAACGCATCCGCCAGTTCAGCCTGTTCCACCTCGCGGACTTTGAGTGGTACGGACCAATCCTTGCCGGCAATACCCCGGCGTGGCAGATGTTCGACCCGATCAACAGCCACGGGTTCACGACCTACCTGCTAGCCGGCACGGTGCTGCTCTACTTTCTGTCGTGGCGCGCGATCCAGAGGACCGAGCCCTAGTGCAGTCGCTAGCTATTTGGATCACGGTCCTGGTGACGCTGCTGCGCGAACTCCTGCGCGCCTGCTCGTCGCCGTTCCGGCTGCTCGCGTATTTGCCATTCCGCCATCGCTGGCGCCAACGCGCTGCCGAAGCGCTCGAAGCTGCTGCGAACCAGGCCGGCAGCGACCACGACGCATTGGCGCAGTTCTTCGCCAAGCGCCCGCATCGCTCCGAACAACCTCACCTGTTTGTCTCCGCCGGCGAAGCCAGCGGCGAACTGCACGCTACCAGGCTCGTCAATGCCTTGCCCGATAGCCTGCGCGTCACTGCCTTCGGTGGCAGCCAACTGCAAGCCGCCGGTGCCGACGTGCGCTTCGGCCTCAGCGAACACGCGGTCATGGGCGTCATCGGTGTGCTCAAGCAACTACCGCTCATCCTGCGCGCGTTTGCCGCCTACCTGCGCATGCTGCGCAACGATCCACCGGACCTGATCGTGCTGGTCGACTACCCCGGTCTGCACCTGGTCATGGCCAAGGCTGCCAAGCGCCGCAAGATTCCGGTGCTGCACTACATCGCGCCGCAATATTGGGCATGGGGTCCGTGGCGCATGCGTCGCTACCGACGCGCAGTCGATGCGACGCTGACGATCCTGCCGTTCGAAACCGAGTTCTTCCGGCGACAGAACGTGCCCGCGGCCTACATCGGCCACCCACTGCTCGACGAAATCGCCGAGGCACCACCCGCCGACGCCGCGGTCGCCGAGGTGCGCGCCCGCAAGACGCTCGTCGTCATGCCGGGCAGTCGACGCGCCGAGATCCAAGCCAACCTCGAAGGAATGCTGCGGGTCGCCGACAAACTGCGCCAACGCGATCCGGATCTGCGCATCGTGCTGCCGCACAAGAACCCGCGTCGCACCGAGATGATCCGCACACTATTGAAAGGTCTCGGCGCCACCGAAGTCGAGCACCACGAAGGCCCCCTCAGTCATTGGCTGCGCGGCGCACACCTGGTGTTGGTCAAGTCCGGCACCGGTTCACTCGAAGCGTGCCTGCACGGCAACCCCACCATCGTCGTCTACAAACTGCGCGGCATGCTCGCAGCCATGGGCTACCACAACATCCTCAGCGTGCCGTGGATCGCCGGCGCCAACCTGATCGCCAACCGCGAAGTCGCGCCCGAGCACTGCTTTGCCGGCGACGCCGGCTGGCAGAGCGTCGAACGTGATGCCGAACGTCTTTGGTTTGACGAGGCTGCTCGCACCGCCTGCCAACGTGACCTACAAGAAGTGCAAGAACGACTCGGTGAACCGGGCGCAACCGCGCGCGTCAGCCAAATCGTTTGCCGTTACCTGCAACTAGAGGACAGCAACTGATGTCCAAGTCCCTCACCGACCTACGCACCTTCCTCGAGCTACTGCGCCAGGAAGGAGAACTCATCGAGATCGATGCTCAGGTCGACCCCGACCTGGAAGCCGCCGAAGTGCACCGCCGCGTCATTGCTGCGGGCGGGCCGGCGATCCTGTTCAAGAACGTCAAAGGCTCGCCGTGGCCATGCGTCACCAACCTGTTCGGCACCCAGCGTCGCGTCGAACTCGCATTCGGCAAGCGGCCACTGCAACTGGTCGAGCGCCTGGCCGAGATGCCACACACGATGTTGCCACCGAGCCTCGGCAAGCTTTGGCAACACCGAGACGTCGTCAAGTCGCTGTTGAAGGTCGGCCGCAAACGCGTGTCGCGCGGCAAGGGCCTGGCGGTGCAAGACAGCCCGGCCGGACTGAATCGCTTGCCGTTGCTGCGCACCTGGAAGGAAGATGGCGGTCCGTTCGTGACGTTGCCGTTGGTCTACACCGAACACCCGGACGGTCTCGGGTCGAACCTGGGCATGTATCGCGTGCAGCGCTTCAGCGATGACACTGCCGGCCTGCACATGCAGATCGGCAAAGGTGGCGGCTACCATCTGGCCGCCTACGAAGAAAAGAAGCAAGCGATGCCGGTCGCCGTGCACATCGGCGGTCCGCCAGCGATGATTCTCAGCGCGATTGCGCCGTTGCCGGAGAACGTTCCCGAAGTGCTGCTGTGCTCGTTGCTGATGGGTCAGCGGCTGCGCACCGGTCGTTCCAACCACTCGCCGCTGCCACTGGTCGCTGACTCCGAGTTTATCCTGGTCGGCGAAGTGCAACCAGGCGCCCGCCACCCCGAAGGCCCGTTCGGCGACCACTATGGCTACTACTCGCTGAAGCACGACTACCCGCTGATCCAAGCCAAGGCGCTGCTGCACCAGCAGGATCCGATCTTGGCGGCGACGGTCGTCGGCAAACCGCGCCAGGAAGACTTTTTCTTGGGGGACTACCTGCAAGAACTGCTGCTGCCACTCGCCAAGGTTGCGATGCCGCAGGTGCGCGATCTGTGGTCCTACGGCGAGACCGGCTACCACTCGCTGGCCGCGGCCGTCGTGCGCGAACGCTATGGCCGCGAAGCGATGCAGAGCGCCTTCCGCATCCTTGGCGAAGGGCAACTGAGCCTGACCAAGTTCTTGTTGCTGACCGACCAGCCGGTCGACCTGAAGAACTTCAAGCAGACCCTCGAGCACGTGCTGGCGCGCTGCCGGTTTGCGACGGATCTCTATGTGTTCGGCAGCCTGTCGATGGACACGCTCGACTACGCCGGCCCCGAGGTCAACAAAGGCAGCAAGGGCGTGATGCTTGGCTTGGGCGAGCCGGTGCGCAAGCTGCCAACGGACTTCCAAGGCACGCTGCCGCCATCGTTCGACAAGGTTCGCGTGTTCTGTCCCGGTTGCCTGGTCGTGCAAGGCCCGAAGTTTGCAGACGATCGCGACGCGGCAGCCGCGCTGGCGAAGTGCAAGGCGCTACAGGACTGGCCGTTGGTCGTGCTGGTCGACAACGCAGACCAAGCGGCACGTTCGAGCGTCAACTTCTTGTGGACGACGTTCACGCGCTTCGAGCCGGCCGCCGACATCCACGCCAACGACCTCAACCTCGTGCGCAGCCAACCCAGCTACACGCCACCGATCGTCATCGACTCGCGCATGAAGCCGGACTACCCGGGCGAACTATTCTGTGACCCGGACACCGCATCCCTGGTGTCGAAACGCTGGCAAGAATACTTCCCAGCCGGTGGCATCGAGATGGGCGACAGTGACCGCGGCCACCTCGACTAACCTGAATATCTGCCATGAACTATCGCGACCTAGAACCCGAAGAAGCCCAAGCCGAACTGCAAGCCGAGTCTCCACCGCGCCTGCTAGATGTGCGCACAGAGGGCGAGCACAACAGCCACCGGCTCCCCAACTCGACGCTGATCCCAGTTCAAGAACTCGCCCAACGAGTCGCCGAACTCGACGCCGACGAAAACTGGTTCGTCTACTGCGAGCACGGCCGCCGCAGCCTGTTCGCTTGCGAAATCCTGTCCGACCAAGGCTTCGCCAAACTCACCAACATCCGCGGCGGCATGGCCCTCTGGGCCGGCCGCGGTCTCCCCTACGAACGCCCGTAGAGCGGAATCTGCGTCGTGGGATCTGCGTACCGTACCCGGTTCAAACCACAGATCCGCGTTCCGCGGATCTGTGGTTTGAACCGGGTACCGTACGCAGGTTTTGGCTACCGCTACTTGTTGCTGGGCCACGGCATCGTAGCAGGGCGTGCGCTCTCGTATTTGGCGAGGGCTGCGCGCAGCTTGTTGCGCACCAACGGGTGGGCGTTGGCTGGCAGCGCGCGCTTTTCCAACGGATCGGCGCGGTAGTCAAAGAGCGCGCCGGTGCGATATAGCTTGAAGCGTTTGTCGTAGGCGAAGACCTGCAGGGGCTCGCCGCGCGGCGAATACCAACAGTAGATCCAGTCGCGCGGCGTACTGTGTTTGCCAAGCAGCTGTGGCAGGAAACTGCGACCGTCGAGTGGCAGCGAGGTTGGTGGGGTTACGCCAACGGCTTCGCAGATCGTCGGCAGGATGTCGGTCGAGTCGACCAGATCGTTACAGACGGACGGCGCAATGCGTCCAGGCCAATTGGCGACCATCGGCACGTGGGTGCCACGCACGGTCGTGAAGCGCTTGCCTCCCTTGATGGTGCGGTCCCCCATGCGCGAACGCAGGTTGATGTTGGTGCCATTGTCGCCGACGAACAGCACCAACGTGTTGTCGCGCAGCTGCAGTTCTTCGAGCTTGGCGACTACGTTGCCAACCATCTTGTCCATGTAGCGGACCATGTCGGCGAAGTACTTCGGGTTGCGCGCCCTGTTTTCGCCGCGCACGGTTGGATCCCAGTCGTCGCTGTCGGGCGTCGCTTGGTGCGGGAAGTGCGGCAGAATCATCGGGTAGTAAAGCAAGAACGGCTGCGCTGCGTCGCTGGCTTGCTCACTCAAGAACTTGAGCGCAAACGCGTTGATCAGATCGGGACCGTATTCGCCGTTGCTGTAGTCGCGCGGCTCGCTCTGCACTTCCAAGCCGGGATTCGGGTAGCGCGGCGCGAAACGCGTGTGCTGCCACAGAACGTGTTGCTCGAAGCCAAACTGCTGCGGCAATTCGGCGACCCGACCGAGCTGCCACTTACCGGCGATCGCCGTGGCATAGCCCGCATCTCGCAACAGGTTGCCGAAGGTCGTCTCACCGCGCTTGAGCTGGCCAAAGCCAACGTAGTTGCGCACGTTGTATTGACCAGTCATCACCTGCACGCGCGTCGGCGTACACAGTGGCTGCACGTGCGCATTGGTGAACCGCACCCCGTTGGCCGCGAGTCGATCGAGGTTGGGAGTTTGGTAGGAGGTGCCACCGTTCGCACCGAGACACTCGTAGCCGAGGTCATCGGCAAGGATCACAATGAGGTTCGGGCGACTCGTGCCGTTCGGGGACTGGGCCTTCGGGGACTGGGCTTTCGGGAACTGGGACTTCGGGGACTGGGCCTTCGGAGACTGGGCTTTCGGAGACTGGGCCCCCGTCGTGGACTGAGGCAAGACTGCTGCGCGCAAGCCGACCGCGCTCAGGACTGCCGCGCTCACGAGCACTGCCCCGCCCATCCGCAGCAAGGCCAGCGTCGCAGCCCAACCCCCGCCGCGACTCAAGCCTTGGGCCACGTCGCTGCGGCCGCACGACATTCTTCGACGGTCGGCACGAGCGCCAACCGAATGAAGCGCTCCTGACCCTTGCCAAAGAAACTGCCGGGCGCCACGACGATGCCGTTGTCGCGGCAAAGGGCTGCATAGTCGAGGTCCGTGGTGCTATCTGGCACTTCGAGCCACAAGTAGAGACCCGCCTGGCTGCCGTGAACCTTGAGGCCACGGTCGCTGGCCATCTTCAGCAACACGTCGCGCTTGGCGGCAAATACCGCGAGTCGATCTTCGACGTGCTGCGTGTCGGTCCAGGCGAGTTCGGCCGCCGCTTGGACAAACTGCTGCGGTGCCGTGCCCATGCTGGCGCGGAAGCGCCGGTAGGCGGCGATCAATGCCGCGTCGCCGGCGATGAAGCCCGAGCGATAACCCGTCATGCCCGAGCGCTTGCTCAACGAGTGCATGACCAGGCAGCCTTCGCGACCAAACTCAAGCAGACTGCGAGGCCGGTCGCCTTCGTAGTTGAGGTCGACGTAGCACTCATCGCTGACCAAGATGAAGCCGTATTCCTCGCGCACGGCAACCCACCGCTTGTAGAGCTCATCCGACAGTTTGTGGCCGCTCGGATTGTGCGGATAGTTGAGGTAGACAATCGCCGCACGCTTCAACACCGAGGCCGGCAGCGAATCCGGATCCATCGCGTAGTCGTTGTGCGGGCCGAGCTGCACTGCGTAGGTCCACGCTTCGGCGAACAACGCACCGATCTCATAGACCGGGTAGGCCGGCTCGCCATACAGCACGAGATCCTTATCGCTCGGAATCTGCACGAACGTCATCGGCAAATGGAACAGAGCCTCCTTGCTGCCGTACGACGCCAACACTTCTTCGTCGGCATCGAGCGCCACGTCGAAGCGCCGCTTCATGTAGTTGCTGACCGCATTGCGCAGCTCCGGCGTGCCAGGCGTTGGCGGGTATTGGCTGACCTCGTCAATGCCATCGATCATCGCTTGCCGCAAGATCTTGGGCGTCGGTTCACGCGGGTCGCCAGTGCCAAAGTCATAGACCGTCAAGCCGCGCGCCGCGATCTCCTGATTCCAGGAGGCCAACTGCACCATCGGGTAGGTCGGAAGCTTTTGAAGACGCTCGTTCACTTGCCTGCCTCTTGCAGCTTCTTGGCCTTCTTGTTGCGCAACTTCTGGGCTGCAAGCTGCGCCTCGATCTTGGTGCGCACGCGTTCGAGCAACACCTTGGTCGCGCGAATGCCGTCGTCCTCGGACAGCTTGGCGCCCTCGTATTCGATGCCGATGTGGCCGCGCCAACCGTGCTTGACGCAAACGATGTCGAGCATGCGCTCGTAGTCGGTGTGGGTCTCAGCCCCCGCTGCATTGAAGTCGTGGGACTTGGCCGAGACGCCTTGCGCGAATGGCATCAACTCGTCGACACCCTTGTAGCGATCGTAGAACTTGCCCTTGCTGAGACGGAAGTTGCCGAAGTCCGGCAGCGCGCCGGCGCGCTTGTGGCCAACCATCTTCAAGGTCGAACTGAGCCAGCCGCCATCGGAGGACAGGCCGCCGTGGTTCTCGACGATGACGTAGATGCCATGCTGGTCGGCAAACTCGCACAGTTTGCGCAGACCGTCGGCGGCGAGCTTCTGCTGCTCTTCATACTTGCCGCGGCTCTGCGCGTTGACGCGGATCGAATGGCAGCCAAGTTCTTTGGCAGCAACCACCCACTTGTGATGGTTCTCGACGGCTTGCTGACGCTTCTTGGCATCCGGATCGCCGAGCGCGCCTTCGCCGTCACACATGATCAGCAAGCTGCGCACGCCTTCGTCCGCGCAGCGCTGCTTCAACTCGGCGATGTACTTGGCGTCCTTCGCCTTGCCGCCGAAGAACGAATTGACGTATTCGATCGCGTCGATACCAAAGGACTTCGCCTTCTTCGGGAAGTCGAGATTGGTCATCTTCTTGCCGTGCAGCGCCTTGTGCAGCGACCATTCGGCGAGACTGATCTCGAACAAGTTGCCGCGTGGCACCAACGCGGGTGCGATCTCGCCGCCGGAGAACAGCGCCAACGGCGAGCTGGCAACGAGCGAGGAACCGAACAATCCGGCGGCCGCGCCGAGGAAACCTCGGCGGTCGAGCGAAGGCGTTTGCATGCGCTTCATTGGAGAAGCCAGCCCCGCCGCACGCAACCCTCACATCGACGTGGTTCGCTAGTTTCCGATGCGGATCGCGACACCGCGCGTCAAGCCAACCCGCGTGCTCGCCAACAACCCCTGAAAGTAGAACTCCTGGCCAAGCAACGAAGCCTGATTGGGCAGGGTCACGAACATGATTGCCGAGCCGCCAAGGAACGTCGGTCCAGTTGCCAACGCATCGATGCTGCCAAGCAGCACTTCGCCAGCCGATCCCGAAGCGAGTCCGAAGCCGGGCAACAACGTGCCGCACGGGAAATTGATATCGCGAGTTGCGGCCAGCGCGAGGGCCGAGACGGCCGGCGTCGGCAGCTGACCGGTTGGCTCCATCAGCGCAAACTGCAGCGTCTGGCCCAACTCGGCGTTGCCGTTGATGCTCAGGCTGCCAGCCGGGTTGTTGCAACCGTAGACGAGCGTGCTCGAAACGCGCTGGATCGTGAAGGTACCAACCATGGTCGGCGCGCCTTGGAACGGTCCACTCGCCGTCGTCACGATCTGGATCGGCGCGCGCGGCGAGGTGTTGGCGTTGCCCGACGTGTAGGTCGTGCCACTGTCGGTGCCGGCGTCGTAGACGTGCAGCGGGATCACGGCGCTCTCAATCCAGTCGCCGTTCTCCATCAGGTTGAAGCCGTGCACGCCCAAGAACCAATCGGGGCTCGGCGCGAGCATCGTGACCAGACTCAACTCGGAGAAGTCGGGCTGTGCCGTGAACGAAACCGTGAGCTGGCCCGGCGAGTTACCGAGCGCGCCAGAACCACCGAAGTTGAGCACTTGGTTGGCGTTGCCGGCGTTCAACTGCTGGTTGACTTCGTTGACCAGCAAGCTGGTGCCGCCGGTCTCCGCCATCTGTTCGATGCCGTTGCTTGCCGTCTGGCCGGGCGCCCAAAACACGGCGTTGCTGTTGTGGGTGCCACCGACCAGCGGCGAGTAGTGCGGGTTGCCCGGAAACTGCGTCGGGTGCGTCCCTGCGCTCCAGGTGCTTTGGAAGGTCAGCTCGTAGCGAGCCGAGCCTTGCTGGGCCGAAAGCGTTGGAGAGAGTGCGGTGATCGTTGCAACGGCGAGCAGCGAGAAGAGGAAGCGATCGTTCATAGTAAGACGCTGGGAGTGAGCTGGTGAGACGCAGTTGATGGCAGAGCGGAGGCAGTCGGAATCGGCGGGCCTGCTACGAGCAGACACCATTCCGGCTACGAGTTTTCTACCAACAACCGCCGCAACACTTCGGCGCGGCCGAGGCCGTGCGCATTCGTCAAGCGCCGCAGCTCATCGTCTTCGGGCCGCGCGACAACCTGCCCGGATGGTAGACGAGCAACCTTGAACACGACATCCCCAAGGCTCGTTGCACGAGTTTCCTGCCAGCGTTCGAGCACGCGTCGCGACACACCGTGCTGCCGAACTCCGAGGGACGTCGATTCTTCCAACAGCAGGTCCGTCAGGATCGATCGATGGGCTTGGTCGCAGAGAACGCTCAGCAACAAGCCGGGCCGCCCCTTCTTCATCGTGATCGGCGCGGCAAACGCATCGACGGCGCCGCGCTGCAGCAAGGCATCGAGCAACCAGCCGACTTGCTCGCCGGTCGCGGTGTCCAATTGGCACTGCAATTCCAGCAACTCGGTTGGCGAAGTCGCCGCCACCAAGTCGCCGACCATGACCCGCAACAGGTTGGGCACCTCAGGATCGTCGCGGGTGCCGGCGCCGTAGCCGATTGCATCGGTGGTGATCGAGAGCGGCTGATCGAACGCGTGCACCAACGTGCGCAACAACGCCGCGCCGGTTGGCGTCGTGCGTTCGCCTTTCAGGCCGCCGGTGCGCACTGGAATGCCGCGCAACAACGCCGCGGTCGCCGGAGCCGGCACTGGCAGAATGCCGTGCGCCGCCCGCACGGTGCCCGAACCGACCGCGATGCCGTTCGCATAGAGCCGCTCGATGCCCAACAAATGCGTCGCAAGGCACGCGCAAACGACATCCACAATGGTGTCTTCGGCCCCCACCTCGTGGAAGTGCACGTCGTCGATGGTCGTTCCGTGGGCCTTCGCCTCGACTTCGGCGATCGCCCGGTAGACCTCGAAGCACTGCTTGCGCACCACATCGGGCAAGTCTGCCTTGGCGACGATGCGCTCGATATCGCGGAGGCGACGATGCACGTGGCCGCCGTGCTGGGGCAACTGCACCGCCGCGTGCGGCTGCTCGGTCAGCAATGAGAACTGCCCGGGCGGGGCCCCGCCGATGTCGACGCAAAAGTGCGTGCCGCGCAGGCTCGCCCGCATCACCGCTTCGTCGCGAATCGAGACCCCAGGCAACTGCAGCGAGCGCACGACGTCGACCAGCGACTGCATTGGCGCCCCCGCATCGAGCATCGCACCGACCCACATGTCGCCGGCAACTCCGGACCAGGCATCAAGAATGGCTACGCGCATCAGCAGTTTGGCAGGACTTCGGGGAACAGCGACGAGTTGGAACGGTGTTTGCTCTGGTTCGACCGTCGTCGCAGCCAAGATCCTTTGCCGGTTGCTGCACGATGTTCTGAGCCGCATTCCAACCCGCGGATTGGGCGGGCATACTATGCTACCGAGACTCTAGTTGTGAACCAGCGACCCACTGACAACGAAACCTTGCGCCAACGCCACCGTGTGCGCCTCAGCCATTGGTCTTTGGGCCACTGGTCTTTTGGCCACTGGTCTTTGGGCCATTGGTGCGCGGCACAGCTGCGAAGTGCGGTTGTGGTGCTCGCTTGCGCACTGAGCGCTTTCGCCCAAACGCCGCCCGCGAGCGGAATCGAACGCATGGTCGCAGCCGACGCGGTCCAGCGACTGGATAGCAAGGACGCCGAGATTCGCGGCGAGGCGGCCTTGATCGTCGCAGCAGCCGGAAGGACCGAAGCCGAACCGCGCCTGCTACAGCTCGCGAAGGATCCGGTGCCAGCCGCACGCTATCGCGCGACCATCGCGCTCGGCTTGCTGGCGACGCCGCAGGCGATCACGTTCTTGGAAGAACAACTGCGCACGGTCGAAGGCCGCACCAACGATCTCGGGGTGGTTGCAGCGTTCGCCTTGGGGCTCGTCCCGCCCGAGCGCGTCAACACGTCGGTAGCACGCACTCTGACCCTGTTCGAGCACGGCAGTTGGAATCGCCAACACGACATCTTGGTGGCGCTGTTGATCGGTATGTCGCGTCAGCCCGAGCGCACCGAACTGCGCGCGCTGCAACAACTGCTCGACGACGAAGCCAACCGCGCCGCGGAACCTCGCGCGCTCTTGCTGCAGTTGCTGCTGCCCCTCCGCAACAGCCACGACCAAGGCGAACTGCGCCGGACGCTCCGTCGCGGCAGCGACCTCGAGCGATTGGCCATCGTCAACTGGATGGCTTCGCGCACGCCCGACCAGAACAAGCCCTGGCTCGAAGACCTGGTGCGTATCGCGAAGCGTGGCACCACTCCGGAGCTGCGTTCAGCAGCTTTATTGACGCTGACGCGCAGCCGCCACCTTCCCGCTCTCGAGATCGCCGCCCGCGCGCTGAAGAGTTCGTCGCCGGAGGAATGCCGGCAGGCGCTGGTCGCGATGATGGCCATCGGCGGAGCCAGCACGCACGGCACGTTGGAGCAACACCTGCTCGACGAACGTAAGCCGGCGCGCATCCGAGCACTGATGGAAGGCTTCCTGGCCCCGCCCTCGAAGCGGCTCGTCGAGCACGCCATCCGGGTCGCAACCAACACCAAGATGCCGGTCGCGACGCGTGCCGCCGCCGCCGAATTGGTGGGACGTCGCGACAAGAAGCGGGCGGCGCCGCTGCTGCGCGACCTGTTCCGCGTCGCGACGAATCCCGAAGTATTGACCGCGCTGGCGCGGGCTCTGCGGCGCGCCGAGGACTCCCCGACGGCGCTGAGCCGGCTGATGGACCGCCCGATCTCGCTGACCCAACACGCCGATCGCTGGCAAGCACTGCTGGCGGCCGGCCACGGCGAAGCACAGCGCCAGGTATTGGCGGTGCTTCAAGACGGCAAGTCCAGCGACGACGACGTGCGCGCGGCCGTCAAGTCGTGGCGGCGCGTGATGGTGATCGGCTCGGCCGGCTCGCTCGCACCCGAGCTGCTCGCGAACAACCTCAAGTAGGTGTTGCCGGCCGGAATCGGCTCTCGGCGGGGCCGGCGTCTCAAGGCCAGCTGAGTCTCAAGGCCCGCTGGGTCCTCAAGGCCGCAGCGTTCTCAAGAGGGCAGGGTTCGCGACGAAGAAGTCAGCCCCCTGCGAGCGGGCTCGCTGGTTTCTGTGAGCGGACTCGCAGCACCTTCGCGTTAGGCCTTCGCCTTACCTCGCCCCTTGCCGCCTCGCGAGCTACTTGCCTTGGTGGGCTTGGCTGGCGCCTTCGCTTTCGCCTTTGCAGCTGCCTTGCGCGCTGTTGCGGCGGGCTTGGCGGCCGGCTTGCGTGCTGGCTTGAGCACTGCGGTCTTCTCGACACTCTTGGCTGGCGCCTTGGTCGCGGCTGCCTTGGCGGTCGCGGTCTTCGCAGCAGAAGCCTTCTTGGCTGGCGCACGCTTCGCGTCGGCGAACTCACGAACACCGGAACGCGGGCTCGTGATCGCAGCCATCGTGGCCAACGCATCGCTTGCCGAAATTTTGGTTGGCCGCGCCTTCGCAGCCTGGATCACATCATTGCTCGACAATACGCCCATCAAGACACCTTGCGAGTCAACAACGGGCAGGCGGTGCACTTGACCGGCCGCCATCGCAGCCATCGCCGTCGCCATGGTAGCTTCCGGCCCACATGTCGTGGGGTCCTGGACCATGACCGCAACCACCGGAATACTCGCGATCGGCACACCCTGCATGTAGCTGGCCATGCACAGGTCGCGGTCGGTAACCACACCAACCACCGCATTGGCGCCATCAACAACGGGCACGAAGCCACAGTCTTGTTCCCACATGATGCGGGCCACTTCATCCAAACGATCGACGATTCGAACCGCATGCGGTTCCCTATTCATTACATCCTGAACTTTCATGGCGAGGATCCTCTCAGGCGACCTCGACATGCCCAAGGGTTTTCCGACCTCGCACGCAGCTAGAATGCTGGCGGCCACTGCGTTGGCAGGCACACTGCCACCCCATGAGTGATGCCATCTCCAGTGCCGAAGACGGGATGCGATCATCTCAAGTGCGCACCGGCACAGTGCGCACCGGAGCTTGGGTTCTCTATGACCTCGCGAACACCATTTACATCGCGACGGTCACGTTCGTCTTCACGCCCCATGCGAAGGCGGAACTCGGTGGCTTGACCGGACACGGCGTCACGAACTTCTTGTCCATGGTGGCGGCGGCGTTCTTGGTGCCGTTCTTCGGCGCTCTCGTCGACACCACCTCGCGCACCAGCCGCTACCTGACCATCGCGACGCTGCTGTGCATCGCAGCACTGTTCGGTTGGTACTTTGACTTCGGCGCATTCTGGTTGCTTGCCTGCTACTTCGCCGCAAACCTCGCCTACAACGTCGCGCTGGTGTTTTACAACTCGCTGCTGACGTCGGTAGCCGTGCCGGAACGGGCCGGCCGCCTCAGCAGCATCGGCGTCGGGGTTGGCTACATGGGCACCCTGCTCGTGCTGGCGATCACGATGACGGCGCATCCATCGCCGCGAACGTTCTTCGTGATCGCCGCCGGCCTGTTCTTGCTGCTGGCCTTGCCGTGCATGCTGTTGGTCAAGGATCGACGGCCACCTCAGCCAAGTTCCGTATCAGCCCGTGTCGCCATGCGCGACGCCAACCAGCGCCTTTGGCAAACGCTGCGCGACCTACCCAAGCACCCGCCGCTGATGTGGTTTCTGGTCGGCAATTTTTTTCTCGTCGACGTGCTCAACACGGCCATTCTCTACTTCGCTGAGTTCACCAAGTCGGTGTTCGCCGAACAGGCTGCGCACGGGATCCGGCTGTTTGGCACGACCTTTACCGGCCAGCAGGGCATCGACTCATTCATGGGCATCGCCGGCATCTGCCTCAACGTGATCGCCATGCTGGTCGGGATCCTGATCGGCGCCTGGAACGACCGCAGCCCGCTGACCGTTATGCGGGTCAGTGCCGTGGCCTTGTTCGTAGCCCTGATCGGAGGTGCCGTGTTTGGCGGCAACAACCCGCTCGCCTACCTGGCAACCCTGGTTGCCCTCGGCGCGTTCGGTTTGACCGGGATCTGGTCCGCCGGCCGCAAGATCATCGTGGTGCTGGCACCACCGGAGCAAATCGGTCAATACTTCGGCCTCTACGGCATCACGATCAAGCTGTCGGTGTTCGGCGCCGTCATCTACAGCCTGGTCAGCGACAGCTACGGCAGCAAGCCGGCGATGCTGGCGCAAAGCGCACAGTTGCTGATCGGCCTGCTTTGCCTTTTCATGGTGCGGCTACCCGACAAGCAGACCGCCACGACCTCATGAGCGAAGCCCAAGACAACCCCGACGACCCCAACGAAGAACGCAGCAAGCCGATGCGGGAACCGATCTGGCAGCGCGTCCTGGTCGGCGGCCTGCGGTTTGTGATCTGGATCATCTCGATCCTGCCGACCTGGCTCGCCTACTTCATTGGCGACCTGATCGCGATCCCGTGGTTTCTCTACTGGAGTGTGCGCGACCGCAAGGGCAAGCGCTCAAGTGGCTATTGGCGCAATACGCGCATCGCCTTCCGCGAAGGCACCCAACTCGGTCCAAACCGTCCCAAGCATCACTTGTGGAAGTGGTCGCGCCACGTCGGCTGGCTGGTGATCGACTCGTGCCGGATGCGGCACTTCAACAAAGACACCGTCAACAAGCACTTCAACTTCGACGAATACCCGCCGCTGCAGGAGCTGTTCGAAGAAGGCAACGGCCTGATCTTCGCCACCGGCCACGTCGGCAGTTGGGACCTGTCCGGCGTGACTGCCGCGCTACTCGGCTTGCCGATCACCTCGGTGTTCCGACCAAGCCCGCTGCCGGCGCTGACCCGCTTGATCACGGACATGCGCACGCGCACCGGCCAAATCTGCGTCGCGCGCAAGAACGTCATGTGGACGCTCAAGAAGGTGCTGCGCGAAAAGAAGGTCATTGGACTGCTGGCCGATGGCGGCGGCAAGCACAGTGCGGTGGTCGCGCCGTTCCTCGGCACGGCAGCGCGCTCGGTTGCGACTCCCGCGCTACTGCACCTCGCGACCGGGGCCCCGATCGCCGTGGTCGCGTTCATGCGCACCGGCCGCATGCGCTACCGCTTGCGCGTGTTCGACATCATCCGCGACGCCAAGACTGGCGATCGTGAGAAGGACTTGATTGCGATCACCACGCGCTGCAATCGCGGCCTCGGCGAAGGCATCAAGGAAGCGCCCGAGCAGTGGTTCTGGCAAAGCCGCCGATTCCGCCATCGCCCGCCGGGCGAAGTCGCGGACGAGCAGGGCCTGCCGCCGATCATGCCCATGGACAGCGACGATCTGCTGCACAATCCCGTCGGTCGTCATCGCTCCCCGAAGCAGCAGCGCACGACTGGCTAGTTGGGCACCGCCGGGTTGCTCGCAACCAGGTGGTCGTGTGAGCCTCAGGCAGTAGTCCCGCCCACCCCAAGCGCTTTGCAACGCTGGTGTGCAGCCAAAGGCGAACTGCTCTACCGCCGGCTCGACAACCTCGAGACCACCGCCGGTCCGGCCGCTCCTGGGAGTAGGCAGCCGGCAGCAACAACTACATCGACGGCACGCACAAGAACAAGTTGAGCTTGGACGTCAGCAAGCTCAACGGCTCGCCAACCAGCAATGGCGGCCCCGGATACCCGGTTGGCGACGACGGCTCGCGCTCCCGAGCGCAGCGAAAGATCGCGCTCTAAGCTATTATATATAGAGTATTTAGATTGCTCGACCCGACCGAAGTGGCGGTCTGACGCGCTGCCGCGCGACCATCTTCACACAACCTTAACAGAGACTGCGCGAGTCGTTAACAGCCGCGGGCTTTCCTCTTCGCCGTGGGCCAAGGCGCCCACTCATTAAGGAACCATAAAAGTGAACAAGAAGCTCTTCACGGCCACGGCCGCCATGTCCTTCGCCCTGATCGCCACCCTGCCCAGTTGTGGCCCGGGTGGCAAGGAAATCGAGAACCGCGGCTCGGACACCTTGCTCGAGGTCGCCGTTGCCTTCTCCGAAACATACACCTTGGCACACCCCGAGCTCGCCATCTCGGTTTCCGGCGGTGGCTCCGGCGGCGGCATTGCTGCGTTGATCGCCGGCGACCTCGAGATCGCCAACTCAAGCCGTCCGTTCAAGGACGTTGAAATCGCAAGCGCCAAGAAGAATGGCGTCACGCCCGTCGAGCACATCGTTGGCTACGACGGCATCGCGGTCTATGTGCACAAGGACAACCCGATCCAGTCGCTGACGATCTCGCAACTCAACGCCCTATTCGGCGATGGCGGGAAAGTCGAAAAGTGGTCAGACCTCGGCGTTGACCTGGGAGACGCTGCCCTGGATCCCACGATCTTGCTGAGCCGTCAAAGCAGCAGTGGCACCTACGAGTGCTTCCTTGAGACCGCACTGCACGAGGCCGGCAGCTTCAAACCGCGCTGCAAGCTGATGAACAGCAGCAAGGACGTTGTCAAGGAATGCGCGCACAACAAGAGCGCCATCGGCTACAGCGGCATCGCCTACGCCTCGGATGAAGTTCGCGTCGTGCCGATCAAGAAGAACGAGGCGGCGCCGGCCGTGATGCCCTCGGTCGAATCGGTGCTCGACAAGAGCTACCCGATCTCGCGCCCGCTCTACATGTATACCAACGGGGAGCCCACCGGTGACATCAAGGACTACATCGACTGGATCAAGAGCGATGCCGGACAGAAGGTTCTTGCCGCGAAGCGTTACGTACCGCTCCGCAAGATGTAGGCTGAGGCCAGCGCCTCCGCCCCCCGTTGGCACAGCCCCTACTCGGCGCAGTTTCCGACTTGCGCCGAAGTCGGCTTGCCCCGAATCGATCCTAGAACCAACGCAACCCAACCTTGCCATCACACTACGAAGAGCGTCTGCAACGCGACCTGGACTGGATCAAAGAACTGGTTGGCCGCGTCGGCAATCAACTGGTCGAAACCATCAACGATTCGGTGGCGGCCGTGCTGCAACTCGACAAGCAGTCGGCAGCGCAGTTGGTGATCCGTGACTTTACGATCAACCGCCAGACCCGCGAGCTTGACCGCCTATGCCACGCGTTCGTGGCTCGCCACTTGCCAAGCGCCGGACACCTGCGCTATGTGTCGTCCGTGCTGCGACTGAACATCGCCCTCGAACGCATTGGCGACTACGCGACCACCATTGCACGCACGGCGGCACAACTGTCTGAGAAGCCACCGACCACGGTTGGGCGCGACATCGAGGTAATGGCCGAACAATCTCGGCGCGCGCTAGCGGACGCGCTCAAGAGCTTCCAGAATCGCGACGCGTCGTTGGCGCAGGCGACCATGTCCGCGGTGACGCAGTTCGCCCCCTACTTCGACCGCGTGTTCGACGACCTCGCCAAAGAAGGCGAGGCAAAGACGCGCCCGATGAAGGATCTGTTCGCGCTGATGGCGACCCTCAATCGCCTCGAACGCGTGATCCACCAAGCCAAGAACCTGTGCGAGGAATCCGTGTTCGTGGTCACCGGGCAGGCCAAGGGTGAGAAGACGTTCCGCATTCTGTATCTCGACGAAACCAACAGCGGTGCGAGCCAACTTGCCGAGCACTTTACGACCAAGGCGTTCCCAAACAGCGGCCGCTACATCAGTGCCGGCTGGGCCGCATCGGAAGACACCGCAGACGACTACACGGGCTTCGCAGAGACGGTCGGACTGGATCTAAGCAAGGCGTGGCCAACCGACCTGACGACGTTGAAGGACCAGCTAGACCAGTTCGACCTGGTCATTGGACTCGGCAAGGGATCGCGCGCCCACTTGCCAAAGTTGCCGTTCCACACCTCGGCACTTGAGTGGGACATCGACACCACGGCCTCCCCTGAAGCGGTCTACCGGCAGCTGACGCCAATGGTGCGGGAACTGATGGAACAGCTGCGCGGCGAACACGCCAGCTAAGCCCAACCTCTCACCAAGCCCAACCTCTCGACCCGCCAGCCGCTCGCCCCACCCACCCGTCCGCAAGCCCTCAACGGCCGGAATCATGCAAGATAAACCCGACTCGCCCACATCGGCTGAAAAGCCGATTCAAGGCGAACAACCAGCTTGGGCCGCGTCGCTCGACCGGCGCGATTCCGCGTGGCAGCTGGACATGATTGCCAAGGTCCTGGTGCAGCTCGGCGGCATCTCGGCGATCTTGTTCATCGCGGCGATCTTCATCTTCATCGGCGCACAGGGCTTCGAGTTCATGTGGAACCGGCTGTCGTTCAGTGAACTGCTGTTCGGCGACCGCTGGGAGCCGGCGATCAACCCACCGAGCTACGGCGCCCTGCCGCTGATTGCCGGCACCGCATGGATCACGGTCGTCGCCATGGCGATCGCCGTGCCGCTGGCGTTTGCCGCGGCCGTCTACATCGGTGAGTTCGCGCGTGGCAAGCAACGCGAATGGCTCAAGATCGGCATCGAAACGCTCGCCGCGATCCCCTCGGTTGTATGGGGCGTGATCGGCTTGACGGTGATGAAGCCGATCATCGAGGACCTGTTCGATGTGCAGTTCGGCCTCAATGTTCTCAACGCCGGCATCATCCTCGGCTTGATGGCCGCCCCCATCATTGCGACCATCGCCGAAGACGCGCTCAAAGCGGTTCCGGACGGCTACCGGGAAGCGGCCGAATCCCTCGGCGCCACGCGCTGGCAAGTCATTTGGAAGGTCGTGCTACCACACGCACGCCCCGGCATGTCGGCAGCTGTGTTGCTCGGCGTCGGCCGCGCCTTCGGTGAGACGATCGCCGTCTTGATGGCGAGTGGGCACATGTTGATGGCGCCTGAAAGCATCTTTGATTCGGCAGCGACCCTGACGGCAACCATCGCAGCCGAACTCGGGGAAGCCGCAGTTGGCGGTGACCACTATCAGGTGCTGTTTGTTCTCGGCCTGCTGCTGTTCCTGATCACGTTCGGCATCAACCTACTCGCCGACCGCATTGTTCGCGGTCGCAGGATTGCGAAGTGAGCCAGCTCCAAGTGAACCAATCGCACGTGAGTACATTCCAACCGACCACCACGGAAGGTCGCGCGCTGACCGTTCAGAAGCTGCTGCGCATGGGCTTCTTGGCCGTGACGCTATTGCTGCTGATTCCGGCAGGAGCAATCCTGGCCGTGCTCGTCTTCGAAGGTGCACCCGGCATGAGCTGGGACTTCTTGACGACGCCACCTCGCCAGGGCGGTGCCGCCGGCGGCATTTCGACCGCGCTGGTTGGCACCGTCTGGCTAACCGCCACGGCGCTTGGACTGGCACTGCCACTCGGTGTCGCCGCGGCCATCTACCTCAGTGAATACGCGCGCGACAATTGGCTGACGCGCACGATCAACGTCGCCATCGTCAACCTGGCCGGCGTGCCCTCGATCGTGCACGCACTGTTCGGCGTCGGCGCGTTCGTCTACTTCTTGCAGTTCGGCAAGTCGATCCTCGCGGCCGGCAGCACGCTGGCGGTGATGACCCTGCCAGTCGTGATCGTCTCGACTCGTGAATCGCTGCAAGCGGTGCCGCAGTCGTTCCGGGATGCGTGCTGGAACATGGGCGCAACCCGCTGGCAAACCATCTGGCGCATCGTGCTGCCCAACTCGGGCAGTGGCATCCTGACTGGCCTGATCCTGGTGGTCTGCCGCGCCGTTGGCGAGACCGCCCCGATCATGTTCACCGGCGCGGTATTCCTGCGCCAAATGTATCCAAACAGCCTGGACGACAAGTGCATGGCGCTGTCGCTGCATCTCTACAACGTCTCGACGCAAGTGCAGGATGTGCCAGACCACATTCCGTTCACCGTCGCCCTGACGCTGGTCATGGTGGTCATGTCGATGAACTCGGTCGCGATCTACTTCCGGATGAAACTACGAGGCAAGAAGAAGTGGTAACAAGCCCTGCCCAGACCGGGCCTGCTGGATCTCGTGTATCAGCCACGAATGTCGACACCTTGTTGGCGATTCGCAACCTGACCATCAGCTACGGCGACAAGGTCGCGCTCAAGGACGTCACCCTCGACGTCAAGCGCAACGACATCTTCGGCATCATCGGCCCCGCCAATGCCGGCAAGACTTCGTTCCTGCGGTCGCTCAACCGCATGGATGAGTTCGTGCACACGATGAAGGTCGACGGCGACATCCAATTCGCCGGCCGCGACCTGACCACGGTGCGCAACCTGTATGCACTTCGTCGGATGATTGGCGTGGTGTTCCCACTGCCAGTTGGTTTGCCGCTGTCGATCTACAACAACGTCGCCCTCGCACCGCGCCTCGCCGGCCGTGTCAAGAAGGCGGACCTCGACGTCATCGTCGAACGTTGCCTGCGCCGCGCGGCCCTGTGGGACGAGGTCAAAGACCGCTTGAACAGCCTTGGCTCCCTTCTCAGTGGTGGCCAGCAGCAACGCTTGACGATTGCGCGCGCGCTGTCCCAAGAGCCACAGCTGCTGCTACTCGATGAGTTTTCCATCGCCGTCGATCCGGTCACGACGATGCGCATCGAAGAGGTGCTCAAAGAACTCAAGAACGAGATGACCATCATTCTGGTTACCAACCTCGTGCAGCAGGCACGGCGCCTCGCAAACCGCACTGCCTTCTTCCTCGGAGGTTCGTGCATCGAGATCAACGAAACAGAAAAGCTGTTTTCGGGCGGCGCAACCGACCAACGAACGGTCGACTACTTGGAGGGACGGTTTGGCTAATTCCTTGGCTACGCACACGGCATCACCAGCACAGCAAGGCACTGCCAACTCGGCGCTCGCGATCGAGGTTCGCAACATGAACCTCTGGTACGGCGACTTTCAGGCACTGCACAACATCGACCTGGACATCAAGCAGGGCATCGTCACCTCGATGATCGGGCCCTCGGGCTGTGGCAAGTCGACGCTGTTGCGCAGCTGCAATCGCATCAACGAACGCCTCGACTATGTGCGCACGACCGGCACCATCAACGTGCTCGGGGAAGACATCTACGCCGCAGACGCCTCCCGTATTCAGGTCCGGCGCCACGTCGGCATGGTGTTCCAGCGACCGAATCCGCTACCACTCTCGATTCGCGAGAACGTGTTGTTTGGCCACCGCCTGCACGGCGAAGGCAGATCCTCGAAGAGCGACTTGGACGGCATCGTCGAAACGGCCCTCCAGCAAGTGCTGTTGTGGGACCGCGTCAAAGACAAGCTGGGCAAGAAGGCGACCAGCCTGTCGCTGGAAGAGCAGCAGAAGCTGTGCATCGCCCGCCTGATGCCGACCAAACCGTCGGTGCTGCTGATGGACGAACCGTGCTCCGCACTCGATCCAGAAGCGACTCGCGCAGTCGAAGAGTTGATCTGGGAACTGCGTGGCGACTACTCGATCCTGATCGTGACCCACAACATGGCCCAAGCGCGCCGCGCCAGTGATGAGTGCGTGTTCATGCTGATGGGCGAAGTGGTCGAGCACACGGCAACCGAGCAGATGTTCGTGTCGCCTGCCAAGAAGGAAACGTCGGACTACATCGAAGGCAAGTTCGGGTAAGGCGCGGCACGTCAGACACCTAGGGACCAGAAACCTAGGGCAACCTAGGAGCCGGTCCAAACCATGCTTTCCCAGGCATCTGCCGCCATCGCCGATTAACGACGCGGCGCCAGAAAGGCGCTGGACCGCCGCCGCACACGGCCACTTTTGCCAGTCCCTGGAGCGATTGCTCGGGAAGCACAGCGCTTCTGGTATCGTCCCAGCCCCCTATGTTCGCGATCTCTTCCTTAGCCCTTCTGTGCCTGGCCATTCCCCAGGAGCCAAACCAAGTCCTCGCCACCTACCAGCTCGACGGCAAGGAAGCGACCGTCACCCGCACCGATGTCGCGATGGAGATGGCATTCCATCTGCGCCGCGATGAGCGCGGCCGAGAAGCGTGCGGCATGATGGTCGACACGATGATCACGCGCAACGAAGCCAATCGCTTGAACGTGATGCCGAGCCGGGCAGACGTGAAGTCGTATTGGGCGAAGCTGCAGCAACAGCTGATCGAAGCCGGTCGCCGACCCGAGGATATCCCCGCGGTGCGCAACACGAGCGAAGAGCAGTGGCTCGACCTGCTGTCGGTGCAGATCTCGCAAGAACGTGTGGTGCGCAAGGAACTCGGACTGGATGCCAACGAGAAAGTTGCCCGCGACATGCTCAAGCTGTGGCTGACCGAAGCCCGCGAACGCGCCGCGATCGAAACCGATCCGGACAAGCTGCCGCTAGGCACGGCCGCGATGGTCAACAACAAGGCGATCGCGCTGATCGACCTGGGCTTCTTGCTACTGCGCACGAGTGAAGACTTCGAACGGGACCGCTTCATCCGGCAGGTCATCTACCTGAAGACGCTCGAAAGCATGGCGGCAAAGAAGGCCATCACGATCAGCGAAACCGACCTCGACCGCGCCATCGAAGCGCGTCGCGTGCAGGCCAAGAAGGATCCGCGACTCGGCGGAGTGCCGTTCGAGCAACTACTCAAGGCGCGCGGCATGACCATCGAATCGCTCCGGCAACTGCGCGTGTTCCGCTCGCAAGTCCTGCTCGACAAATTGGCTGAGCTGGAATTCTCGGACGAGCAGCTCAAGGCCGAATTGACCGCCGACCGCGACGCCATTCTCGCCGAAGTCGGCCCGCGGCGCCGCATCGGCGCCATCTTCCTGCGCGCCCTTGAGCAACCCAACCAAATCATCACCCGCACGTTCGACGAGGCAATGGCGCACCTGCAGATCGTGCGCGCGCGCATAGCCAAGGACGGCTTCGCGGCGACGGCCAGCATCGAGAGTGAGCTGGGCGACTCCAAGCGCAAGGGCGGCGACGTCGGCTGGCATCGCAAGGGCAGCACCGAATTGCCGACGAGCGTCGTGCAAGCCGCCTTCGCGATGAAGATGACCGACGTCTCCATGCCGATTCGCACCAAGGACGGCTGCTACATCATCACCGTCTTGGATCGCGAGCCGGTGCCGACGGACGACGAACTGATCGACCGTCTGCGCATCGTTCGCGGCAAGACGCTGAGCGAAGGCATTCTCAAGAATGCCGAAGTAGAGATCGTTGGCGCCAAAGCCCCAAGCGACGGACAGCCAAACGGCGGACGGGCGAACAACGATGGCAACACGAAGGACACAGGAAGCAATAAGTGACAACCATCCCGCTGACTGCAAGCGACGCCCAGCAGATCTTTACGGCCAAGACCAGCAACACGCGTTGGTTCGAGCAACTGCAATTGTGGCGTCCGGAAGCCGTCGACGAACTCACCACAGGCGACGGGGAGACTGCCGTGATCTTGCTCGCCGGCACGTTCGACTTGATGGCGGGCACCAACACCTGGCCAGCCCGCGGCGCCAGGAAATCGCCATTTGCTGGCCGCGCGATGGCGGTGTTCCTGCCACCAAACACCCCGTTCCGAGTCGGCAACGAAGCGTGCGACGGGGAGATCCTGATGATCTCCGCCAGGCAACCCGAGTCCGGCCCCGACCCGGTCGGCAAGGAAGCGCTCAGTCAGAAGCCACTGCTGCCGATGGCCGGCAGCAACAAGTCCTTTGATCCAATCACCGGCGAGTGGCTACTGGCCGAAGCGTTCCCTAACGCGGCCGAATCGCTGCCACCGCGCCGCTTCGAGAAGCTGCGAGTTGGCGACATCGCGATCGACCGCATCTTTCAAGAGAGCTACAAGGCGGCGACGATCAGTCTCGACGAAATCGTCATTCCGGCCGGCGCCTCGCTGAGCCTGAAGGACATTCCGTCACGCCCGGCCTGTGACGAGGTCCTACTCTTCGTTCGTCCCGAGTCCAAGTCCCGCATCGAGCAAAGCGGCACGGCAACCGAGATCGAACAAGACAGCACGCACTGCATGAGCGCCGCCGACGCCAACCAAATCACCGTGCACAGCGAAGCGGCACGAACGTATCTGGTGATTGCCTACGCCGGCAAAACCAAGCGCTAGATCTGCGTACGGTACCCGGTTCAAACCACAGATCCGCGACGCAAGCTAGCCCGCATATCTGACCAGCCACGCAGGCCAGGGCGTCAGAATGGCCCGCAGCCAAGGAAGACGGCCGAGGTCCGCGCAGGCGGGTCTGTAGACCCGTCACTCAGTGCAGAACCGTCGCGCAGCGAAGAACCGTCGCGCAGCGCAGAACCGACGCGCAGCGAAGAACCGTCGCGCAGCGCAGAATCGACGCGCAGACCGACCAAGACCGCAACGCGGGCGGCAGGCAACCCCTGCCGTCTGTCGAAGGCCGCGAACCATCCGGGCGTGCTTGCCAAGTTGCCGGTGAGATATCTGGGCTAGAACCCGACGACCGTCACCGCACTGCCGTCTTCGAGCAGCAACGCGGTGCCAACCTCCTGAAAGTCCTTCGGCAGATAGCCAAGCCCCAGCCGCATGCCGTGTTCCTTGAGCGGCACGGCGTGCATGACGCGCCCAACCGGAATCTCATCCTCCGGTTCCACCAGCTGCACCGGAGCCGCTATCGCATCACCGGGGACCAGCGACAACAGACACAGCTTGCGGTTGACCTGGCCATACGTGTGGATGCGGGCGACGATCTCTTGGCCGGTGTAGCAGCCCTTGGTCGTCGAGCAGTGATCGTCGAGATCGGCTTCGAGTGCCAGCGTGCTCGCTTCGGTTTCGACGCCGACCCGCACCAATCCCGCCAGCATGCGCGCCGCTGCCGCAAGCTCTTCGCTCAAGGGCTGGGGTGTCACCGCCGTATCGACGCCCGCGCCATCCACTTCTTGCTCGACAATCTTGCCACCGTGACAGCGCGTGAACGCAACGCCACGCCGTTCGACGTGAATCACCGGCCCTGCCGCCTGCTCGCTCCAATGGCATTCGCCAACGAAACTCTGCGAACCGTTGCCGGCAATGTGTTCGTGCACGGACCCGAAGTCGCGACTGTGGATCGTCAGCTTCTCCGAGAAGTGGTAGCGCTCCAGCAACTCCAAAAGCCGCGCCGCCTGCTCGACCTGAGTCTCCAACCAGATCGCCTGCCCGCGCCGCGTCACCATCGCCGTCACCAGCAGCTTGCCCTTTGCATCGAGGAATGCAGCGGGCAGAACGCCCCCATCGACGAGCCCCAGAACGTCCTGCGAACAGAGCCTCTGGAGGAACTCTCCCGCTTCAGGACCGTCGACTTCGAGCAGTTTGTATGGTGCCTCGTCGCGGGCGTAGGAGCCGTTGCCAAGGAGAGTTGTGCACAGTTGAGCGTGGTTCATATCGGCGCGGAATCTGGAGCGTTCCATCCTGGGCTCAAATGTGCCTCGATTCAGGGCTTTTTTGAGCCGATCGTTGAATGAGCCCCATTTCGGGTCTACTTTCCGCCACACTAGCCGAACATGCTCCGCATCTCCAAAAAAGCCGACTACGCCGTGTTCTTGTTGGGCGCCATCGCCCGCCAGGGCGCCTACCCCGGAGGGGAGGCTGCAGACACGGTCGTCAGCGCGCATGAGATCGCCAGGCAGGCCGGCTTGAACAAGAGTGTCGTCGCCAACCTGCTCAAAGAGTTCTCCCGCCACGGACTGCTCGATTCCGTACGCGGTCTCCGCGGCGGCTACCGACTCGCGAGCCCGCCGAGCGCAATCTCACTTGGGCAGATCCTCGAAGTCGTCGAAGGCAAGTTCGTGCTGGTCGATTGCGTGCCGCACGAAGTGACCTTCCCGGCCGCCGGCGCGAAGGCGACTGCAAATCAAACACCTGCCACCAAACCACCTGCAAACGATGCATTGGCAACCGACGCCTTGGCAACCGATGCATTGGCAACCGATGCATTGGCCGGTGACACCACGGTCGGCAGCCACGACTGCTCGTTGATCGGTTTCTGCCCCAGCAAACAACCGATGCGGGTCGTGCACCAACGCATTAGCCAACTGTTCGCCGACATCCATCTCGACGAACTCTGCTCGATGACCCCGGTCGCCGACGCGACCACCACGCCTGCTGCCCCAAGCCACAGCGGCAACTGATCCGAACCCTAATGAAGACCCCGATCTACCTCGACTACAGCGCGACAACCCCCTGCGACCCACGGGTGGTCGAACGCATGCTGCCGTTCTTCACCGACACGTTTGGCAACGCGGCGAGTCGCAGCCACGCGTTTGGCTGGACTGCCGAAGCGGCCGTCGAAGAAGCGCGCGAGCAAGTCGCGCAACTGATCGGTGCGCACCCCAAAGAGCTGTTGTGGACGAGCGGTTCGACCGAAGCCAACAACCTTGCCATCAAGGGCACCGCCCAGATGTACAAGGAGAAGGGCATGCACCTGATCACCGCGGTGACCGAGCACAAGGCCGTGCTCGACCCGATGAAGTATCTCGAAACGCAGGGCTACAAGGTCACCTGGCTCGAAGTCGATGCCAAGGGCCACATCGATCTGAAGCAACTCGAAGCGGCGATCACCGACGAGACAATCTTGGTGTCGCTGATGGCGGCCAACAACGAAATCGGCACGCTGCACCCGATCCGCGAGATCGGCGCCATCTGCAAGAAAAAGGGCACGTTGTTCCACACCGACGCCACCCAACAAGTCGGCAAGGCCCCAATCGATGTGATTGCGGACAACGTCGACCTGCTATCGCTGTCGGCGCACAAGATGTACGGGCCCAAGGGAGTCGGCGCGCTCTACGTTCGCCGCAAGAACCCGCGCGTGCGCCTGACGTCACAAATGGATGGCGGTGGCCACGAGCGCGGCATGCGTTCGGGCACGCTCAACGTGACTGGCATCGTCGGACTCGGCGAAGCCGCGCGCATCTGCCGCGAAGAGATGGATGCCGAAGCCACCAGGTTGGCCGGGCTGCGCGATCGCCTGCAAGCTCGTCTGCTAAAGGAGTTGCCGGACGCCGTGATCAACGGCGATGTCGACAAGCGTCTAGCGCACATGACCAACATCTCGTTTCCCTACGTGGAAGGCGAGTCACTGCTGATGGGTATCAAGGAAGTCGCAGTCTCGTCCGGTTCTGCCTGCACGTCGGCCAGCCTGGAGCCGAGCTACGTGCTCAAGAGCCTCGGCCTCAACGACGAACTCGCACACAGCTCGATTCGCTTCTCACTCGGTCGATTCACGACCGAAGAAGAATGCGACTTCGCAGCCGATCGTTTGATCACCGAAGTTAAGCGCCTGCGCGAAATGTCCCCCCTGTGGGAGATGGTCCAAGAGGGCGTCGACCTGAGTCAGGTCAAATGGACGATGCACTAGTCGACACGACCGGTCATCACAACGCACCTCTACGAATCACCACAAACACGCAACCAACAACCCCAAACGAACAACCATGGCCTACAGCGACAAGGTTCTCGACCATTACCAAAACCCGCGCAACGTCGGCTCGCTCGACAAGAGCGCGAACGATGTCGGCACCGGCGTCGTCGGCGCACCTGAGTGCGGCGACGTCATGAAACTTCAGATCAAGGTGTCCGATGACGGCAAGATCATCGACGCCAAGTTCAAGACCTACGGCTGCGGCTCGGCAATCGCCTCGTCGTCGCTCGCAACCGAATGGTTGAAGGGCACGAGTGTCGAAGCAGCAGCAGAGATCAAGAACACCCAGATCGTCGAAGAGTTGTCCCTGCCGCCAGTCAAGATCCACTGCTCGGTGCTCGCGGAAGACGCGATCAAAGCAGCGATCGACGACTGGAAGGCCAAGAACGGTAAGACGACCGAGGAGCAGTAGCCGTGAGTGAAACCAAGGAAACCAGCAACGCCGCCACGCCGGCCGCACCCGCGGCTGACAAGGCCAAGAAGCCGTCGCAAGGCGTGCAGTTGACCGAGCGCGCCGCGAAGGAAATCAAGCGCGTGATCGCCGAGCAGAAGTTCACCGTCGACAACACCTGGGTGCGCATCGGCGCCAAGGGTGGCGGCTGCTCCGGCTTCACCTACGTGCTCGACTTCGACCAGGCTGGCCCAACCGAGTTCGACCTCACCTACAAGCAGCACGGCGTGAACGTGGTGGTCGACAAGAAGAGTGACTTCTTCATGGGTGGCACCGAATTGGACTTCAACGACGGCCTGCTCGACCGCGGCTTCGTGTTCAAGAACCCACTCGCCTCAGGCACGTGCGGTTGCGGCACGTCCTTCTCGGCATAACGTAGACGTGATCCACGTCCCTGCCCCCGACGCGTTCGCCGTCTTCGGTGTTGCTCGCACGCTCGATCTGGACCCACAACAGCTTGAGCTGCGCTACCTGAAGTTGTCGCGCGAATGCCACCCCGACCACAACCGCTCACAGACCAGTGCCGATTGCGTTGCGGTGCTGCAGCGGTCTGCTGAGATCAACGATGCGTGGCAGGTGCTTCGCGATCCGTGGCGCCGGGCGCGCGCGCTGCTGGAAGCCGAAAGCCAGGGCGTCCTGGATCGCAACAAGAAGCTCGACCCGATGTTCCTGATGGAAGCGCTCGAACTGGCCGAAGAAGTTGCCCACGCCGATAGTGACAGCGACAGCCAGACCGCATTGACGGAGAAGCTCAACGCTGCAATTGAAGCTGACTACCAGGCGTTGCGCAGTGACGTCCAGAAGTCCGATTTCGACACCGCGGCCAAGCGCGTGCACCAATCCCACTACCACCTGAAGGCATTGCACGATCTCGAGGCAAAGTCGTGAGCGACGCTCCCCCACCCGCAACACGTATCGTCATCGGCATCGACCTCGGCACCACGAACAGCCTCGCGGCCGTTCGCGCTGGCAAGGAACCACGCGTGCTGCGCAACCTTGGCGCCGACCCGTTGACGCCGTCGATGGTGACGTTCCACCCGGATGGCCGCGTGCTCGTCGGCGCTGCGGCCAAGGCGCTGCGTTTGGAACACCCCGATCGCACCGTGTTCTCGGTCAAGCGTCTGATCGGCCGCTCGGCATCCGAATGCCAGAACGACATTGCCGACTTGCCGTATCCGGTGGTCGCCGGCGACCGCGATCTGCCACGCATTCGCATCGGCAAGCAAGACCTGTCGCCGGAAGCGATCTCCGCCATGGTGCTCAAGGAAATCAAAGCCACAGCCGAACATGCCCTTGGCCACGCCGTCGAAGAAGCCGTCGTCACCGTGCCCGCGTGGTTTGACGACGCGCAGCGCCAGGCGACCAAAGACGCCGCCCAACTGGCCGGCCTCGACTGCCTGCGGATCCTCAACGAACCAACCGCCGCGGCACTCGCCTACGGCCTCGGCGGCAAGAACGACGGCACCGTGTTGGTCTATGACCTTGGCGGTGGCACGTTTGATGTCTCGATCCTGCGCATCCACGAAGGCATATTCCGGGTGCTCGCTACGGCTGGCGACACGCACCTCGGCGGCGATGACTTCGACCAACTGCTTGCCAAACGCATTCTGAGCTTGCTGCCCAGCAAGCAAGGCATCGAAGACGCCTATGTGCTGCAAGCGGTTCGCAGCGCCGCCGAAGGCCTCAAGGTCCAGCTCAGCTCGCAAGAACAAGCGACGCTAGAACTCGACCTCGGCGATCGCGGCCAAGTCGAACTGACGATCACCCGCGCCGAATTCGAAGCGTCGATTGCGCCCTTGGTGCAGCGCACCCTCGACTGCGTCAAGAGTGCCGCCAAGGACGCGGGCCTCGACCTGAAGAAGATCGAGGACGTCGTCTTGGTCGGCGGCAGCACCCGGATTCCGCTGGTGCGCGCTCGCCTCGAAGCAGCAACTGGCAAAGCCCCGCACACCGACGTCGACCCCGACCTGGCGGTCGCACTCGGTGCCGCCATCCAAGCCGACATCCTGGCCGGCAACGATCGCTCGCTGTTGTTGCTTGATGTGATCCCGCTGTCGCTCGGCATCGAAACGCTCGGCGGCACCGTGCAGAAGTTGATCCTGCGCAACAGCACGATTCCGACCAGCGTGTCGGAGGAGTTCTCGACCGGTGTCGACGACCAGACCGCCGTCGACCTGGCGATCTACCAGGGCGAACGCGAACTCGCCCAGGACTGCCGGCTGCTCGGCCAGTTCAAGCTGCGCGGCATCCCGCCTTTGCCGGCGGGACTACCACGCATCTTGGTGACGTTCTTGGTCGATGCCGACGGCGTCTTGCGCGTCACGGCGCGCGAGCAGCGCACCGGCGTCGAAGCCAGCATCCAGATCGTACCGACCTATGGCCTCACTCGTGAAGAAGTTCGGCGCATGATGCTCGACTCGATCGAGAACGCGCAGGCCGACTACATTGCGCGCGAAGCCATTGAGGCGCGCGCCAAAGCCGAAGCCATGGTGCGCGGCACCAAGAAAGCGCTGACCATGGCCGAGTTGCCACCGGACCAGACGTTCGCCGTGCACAAGGCAGTCAAGGCTTTGCAGAAACTGCTCGCTGCCGACGCCGACGCCGATGCCTTGAAGTCCGCAAGTGAAGACCTCACCAAGGTCACCGCAACCATTGCCGACGACGTCATCAGCGCCGCCGTCACCAAGTCCCTGAAGGAAGATCAGCAGCAGGAAGACCAGCAGCCATGAGCTCAGACAACACCGTTCGCGTCACCATTCGCGACGAAGAAAAGTCGCTGACCCTAGCCCTCGGCCAGTCCATCCTCGACGCCGCGCTCGCGCAAGGCGTCGACCTGGACCACGCCTGCGGCGGTGTCTGTGCCTGCTCGACCTGTCACGTCAAGATCCACACCGGTGGCGACTGCTTCCGAGAGGCGTCCGAAGACGAAGAAGACCAACTCGACAAGGCCCGCGACATTTCGCTGAACTCGCGCCTGGGCTGCCAAGCGGTGCTCGAGCGCATGCCCGCGGACGGCACAGTCGAAATCACCATCCCCGAATGGAACGTCAACTTGGTGCAAGAGCCCCACTAGGATGGTCCTGGGCCGGCAGCGTGTCTGCGTCGGACGCTCTGCTGTGTGCATCGGGCACCTCGGCCAAGAAAACCGCGACTCGCCACGCGCCTGTCGCGAGATTGCGGACTAGATTGCGTCAATGACGGCCCCCCACGGTCCCTTCGCCATCCGCGTCGATGACCTCACCGGCAGTGCGATCACCGAACTGCTGCAAGATCACCTGGCAGCAGCCATCGAGCATTCGCCACAAGGGGCAGCCCACGCGCTCAGTCTCGACGGACTGCGACAACCGGACATCACGTTCTGGAGCGCTTGGCAAGGCGCCTCGCTGGCAGGCTGCGCCGCCCTGCGTGAGCTGACCCCGACACACGGCGAAGTGAAGTCGATGCGCACGGCCACCTCCCATTTGCGCCAAGGTGTCGCCGCGAAGCTGCTCGAACACGTGATCGCTGTGGCCCGCGAACGTTGCTACGAACACCTCAGTCTTGAGACCGGCAACACCGACGAATTCGCGGCGGCGCGGGCGCTCTACATCAAGTTCGGATTCGTGCCGTGCCCACCGTTCGGCAACTACGTCGACGATGGCTTCAGCATCTGCATGAACCGAACGCTGTAACCAGCCAGCGAGGCATCGAACTCATGTCTGCTGGTAGACCGCGGAGGTCAGCTGGCAGCGACGACAGGCGAACGTGTAGATCATGCCTGCGCCGTCAGGTTCAAAATCTCGGTAGGCGAGTTGCCCGACGAATCGCATGGTCCGCTCGCAGGCCGGACACGTCACATAGTCCGGTGACTGCAACCAAGACGGCAACCCACCTACTTGCGAGCACGGGACCCCGTTCTCCCAGTTACCAGCAAAGTGTGCTGGACGTCCTGAGCCCTGCTGCAGTGGGTCGGACCGCAATGGCTCTCGTTCCGGGCAGAAAACTGCAGCGACCTCTGAGTGCTGCGACCAACGCGCCTCCCCATGCTCGTTGTACTCGGCAAACTGCCTGACCGTCCCCTCACTGCAGGCCAGACAGGTTGCCAGCGGCAAGACACCAGCTGGTTCACGCAGCACCAGGACATCCGTGAGGGCAGTATCGCATGAGCCACACCTCTGCGGGCGAGGGATCAGCGTTCGCACGCGATCGTGCTGCGCGTCCGTCCGCGACACCAGTGCATGACAGCGATCGCTGTAGAGATCGCGCCTGCGGCCGTTCTCATCGAGTTCCCAACCCGCTGCCTGCGTCAGCTCGCGCATCGGAGCCTCGAGCGAATCTAGGCAGCGCAATGACTCTCGCTGCCAATCTGCAAACTGCCGAACCACCTCATCGTCGCCGACCCACGCAGCTGCGACGAGGACCTTCGGCAACACCTGCTCACCGCAACTCGGGATGCGGGCCAGCAACGCGTCGCGCACCGAAGGGCCAGCGCCTCGAAAGGCATGCGCCGGTTCATACATCTTGTGCCGCAGCATCACAGTCAGTAGCGGTTCCATGTCCACGTCGGTCAGACAAGCCAGCGCCGATGCGACCTCTCCGGCCCAGTCCGCGGAACTCTTGACCGCAGCGACCGCGAAGTTCCTCATCTGCACGAGCTGACGGGGCGTCAACTGCGCATAGTACTCATGTGCCGGCTTCGGCGGCCCGACGAACTCCGTGCGCGGCTGCGGCATCGGACGATCGCACAGCAGCTTCAGAACCTTGACCGGATCTCGCACACCTTGGAAACGATCCACCTTGCGGCGCGGCCGCGTATCCCCCTCGGGTCCGCGACCTTGCACACACGGCATGCACCGGCCACCGGTATCCACGGCCGTGCTTGGCAGAATCGTGCGGTCGCAGCCCTTCACGCTACATGGCAATCGCTCGATCATGCCAGGCGCGTTTCGACCTTGATCTCGTTTTCGATCGTGCGATGCACGGGGCAGCGGTCGGCGATCTCGACCAGCCGCGCGCGCTGCGCATCATCGAGATCTCCGACTACCGTCAGCACTCGCTGGATGCGATCGATCTGGCCATCCGTCTTGTCACAGTCCTCGCAGTCCTTGGCGTGAATGCGATCGTGCTGCAGCTCGACGGTGACACTCTCGAGCGGCAACTTCTTGTGACGCGCATACATGCCCAACGTCATCGACGTACAGGTTCCCAATGCCGCCAACAGCAGATCATAGGGTGTCGGGCCCAGGTCCGAACCGCCCACCGATTTGGGTTCGTCGGCCAGCCAGTCGTGTTCGCCCGCCGTACACATCTGCAAGAACCCATCCGCCCTGCCAGTCACGCGGACCACGCCTTGCTCGGTGTCTGGATGCTCGAACGGCGGCAAGTAGCGACCTGCCCACGCCGCGATGACGTCGGCCACGTACTGTGAGTCGGCCCGCTTGCTCAGCAAGTGATCGGCCCCATCCAACGACACGAAACTCTTCGGGTGCTGCAACGACGTGTAGAGCTTGCGGGCGTGGTCAACGCTGACCACCTCGTCTTGTGGACTGTGCATGATCAGCACGGCCCTGCTCAGATTGCGAAGGGTTCCGGCAACTTCCTGCTCCTGCAGGTCGTCCAGGAAATGACTCTGAATGGTGAACGGTCGCCCCGCCAACGACACCGTGGCACTGCCAGTAGCGCGAATGGTTTCGATGCTGCCTTCGAGCAGATGCTGGACGTGGTCCGGGTGGCTCGGCGCGCCGATCGTCGCGACCGCCTCGACCGACTCGATGCGATTGCCGGCAATCAGCACCGCCGCGCCACCAAGGCTGTGGCCAACCAACAACCGGGGCGCTTGATGGCGCTCCGCCAACCACTGTGCCGCCGCCACCAAATCGTCGACGTTGGACGAAAAGTTCTGGTTGGCAAAGTCGCCGCCCGAATTGCCGAGCCCAGTGAAGTCGAAACGCAGCACGCCAAAACCCTTCGCCGCCAAGGCCCGGCTGATACGCGTCGCCGCGGCGAAGTCTTTGCCGCAGGTGAAGCAATGGGCAAAGATCGCAAAGGCGCGCGGTTCGGATGGCGGCAGCTCCAGACTGCCAGCAAGCATCTGGCCGCGCAGGTTATCAAACTCAATGCGTTTCGAACGGGTCATGGCGCAATCTTGGCGCAGCATGACGATCCGTTCCACACGTCAGTGCAGCACGAATGTGCAAGGCTGGCTGATCATCAGCTGGCCAGCCTGAAACACGACGGACTGCGTCGTGTAAGCGCTGCCGAGCGGCAACGCAGCGGGCAACGCCAAGCTCGCCTGCGCTGGCCCCAACGCCGGCACGACCGTCATCGGCAAGAAGCCGTAGCCCTGGGAAACCGCAATGCCCAACGTGCCGAGCGGTGTGTCGAGCAGGAATCCCGGTTGGCCAATGGCCGTGAACACAAGGGATGACGCCTGCGCAGCGGTTCGAAGCACCAACGCCTGCCCGGGGTTTGCGTTGCCGGTCGAAGACGCCGGCAAACTCGCAAACGTCGGCGGCGTGGAACCAGCGAAGGCCGCGCCAAACAACCCAACGCCGGTGATCTCAACGGCGGCGTCGACCAACAAGCTGCCGCCGTTGGCCAGCACCGCAGGCCCAGTCCCATTGTTCACCAAGGAGCCAGAGCTGCCGGCGATGCGCACGTCACTTTGCAACACCGCCACCGTCGCCGCCACCGCGACGACCGGCTCGAACAACGGCTCAATGATGTCGACTGTCGAGTAGTTGGCGACCACTGCCTGACCGCCGCCCAAACCGATGTGCGTCTGGCCAAGACGACAGCTCACCATCGACACGCGGCTGCCGTCGATCTGCACACACGGCGAACCAAACGTTTCGAACTGGCGCATCGTCACGTTGTCCGAGTTGTAGATTTCTACCGACGGCCATACCGGCAAGAACGCGCCCGGTTCTCGGCAGCGCATGCGCTCGAGATGCACCTTGCCGGCACAGTTCGAAACGCGCACATCCAACGCGCCATTGCTGAGCCGGGAGAAGCCCACCATGCGGAACGTGCTGGTCGCCGGCAGGTTGACGATCTCGATGGCGTTGCCAAGCGACGTGGTGATCGGCACCAAGCCACCTTCGCCGACGATCGTCAGACCCTTGCTGGTGACGAACGGCGTCGCTCCTTCTTGGAACGGGCCGGTTTGCACGACGATCGTGTCGCCGTCGCTGGCGGCGGCGACTGCCGTCGGCAGATCGGCAAAGTGCACGCCGGCGCCGCCGCCTGCATTGACGATCCAAGTCGTCTGGGCAGAGAGAACCGAGCCAACCAGCGCGGCATAAACTAGCAGTCGTGTGATCATGGCTTCCAACCCCGGGTTTGCGTGAGATCCTTCGCTCACCACCCGATGGTAGCAAGAACCGACACAACGCGTGGCGCGACCGCCCTGCCGCGTGCGTTCTCCACAACTTTCCCCAAGCGCATCCACAGAGAACCCCACGATCCGAGCGAAGCCCAGCATTCATCCGACGCCTTGGACCGGCTAGCATGCGGCCACATGACCGCGACTACGCAGGACCTCACCCCCGTCGCCAACACCATTCGTGGCCTCGCCATGGACGCTGTCCAGAAGGCCAATTCTGGCCACCCCGGAATGCCCATGGGCATGGCCGAGGTCGCCGCAGTGCTGTGGACGGAGTTCCTGCGCTGGTCACCAGAAGAACCGGAATGGGCTGGCCGCGATCGCTTCGTGCTGTCCGGCGGTCACGGTTCGATGCTGCTCTATTCGCTGCTGCATCTAGCCGACTACCCGGTGTCGCTCGACGATCTCAAGAACTTCCGGCAGCTGCACAGTCGCACGCCTGGCCACCCTGAATACGGCGACACGGTCGGCGTCGAAACGACCACCGGACCGCTCGGGCAGGGCTTCGCCAACGCCGTCGGCATGGCGGTCGCTGCCAAGATGGCCGTGGCGCGCACCGGCACCGAACTGGTTGGCTCGCGCGTCTTCGTAACGGTCGGCGACGGCGACCTGATGGAAGGTATCAGCTACGAAGCGGCTTCGCTGGCTGGCCACCTCGGCCTCGACAACCTCGTCTGCTTGTGGGACGACAACCACATCACGATCGAAGGCCACACCGACCTCGCCACCAGCGAGCACATGCAGAAGCGCTTCGAATCCCAAGGTTGGGCGGTGCTGCACTGTGATGGCCACGACCCCGAGGCCGTGCGCACGGCACTCAGCAAAGCCACCACCGACAGCACCCGGCCGACGATCGTCTGCTGCAAGACCACCATCGGCAAGGGCAGCCCCAACAAGGCCGACTCGCACGATGTGCATGGCGCGCCGCTCGGTGGCGATGAGATCAAACTGACCAAGCAAGCGCTCGGCCTGCCCGAAGAAGATTTCTACGTCGACGAACGCGCGCGCGAAGCGTTCCGCGCGGCCAAGGCGCAGAATGAAATCACCCGTCAACAGTGGCACCGGGACATGCAGGCGTGGCAGTCGGCCAACCCCGAGCAAGCCAAGCTGTGGCAAGCCATCCAGGGTCGCGAAGTACCTGCCGACCTGCTCGCGCAACTGACCGAAGCGGCCGGCGACAAGAGCGCCGCGACGCGTGCCATCAGCGGCGCAGTCATCCAGAAGGCCGCCGAACTCATGCCGGCGTTGGTCAGCGGTTCGGCCGACCTCGATGGCTCGTGCAAGACGCGCATCAAGGCGGACGGCTCGTTCCTCAAGGACAACCCCACCGGCCGCACAATGCACTACGGCATCCGCGAGCACGCGATGGGCGCCGTCATGAACGGCATCTCGCTGTTCGGATTCCTGCCGGCGGGCAGCACGTTCTTGGTGTTCGCCGACTACATGCGCACGCCGATTCGACTCGCGTCGCTGATGAAGATCTCGTGCGCGTTCGTATTCACGCACGACAGCTTGATGGTCGGAGAAGATGGCCCCACCCACCAACCGGTCGAGCACCTCGCCACCCTGCGCGCGATCCCCAACCTGCACGTGTTCCGACCCGCGGACGGACCAGAAACCGCCGCCGCCTGGACGCACGCGATGACTCGCAAGGATGGGCCGGTGGTGCTGTCGCTAACGCGCCAGGGCTTGCCGGTATTGCCGCACGGCAAGGGCTTCACGTCCCAGGATGCGATGAAGGGCGGCTACACGCTCGTCGACGCCAGCGACGCCAAGGCCACCATCGTCGCGACCGGCGCCGAGGTATCCCTGGCCGTCGACACCGCCAAGCTGCTCGGTGAACAAGGCATCAAAACGCGCGTCGTCTCGATGCCGTGCCTCGAGTTGTTCCACCAACAGGACAAGGCCTACATCGCGTCGGTGCTCGGTACGGCTGCGTTGTATTCACTCGAGATGGGCCGCCCCGAATGGTGGTGCCAACTGACCGGCCGCTACGACCGCTGCATCGGTCAGTCCGGTTTCGGGGCCAGCGCGCCGGGCAAGGACCTTGCGGCGCACTTTGGCTTCACGCCCGCGGCAGTTGCCGCCCGCGTCAAGGCCGCGCTCTAGGACCCGTGCTTTCTGGGTCGCATCCCTATAAACGCACCCGCTCGCCCATCTCCGCAACCGCAAAGCCGCGGGCGGCAATGGTCGCGCGAATCACCGGATCGTGTAGCGCCGGATTGGTGTGGTTGAGGTGCAAGAACCGGATGCGACCGGGATGGGCCGTCGCGACGTCGGCGAGCATGTCCATCGTGCGCAAGATCAACGGATGCCGAATCTCGCTCAGGTTGCGGTCGGGCAGCTCACTGCCGTCGTAGAACGTGCCGTCCAGGTAGGCCACGTCGACTCCCTCCAGCAACTGCTGCAACAACCCCGGCGCGCGTTCCCAGGCATCAACATCTGGCACGAATAACGCGCTGCGGCTCGGCCCCGTGATCACGTAGGCCATCGTGTCGGAGAACTCGTCGCGATGCGGCACGGCAATCGCGCGAACGTTGAGACCTGGCCACGGCGCAAACGACTCGCCCACCGAAAACGCGTGCACATCGATCTGCTTGAGTGCAACCAGTTGCTGCCAAGGCCCATGCCCGCGCAAGTAGTCGGCGAATCGCGGCGAGCACCACACGGGCAGGTTCTTCGCGCCGACCACTTCACGGCCGAACAACGCCAACCCCAGGTAGTGACCGATATGCGCGTGCGTGACCATGACCGCGTCGACCGGCGAACGGCCGCGGCCGTGCACGCCGGCCAATCGGTGCAGCAACGCAGTCTGCTCTTCGATGCGCGGCGTAGCTTCGACCAACAACAGCTTCGGCTCGCCACCGCGACGATCGACGACGCCGAGCGACGCCGGGTATTCGACGCGGCCCGTCGCCCGCGCTCCGGTGCAGCAGGCACGCTCGCAACCGAGGTGCGGCAAGCCACCGTCTTGGGCGATGCCGAGCACGAACAGCTCAACATCGACAGCCTGCAGCGAGTTGCCGCTGGGTCGCACGGCGCTGCCCGCGCAAGCTGCCAGCAGCAAGCAAAGCGAGAGCAGCCACAGGCTGTTGACGACGGAGTCGTTCGGTGCACGCATGCGCTAACCGTCGCACGAACCGGCGCCAGAAGCAGCCGGTTTCTGGCTACCGCGACGAATGCCGCGGCAACTGCTACAGCATGCCAACGACGTCGCCGTTTTCGTCGATGTCCATGTTCATGCCGGCCGGGGTCTTGCCCAGACCTGGCATGGTCATGATCGACCCGGCGAGCGGGTAGACGAATCCGGCGCCAACCGCGACGCGCGCGTCGCGCACCTTGAACCGGAAGCCGGTCGGGCGGCCCTTCAGCAGCGGATCGTGGCTGAGCGAGTATTGCGTCTTCGCCATGCAGATCGGCAGCTTGCCGAAGCCGTTCTCCTCGAACTTGGCGAGCTGCTTGTCCGCTTCTTCTTCGAAGTCGACGCCGTCGGCGCCGTAGATCTTGGTGGCGATCGCCTCGATCTTCTCCTTCAGCGATGCGTCATCTTCGTAGAGCAGCTTGAACTCGCTCGGCTCTTCACAAGCAGCGACCAACGCGTGCGCAAGGTCTTCGCCGCCCTTGCCACCTTCGGCAAACATCGTCGAGACGTGCGCAGCTGAGGCACCAGCTGCGATCGCCTTCTCGCGCAGGAACTCAATCTCGTTCTCGGTATCGGTTGGGAACACGTTGATCGCAACCACCACCGGCACGCCGAACTGCTTGACGTTTTCGATCTGCTTCTCAAGGTTGCCAACGCCATCGGCCAACGCTTCGAGGTCTTCCTTGCCGAGACCATCCGGCAAAGGCTTGCCGGCCGTGATCTCGAAGCGCCCGCTGTGCGCCTTGATCGCGCGCACGGTGGCAACCAGCAGCGCAGCATCCGGCTTGAGACCTGACGCGCGACACTTGATGTCGAAGAACTTCTCCGCGCCCATGTCGGCGCCGAAACCAGCCTCGGTGACCACGTAATCGGCGGCGCGCAGCGCAATGCGGTCTGCGACGATCGACGAGTTGCCGTGCGCGATGTTGGCGAACGGGCCCGTGTGCACGATCGCCGGCGTGCCTTCCAGCGTCTGCATCAGCGTCGGCTTGAGGGCGTCCTTGAGGATCGCGGTCATCGCACCTGCGGCCTTCAGGTCTTCGGCCGTCACCGGCTTGTTGTCTTGGTTGTAGCCAACCACGATCGCGCCGAGACGCTTCCGCAAGTCGTGGATGTCATTGGCGAGACCGAGGATCGCCATGATCTCACTGGCCGACGTGATGTCGAAACCAGTTTCACGTGGCGTGCCGTTCTTCTCACCACCACCAGCCACGGTCACCACGCGCAGCGCGCGGTCGTTCATATCCATGACGCGACGCCAGGTGATCTGGTCCTTGTCGATGTTGAGCTCGTTGCCGTGGAACAGGTGCGCATCGAGGAACGCTGAGCACAAGTTGTGCGCCGACGTCACCGCGTGGAAGTCACCGGTCAAGTGCAGGTTGAGTTCTTCGGGCGGCACGACTTGCGAGTAGCCACCACCAGCGGCACCACCCTTGATGCCGAACACCGGCCCCATCGACGGCTGACGGATCACGCAGCACGTGCCCTTGCCGATGCGATTGAGCGCCTGGCTTATGCCAACGGTGTGCACCGTCTTGCCTTCACCGAGCGGCGTCGGCGTGATCGCCGTGACGACGATGTACTTGCCTTGCTTCTTGGCTGGCTGCTTGAGGCGGTCGAGCTTGATCTTCGCCTTGGTGTGGCCGTAGGGCTCTAGGTCGTCGGCTGTCAGGCCCATGACCCGAGCAACTTCGGACAGCGGACGAAGCGGGATGGAACGAGCGATTTCGAGATCGTTTAGCGACATTGGAGGCCAAAGACTTTAGCGAGTCGGCCCCAACAGGCCATGGGCAACCGGCTGTCCTGACAGCAATCGATCGGCCCAGCGCAATGCCCGCCTGCCAACGCAGCGCACGATGCGACCAGCCGGAGCACAAGCACCGCCAGAATCGAGTCAAACAGAGAACTCTGCCAACGGGCACCCGACCAAAGGCAACAACCACTGGCAACCTCCACAGCGCAACTCCGTGCTACGGACTGGCTTGCTGCCCCCGCGCAAGCACCGAACGGATCCGCCGCCAGAACCAGCGATCGCATCGACGCCCACTTCCACCAGCACGATTGCCGCCTGCTTGCTTGTGTTTGCGGCTGCTTGCGAGCAGGCCGAAGACGTCTCAGCGTGAGACTCGCCTGCGCAGCGCCCGGCCGGATCTGTCGAAAAGAACCGCGTGACATCCACACTTCCGCAACGTCATCCGGCTCGCAACCTCGTTGCCACGACCGGCCTTCTCCTACTGACGGCTTGCGGTGCAGGCGGCGAGGACACCGAAGGTGTCGGTGGCCAGCAATCGGTGCTCGCGGCTTCGATCACCAACTACGGCGTCACCTGGGAGTTCGACGGACTGGTTCCGGTCGGCCAATTTGCGAACGGCGATTGGTGGGCCGTCGGCCCTGTCAACATCGTATCCATCTCGCCGCCGTCTCAAGATCTCGATGGCCGCATCATCAACGGCTCGATGATCAATCCTGGCTCGACCCAGATTGAAAATGCCGAGCATGGCTACGATTCGAACCTGTTCGGTCCTTATGCCGGCGACCGCTACCAGCCGGCGCTCAACGTGGCGTGGGGTGTGGCGCCGGGCTCCCCGCTGCAACTTGCTGCTGGCGACAGCCTGATCTCCACCATCAGTTGGACGGACGAAGCCGGACCGGACAACGGCTCATTCTCCGAATTGAAGACAGCCGCGGTGTTGACCGTGCTGACGGAACCCGCCCCCGCAGGCGCCTTCCGCCCGCCGTACTCCGGCAGCGACAAGACCATTGTCCACAACGAGGCAGACCTCGATTACACCGCCCTCGGTTCGCTGACCACGGCGGCTGAGCAACCCGACTTGCAAACCACCGCCGACCAGTTCGAGCGCGTTTGGCTCGATCATTGTTCGGGCTGGACGTCGCGCTACTTGCACCCGGTCGAGAACATGCCGGACTACGGTCGCGACTTTACGTCCCTGTTCGGCACCGGGGCGATGCTGCTGCAACTGGACAAGAGCAACGCGGAGAAGCGCGATCTGCTCGTCCGCCTGACCCAGATCGGCATCGACTTCTACGGCAACGTCATCAACGGCGGCGTCTGGGCTGGTGTCGGTGGCCAGTGTAGCGGCCGCAAGTTTCCGATCCTTTTGGCTGGCACAGTGCTCAACTACGCGCCGATGCGCAACATCGGCATGAGCCATCCTTCGGGCTACTTCGGCCCCAATCATCCGAGCAACTCAGAACACTTCGGCGAAGACTGCCAGACGTTCTACGTCGAGGAAACGTCGCCGGGCACCTACAACTGGGGGCACGGCAACTACAACTCGTCGCACAACGGGCTGCCGGCATGGGGCAACAGCCATACCCAGTTCCCGCAGAACGACAACTCCAACTGGATGGGCGATGCCTACCGCCGCTGCTGCACGGCCAACGCATGGGTCGGCCAGACCCTGGCCGCACGCGTGATGGGACTGCAAACGGCGTGGAATCATCCGGCGTACTTCGACTACATGGACCGGTTCATGCAGATGGAAACCCCCGGCGAATGGACGCGCAGCTGGGAGATCTGGCAGGGCAGGATGTGGGATGCACATCGCAACAACAACTAGTGGGCGCGAAGCTCGGCGCTGCACCTGCCCGCAGCAGCCTGGCTACTGACGGCCTGGTAGCAACGGTCTGGCGCTAGCGGTCTGGTGCGTTGAGCAGACGTGCCAGCATGGTGCGCTTCGGCTTGATCAGGTCCGCCAAGGTATGGCGGTCCAACTCGGCCAAGAACGCATCGCGCGCCTGGCCCAACGCGCGCTGCAACTGGCACGCGTCCGCCAGCACACAGCTGCCAGCTTCGGTCATGCACTCGACCAGCCCGAGGTTCTCGGTCTTGCGCACGACCGCGCCAATCACGATGTCTGCTGGAGCCATTGCCAGCTGCAAGCCACCGGTGCGGCCACGGGTCGCATGCACGAAGCCAAGCTCGGTCAACTTGCCGGCTACCTTGACCAAGTGGTGCCGCGACACGCCGTAGGCCACGGCGATGTCGCTGACCGGCGTTTGACGGTCGGTGCGCAGCGCGAGGTACATCAACACCCGCAATGAGTAGTCACTAAACTTGCTGAGCTGCATCCGGCACCTGTCCAGCGTCGCCGCCCCCGCGCACTGCGAGAGCCAACGAACACGACAACACCCACCACCATAGCCGCTCACGCGCGGGCCCGGGTGTTCGCCGTCACATTCCTGTTTGACGGATCGCACATCGGCGCCCGTGCTGTCGGTCGTCGCAATGGTCCTGCGAATGCGCGACGATCCCCCACATGCTTCACCGCCCACGACATGTCGCTGTCATGCTCCTGGCACTTGCAGCCCTCGGCTTCGCCGCCGCGACGCAATCCCCGCCACCGGCCTGGAAGCTGGTTTGGTCTGACGAGTTTGCGGGCACGGCACTCGACTACAGCAAGTGGGGCGTTGCCTTCCACGCGCTCGGCGGCGGCAACAACGAGCTGCAGTTCTATACCGACCGCAAGAAGAACGTTCGGGTGGCCGATGGCAATCTGGTGATCGAAGCGCACGCCGACGACTTCAACGGCATGGGCACGATCCGCAAGTACTCATCCGCAAGCATTCGCACCAAGCATCGCGGCGACTGGAAGTATGGCCGCTTCGAGATCCGCGCGCGCATGCCGAACGGCAAGGGACTCTGGCCCGCGATCTGGATGCTGCCGACCGACGACATCTATGGCGGCTGGGCGCGCAGCGGCGAGATCGACATCGTCGAATACAAAGGGGACGCCCCCAACCACGTGATCGGCACGCTGCACTATGGCGATGCGTGGCCGAAGAACGAACACAGTGGCGACGGCTTCACCTTGCCGAAGAAGACCTTCGCCGACGACTTCCACATCTTCGCACTCGAGTGGGAAGAGGGCGTGATGCGTTGGTACATCGACGGCCAGCTCTACCAAACCCAGACCAAGTGGCACAGTTCGAAGGCTGCCCATCCGGCGCCGTTTGACCAGCGGTTCCACTTGCTCATCAACCTGGCAGTCGGTGGGCGTTGGCCGGGCAACCCCGACGCCACCACGACCTTCCCGGCCCGCATGCTGGTGGACTGGGTGCGCGTCTACGAGCGCTGAGGTTACGCAACGCTCACCGCAGCGCGATCTCGAGCGGGGCACCGGGGACGGTCCCGACCACAAAGGCTGTCTTGCCAGCGGGCTGCCCCATCGAAGCCGAGATCGTGTAGTCACCGGGTAGCAGACAACTCGATCCAGCGAGGCGCCCATCGTCGCCCAAGGAAGCCCACACGCGCGCGACCACGACGTCGCCACGCATGACCTTCAGCGCGAGACCGTTCTTTGCTTCGCCAGCGGGCAAGACAATCGTGAATGCCTGCTCGACGCCCTTCTGCAGTTCGACGTTGACCGTCGTGGACTCACCCGCCCGGATCGTGAACGGCACTGCTTGCGCGGCGATGCCGGGACCGCGTGCAAACAACAGGTAGTTGCCTGGGGCCATCATGCTGCTACGGGGTTCGCTCACGCCCTCCGAGAAGCTAGCCGCGTGCCTGAGTTGCAAATCCATCGCGACAAACTCAGCCTCAGCCTGGGCATCGACATCGAGTTCCCCGCGACGCGCAACCACCGCCGTGCCGCCGCGCAGAAGCGTGACAGTGCCGAGGTCCCACGTTTCATTCTCGGCGAGGTCTCGTGGCTCACTGATAAAGAACGGATGGTCGCGGTGCTGCACGTAGACCTTCCAGGGGCCAGGTGGATATGGCCCCAACTCGGCGTGGCCATGCTTGTCGGTCGTTTCCATGCCGTCCGTGCCACCGCCAGTCGGACGCGCGGCATAGGCAGTCGCGTTCTTGGCCGGAAGCCCATCCGCCGTCAGCACGGTAAGCGTCATGCGGACCGACTTCGGGGCACTGCGCTGCAACTGCAACTGCACCACACCCGCCTTCGGATCAATGCCATGCCGCCACAACCGCTCGAAGCCGCTACCCGATACGCGAATCGTCACCAGCCCCTCTTCCGGACAGTTAGCGGCGACAAAGAGACCTTGAGCATCCGTCTTGACGCGTTCAAACCACGGCTCGGTAGATGTGTCCGCCATGCATTCGCAACGGACGTTGGGCACCGGGTTGCCATCGACATCGACGACCCGCCCACGCAGCTGGAAGCCGAGGGATAGATGCAGCGCTGCGATGGACGTCTGGCCCGCTTCCGTGGTGATCGTCGCCTGCGCTCGACCAAGCTTGTCTTGATCCGCCTTGATCGTGACTTCGCCTGCCGGCAAACCCGTCATCAAGAAACTGCCGTCGTCCGCTGAACGTGCCCGAACGAACCCCAGGTCGGACCAATTTCCGACGCGCACGTCGACGCCATTCACCGCGCCACCGTGCTCATCATACACAACGCCTCGAACACTCGCGCCGACCGACAAGGTGATGCGTATCTGCTCAACCTCGCCTGGCTTGACTTCACATTCGCCGGTCCACAGCGCGAATCCCGGCATACGTGACCGAACGCGCTGCTTGCCCGCGGCAATACCCGTCGCGAAGAACTTGCCATCGGCATCCGTGCGTGAGAGCGCCGCGAACGGTGGCATGTGCTCTTGCCCGGCGATGCCGGACAGCTCACCGTCGCCAACGATCACGACGGCATTGCGGACCGGTTCGCCTGCGGCGTCCACCACCACACCCGCGACGCTGCCGCCATCGTCGCCGAGCACGAGTTCGCATTCGGTGGTATCGCCGTCCTGGCCCAAGAAGAGCTGCACGTTGCATGCGCAGTAGCCTTCCGCACGCGCTCCTACAAGGCACCACTTGTGAGCGGCACGAATCGTGAACCGGCCATCAGAGCCCGAGACAGCCATTGCCAGAGGGAACGCGTCAGACATTGCCATCATCGTGGTCTCGACCAGCGCGCCCGCAATCGGTCGCTTGGCGGTATCCACCACCTTGCCTTGCAAGGTCATGCCGCGCGATAGTTCGATCGCCACCTCGGCAACTTCGCCGGCAACGATCTCGACACGCTTGCCATGATGATTCACCGGGCTCACAAACATGGTGCCGGGCGGTACATCGTCATAGCGCACGGAGCCGGCCGCGTCGGTGCGATGACGCAGGCCGGCGAAACGAGCATCGGTGCCGAGCGCTCGCAGCGACATCATCCGGCCAGCTGCGGGCGATTGGTCGTGGTAGCGCAGGTGAACGAGCACGCTGCCAGTCGCCGCACCGGTCTGCCCCGCAATCTGCGCCGCGACCGCTTCACGCTGCAATGGCTTGACGACACCGGCAACACTCTCGGGCTGTCCCGCATCTCCCGCCCGCGCCGGGTCGACCTGCTCCCCGCCCGCGGCAACCGGAGGCGCCGTCGGCGGCGCCACGTCGCCGGCCGCCAACATCCAGGCACCGAACGCAACGATCACCGCGGCCGCGAGCATCACCTTGCTCTTTATCGTCATCAGAATCGCTCCAGAAGTCAGCACCGGCAGAGCCGGGATCAGGGGAGGCACAGGCAGCGGCGGCCGGGCGGCCAGTGGCACGAGCGGCAACAACCAGGCACGGCGCTGGCCATCGTGCTCGGCATCGAGCACGTGACGCAACCGTTCGTAAGCACGCTGCAATTGGGTCGAAACCGTCGCAACAGGGATCTCCAGCAACGCCGCGATGTCGCGTGGCGGCATGCCTTCGAACCAACGCAGCAACACTACCGTGCGCAACGTGGGACTCAGGCGATTGACCGCAAGCACCAACGCACGACGACGTTCTTCACGTTCGACCAGATCGGCAGCCGAGGGCACCATCGCTTGCACCGCTGCATGGCGCTCGTGGTCGCTGCGCCGTCGATCGCCGCGCCGCAGGTTGTTCGCGACGTTGCGCACGATGCGCCCGAGCCAGTTCCTCGGTTGGCTGACGCCGCGACCACCATTCTCGAGGGCCCGAAGATAGGTCTGCTGGACCACTTCGTCGGCATCTTCGACGACCAGTTGCTTCGCCAACGAACGCACGAACGGCTCCTCGGCGAGGAACCGCTGCAGGTCGTTCTGCGAGTCATCGGACATCTGGGGACTGGTCACTGCGGGCTCAGACCCCGGCGCACACGGATTCTGTACAAGGACTGCGGAAATCGGTCTGCTGAGAGGCCCGATCCTACCTCATCCCCGGCGGCGCACAGAAGCCGCGGCGTTGGGCGGACCGGTCACGTGTCCAGTTGCGTATTTCGACGAAAGAATCGGGAGCCCTACTCGTCTGACGAGGCTCCCGTAGAATCTCACAATGCCAAGGTCGCTCAAGCTGTTCATCGGCGCCGTCACGGCGCTGCCTATCGTGCTCTTCGGTTATCTGTTCGTGAGGTTCGTGAGCGTCTTCATTGGCCTCGTCGACAACGGCGGGAGCGTGCAACCGGATCGACTTCGGGACACCTTTCATGAGTTGATGGGCATCCAATTGACAACATTGGGGGTAATTGTCGCGCTGCTCGGATTCTATCTGTGGCATCTCTTGGTCGTCCGGGCGCGGCGGCAAAGCGACGCAAACCTCGTGGTTTGGGTGCTTGCGTTTCTGTTTGTCCCGATCGTCGCGATGCCGGTCTATTGGTTCGCAAACATCTGGCGCGAGACTGGCGACCGACCGGGCCGCTCGCAACTAGCCTGAATGGCAAGCCCGATCCATCGCGTCGCTGGCCAAACATCCGTGAGGCTCGCACCGAAGGTCTGCGGCGCCGAGGTGGCGCAGGCCTATGTGCCAGTCGTTAGCCGGCTGGCCTCCTACGAACTGATCGTCACCCACCAGGCGTCCTAATTAAGAGCCACGCTTGCTTCGGTTGCAGCGTCCCGTCCCGCCAAGGATCGACAATGGGACAGAGCATCGGACCGCCGATTAGACGAACGACGACGGCCTTGCCACCTCTACGAGTCGGGCTCGCCAACCCGGTGGAATTCGATGAAGAACCGCATGCCTTCGCCCGGCACGACGCGATGCGCTTCCTCGGGCATCACAATCAGCTCGTCCCCTGCCTTCATGTGAATCGGCTGCGCGCCGTCTTGTGCGAACACGAACTGCAATTCGCCCTCCAACACAACCACCCGGCCATAGACCCCAGCAGCCGTGCGATGGTCGGCCAGCAAGGCGTCCGGCACGTTGTCGCGAACAAACTCAGGAGAGGCACCGGTGCGCGCCGCACCCGGTGGCAATTGTCGATCGAGCATGACTAGACTCTAAGATTTGATTGGCGCATACTACATGCCTCTTTTCGCATGCCGCCCCGGATTCTCAACGTGCTCGAACTGCAGGAACAACTGCAGGACGAACAGATCGCCACCCTGGTGCATCGCTTCTATGAACGCGTGCAGCATGAACCCCTGCTCGGCCCGGTGTTTGCACAACACATCGCCGACGAAGAATGGCCGGAGCACCTCGACAAGATGGTTCGCTTCTGGTCCACGATTCTACGCGGCACCAATCGCTACACCGGCAACCCGATGATCGTGCACAGCAATGTGCCCGCCTTGACCGCGGCACACTTCACGCGTTGGCTTGAGCTGTTCCGCGAGGTGGCTGAAGAACACCTGCCGCAAGTGATCGCCGATTCGATCCTGCAGCGCGCCGAACGCATGGGCCGCAGCCTGCGTGGCGCCCTGAGCCTGTAGCACGCAACGGCGAGCGCCCGTTCGCAACGATTGCACTCCTGCAGAGACGGCCACTACGGGGCCAATAGCTATGGGGCGCCAACCTACGGCCAGAGCTTCTTCCAACAGAACCAGTGGTGCGGCCGCAGCCGGATCGCGCGTTCGCACGCGGCCGACATCGCCTTCACGCCCGCCGTGATATCGGCCTGCTTGTCATCCGTCTTCGCAACTGCAAACGGTTCCCACATCTCGACCCGGTAGTGGCGTCGCCCTTCGCGGAACACGAACACCGGCACCATCATCGCATCGGCAGCGCGCGCCAACGCTACCGGCCCCGGCGGCAACTGCATCGGCCGGCCAAACATTTCGGCAGACGTCGTCTCCATGCCGGCGCGCGGCCGATCGCCGGGCATGCCAACGCAATCACCCTTGCGCAGAGCCATCAGCAACCGCGCGCCAAGCGTCATCTCGGCGCCGGCGTAGTGCACGACAAACTGGTCGCGCTGCGGATGCTGGTCGAACAGCTGCTGCACGTATGTCTGTGCGGCCTGGCTCATTTCCGGTTCGCGCACGACATGGAACTTGCGGCCACCGGGCAGTGCGTCGGTCAGCGGCCCCATCTCCCAGTTGCCGAAGTGCGCCGTGAAGAACACGAAGCCGCGATCGGTGGCCACCATCTTCTGGTAGGTCGCGTCGCCGTTTAACTCGAAGCGTATCTTCTTACTGGGTACGAACTGCTGGTAGCGCTCGATGAAGCACCACGAGTAGTCGTGAAATGTCCGCCAGATGCGGCGCTGCCGCTCGAACCAACCACATGGCCCCAACACCGCTTCGAGGTTGCTGGCAACGGCGTCGCGAATGCCGCGCAGGACCAACCAGAAGAACCACGTGTGGGCAAACGTTGCGATCGACAAGAACCAGTCCGGCATGCGGGCCGCGCAACCACCCAATCGGTACCAGAACACCCCCGTAACGTGGAACGGGCCAGACAAGCGCTTCCCCCACGTGCGCACTGGGCCGTGCGGCTTCTCGCGCAGAGCTTGCACTTTGGGTGGCGTCGAAGTCACCGGCGAATGGTGCTGGGCAGGCGCGAACACGGCAACCTCTAATTGGCCGCAAGGTCCGTTCGTGGCCCAACCACCTACCGCAGTGCCGCGCGGTACACCGCACAGAAGCGTTCGAGGCAGGTCGTGCTTTCGTAGTACTGTTCGACAATGCGACGGTTCGCCTGGCCCATCGAGGTACGCAACGCCGGATCGTCAAGCAACGGCGCAATCGCAGCAGCCAATGCCTGGGAGTCCTCGCGTGCGACGACGCAGTTCTGGTCGGCAGGCAAGATCTTGCGCACGTCGCCAACATCGGTGGCAACCACCGGCAATCCCGACGCCATCGCTTCGAGCATCGCAATCGGCATCTGTTCGGTGCGCGAGCTGAGCACGAACACAGTGAAGCCACGATAGCTCGCCGACGTGTCGCTGGTCTGGCCGGCAAACACGACGCGATCGCCCAGGCCCAATTGCTGCGCCAACTGACGCAAGTCCGCGGCCAACTTGCCCGAGCCAACCAAACACACCGTGACGTTCTCAGGCAACGTCGCAACCGCACGCAGCAAGTTGGCGTGGTCCTTCTCGGGCCGCAAGCCACCGACCGTGCCAATCACCAGGCCGGCCACAGGTTTCTCTGCCACGGTGAAGCGCTGTAAGTCGACGCCATTGACCAGGTGCAGCACGTTCGCTTCACGCAACCGCCATTCCGTGCGCGCAATGCCAACCAGCACTGTCGACGGCACGATCACCGGCACCGAACGCAATAGCCACCGCCGCATCAACGACCGTCGCCAGATGCGCTTGCTGGCCTCTTCGGGACCAAAGCCATCTTCGTGGTGCACCAACGGCAAGCGCGCCTTCTTGGCCGCAGCGACCGTTTCGATCGCGCCCCAGTTGTAGGTCAGCACCAGATCCGCGCGTTGCTCGCGCAGCCACTGTGCCTGGCTGCGGCGCACCGCCAAGAACCCGCGCACTTGTGGCGCGTCCGCAAACGTCACCTGCACATCGTCACCGAGCATCTCCCGCGCATCGGTGTTGCCATCCATGGCCATCACGACGTGCTCGGCCTCGTCCCCGAGGTGATGCATCAACTGCACCGCACGGACCTGCGGACCGCCCGCACCAAACGTCGAGAACACGTGCACGAAGCGACGTGCGCGCTCGGTCATGCCTTCTTTCCGTCGAAGATGCGGCTCAAGAAGCGACCGCGATCGCTCTCGGGAGTGAAGCCGAGGTCGCGCTTGGCATCGGCACAGTCGAGTTGGGTCGTAAACGAACGCGACGCGAAATCGCGGAACGCCGGCCATTCGCGTTGTTTGCGCGCCAGCATCTTGACGCCGTACTTGCCGACCTCTTGCAGCCACATCCAACGCAGCGGCATCGGATGGAAGTGGTAGTCGCGACCGGTGCGCGTCGCCATCGATTCGACGTAGTCGCGCGCCGACAGCCGCACGTCCCCGGCGAGGTTGTAGGTCTTGCCTTCGGCACTTGGGGCGTCGAGCGCCGCGACGAACGCGTCCGCACAATCGCTCGCCAACACGAACGGCAGCGGGTGTTTGCCAACGCCCCAGCCGACACAGTGGTTGTCGCGCACCCACAAGCCAGCGCCGGAGTGCTCGAAGATGCCATCGTGGCCAACGACGATCGCCGGGCGAATGATGGTCAGTTTGAGGCCTTCTTTGGCGAGCTTGCGCAGCTCAGCTTCCGACGCGATCTTGCCGCGGCCATAGCCAGCGCGATCCCCTGGTTTGGGATCGGTATCCGCCGTGCCATCGATCGTGCCCGAGCTGCCCAACCACAGCGCCGCCGTGCTGCTCGCATAGACGAACCGCTTGACGTTGGCGTCCTTGGCGGCGACGCCGGCAACGCGCACGGAATCGGCCATGACCTGTTCGATGCGACTGGGATCGGTGCCCGCAGCCGTCGCGAGGTGCAGGACGCGCTCGGCACCGGCAAAGGCCTTTGCCAACACGTCGGCATCGGCCGCATCGCCAACAAACACGCGCACCGAGCCATCGCGCAGGTCATCGGGCAGCAAGTCGGGTTTGCGCACTAGCATCGTCACCGGCTTGCCCGCCTTGCGCAGACGCTGGATGCAACGACGGCCGATCAAGCCGGTGCCGCCGAGCACGACCACTTCGCCAGCGCGCGCAGGACCGGGCTCGGGCAACGCGTCGGGCTTCGGTGGCGCCTCGACCGCGACGCCCGCAGCCTGCGCGACCTGTTCGCACATCGCGAGCACCGCGTGCGCCCCTTCGACCGACATCGCATCGGGCAGGGTCGCGCCGCGGATCGCCTGATGGAACGACGTGCACGAACCGCGCATTCCGCGCAAGAACGGGTCGTCCGGGAACGCGATCTTGAACAGCCCGAACGCGTAACCAAAGATGCTGCCAAACGCACGACCGGTCAGGTGCTTAGCGCCGCTGGCGAGGTTGCGGCCTTGGTCCAGGAAGTCGAGCCAACGCGTCTTGCGGCGCAACCAACAACTACCACGCGCCAGGTCCAACAACGCGGCTCCGTCGGTGCCAATCGCCTGCACGGTCGTCTCGAGCCACGGCTTGCCAAACGCCATGCGCACGGTCGCCGAACCACGTTCGCACTGCATGCGCACAATCCACTCTTCGACGAAGTTGACCCCGTTGGCAAGTTGCCGGCGATCGCCAGTGATCACTTGCACTTCGCTGCACGCGCCAAGCATCGCAAACACCACCGAGAACAAGTGCACGCCCTGCTCCCAAATGATGTTGGCCTCGGTCTGGAACATGAAGTGGCCGACATCGCCGGTCTGCAACTGACGCAGCGGCACGTGATGTTGCAGCGACAAGTGTTCGAGTCGACCGATGCGGCCCGCGGCGACATGACCTTCGAGCTGCTTCAGGGCCGGGTGCCAGGTTTGGTTGTGGTTGACGGCCAGCACGCGGCCGTTTGCTTCGGCCAGATCGCGCAGCTCGGCGACTTCGGCCGAGTGCAACACCAGCGGCTTCTCGACCAACACGTGCAGGCCCAACTTCAGGCACTGCGCTGCTAGATCCTTGTGCAGGCCAGGCGGCACCAGGATGTGCACCGCATCGAGCTTGGCCGCCGCCGCCATCTCGTCGATCGACGCAAAGACCTGGCTGATGCCATACTTCTTGGCCAGCTTGTCGGCGCGTTCTTGCGACACATCGCAGACCGCGACCACCTGCACATCCGAGACACTCTGCAGGACCTGCAGGTGCACATCGGCGATGAATCCGGAGCCGACAAGCCCGAGGCGAGTCGGGCGGCCGGTCAAGGCTTCGGGTTTTTGGGAGGTGGACGAGTTGGACAACGGAGCGAAGCTAGTCAAGGACGGATGCGATGTTGGAGCAGGGTCTGTGCCGGTGCAACCGTGGCGTTGATGAGGATTCGCTGCGATGATCATTCGACCATGACTCGGTCGCATCGCACGCTCGCGCTCCTCACCTTCTTTGGGCTGACAGCCCTAGCATCGGCACAAGCAAAGCCGCAACTGACGCTCGCCACGGTGGTCGAACGTGGCCCCGCTCTCGCCGCAAGTTTGCCGACGATTTTATGGTTCCCGAACGGCCATGCCGGCACCGTCGTGCTGCCGTACAAGGATGGCGGCCAGGCGATGCATCGCATGGAGAACGGTACGCCGGCCAAAACCCCATGGTTCACCGCCGAGGATGTGGTCGCCGTCTTGCCGATCGATACCAGCAAGACGCCGAAGCGTTTCCCGCCGATGACATGGCTGGATCAAGACACCCTGCGCCTGCAATATGACCACTCGATCTGGCACTGGGACATCGGCGCCAACGAAGCCGCGCGCGTGCTCACGTGGCACGACCCCAAAGGTGCCCTGCTCGAAATATCCCCAACCGACGGCCATGCCGCGGTGCGATCGGACCATCAGCTCTTCCTGCACGAGCGAACTGGTGAGAAGCACCAACTGAGTTTTGACGGCAGCGACGACGTCGTGCTCGGTGGCCCCGCCCACCGCTCGGAGATCGGCATCGTCAAGGGAACCTTCTGGCGCGAAGACGGCCGCTTCCTGGCGTTCTACCGCGAAGACCTGCGCCCCATCACCGAGTATCCCTACCAAGACCTGCACCTGATGCCGCCGAAGCCGCGTCACGGGCGCTATCCGATGGCCGGCCAGCCGCACAGCTTGGTGCGCGTGCGCGTCTGCGATACGACTACCTATGCCATAGCCGAGCTGGAAGCCGACCCCGACGCAGACGTCTACTGGACCAACATCGCCTTCGGTCCCGACGACACCGTCTACGTCACCATCGTCAACCGCGGCCAAGACCACCTCGAGCTGACCCGTTTCGACGCCAAGACCGGCAAGAAG
>TARA_R110002072_G_scaffold170552_1_pt1 | contig 61759 bp, 48 predicted proteins | sample TARA_R110002072 | Tara Oceans TARA_R110002072 (sample SAMEA4397118) | marine metagenome | biome: Polar Biome; feature: [SRF] surface water layer (ENVO:00010504); material: water (ENVO:00002006), including particulate matter (ENVO:01000060) such as... | depth 5 m | reverse complement strand
CGGCTCGCGCCATCCATGGCGCTCGACGCTCCTCTCGTCAGCGTCGGGCATCCTGCTTCGCTCCTGCCCGGTAAGCGGCGGCATCAGGCAATATGCTGCGCGCTGGTGCGGACTGAGCAGCGGGATGTCGGGAGCTGACAGGCTGGACCGTCGGCGGACAGGACGTCCGCCGCCGAGCCCTACAGGGACGTATTCACGGGCGTGTCCAGACTGCAGCTCCCGACAGCGCGATGCTCAGTCTGCACCAGCGTGCACAGCGGGCGACAGCGCGATGCGGCATGCAGCGTGCGTCAGTGCTCACGGGTGGCGCGGAACTTTACGTCCGGCCAGCGCTCCTCCATCAGACTCAGGTTCACCCGGGTCGGTGGCAGATAGGTCAGATGCCCGCCCCCATCTATCGCCAGGTTTTCATAGGCTTTTTTCCTGAACTCCTCAAACTTCTTCTGATCCTCACACTCCACCCAGCGGGCACTGAATACATTCACTGGTTCGTAGATACAATCCACCTTGTATTCATCCTTCAGCCGGTAGGCGACTACTTCAAACTGCAGCACACCCACCGCACCAACAATCAGATCGTTGTTGCGCTGCGGCATGAACACCTGAACCGAGCCTTCTTCCGACAACTGTTTCAGGCCTTTCTGTAATTGTTTGGTCTTTAATGGATCTTTCAAGCGTATGCGACGAAATAATTCCGGGGCGAAGTGCGGGATACCAGTGAACTGCAGTTGTTCACCTTCCGTGAAGGTGTCACCGATCTGTATTGTGCCGTGATTATGGAATCCAATGATGTCCCCGGAGACGGCGTGTTCAGCCTGCTCTCGCTCGCCGGCCATAAACGTCACTGCATCGCTGATGCGAATTTCCTTGCCCATGCGGCAATGCTGCAATTTCATACCCTTGGTGTATCCGCCCGAACAAATCCGCAGGAAGGCGATGCGATCGCGGTGATTGGGGTCCATATTCGCCTGGATCTTGAACACAAATGCACTGAAACCCGGCTCGTCCGGGCTTACCAGCCGTTGATCGGTGGCTCGTGCGCGCGGCGATGGTGCCCATTTGACAAAATCATCCAGCATTTCACGTACACCAAAGTTACCCAGGGCGGTGCCAAAAAATACCGGCGTCATGCGTCCCGCCAGATACTCGTCCAGATCAAACTCATTGCTGGCGCCACGGACCAGCTCTATTTCATCGGCAAAATCATCGGCGTAGGCGCCCAGCAATGCTCTTGCCTCGGCGCTGCGCAAACCCGCAATTCTGATATCGTCCGGAATGCGCGTACCCTGACCGTGGTGATAGACATGAATGGTATCGGTGTACAGATTGTAGACACCCTTGAAACCCTTGCCATTGCCCAGCGGCCAATAGATGGGGGCACAGCGTATATTCAGTACCGTCTCGATTTCGTCCAGTACTTCAATGGGTTCGCGGGTATCACGGTCCAGCTTGTTCACAAACGTGAAGATGGGTGTATCCCGCAGACGACATACTTCCATCAGTTTGATTGTGCGATCCTCGACACCCTTGGCACCGTCCACCACCATCAGCGCAGAATCCACTGCGGTCAGCACACGGTAGGTGTCTTCCGAGAAATCCTCGTGTCCCGGCGTATCCAGCAGGTTTACAACAGCATCGTGGTAAGGAAACTGCATCACCGATGATGTGACCGAGATTCCTCGTTGCTGCTCCATCGCCATCCAGTCCGAGGTCGCGTGTTTTTCATTGCGCTTGCCCTTCACGGATCCAGCCTTCTGAATCAGACGGCCGAACAGCAGCAACTTCTCGGTTATCGTGGTTTTACCCGCATCGGGGTGCGAAATGATGGCAAAGGTCCGCCGGGTGGCGATTTCCTGTGCTAGGACGTCTTGGGACATGGGATGCTTCTGTCATTCTGAAAAGGCGCGTATTTTCGCTTATTTGGCGCTTTTTAACAAACCACATTGCGGTAAATGTGATAATCTTGTCGCCTTTTTTTCAGGCATTTGGTTTACAGGATTGTCACTACTATGGGTCTGCTGGTTTTTGTTACGCTACTTTGGGCATTTTCATTCAGCCTGATCGGAGAATTTCTCAGTGGTCATGTGGACAGCGACTTTGCTGTCCTGACCCGGGTCCTGCTGGCCACAGTGATCTTTCTGCCCATTACCCGCTGGCGCGGTATTCCGGGCCAGCTGAAGCTGGGCATCATGCTCTGCGGTGCGCTGCAATTTGGTATTACCTACGCCCTGCTGTATCGCTCGTTTGCTTTCCTCACCGTGCCTGAGGTGCTGCTGTTTACGGTGTTCACACCCCTGTATATCACACTGATTGATGACGCCCTGAATCGCCGGTTTTCTCCCGGCGCCCTGGTGGCTGCGGCGGTAGCCACACTCGGCGCAGTCATCATTCGTTATGATCAATTGAGTGACGACTACCTGACCGGATTTCTGATGCTGCAGGCAGCCAATATTACTTTTGCCGCCGGGCAGACAGGATACAGGCACCTGATGCATGCCCGGCCGTTGCCTGTTGCTGCCTGGCGAACATTCGGCTACTTTTTTATTGGTGCGCTGATTGTTGCCCTGCCCTCCTACCTGATATTTGGTAACCGGGAACTGCTGCCGTCAAATCAGCTGCAATGGAGTATTCTGATCTGGCTGGGCGTCGTTGCGTCCGGTGTTGGCATGTATCTGTGGAACCGCGGTGCGTGTCAGGTGGATGCCGGTACACTGGCTATCATGAACAATGCCCTGGTTCCCGCCGGGCTGGTGGTCAATCTGACCATCTGGGGACACAATGAGCCGCTGCTGCCATTGTTGATTGGCGGCGCCATCATAGTCATGTCGTTGCAGATCAACTCGTACTTCCGGTCGCGACCGGTCGCCGTGCATCAGTAATCCACTCGCTCCAGGAGCCTGCGTACAGTTTTGGCAACGCCAATCCGGCCACCGAAGCCGCAAGCACATTGTGACAGGCAGTGACGCCGGATCCGCAATAAGCAACAAGCGCCTGCCCTGCTTCCGTATCCGGAAAACGCTGACGCAGGTCCGGCGCCGCCAGAAACAATCCGTCGGCACCCAGATTGCCGGCACACGGCACGCAGATAGCACCGGGGATATGGCCGGCCACCGGGTCAATAGGTTCAACTTCGCCACGAAAGCGCTCCGGCGCACGGGCATCAAGTAACACCAACCGGCTGTCGGTCAGATGCTCTTCCACACTACTGGCGCTGATCAGCATGTCATTGTCCGGTACTGCCAGAAAATCGCCCGGCCAGGCGCGCACAGTCAGCTGATCACTCATCTCTCCGCCCGCCCGCTGCCAGGCAGCCAGACCGCCATCCAGCACGCTCACAGACTCGTGACCCAGCCATTTCAGCAGCCACCACACCCGCGCCGCAAAAAATCCAGGGCCATCATCATAAACGACTACCCGATGCGTTTTACGCAGCCCGGCTTCCCGCAACTTTGCCTCCAGCACGGCGGGATCAGGCAACGGATGACGACCCGTTTCACCTGGCACTACTGCAGAGGAGAGATCCTGATCCAGATCCAGAAAGATCGCGCCGGGCAGATGTGCCGCCTGGAACGCTGCAGAGCCATATGCCGGATCCTCCAGTTTAAACCGGGCATCAACGATGAACATTTCCTCAGAGGCAGCAACGGCCTGAAGCTCGGCAACGGATATCAGTGAATCGGACTGTTTGCGGTTCATAACATAAAATCTCTGTCACACGCGACGATGATAATGGTCTTTGTCTGTCAGATTATGCCACATCGCCGGCGCCATGGCGTCACCGCAGATTGTCACCATTCTGTCATGTACAGGACACGATTCTGTCGCATAGCACTGTCAAACTTGCCGCAAGCAGATCAACGGAGAACCCGTTATGAACCATCGCACTGCAAGCGCCATTCAACGTCTCGCTGACATCGATGCCCGTCTGTTTCTCGCGCTCAACGGTATCAATCGGCATGTGCACCTGGAAAAGCTGATCCGGGCCGTCTCGTTTTCCGGTGATGGGTATCTGTACCTTTGTCTCGCCGTGATCATGCCACTGATGTTCCCTGACACGGGCATAACATTCCTGATTGCCGGACTGATTGCATTCCTGCTGGAGTTGCCAGTGTACTGGGCACTCAAGAACGCGTTTAAGCGCCGTCGGCCCTTCCATGTTGTCAAGGCGCTGGCCCCCGCATTAAAACCTTCAGATGAATTCAGTTTTCCATCCGGTCACACCACTGCGGCATTCATGGTAGCAGCGCTGATGTCCGCATTTTTTCCGGCCACCGCAGTTCTGATGTATTGCTGGGCAACACTGGTCGGACTTTCCCGGGTCATGCTGAAGGTACATTTTATTTCTGATGTGCTTGCCGGCGTGGTGCTTGGTTCAACTATCGCCTATCTGACTCTGACCGGGCTGTTATCGGCCACAGTTCTGGGGTAATCTTCATAGTTCAAATTGTTCATACCGGAGCATTACCCTCTATGAAAAGCTTAATTAAAACAACCCTGATGTCGTCAGCATTGGCATTGACCGTTGGCCTGATGGGAATTACCCATGTCTCAGCACAGGAAAACGGCGCATTGATGGCCGCTATCCATGGTGATCACCGCTCCAAAGCCAACAAATCACGCGACGTTTACCGCAGTCCATACGACACATTGACGTTTTTTGGTGTTGAGGCAGATGACACGGTTGTAGAAGCCTGGCCCGGCGGCGGCTGGTATACCGAAATCCTGGCACCCTATCTGAAAGACAATGGCAAGCTGATTGGCGCGACCTATGATCGCAGTGACACCCCACTGCAGGGATGGATGCGCGGTTCAAATCAGGGATACGACAGGTTACTGTCTGCCAACCCGGACATATACGGTGACGTTGTCATCGCCGAGCAATTGACGCAGGCTCAGTCAGTCATTGCACCTGCCGGATCTGTCGATGTGATTGTGGACTTCCGCAATGCACACAACTGGCTGGGTATGGGCGCAGAGAATGTGGTCAAGGCCTGGCACGCCGCACTCAAAACCGGCGGCGTAGTCGGCATCATTGATCACCGCTGGCCTGCAGACCAGCCAGCTGTGCCCGGCAACGGTTACATTCACGAAAAGCAGTTGATCGATCTGATGACTGCACACGGCTTCAGTTTTGCCGGCAGTGCGGAAATCAATGCCAATCCCAATGATCCGAAGGATCACGCCGGTGGCGTCTGGATGCTGCCACCAAACCTGCGTGGCGTCAGTGAAGAGCAGCGCGCCCGCAACCTTGCGATTGGCGAGAGCGACCGCATGACACTGAAGTTCATCAAAAACTGATAACTGTGAATGGGGGGAGGCGCTTGTCTTCCCCCCGTTCAATCATCAGTCCGTTTATTCAGAAATCAGGTCAAACGGGTTTCAGAAAGTCCAGCATCCTGTCTCTTACCACCCGCCAGCTTTCCACTCCCAGCGAGTCGGGTCCGATAATCAGATGATTCAGCACATTCGCAGCATCCGCACTCTTGCTGACATCAACATAGCGCCACTGCGTTAACCCATGCTCCTCTATGAACTGTCGGATACGGTTGTCTGATACCAGCTCATCACGGGGATGAATCATCAGCAGCACCGGAATATTCAATGCCTCATCAACAGCCTCATTGAATTGCCGGATACCGCGATACAAAGCGAGATAGGCCGATACCGGCGCAAAGTCGTTGGCACGGTAACCATCGGGCGATGTACTTGGGAGTACCACCTCCGGAAAGGCCTGCAGAGGATACAGCAGATAGGAAGACCAGCGCAGGGTGATCGCCGGTGCAAACAGCACCATCCGATCTATGTGAATATTGTCTGCTTCAGCAAAACTTGCCTGATAGTCTGCACTGAGCAGACCACCCAGTGAAAACCCAACCAGAAACAGGGGCAGGTCTGACTTTCTGGCATACACATCCGCATCCAGCACTGCGTTACGCACTTCGTTTTGCCAGACTGAAAAATCTGCATCCGCAAACTGAACCAGCCGGCCCTGCTCATCCAGTTCATCAGCATGTCCGCTTAACGACACACTCAGCACAGCGATATTCCGCGACATCAGCGCGGATGCAATATCGGCCATTGCATCCGGCTGCAGGTTCAGACCATGTACCAGCACGGCAACTGCCTCCGGGGCAGCCGGTTCCAGCCAGTCATAGGTATATGTACCGGCGTCCAGTTCGGCCTGCTGCTGTGGAGTCAGCGACTCCCGGTCGATGGATGCCGGATAGCTGGCGCAGCCACTGACCAGAAACAGCAGTGCAACCAGCCAGCGCATCAGCTGTACCTTGCGTGTCGGTAATCCATCCATAATAAAAACTGCAATCCGAATATCAGGGATGCGCTCAGCAGATGCGCAGGTTGGATGACCGCGGGCATACCCAGATGTCCCAGCGTCGCGCCAGACAGCACGGCAAGTACAATAACCGCCAGCAGTCCGAGCGCCAGCCTGGTCAGGCTGTGCTGCAGTCCAAGCGCCTGGTATAACATCCAAACCAGCCAGACGTTGGAAAATAGCACAACCGCCGAAAACGTGCGGTGCACATAAAAGAACCATGGGAATGCAGAGACCCAGGCAGAGCGTTCAGTACCCTGAGTATGATTCATATAATCGACCATTTCACGAATCTGGGTACCCATGGTGATCTGTATTAACGTCATCCCGATCACGACATACAGCCAGGCCGGAAATCGCGGCGACAGACCGGCAATCGACCGGGTTGCCATGACACCCCGGCGCGCCCGGGCCAGCGCAAACAGCAGTACACCCACAATGGCCAGCGCCATCAGCATATGCAGTGTGATCATGCCTGGCTGCAGATTGGATGCCACCACCCGTGATCCCAGCCAGGCCTGATAGATCACCATCAGCAATGCGGTCACTGAGGCAACGGTTATCAATCGATCATGATGACGCAGACTGAATGACTTGATGGCCGTTGCCAGAATCAGTAACCCAATGGTCACACCCGTCAACCGGTTCAGGTATTCAGTCCAGGTTTTTACCGGATTAAATCGCGTCTCGGCATAACCACGGTCAGCATAGATCTCCTGGTAATTGGCTGGCAATTGCGATTCGCTGGTTGGCGGAATCCAGCTGCCAAAACAGGTTGGCCAGTCCGGGCAACCCATGCCCGCGCCGGAAGCGCGGACCGAGGCGCCTACCAGTATCAGAAAATACACGGCACAAATGGTTATCACAGCAATGCGACGATAGGATTTCAGGGCGGCAGTGTCAGCAGTCAGGGTCAGCTCTGTCATAGTCTGTTCAGTACTCGGGCAAAGGGAGAGAAATGGAGGGGCATCGCTTGTTGTGTCCCGATTTTACTCCGCTTCCCCGCTTTGAGCAAAGCCCTGCTTGTTGCCTGACGCTCGCCAGACGGAGGGAGTCACCCCATGTTTGTCCTTGAACGCCTTGTTAAAGGAAGAAAGGGAAACATATCCGACATCCAGCGCGATACTGGAAATGGGAAGATGTTCCTCGGCCGGATCAAGCAGGCGCCTGGCAGCCTCATCAATGCGGTACTGATTGAGAAACTGGTTAAAATTGCGGTAGTGCAGTGTCTGGTTGATCAGTCGGCGTAGCCGGTACTCCTGCAGCGATACTTTTATCGCCAGATCACCTATCGTCAACCCCGCCTCGGTATAAAGCCGGTCCTGTTGCATGGCTTTGAGTACCCGATCAATCATCACCTGATCCTGACGCGACACAAGTTCCGGGGTACTGCCTGTTGCGTTGAGGGGACCGGGCTGCTCCATCGCGGTCTGTATGAGTTGTGGCGCATCCTTCTGCAACTGGAACATCGCCAGATTCACCGACATTATCAGTATAAAAATAACCAGAAAGTACAAACTGTCCAGTTGCGGGCTGCCAAGCCAGAAAAAACCCGATCCGATAATAAGGCCAACGATACTGCCCATGCCGATGGCAAATGGCACCCTGACCTGACGTCTGGACTCCACCAGATCCCCGTCCCTGCCCTGATAAGCCATGTACACCACGTGACAAGCCAGGAACAACATGACAATCTGCGGAAAATAAAAATAGAACAGGAAAAAATCGGTATTGCGCGGAACCGAGCCATCGTAAAGCAGCAGTCCGACTGTGCGGATTGAAATATAGGCCAGAATCATCACTGCCGCTGCCGGCGGCACGCGGGGCTGATCCTCAAACAGGTACCTTGCTATTACCCATAACACAGCCGGTGCCAACGTCGCCATGATGGAGAATACCATCCTCAATCCGGGCGGCCATGGTGTCAGCGAACGCGAGAGTATGTACGCCACAATACATACGCTGAATAACACGATAAGGCGTGACAGCAGGTTGCGGGGAAAATAGATGAGATACAGGCCAGCCAGAAATATCAACTGCGAAATGGCCAGATAACTGCTGGCAGAATGAATCCATTGCATGATTGGCATTCGCCCTCCTGTTGGACGGCAAACAATAATTGAGCTTGTTCATGTTTGCAAGCCAGGCATAAAAAAACCCCCGGACCGGATTTTGGTTAAAAATCATGCCCGGGGGTCAAAGACCATGTGAGTAAACCCGTCGAGTTTGCTCACATAGTCACCACAACGTCGATTATTACGACGTGAATTCACTTACGGATTAACATTTACCGTTATATATTGATCGTGGTAAAGACCACCATCATCAGCACGCGCCCAGAGTATGTACTGGCCGGGCTTGTCAAACTGAACGGTTGCCTCATAGATGCCGTCTTCAGGCACCGGTGGCGGATTCCAGTATGCGCCCCAGGGAGAGTTTGCACTCGCCCGGGTATCTTCCCATGGCTTCACCTGCTGAGGACTGAAGGTGGCTTCACCCTCGCCCCGGTAGATGTTCCACGAAAGGAACAGACCGTTGGTCTTGCCTACAGTGATGCGATTCGGAGCACGCATAAAGCGAGCCATAGCCGATTTGGCGGTTGCGCCGCCAAAGCTGCCGAAACTGCCCACATTGCCGGGCTTGGGCAGACCATCATCCTGCACCTGCGCGCGCAGCAACAGCGGCTCACCCACACGCACATTGCGCACAGTATCACCGATAATGCTGACAACAGGCGGCGTATTGGCGCGAGACTCAGGCGTACTTGTTCCGGCACCCAGCGAGCCCGTTTCTGAAGCAATCACCACACTGTCAACAACGTAGTCCTTGGCAAGTGTTGCATAGGCTGTGCGTGTGACCCCGTTCGCAGTCACAGTCCAGGCCAACTCCTTGTCACCCCAGTCAGCCGGTACCTGTACCTTGAAGGTAAAACGGTTACGGCGTGGCAGAAAGTGTGTCGGTTGACCACGATCAGCATCACCAGGAGAAAACTGATTGTTCTCGCCTACCGGAATATCCAGCTCCTCTTCCCAGTTTTCGTTGTGATAACCGAACAGGAAGTTGTATGTACCATCTGCGTTCTGTTCCCAGCCTTCGTAGGCCGGTTCAATGTGCTGTCCCTTATGATAGGTCTGCGCAGTCACTGCCGCAGACCATACCAGTGCCAGACTCATGATCGCTGCAGTCGCAACGGAGCAGCCTGTTTTGAAACGTACCAGCATCAGTTCACCTCCGCCCGGCCGACCATTGCGTGCGGCAGTTTTTCTTTTTCTTCGTCTGTAACAGTCAGATAGTTGATCATCGCTTCAGACAGTTCGGATTTCTCTTCCTCGTTGAGCTCAACCGGCGCAACCAGCGGTGCCAGACACAGCGGACAGCCGATAACATGGTCGTTTGGCCCCAGATCCAGTTTGCGACGACGATCCGCCATTTCCTGCAGGAACTGATCTTCTGTCATCGCCACTCGCATACCCAGGTCAATGAACATGTTGGTCACTGAACGGTTACCTGAACCCTGCCAGTTGCGTGGGTCAGGTACATTCGGGTTGTTATCGGTATTGTCAAAGTAGCCGGTGATATGCAGCACTGTGCCGGTTGGCAGCAACGGCGCATGATCCGCCTCAAAGGTGTAACCGCGAACCCAGTTATGGTCATAACCCACGCATGAGAGCGTTTCAACCGTATAACCCCAGATGGCTTCCAGACACATGCGCTCACCCGGAGCATGCAGATGCGGCTCAAAGGTCACGATCTTGGTAGGCTGATTGAGCACTGCATAAGCATGCAGTTCCTGACCGCCTTCATTGCCGGCGATACTGATATCAACACCATTACCCAGGCCTACAAGTGCAGGACGGTACTTCGGCTCATAACCAACCGGATGGAAGCGGAAACCGATTTCCAGGTGCCCGGTAGTATCCACACCAGTGGAGTGCAAATGCACGGAGTTTGAAACGACATGGGAGTTGGCACGCAGCAGACGACCACCATCCTCGTCAAAAATGTCAGGGTTACGGGCAATTTCGTGCACCGGCCATGAAACCTGCAGGCCATCGGAGGTTCCGTCTTCCTTGAATACCTGGGTGCTCCAGATCATATGGTGCACGATGTTACGGCCACCCACTGTACCGCCGGCGGCAACCATGTCCAGGTCATTAACTTCGCGAATTTCCACGGATTTGACATAACGGTCTTCAGTCAGACCGGTCGGGACAGAGGGGATGTCACCCCACCAGTCCGGCGCACCGCCCTCAACGGTAATATCCTGGGTGCGGATAATCAGATCCGGCGTACCGGCAGTCCAGACCGCACCGCTCGCAAAATCCAGCGGCTCCGGCGCATCAGCGATGCTGCCCTTGGGAACACCACCGCGCGCCCAGGCAGAGATTTTTGCAAGCTCTTCATCACTCAGGGAAGGGTCCTGCTTGTAATGCTGAATGCCCACTTCTTTTTCTGCATACCATGGCGGCATGGCGCCGGCACGGTCACGCAAACCTGTGCGATATTCAATCAGGCCAGCCCAGGGTACCGTTTCTTCGTAGGTGACCAGAGACATAGGGGCAACACCCTCAGGTCGGTGGCAGGTCTGACAGCTGCGCTGCAGAATAGGCTCGATGTCTTTGTGGAAAGTGACATCCTGAGACGGAGTCTGTGCACTGACACTGAGTGGCAACGCAAAACTGACAGCAGCGGCCAACCGGAATGCCCAGCTGGTCGCAGGCATGGCCTGACGGGTAATATGCAGTATCCTCACGGGACACCTCCTCTGTTATTGTGACTATTAACGAGTCTATTTGAACATGAAAAAACAGGCCAGTCTTGCTGATTCATGACAATTACTGACGGATTCCTTAAATAAAGCTGGTTTCGTTCGGAATTCGTCAGCAGCCATATGCACTGACATGGTGTGGCATGATATAAACCGGTTTTGACCAATTACTATACAACAGCGGTACTCATGAGCGTCAACTATTACCGATTTGCCCTGAATCTTGGATTATCCTGTCTGCTGCTGATGGCGTCATCTCAGCTTTATGCGCAGCATTATTCCCACACCTACCGCTATACCGGCGATGTTGAGATTGACCATATACCTGATCATGATGAGGTGCTGCCCGCACTACCCGACAATCTTATATTGCGATTTACCAATCATGTCTCACTGGTAAAACTGACAGTCAAGACAGCGGACAAGACAATCATCAATATCGACTTTCGTTATGATCCTGTAGCCAACCGGGTATTTATCTGGCCTCTGCCCAAACTGCCCGAGTCGCCCTACTATATCGTGGACTGGGGTGTACTCGACCCGGAGCGTAAACTGATGCAGGGACAATTTCTCTTTTCAGCCGGACCGGACGCCCAGGTGCCTTCCACACTGGTGACCGAAGAGGACGAGGAACATATCATGGTGCCGGACTACCGGTTGATTGATCCACTGGATTACAGTCCGCTGAACTGAGGAACCTCTGAATAGGTCGACGGTTTGCAGGCCCCAGCCGGGAAAGACAATTTGGCAGGGCATTTCAGCCGGGGAAATGACAGGCAACAAACTGGTCCTGGGATCTGTTCGCGACATCTATAGCTTCGCCCGGCTGTATAACCGGTTGCATATGCGGCTCCTGCTCTGCACAGATTGCCTGTGCCCTGGGGCAGCGTGTGCGGAACCTGCAGCCACTTGGGGGACTGGACGGCGATGGCAGATCTCCCTGCAACAACGGAATATCACCTGATATTCCGGCCAGTGAATCAGGATCAGCATCGGGAATGGATGCCAGCAAAGCCTGGGTATAGGGATGCGCGGGACTGGCGTAGATCGCCTCCGAATCACCAATCTCACACAGTTTGCCCAGATACATGACTGCCACCCGGTCGCTGATATTTTTTACGACAGCCAGATTGTGTGCCACAAACAACATGGTCAGTTGATACCGTGCCTTCATGTCTTCCAGCAGGTTCAGAATCTGCGCCTGAACTGACACATCCAGAGCAGACACCGGCTCATCACAGATCAACACATCCGGATCCAGTGCCAGTGAACGGGCAATGCAGATTCGCTGACACTGACCACCGGAGAATTGATGCGGCCGCCTGTCACCGACTGTCTCAGGATCCAGTCCTACTGCGTCCATGACCTCGTTGACTCTGTCTGTCTGGCCTGCGCGGCCCCATATCTGCAAGCCCTCAGCTACGATATCCCGCACCTGCCGCCGGGGGTTCAGCGAAGATATCGGATCCTGAAATATCATCTGCAAGCCAGTTCGCGTCTGCCGCAGCGCCTCGCCCTTCAACTGCGTAATGTCCTGCTCCCGGAATAACACTTTCCCGCTGGTTGGTGGCGGCAATTGCATGATGGCGCGCCCCACCGTTGACTTGCCACACCCCGACTCACCGACCAGTCCCAGTGTTTCACCTTTGGCAATGTCAAAGCTCACGTCCGACACAGCCTGGACTATTTCGCGCCCAACCTGAAAGTTCACCAGCAGGTGCTCAACCCGCAGCACAATATCATCACGCTCGCGCAACTGGGGCAGCGCCTCTTGGGCTACATCATTCAGGGGGGAATCACTCTGGGGTGAAAAACTGTCACTCATGATCGAGCCCCCGGAGTCTCTCCCGTCGTCTCTCCCGTCGTCTCTCTCATAGTCTCCCCCATCGGCTGCCCGACAGGATAAAAGCAGGCATGGCTGTGCTTGTTGCCGATCAGGGTATCCGGTGGCGTCTCGCGCCGGCAACGCTGCCGGGCATACGGGCAGCGTGGTGCAAACGCACAACCAGGCGCCGGATCAATCAGTTGTGGCGGACGCCCCGGAATGGCCTGCAGCCGAGTGTGCCTGGGGTCACTCAGACGGGGAATGGACCTGAACAGAGCTTCTGTATAGGGGTGGCGCATGGAAGAAAACAGGTCACGGGCCGGGGCGTACTCGATGATGCGTCCGGCATACATGACCGCGATATCATCCGCGCGACTGGCAACCACGCCCAGATCATGGGTAATCAGCATCATCCCCATGTGACGCTCCCGCTGGAGTCCCGACAACAGATCAAGAATCTGTCGCTGCACAGTTACATCCAGTGCAGTGGTCGGTTCATCTGCTATCAGCAACTGGGGATTACAGGCCAGCGCGATGGCAATCACTACACGTTGCCGCATGCCACCCGAGAGTTGATGCGGATACTGATCTACGCGCGCCTCTGCATCAGGTATACCGACCAGCGCCAGCAACTCAACCGCGCGCTGCCGAGCCTGCCGCCGGTCCATGCCCAGATGCAGGCGCAGGGATTCTGTCAATTGCACACTGAGCTTCAGTACAGGATTGAGCGCCGTCATCGGATCCTGGAAAATCATGGCCATGGCCGGGCCGCGCAGACTGCGCAGTGCCTTTTCCGGCAAGCGCAGCAGATCATGACTGGCATCGCCGTGCTGCAGCAGAACACTGCCGGAGTTTTGCAGGGTTGCCCGTCGCGGCAACAGCCCCATAATGGCGCGCGCCATGACACTCTTACCGGAACCAGACTCACCAACTATCCCCAGAGTTCTGCCCTGTTCGAGTACAAACGAGGCATTTGATACGGCATGCACTGCCCCGGTGGCTCCACGCAATCTTACTGTCAGGTCTTTGACGGCCAGCAGGGCCTGATGGGGTGCAGTTGCGCTACTCACAGGTTGGACTCCTTGACCTCAAAGCGGCTGCGCAAACGGTCTCCTACATAATTCAGCGACAGGACTGTAAGGAACATGGCAATGGACGGCACCAGCGCTACATGAACTGCAGTCGCCAGATGACGCTTGCCTTCAGAAATCATGCCGCCCCAGGTTGGCTGAGGTGCTTCAACACTCAGGCCGAGAAACGCCAATGCGCTCTCAACGATAATCACCAGACCCATCGCCACCAACCCGTAGGCAAGCACCGGCAAAATGACATTGGGCAGTACTTCACGCGTCAGTATACGGAAGGTGCTGGCACCCATGGCGCGCGCCGCCAGCACGTATTCGCGCTGCACCACAGAAAGCGTATTGGCGCGCGCCACACGTGCATATGCCGGTATCCACAGAAGTCCGATTGCCACAGAAATGGCCATCAGACTCTGACCGATAAAGGCGACCAGAGCGAGCAACAGAACCAGCCAGGGGAACGCCAGTATCACGTCCAGTACAGCCATCAGACCGCGCTCGAAATGTCCCCTGAAATAACCCGCCAGAATTCCCAGTGTGCCACCAATCAGCATGCCAATGGATACTGCCGTCAGGGCGATGACTACCGACACCCGCGCACCATTGATCAGCCGCGCCAGGATGTCCCTGCCCAGCCCGTCTGCGCCCAGCAGATTGGTAGTAAACGGACCATTCAGTCGATTGGCAATGACCGGATCCAGCGGATCACGGACCGGCAGGACGTCGGCAAACACAGCGCAAAAGGCAATCAGCAACAACCAGAACGCTGCCAGCCAGAAACCCGCTCCGAACCCGCTGCCAAATACCTGTCTCACCGCAACAGAAAAACTCAGGGCACGGCTGGGGGTGCCGGTCGAAGCACCGCTGCGGTTAGCTGACAGAGGCTCGGGCGGTCCCCGCCTGGTCAATTTCTGTGACGGTCTAGTCGGCATGTCTCACCCTCGGATCAAGCAGGGAATAACATAAATCCACCAGAAAATTGACCACAACATAGGCCGTGGCAATAAACAGTACGATGCCCTGCACCATCAGCAGGTCGCGCTGCAGAATGGACTGGTAAAGCAGACGTCCGACGCCAGGCAGTGCAAAAATCTCCTCGATGATAATCGCTCCGCTGATCACTCCGCCAAGTTGTAATCCGACAACAGTCATCAATGAAAACGATGAAGGCCGCAATGCATGCCGGGTCAGGATCAGCCAGTTGGGGAGGCCCTTGGCGCGCGCCAGCGTGATGTAGTCCTGCTGCAGGGTGGTGATCAGATCGGTTCGTAACAGCCGCATATACAGAGCCAGTTCGATCATGGCCAACGACAGTGCAGGCAGCAACGCATTGCGTAAATTGTCCAGTGGCGAAACTGAAAACGGAATCCAGCCGGTTGCCGGCAACATGCTCAGTGAAACCGCAAAAATCAGAATCAGAAAGATGGCCATCATGAAGCTGGGGACGGACATCAATGCAAAACCGGCACCGCTGATAAACCGGTCGAGTCTGCTGCCCGCAAAATAGGCGGACAACATTGCCAGCGGGATAGCCAATGTCAGCGCAATGACAATGGCCATGACTCCCAGCTGAATGGTCACCGGCAACCGGCTCAGAATCGCATCGGAAACGGCCTGGCCGGTCATCGGGGAGCGGCCCAGGTCGCCACTCAGGGCACTGCCCAGCCAATCGACGTAGCGCAGCAACAGAGGCCGGTCCAGTCCCAGTTCCAGCCGCAATGCCGCGATTGCCTCCGGCGATACACCACCCGCGCCCAGAATCATCACTGCGGGATCACCAGGTAACAGACTGACCAGAAGAAAGGTAAAAAAGGACACCGCCAGCAGGGTACCAATCAGCCAGGGCAATTTGCGTAATACCAGTCGCATCAGTTGCCGGCCTGCTCTTCTGCCCAGGCCGCATCGTCAAGCATCCAGACCTGCGCCCAGCTGACCTGCGCCACCGGCATACCATCGCCCAGCGTGCCGTCGGGGAAAGTCCAGTCCCTGATGTTGCGCACCCGCGGCTGAGCAGCCACTGCCGCTGGTGTTGACCCTGTCCAGGTATTGGGAACCTGTTCAGCCAGCAGCAACATGATCTCTTCAACGACAGCTTTGCGGGCATCAAAATCCGGCTCAAGCCGCAGCACTTCCAGCTTTTCTTCGATAAAGGGATGGGTAAAATTGGTGTAATTCAGCGGTTGCATATCCGGCGGGCCAAAATCATTATTGAGAATGGTATAGGGATCCATCTCATTGCTGGAGCGCCAGCAGGTGGCCATATAGTCCCCACTGATCACGCTCTGGATTTGGGTAGCCTGCTCCACCTGCCGCAACCGCACATCAAAACCAACAGCAGCCCAGAAGGCCTGATACATCTGCGCCAGATCAACCAGACTTTGCTCGGGCAGACACATCAGATCAATTGACACGGGTGCCCCGACCGGCTGGCCATCAGAACGTTGCGGATCGTTCACATAGTCGGCCAGCAACTGGCGGGCCCGCTCCTGGTCTTTCTGTGGCCAGACGTCGGCGACACGGGGCGAATACCAGACACTGTTTTCATTAAAATACTGCGTCTGAACCGGAGAAATGCCGCGGCCCCCGAGTACTTCAACCAGCGCCTCCGGATCCAGCGCCCACGCCAGGGCCTGTCGTATTCTGGCATCATCCACCGGTGCACGTTGTGCATTAAAAATGGCACTGCCGCTGCTATTGCCCATCTGTTCATACAGATGAATGCCGGCCATGCGACGCATCCGGTCTACAATATGTTGCCGCAAGGTCTGAATGACATCCATATCCCCCGAAATCAGACTGGCCAGCCGGGCGTCCTCATCAGGCAGTGGTCTGAATGTGAGGGTGTCCAGATAAGGCAGTCCTTCACGCCAGTAATTGTCATTGCGCTTCAGTTCCAACCGATCATCGCGGCGCCAGCTGACCAGCTCAAAGGGTCCGGTTCCAACCGGATACAGCCCGGCTTCCTCGCCATGACGCTGCACAGCTGTGGGAGATACCGGCCAGCCGACAGCCCTCGACAGCATATCCGGAAACGGGACAACGGGGCGGGTCAGGTAATAGATGACAGTCAGATCGTCAACAATCTCCACTCTGTCAATATCGCGGATCGAACCAAAGGTCACAGAACCCTGGCGTTTGTGAAGATTATCAAAGTTCCACTTGATGGCAGCTGCGTCCAGCACAGTGCCGTCATGAAACAGCACCCCCGGGCGCAGACGCATTGTCCACTGGTCGAACTGATCGTTGGGAGTCAGCGATTCGGCCAGATAGGGCCGGAACTGTCCTTCGTGGTCCAGGCGTACAAGAGGGTCGAACAGCGCCATGGCAACCGTCAGCGCGGCAGGTGCCACATGATTGCCACGGCCCGGGAGCCAGTTGTTGGTTTCTCCCTCCAGAGCAACCCGAAGGTGCCCCCCGTAAACCGGTGAACCGGGATCCACGGGTGGGGAATTTTCCACCAGGTTGCCACTGCCGGGCGAGCACGCAACAAACGAAGACAACGATGTTGCCAGCAACAGTCCTTTGAAGGTTTTCCGCACAACCCCTCCCTAGAATAGATGGTTACGGAACAGGGAAATCTGACGACTGAAGTTAACAGCAAAGCGAATGGAAAGACAAGTTTTTGGCCGCAGGATCGACTCGCGCGGACGCATGCCGGCGCGAGTTTAATCAGAGATGCGGGATTGTCAGTTAATCAGTGCAGGGTCGCGTGCGGGGGGCGAACCAGATCACTGGCGAAATCCGGGTGCAACAGATCAGTCTGTTTGACCATCAGCAGGTCGTGGCGATTAAGCTTGTCGTATTCCCCGACCGAAACCACATCAACTTCGTCCAGCAATACAACCACGACGTCCTCACCATCCATGTCCACAACCACGCAACGTTTGAAACCATCCACGGTGTTCAGCGAGGCAAAGCTGCCCAGATCGCAGGCATGGGGAGGATAGCGGCCAACCGAATTGTTCAGCATACCGTGCGAGGAGTACGCCGTACCAAATCCGGCGGCGGCGACTACATGAATGACATCGATTATTTCCGGATCGGTCAGATCGACACGCACCGATTCTGCCACAGGCGCGCTTTCCCCCTGTTGCTGGCATGTGACCAGTTTCAGAAACAGATTCATGTCGTCCTGATTCCATTCCAGCATTTCTTCACGCTCGGAACGGGTACTGTCAGACGAAAAACTGACCACACTGGTTTCGATGGTCAGATCCTTGCGCTCCAGTTCCTCATCTTCCGACTCGAACGGAACAACCATGGACACCATACAAAATCCATCGCTGGATTCGGGACTGAGTCGCCAGAGGAAAGGGATATTACCGGAAAGTTCAACCATGATTAGATAAACCTGCAATTATCATGTCGCTGTACGATAGCATTTGTGTATGAATTGCACCAGAAAAAATCCACTGCTGCACGACTTCGTCTGTTACTTTATATGGGCAGTAAGGTAACAATTCAATGCCTCATTTTGGCGCCACAAAATCACCTGTTAATCACCGCCTCATTCTTGTCCACAGAATCTGTGGATAACTCAGTTGATAACTTGCTCAGAAAAGCCCAAAACGCTTATATTCTGGCAGCTTGAGTCAGATTGTACAAATTTTAACCAATTTGATTATTTATATATTTCAATAGGTTACTGGTTTTTTGCAGCCTATTTCCGTAAAAATGACATGTTTGCCACATTTAGTTGACAGCTCTGACACGGATGTGCATAAAAACCGCAATTTTCACAGCAAACTCCAATTAGCGGCCATTTCCCTATGTTTTTCTTATGGTTTTTTAACCTATAATGAGGGCTGTCCATCCTTGTCCGGCACTGGCGCATGAAACGTATTCTGAGCATCCTGTTGGTTATCGTTCTTGTTGTAGCAGCGGCTCTGTTCCTGCGCACAATTTATGAACGTGACCAGGCCACCAGAACCGGCAATGCCATGGTCATGGATATCACCACAGAGGCACTGCGAAGCTGGGATGCCGCTCTGATTATAGAGAATGCTGACCCGGCGCTGCTCAGCGCAACACAACCGGACGTTTTCCACACCCTGTTCCTGGCTCTCAGCAGGCTGGGAATGCTTCAGGAACTGACTGACATCCGCTATGAGATGATACTGCCGTCATTCTGGCAGATTTCGACCACCGCATCTGCCGACTACACGATGCAGGCGGCATTTGAGCACGGCAACGCCGAGATAAGAATCAGTGTGACCCGAAAGAACGGGCAATGGTATTTCACCAGTTACCAGGTTTTGACACCGCTGCTCAATGCCTGACGACCGTCAACTGTCATTCGTCCGGCGACCGCTTCAGTATTTTTCGCACCACCATGCCAATACTCTTGAACAGCAGCACAATCAGCGCGGCCGCAACCATGGCACCCAGCAACACCAGTACACTTCCGATAAGGAACCGGATCAATTCGGCACGCGGGATGTCATACGACACCGTCAATGCGTACAGTGAACCGATTGCAATGGCCAGACCGCCCAGTGTGGCGCGAATCTGGGCAGGTATTCTGCGTCTTGCCATATCAGCGCCCCTCAGACAGACGCGGCTTGTTGTCTTGATCCGGGAAGCTGGCCCGGCATAGTGGATATTGAGAGCAGCCCCAGAATATTCCGTTCTTGCCCTTACGCTGTTTCAGTAGATGCCCGCATTGCGGGCATCGCCAGGCATCAGCCGGACGCCCCCCGGTATCCGGCAAGTTAACCTTGCACCCCTTGTTATAACCTGTGCAGTACCAGTAGGTTCGCTCAGCGGTTTCGGCTCTGACCAGGGGCCGTGTGCATACCGGGCAGCGGTAACGCTCATCCGGTGTTACCGATGGCTGCCCGTCACGGTCATAAAGTCGTTTATCGCAGACAGGCCAACCGGTGCACCCCCAGAATGGCCCCATCTTCCCATTGATGAGACGCATGGGCAACCGGCAACGGGGACAGCGGTGTATGCGAACTGTCCGGCCATCACCCGCCGGCGTTGACCCGGTGTCCTCCTGCGGTTGCTCATCCGCCGCATCAAACAGATCCGCGCTCATGTCCGCTCCGTTCAGGAAACTTCCGAATCAGGCCTGGATCACACGGGCATTCGGAAGGATTAATCGTTTAGCTGCATAGCCTTGCGCAAACTGCACAGCAAGGCGTCATTTTCATCCGGCGTACCCACCGTAATCCGCAGTTTATCGCGCAAGCGTGGCTGATCAAAATACCGTACCAGAATGCCATCATCCTTCAGACCCTGATAGAGTCGGGGAGCTCTGTGCTCACCATTGCCCGGCACTGCTGCCAGCACAAAATTACTTTGACTGGGCAGTACGTCAAAGCCCAATCCGGTCAGTCCGGCGGTCAGACGTCCGCGTTCTTCACGCACCCGTTGCCAGCTCACGGCAGCCTCATCACGCGCAGCCAGTGCGGCCGTGGCAAGACTCTGGGAGATCGCATCGGTATTGTAGCTGTCCCGCGTCTTGTACAACATGGGAGCCAACAGCGAGGCGGCGCCGATACCATACGCAAATCGCAGCCCTGCCAGCGAGTACCCCTTGCTCAGCGTGCGCAGCAGCAATACATTATCCAGCTCGTGAATCAGTGGCACGGCGTTGTAACCCAGATCAGGATCCACAAAATCGACATAGGCTTCATCAATAACCAGCACACCATCAAATTGCTGTGCAATGGTTCGCAGGTGCTGCACCGGCACCAGCTGCCCGGTTGGTGCATGCGGACTGACAACAAAGGCCAGTTTAGCCCCGGCGGCATTGAGCTGTCCGGCAAAATCCGCCGGCAATGACCAGTCATCCTGCAGATCTATTTTGACCACGTTGCAACCCTGTACAGCAGCCAGCACCGGGTATAGAGAATAACTCGGCTCCGCCATGCCCAGTGTTTCCCCGGCGCCAACAAACGTTGTGATCGCCAGGCGGAGTAATTCATCACCACCATTGGTAGCGATAATATTTTCCCGTTTGACACCGTGCACTGCTGCTGCCACATCACGAAACGGATCGGCGAACGGCTGCGGATACCGTCTCAGCTGATCAACACTGAACTGCGCCAGTGCCGTTGCCACTGACTCGCTGGCGGGATAGGGGTTTTCATTGGTGTTAAGCTTGATGACTCGTTGCTGCGATGGTTGCTCGCCCCAACTGTAACCCTGCATGTTGCGTATATTGTCCCGCTCGTAACTCATTTCGTCTTCTGCCCTCATGGCACATAGGTGTATGTGCGATTATTCCAGCCATTGCGCCAGCGTTCCTCACCACGCTCAGGTGGCGAATTCTCGATCCTGCGTGCCAGTACGGCGCGCGCAGCTGCCGCATAGCGTTCCAGCAATGCTGGCTGAGCGGGTACCCGCGACGGATGATCCAGCATGAACTCCAGCACCTGTAACAGCCCCCATCCTTCTCCGTTGTAACGTTCAGTCACCGATGTGCCTTCACCCTTGAAATTGACATAATCGATGAGGGCATACATGCCATAGGGCACATCACTGTTGGCAATTTCATAAAACAGGTCGGTGACCGGCTCCGGCCGGCTGGTGGCCGCGGTCAGCGCCGGCAGACTCTGCACCATTCTGCGCATGATGAACCCGGTCTGGATACCCTGTGTGCGCAGCAGGAATTCCCGCAACTCTGTAAGCCTGGCTCCATCCCTTTCTGCCAGGAACGACTCCCGATCCGGCCAGGGAGCATCCCATGAGGGCAGGCCTGCTACCCACGCGGGCAGGTCGACACCGCGGGCAACATAGTAGGCCAGCAATTCAGGAAAACTCTCAACAAAGCGTTCCTGCTGGTTTTGACGATACCAGATAAAGTGACCTATCCCCAGTGATGGAAAATCCTCTCCGACATTCCAGCTGGTCAGGCATGATGACTGGCGCTGACACTCATTCCGGAAAATCTGCCCGGCCACCCACTCGGCCTGCGCTGCAGTCAGCGTTGGCAATGTTCGTTCGGCGGCGACGACCGTACCAGCCAGTGCAGGTAAAAGTCCGGCCAGCAGCCCCTGTACCAGTATCAGCAGCGTGACTGTTCGTTTGCTCATGGCGCTCATGTTCCTGGTACTCCTGTTAATGACAGTCCCGTTCATGGAGCGCCGGGGCGGTCCAGCCGACAGGACAGGATCAGGGCATTCTCACGCTCAGCACTACCGGGACCTGAAGGGTAATAGTGTCGACGCTCACCCACCTGCACAAACCCCATGGAATAGTAGAGCTCCCGGGCCGCAATATTGGATGGTCGCACCTCCAGAAAGCAGACATCCGCATTCAGCCTGCCTGCCTCAGCCAGCAGGTGTGCCAGCATCCGCCGGCCGTAGGAGTGCCGACGATGCTGAGGATGCACACACAGTGTCAGCAAATGGCTTTCATCCAGCGCAGCGCTCAATACGCCATGGGCAAGAATGCGGTCAGCGGTAGCGATCACCCAGCACTCATAACCGGCACGAAGGCAGTCCAGAAATATTCGCTTGCTCCAGGGATTCGGATAGGAAGCTTCCTCATTTCTGACAACGTAGTCAAGATCACTGGGACGCATGCGGCGACAGGTGAACGGTATGGAATCGGTGGTGTCCTGAAACATAGATATTGTAAAACTTACTCCGAGGCAGGTTTAATTCTGGGCAACAGGCGCTGCATCGCCTGCCAGGCAGATCGCTTGAGAGCCGGTTGCTGCTCCATCGCGTGCAGGGAATGAGTCCGCAGCACACCAAATCCATATTGAGCATGGATGACAATACCATCCTGAGGTGTCCCATCAGCAAACAGAAAAAATGGTTCCTCATCTGCCAGTACCAGCAGACTTGCCACCGACTGTTCCCGCATTCGCCGCGCGATAAACCCGGCGACAGTCTGTTGCGCCGCGTCAGCATCGGAAGGCAAACCGAGATCGTCTGCAAACGGCCAGTGAAAGCTGTGCTCGGTCACCTCGACAGCCCGATAACCCGGATCCAGCGCCGCCACTATTTTCTGCAACATATCGCGCCGGTTTGCTGACAGTCGCGCGTCCCCCTCGGGCAACATGGCCATTACGGCCAGCCGCCGGTCCAGCGTAAACCAGCTGAACGCGAACCTTACCTCGGCAATGTCCGGAACCGCTGCCCCGATATCTGTCCCGATATCTGGACTGACAGCGGCCTGAACCTGCGGCGCATGTGTGCTACCCGTGGCGTCCGCATTCAGTGATTTCAGTGCGGCATCAATACCGGCGGCCCGTCCGGCCTGCGCGGTCTGCACCTTGTCAGGCTGGACTCCCGTATCAGGCGTAACGTCGTCAACTGCATTTACTGATTCACTGGCAAATATATCCTGATGCGAGTCTGCGGCACCGGGCAGTGGTTTGCGTGGCAACCAGCAATGCACTCCCATTTCGGCCAGCAAGGCGCGACGCACCAGCTCGTTGGCATTCGGGGATCTATCAGCCTTTGGTTGGTTGGTAATTTGCATAAGCACCATTATACGGCACAGTGGTGCCAGTGCACCAAAGCAATATTGTCTCGCCACGGCAAACATGGTTGAATCAGTGTTTTTAATTGCCCATCCACAGCTGCCCGTCGGGGCAGACACGCGAGGAAAAATCAATGAAAGCACTGCTCTGTAAGTCATATGGTCCGCCCGAAAATCTTGTTATCGAAGATGTCGCGGACCTGCAGCCGGAAGCAGGCGAGGCTATTGTTGATGTGTATGCAGCGTCACTCAATTTCCCTGACACCCTGCAGATTCAGGGCAAATATCAGTTTCAGCCTCCCATGCCCTTTTCACCCGGCTCTGAAGTAGGCGGAATCATCAGCAAGATCGGAGCCGGCCTGCAAGGCTTTTCAGTAGGCGATCGCGTCATGGCCACCCCGTCTGTCGGCGGCATGGCAGAACAGGTCCGCTGCCCCGCTGCGGGCCTGCGCAAGATTCCTGACAGCATGGATTTCAAGACTGCCGCCGGTTTTGCCATGGTCTACACCACGTCCTACCATGCACTTAAACAGCGCGCGCAGATCAAACCCGGCGAAACACTGCTGGTGCTCGGCGCCAGCGGCGGTGTTGGCATGGCAGCTGTGGAACTGGGCAAACTGATGGGAGCACGTGTCATTGCGGCTGCCAGCAGCGACGAGAAGCTGGACTTTGCCCGCCAGGCCGGTCCGGATGACGTACTGAACTACGGTGACGGCGACCTCAAGGAAAAGGTCAAGGCACTTACAGGTGGCAAAGGTGCTGACATTATCTATGATCCTGTCGGTGGGGATCTGTTTGACCAGGCTACCCGTTGCATCAACTGGAACGGTCGACTGCTGGTGGTTGGCTTCACCAGCGGGCGCATTCCGTCCTATCCGGCCAACCTGGCACTGTTAAAGGGCAGCGCAATGCTGGGTGTATTCCTGGGCCGATTTCGCAAAGAGGAACCCGAGGCTTACGAACAGAACTTCCAAGAACTGTTTGATATGTATACCCAGGGCAAGATCAAGCCGATTGTCACTGAGTCATTTGCATTTGAGGACTATGTGGCGGCCTTCAGTGTGTTTCGCGATCGCAAGGTAATGGGCAAGGTTACCCTGGAAATCCGGCAGACCGGGGCATAATTCACGAAGAGCGCCCGTTCGGCTCAAAACGACGCCGGGCGGAGCGCCACCCGCGTCCGGCAGCCTTGATTCAGGAAACCGTAGACGTATAATGCTGCACTTTCGTTTCCGGCGTATGCAACAATCAAGTGAAAAACTACAATTATGTTAACAGCACAGCAAATCGAACAAGACCTGGCCTCCCTGAAAGATATCGTCATAAAACTTCGCGCTCCCGGCTCTCCTCTGGCGACTGCAACAAGCATCATTGATGGCATCGAGCAGACCGTTTTTGCGAATGTCCCGCAGAACCTTCGCGGTGTCTATCAGCTGGGCCTGCTGGCTGCAGACAAGGACTTCCTGGTCTACGAGGATGAACGTTTCACCTTCGCACAAACACTGGCAACAGCCGAGGCCATGGCACAGGTGTTGCTGCACAGATACAACATAGAGAAAGGTGACCGTATCGGTCTCTGCTCTCGCAACTACCCCGAATGGTGTCTGGCGTTCATGGCCGCCACCATGATTGGCGCCATTGTGGTTCCGATGAACTCGTGGTGGCAAAGTAGTGAACTGGTTTACGGCCTCAAGGACAGCGGCACCAGGGTTCTGTTTGCCGATCAGGAGCGGATCGATCAGTTGCTGCCGATTATGGATCAGGTCGATGTCGAGATCATTGCTATCAAACCGGATGAGAACACAACCCGGTTTCCGGAATTTCACGCGCTGGTTGAAGCCGGTCGCTCGGGACCACAACAGAACCTTGATGCAATAGCCGTCGCACCGGAAGACGAAGCGACAATCATGTACACCTCCGGCTCAACGGGCAGACCCAAAGGCGTGTTGTCGACCCACCGCAATATCGTCAATGCCTTGTACACGTGGATTTTTGGCAAGGAATGCAACGACACACTACGCCCGGAACTGGTTGAATCTGATCCGGAATTTGATCCCGGCATCCTGTCCAACGTACCACTGTTTCATGTCACCGGCTGCCACGCCCAGTTTCTGGTGAGTTTCATCATGCTGCGCAAATTTGTCATGATGTACAAGTGGAATGCCGAAAAAGCACTGGAGCTGATTGAACGCGAACGCCTGTCGGTTCTGCACGGCGTACCGACCATGACATGGGAAGTGATGAACTCCCCCATGTTCGAAAAAACCGATTTACGCAGTCTGCGAATTGTCCAGAGCGGCGGGGCCGCCAGACCACCAGGGCATCTGGCACTGATGCAGAAAAAATTCGACAGCAATGTTCAGCCAGGCCTGGGTTATGGATTAACGGAAACCAATGCCATCGGTGCAACCATCACCGGCGTTTTTTATCTGGCCAAGCCGGAAAGCACCGGCAGACCGTCGCAGCCGGTTACGCAGATTCACATTGAAGACGAGCAGGGAAATGTCCTTGAGAACGGCCAGATTGGTGAGATCTGCATCAAGGGCGCCACGGTCATGAAAGGTTACTGGAATCGCCCTGAAGACACCGCTGAAGTACTCAGGGATGGCTGGTTTCATACCGGCGATATCGGTTTGCTGGACGAGCATGGTTTTCTGGTCATCAAGGACAGGGCCAAGGATATCGTTATCCGTGGCGGTGAAAATGTGGCCTGTGCAGAGGTGGAATATGCGTTGTCCGAACATCCCGACGTGTTCGAAGCTGCCGTCTATGGATTGCCTGACGAACGCCTGGGTGAAATCGTTGGCGCCAGCGTGATGGTGCGCCCGGGATCTTCTGTAACGGACGCTGATTTGCAGGCATTTTTGCGCGAGCACATTGCCCACTATAAAGTGCCCACCCACATCTGGTTGCAAACGGAACAGCTGGATCGCATAGCTAGCGGCAAAATAGCCAAAAAAATTCTTAGAGAACAGTCAGTTAAGCGACTAAATCTGACCTAAAAAAAAAGTTATGGAAAGTATTGCTTTCTGTATTTTTATAACCATAATTCGCATCGTGAACGCCGATCCACCAGACAGACAGGATTTGGCGTCACGCATGCTGAAGCGTCCGTAGACTTCAGAATGCTGGATGTTGGCCGAATTGTCATAAAGACAGCGCCAATTGCTCATTACAATTCCGTTTTCGGAGTTTTAGAGAGAGTATTCTTATGAAGGGTCATTCGTGGGACGAGATAAACGAAGGTTCGAAGGACTTCTTTGATGCAGGCGGATTTCTGCCGGAGTCAGATTTTGCAGATGAGCCCCAGGACAAGCACGGACAGCGCCGCCGACTGACAGAAATGCGTCGACGAACCGAGGAAAGGCTGGACTGGAAACGCATGTATGGCGACCTCCAGTTTGATGACATGGACGACCAAAAATTCATGCGCGATGATATAAGTGCTGACAGTTACTACGACAGCGATGATATGATCGACGATTGAGACGCGCTCCCGCGTCTCCGCCACAAGGCAAATTATGACTTATTGCGTTGCCATTGCGGTCGATGCTGGCATGGTATTCTGTTCCGATTCCAGAACCAATGCCGGTGTAGATCAGGTTAGTACCTATAGTAAGATGTTTCGTTTTGGCGTGGACGGACAGCGCCAGTTTGTGATTCTCTCAGCAGGCAATCTGGGCACCACCCAGGCCACCATCAATCGAATCAAACGCGACATCAAAGAACGGGCCATACAAAGCCTGCTGACTGTCGAGACGGTGAGTGAGGCGGCTGAATATCTGGGCGCCATCAGTCGTGCCGAGCAGGAAAAGCACTCTGCCAGTGGCACCGGATTTGAAGCCAGTTTTATTATTGGCGGTCAGATCGCCGGCAAGAAACACCGCATTATGCGTGTGTACCCTGAAGGCAATCACATCACCAGCTCTCACGACACGCCATTTCTGCAAGTGGGTGAAAGCAAATACGGCAAACCCATTCTGGACCGGATTCTGACTCGTGAATTGAATCTGGACACCTGTGCCCTGTGTGCGCTGGTATCCATGGATTCGACCATGCGCAGTAATCTCAGCGTTGGTCCTCCCATCGAAATACTGGTCTACAAAACCGACACCCTGGTTCTGGAGACACCGCTACGTCTGGAAGAGGACAGTGAATTCCTGCGCGAGGTCAAGCGCTGCTGGGATCAACGTCTGAAAGAAGCGTTTCGGCAGATGCCGCCATTTGCGTGGGCCGCCGGCTGGGAGAGCAATCCGCGCCGGGCAGCCCACAACGACGACCAGGATTAAGCTGTTGCAGACCAGTGAGGTCTGCACCCAGCTACTCAGTAAATCATCGGGTACTGCGCAGTCGTTCGATCCGCTCCGCCAGCGGTGGATGGCTCATGAACAACTTTGAGTACACATCGCGCGCCTTGTTGTTGATGCCAAATGCCACCAGTTCATCCGGAAGATGCGTGGGCTGTCCGGCTTTCAGCCGTTCAAGCGCCGCGATCATGTTCTGACGACCGGCCAGCGAAGCGCCTCCGGCATCAGCACGGAATTCGCGCTGGCGACTGAACCACATCACAATGATCGAGGCCAGCACGCCAAGCACCAGTTGTGCAATGATGGACGTAATCCAGAAAGCAGGACCATGTCCCTGTTCAGTCTTGAACACCACCCTGTCGATAAAGTGGCCAATCACCCGCGAGAAGAAAATCACAAACGTATTTACCACACCCTGAATCAGCGTCAGGGTAACCATGTCACCATTGGCCACATGGCTGATTTCGTGCGCCAGCACTGCCTCTGCTTCCTGCTTGGTCATTGTGTTCAGCAACCCGGCACTGACCGCGACCAGCGAACTGTTTCTGGTTGCGCCAGTGGCAAAGGCATTCACTTCCTGGGAGGGGAAAATGGCCACTTCCGGCATTTTAATCCCGGCCCGTTTTGCCTGTTCAGCCACCGTGCTGAGCAGCCATTGCTCAGTAGCATTACGTGGCTGAGTAATCAGAACAGCACCCGTCGAGCGTTTAGCCATCCATTTGGACATGGCCAGCGAAATAAACGAACCACCAAAACCGATTACTGCCGAAAACACCAACAGGGCATTCAGATCCAGCCCACTGCCACTCTCATCCAGAATGCGTTCCACACCCAACAGGCGCAGCACCAGGCTCAGCACCAGAACAATTGCAATGTTGGTCAACAAAAACAGTCCGATTCGCTTCATAGTTTAATGCCCTCAATCCACCGCGGAATCTATAACCTTGTCATATAGTGGCGCGACCTTTGGCATATCACTGAACAGTTTGTGAAAATGCTTCTGTACCCGCGCCATGTTAATCACGGAAATGCCACTGGCAAATCCGAACCACACATAAAGACCGTTCAAATCACGAAACATGGCAGGAATATAATTGGGTCCCGCAATGGTTCCTTCAAGGTAGTGCTGATACAGAATCGGTATATCATCAAGTGTCACTTTGCCGACAAACAGCATCGGCAATATTTCCGGCACGCCGGAGTTGATGCTGCTGCGGATAAAGTTCACATTTTCGACAAACCCTCGCAGGTAGGAGAGGTCTTTGGTGAACACCGATCCGCCGCGAAGTGTACCACCTCTGAATACTCTTTGGGTAATTTTGTAACACTCTTGCGCGCGCAGCCCGCGGTCACTGAAAAATCGGTAAACCTCAATAAAATCAGCCCCCTGCTCCGCCATATCCACCGCTACCACACGATCACTGACCTTTAGGGCTCGTCGGGGATAGGAACTGAATGTCAGCGTTTCCATCAGCACCGCCAGGCCTTCCTGACATGCTGTCACGCGGGGCGAACCCACGCTCAACCAGCTGGCCCACGGTTGTTTGCGCCCGTTCAGAGTAGTGCCAACGTGGACCCAGCCTTCGTGCACCTCCAGGACCTGCAGATCGAACTCGGTAAACTCAGCCTCCTGATTGATTTTTATATAGTCACCACCAGCCGCAGCATCAGACACAATGCCATCACTGAGAATCACCCGGATATCACCGGGCTGAAAATAGTTGCCCAACCGGGTTTGCAGGATATCAACTGCCGAGGCCGCGGAAATGTGTCGATCGTAGGGACGGCTGAGGTGCTCTGCTGCAGGCAGAGAGAAAATTGCACACAAATTTTCCCCCAGCTGACGCAGGGTTTTACGGTCTCCGCGCAGATGATCACGAGCTGAGCCATACAGTTCGCGGCTGTAGCGCCCGAAATCTACTGTGCCACGATTACGCAGCAACTCGATCACCAGCAGATACTGATCGACTGTCGCTACAAGAATACTGCCCAGCCCGTCTTTGCGGCCCAACACCCGACCAATCTCCCGGCGCAGGGTCAGGAAGCGATCGCGCAACAGCGCCGGATCAAAACCCAGGGAGATATTGTGATAATACGCCATATCAACCTTCGGCATTTCGGTGCCGCCGGTGGCCAGAAATTCCCGCTCGAAGGCAGCCGGCCACTTGATTGCATCCAGAATACGGATGGGGCGCTGTAACTCTATCAACTGGTCAGACAGGCGTTTCACCTGAGCCTGATACTCAGCTAGGTTCATGATCGGGAGCCTCTGTGCAGATGACAGCCGGTCAGGGGCTGATCACCAGGGATTTGATGTTGGTAAATTCGCGTAGCCCAAAACCTGCAAGCTCACGACCATAACCTGACGCTTTTATACCACCAAACGGCATACGCGGATCAGATTTCACAAAATCATTTACTGCGCAGGCACCCGCCTCCAGCGCCAACGCTACGCGTTTGCCTCTGCTCAGGTCGCGGGTGAAAACCGCCGAGCCCAGTCCGAACACGGACTGATTGGCCAGTGCAATCGCTTCATCATCGCTGCGAGCGCGAATCAGCGCGGCCACAGGACCAAACAGCTCTTCGTCAAATGCGGGCATACCGGGCCGCACCTCGCCCAGCACGGTAGGCCAGAACATCGCCCTGTCAGACTGCCCACCCGACACCAGCACGGCGCCAAGGCGCACACTTTCTTCGACCTGACCGGCAAGCTCGCGACACAGATCCTCGCGCGCCTGAGGACCTATGTCCGTCCCCTCTTCCAGCGGATCACCCACAACCTGCCGGCTCATGGCAGAGGCCATGGCTGCGGCAAATTTTCCATACAGGCTGTCATGCACAATAAACCGTTTGGCAGCAATACAACTCTGGCCGTTGTTCAGCAGGCGACTGGTCACACACTTTTCAACAGCCAGATCAACGTCAGCATCATCAAGTACCAGATAGGCGTCACTGCCGCCCAGTTCCAGTACGGTTTTTTTCAGATGCCGGCCAGCAGTTGCAGCAATCTCCCGCCCTGCTGCGGTGCTGCCGGTAAACGTAACGGCGCTTATCAACGGATGTTCAATCAAGACGGATGCGTGTCTGCCAGAGACCAGCAAAGTACGAAACAGGTCGTCCGGAACACCAGCTTCGCGACACAGAGACTCAATTGCCAGCGCACACCCGGGCACATTGGACGCGTGCTTGAGAATTGCGCCATTACCGGCCATCAGCGCCGGGGCCAGAAACCTGAACACCTGCCAGTAGGGAAAATTCCAGGGCATGATCGCCAGCACCAGCCCCAGTGGCTGATAACAGATCAGCCGCTGCAAGTCATCGTCACCGGCAACGCTTTCCTCGGCAATCATGGCCGGTCCATGTTCGGCATAGTACTCACACACCCACGCACACTTCTCTATCTCAGCCCTGGCACTTGCCAGGGTTTTGCCCATCTCCAGGGTAGCCAGCCGGGCCAGCCGCTCCTGCTGCTGACGCAACTGCTGCGCCAGGGCCATCAGAACCGATGTGCGTGCGGCAACAGCAGTCAGGCTCCACTGCCGCTGCGCCCCCACACCGGCTATAAGTGTGGTGTCCAGGGTAGTCAGATCAAATGCCGGATATGATTCGAGCGGAACACCCGAGTATGGATTTACGCTGTCTATAGTCTTCATTGTGGATACCTTTTCGGGTTCGCAAATAATACTACGCGTCCGGGCCCAGCATCAGTCGCGGATCAATATGGGTGTCAAAATCCTGCTCGCTCATCAGTTTCAGCTCCGCAACCGCCTGTTTCAGGCTGACACCCTGTTCATCAGCATACCTGGCGGCTTTGGCAGCCTGCTCATAGCCGATTATCGGACTCAGCGCGGTGACCAGCATCAGTGAGCGATTGAGGTAGTTTTCGAGCTGCGGTCGGTTGGCCTCCAGCCCTTGCAGGCAGTGCCTGTCAAAACTCAGCATGGCATCGGTCAGCAATTGTTGCGATTGCATCAGTGCATGGATGATGACTGGTTTATACACATTCAGCTGAAAGTGTCCCTGGCTACCGGCCACCGACACCGCGGTCTGGTTGCCCATGACCCGCACGCAGACCATTGTCAGGGCCTCGGCCTGGGTCGGATTGATCTTGCCCGGCATGATGGAGCTGCCCGGTTCATTCGCCGGAATCCGGATCTCCGCCAGCCCGCAGCGCGGACCGCTGTTCATCAGTCGAATATCGTTGGCCATTTTAAACAGTGCAGTGGCCAGCGTATTCAATCGGCCATGCAGATCAACCAGCGCATCGTGAGCAGCCAGCGCCATGAACTTGTTGTTTGCCGGTGTAAACCCGATATCACTGAGTTGACTGATGTGATCGACAACTGTGACCGCCCAGTCGGCAGGAGTATTCAGGCCCGTCCCCACCGCACTGCCACCGATTGCCAGCTGCTGCACTGCCTTGCAGGCATTGCGAAGTTGTTCATCCGCAAAATCCAGCTGTGCCCTGAACGCCGAAAACTCCTGACCCAGAGTGATGGGTGTGGCATCCATCAGATGGGTACGGCCACTCTTGAGTATGTCAGCAAACGCGCTTTCCTTTTCAGCCAGCGACGTTCTGAGCTGCCCCAGCGCCGCCAGCAGGTTGACCAGATCGCGGGCAGTAACCACATGCATGACAGTCGGAAAAACGTCATTGGAAGACTGCGACATATTGACGTGATCATTCGGGTGCAGCGGCGCATAACTGCCGCGAACATGGCCGGCCAGTTCGTTGCCGCGATTGGCAATCACCTCATTGAGGTTCATGTTGGTCTGCGTGCCGCTACCAGTTTGCCAGACACTGAGCGGAAACTGATCGTCATGGCGCCCCTTGAGAATCTCGTCACAGACCGCCGCAATCAGGCGGGCGCGGTCAGCAGACAGTTTGCCCAGCTGTTGATTTGCCAGCGCAGCCGCCTTTTTAACGATCGCAAACGCATAGATAAACCGCAGGGGAAAGCGGTCACTGCCTATCCTGAAGTTCTGCAATGAGCGCTGAGTCTGTGCGCCCCACAATGCCTCGCTGGCAACCTGAACGGCCCCCAGACTGTCATGTTCAGTGCGCATGTCGGTCATTTCATCAACTTTTCAACAACAAACGGCATTATGCCGCCGCTGACGTAGTAACTCACTTCGTCGCCTGTATCCAGACGACACAGCAGGTCGACGGTTTCGACCTCTTCATTGCTGCGCCTGATCTGCATTTTTACTGTCATGCCGGCCTGCACAGAGTCCAGCCCCAGCAGATCAATGACCTCAGAGCCGTCCAGTTGCAGAGTCCGGCGCGTCACACCTGCCGGAAACTGCAGCGGCAATACGCCCATCCCGGCCAGATTGGAGCGGTGGATGCGCTCATAACTTTCTGCAATGACTGCCTGTATACCCAGCAATCGGGTGCCCTTTGCGGCCCAGTCGCGACTGGACCCCGTGCCATACTCCTTGCCGGCAATCACAACCAGCGGCACCTGATCCCGCTGGTATGCCATGGCAGCATCATAAATACTGAGCTGTTCACCTTCAGGCATGATACGTGTGTAGCCGCCTTCAACATCATCAAGCATCTCGTTGCGGATGCGGACATTGGCAAACGTGCCACGCATCATCACTTCATGATTGCCACGTCGCGAGCCATATGAGTTGAAATCGGCCTTATTAACACCCTTCTCCTGCAGGTATTTACCGGCAGGCGTGCTGCAACCTATCGCGCCGGCCGGTGAAATATGATCTGTTGTCACCGAATCGCCCAGCAACGCCAGTATGCGTGCACCGGTGATATCGCCGGCAACCGGCGCCATCTCCGGGGTAAAGAACGGCGGATTGCGAATATAGGTGGAGTCGTCATTCCAGCGGTAGGTGGGATTTTTTGTCACCGGCATGGCATTCCATTCTGAATTGCCTGTGAAAACGTCGGCATAATCCTTTACAAACATCTCACGACTGACCAGCGCCACTGCCTGCCGGACCTCGTCTGTCGCAGGCCAGATATCCTTCAAATAGACCGGATTACCATCGGCATCGTGACCCAGCGGGTCGCGGGTCAGGTCAATATCGGTGGTGCCGGCCAGCGCAAAGGCCACCACCAGCGGCGGTGACGCCAGCCAGTTGGCGCGGACCCGGGCATGGATCCGGCCTTCAAAATTGCGGTTGCCGGACAATACCGAGCAAACCGTCAGTTTGCCCTGATCAATGGCGTGTTCAATTTCAGCAGACAGTGGCCCCGAATTGCCGATACATGTGGTGCAACCATACCCCACCAGATTGAAACCCAGTTGATCGAGTGCTGCCTGCAAACCCGCTTTCTCCAGGTAATGAGTCACGACTTTGGAGCCCGGTGCCAGTGAGGTTTTTACCCAGGGTTTGACTGCCAGGCCCATTTCATGTGCTTTTTTTGCCAGCAGACCGGCGGCCATCATGACGGCCGGGTTGGAGGTGTTGGTACACGAGGTGATGGCAGCGATCACCACATGACCATCCTCCATCGTCCATTTGCCATGATCCATGGCCACAACATTTTTTTTATGATTCGGATACTGCTTGCGGGTGGCTTCACCCAGATCGGGCAATGCCACGCGATCCTGTGGACGTCCTGGCCCTGCCAGGCTCGGGACGACACTGGTCAGATCCAACTGCACCTCACTGGTATAGACAGCTGTAGGGGTTTCCTGTCGCCACAGACCCTGCACCTTGCTGTATTGCTCGGTCAGTGCCAGCGTCTCCTGATCGCGACCGCTAAGCTCAAGATAACGCAGGGTTTCATCGTCAACGGCAAAAAAACAGCAGGTGGCGCCATATTCCGGCGACATATTGGCTATGGTGGCACGATCAGCCAGTGTCAGATCATTCAGACCTTCACCGAAGAATTCGACAAACTTGCCTACCACACCGTGTTTACGGAGCATTTCTGCCACGGTCAGCACCAGATCGGTTGCCGTTATTCCTTCCTTCAGCCGCCCATCAAGGCGGACACCTACCACTTCCGGAATTCGCATGGAAATCGGTTGCCCGAGCATGGCCGCTTCAGCCTCGATACCTCCGACACCCCAGCCCAGCACCGCCAGTCCGTTAACCATGGTGGTGTGACTGTCGGTACCCACCAGTGTGTCGGGGTAGGCGCGCAATGTCCCGTTGACATCGGCAGACCACACGCAGCGCGCCAGATACTCCAGATTTACCTGATGACATATGCCCGTGCCCGGAGGTACTACACGAAAATTATCAAATACTTCCTGCCCCCAGCGCAGAAACTCATAGCGTTCACCGTTACGTTCCATCTCCAGGCGCACATTGTCCTGATAGGCATCACTGGACGCGAAGCGGTCCACCATAACCGAGTGGTCAATCACCAGATCCACCGGATTCAGCGGGTTCACCCGCTCGGGTTCACCACCGGCGGCGGCAACGGCATCGCGCATGGCTGCCAGATCAACGACTGCCGGCACGCCGGTAAAATCCTGCATCAGGACACGGGCGGGCATAAAGGATATTTCGTATGCCGAACTGCGCGTCTCCGGCCAGGCCAGCAACGTTTTTACATCGTCGACAGTAGCAAAACCTTTTTCGACATGGCGCAACAGGTTTTCCAGCAGAATTTTTAATGTCACCGGCAGGCGGTCAACGCCTGGCATGCCTGCTTCCGCCAGTGCCGCCAGGCTGAAGTACTCAAAATTTCTGTCAGCAATTTTTAACTGACGGCGGGTATCAGGAAGCGTGTTACGATCACTCATCATGCGATACTCCTGTTGTCCAACAACTGTCAGGGCAGTATACCCCAGCGCCCGGAATCAGGCGAACCACAACTGGAATCCCGATGCGGTTCACGTTAAGCTGTTCGATCGTACGCTCATCCGATTCGACTCAAGTATCTCTGGAAATGTGTTTTAACATCAAAGCAATCAGCACAGCTTTTTCCATGATCGGCGCCCTTGCTTTATGCCCGGTCACAATCCAGGCGCAAGATTTCCGGCAACCTGCTGCTTCAGATGTTCAATTATCCGGAGCCGGCGGCCAGCTCGCCGACAATATACGCGCGCATATCGGCGTGCCGGATGAACGCTGCACAGCTACACAGCGACGACTGAACCGGCTGATACCCGCGCTGCGCCGCGACGTCGAACGCGCGGCTCAGGCGCTGGGTTACTATCAACTGACCCAGCAACTGCAATTTACGGCAGCTCGCGCACTGACAACAGATCCGGCCGGAACCGGGACAGATATAGCAAACGTATGCTGGCGGCTTGAAGTGGCCGTTCAACCTGGTGAACCGGTTAGGATCGGTACGATCAATATCGGTTTGTCCGACCCGGCCTGGCGCTCCGTTTTTGCGCCAGTACTCGATAATCTGCCACTGCGCCCGGGAGATCAGCTTGACCACAGTGCCTACGAACGTATCAAATCACAACTCAGCAGTCAGGCAACTGAGGCGGGATTTTTCTCGGCGCGCTTTCAGCAGGCGGAACTGGCCATTGATCTGGAGCAGAACCTGGCCAATATCAACATCCAGTTTGAACCCGGTGAGCGCTACCGGTTTAGCGCCATCCGCATCAACACACCAGATGCACTGTCGAAAAATTTTGTAGAGCGTTTTTTGACGTTCTCACCAGACAGCGACTACTCGAGCGACGCACTGATTAAACAACGGCAGAACTTCAACGACAGCCAGTATTTTTCCCGGGTTGCAGTCACGCCGCTACTCGGCCAGGCTGACAACAACGCGGTGCCGGTAACCGTGGACCTGACCATGCGACCCCGCAAGGCCTATTCAGTCGGCATAGGCGTCAATACCGATATTGGCCCCCGACTCCGGCTTGCCTACGAGGACAGATACTTCAACCGTCGCGGCCATCGCCTGAACGCAGACCTGGGTCTGTCACCGTTGCAACAGGAACCCAGCCTGAGTTATGTCATTCCATTACAGGATCCGGTCAATGACAGCCTGCGGCTGTCCGGCGGTTTCCAGCGCCAGGAGACTGACAGCTATATCACCAACACGTCCCGTATCGGCGCCAATCACCAGTCATTGCTGGACAGCAACTGGATTCAGAACATATTCGTCAACTATGAACAGGAAAAATCCGAACTGACCAACATCCGGGATGGCAGTGATTTTCAGGAACGCGTCAACTCGACGGTTTCGGGCATCAACTGGTCACGTACCCGCTCAAATGACCCTATCTACCCGACAAGCGGCTGGCGGCTGTTTGGTCAGGTCAGTGGTGCGCATGAAAATCTGCTGTCAGACATAAGCTTTGCCCAGCTTTACGGCACCGCCAAGCTTGTACAACAGGTCGGTCCGGGGCGTTTTCTGCTGCGTGCCGAGGCTGCAACCACGCTGGCGGATGAGTTACTGGAACTACCCATTTCGGTGCGCTTTTTTACCGGTGGCGATACCAGTGTCAGGGGTTATCAGTATGGCGAACTTGGTGCCACCAACGACCTGGACGAAGTCGTGGGTGGTAAACATATGCTGGTCGGCAGCGTCGAATATGATATGCGAGTTACCGGCAACTGGTACGCAGCCGTGTTTGTGGACAGCGGTAACTCCTTCGGGGATTTCACTGACATGAAACTCCAGCAAAGCGTTGGCCTTGGGGTGCGCTGGCTCTCTCCGATAGGCCCCATTCGTGTCGACGTAGCGAAAGCGCTGAGCGAAAACGGCGGTTTCCGCCTGCATATAACCATGGGGCCGGATCTGTGACAGAACCCGTACCACAACACATCCGGCAGGGTGACAGACAATCCTTACTGCAGCGCGGCCTGCGTTCAGGCCTGAAATGGTCGCTGCGACTGCTGGGCGGCATCATTCTGCTGACGCTGATATTGCTGACCAGCCTTAGCGCAATACTCAGCACCATCAGTGGCAGTGCCTGGCTGCTTGATCGTGCAACTGCGCTGCTGAACACCGAGACTCAGCAATTCAGTTTCAGGAGCGCAGAAGGCACCTTTCTGCGGGGTCTGAACCTGCAGGGCGTGCGCTGGCAGAGTGGCAACAATGCATTGAGCATAGCCCAGCTGCATAGCCGCTGGAACCCCATGACACTGCTGGAAGGTGAATTTCACGTGGAATCGCTGCGAATTGCCGGTCTGCAACTGAACATCGACAGCGACCCTGACGCGCCGCCATCCAGTGAACCTTTTGTGCTGGATTCGCTGTTGGAGCCCGTACTGCCTCTGCCGATTGCACTGCGAGTCTCCAATGCGCGATTTGATGGTGCCCGCATCAATCTGGGTGACACTGAATACGTCATCAGTCTGCTCAGTTTTAATGCCAGTCTGCGCGGCCATCAACTGGAATTACAACAACTGGAGTTCAACAGTTCACCAGTGAGCCTGCAGACATCGCTCACTGTCGGGTTACAACAGCCCTATCCGTTGCAGGCGCAGCTTGACTGGCAACTGGATCGCATCCTGCTGGAAAACACCGACGCACCCTCAGGGTCGTTGCAATTGCAGGGGGATCTGGATCGCCTGCAGGTCGAGCACCGTCTGCAGGGCATAGCCGGTCTGCTGTCCAGTGGCGAAATTCTGCTTGATCTTGGCCGCTTTCTTAATAGCGACATCGCGACTCTCAATCCCCGCCTGGATCTTGAACACAATCTGCTTCCACAGGCCATTCCAGGCATGGACAACTATACAATCCAGGCTCTGCGCCTCCGCACGCAGGGCACTCCGCAGGACCTGGGACTGTTTGCTGCGGCCCAGCTTGACGCAGCCGTGACGGCAGATATTGAGCTCTACACAGATCTTAATCTGCGCGCCTACCTGCGCGGCACGCATCTGCGCGTGGACGAACTGGCAATGCGCACAACCAATGGACTACTGAATATCAGCGGGGATGTTGACTGGTCGTCAGATCTGCTGGTAACACTGGACTACGCGCTTGATGATGCAGCGCCGGACACCTACCTGCCGACTCTGCCGGACAATGTGAGAATTCGCGATTTGCTCAGTAAAGGCAGTCTGCGCCTGACTCGCCCGGCCGACCTGGATGCGATGCAACTGGCGTTTCAGATTGACAACCTGAGCGCCAATCTCAATGAATTTGAATTTTCAGGACAGGGTTCACTGGCGTTTGACGGGGAGCGCTGGCAGGTGGACGACCTTTCGCTGCAGACCGGCGAGAATCAGCTGGCAATGAGCGCCGTGATAGACGCCAATAATGTGATTGCCGCCTCAGCCTCCATTGATGCACCATCGCTTGCTGCAATCTACCCCGATCTCAGCGGACGCCTGCATGCCGATGCCGAGATCAGCGGCAGCGTGTCCGAACCGATTATCGATCTGGATCTGCTCGCATCGGAAATCCGCTTCCAACAGTACCTGATACCGGAGCTGACCATGACGGGTCAGAATCGTGCCGGCATGAACGAACTGGAGCTGAGAACCGGCAACATCACTCTGCCCGTCGGTGAGCAGACTGAAACGATCAGCGACGTGCTGATCCGTTTGCGTGGCCAGCCCGACGCACACAATATGCTGCTTCGTATCAGCAGTAGCCTGGGTGGCCTGCGGATCAATGCGGACGGCGCAATGACAGACAGCGGCTGGCAGGGTCGGCTGCTGAGCAGTGAGGTTGACTCGGCCGAATATGGCCGCTGGGTTCAACAACAATCAGCCAGTCTGAGTGCGAGCAGTGAAAGACTGCAGGTTACCGAACTTTGCTGGCTGATGCTGGACACAAGCCTGTGTCTGAATGGTGACATGATCAACAACAACCAGCTTGATGCCGGCGTGCGTCTGGAAAACTATCCATTGACCGCATTCAATACCCTTGCATCGGAAACTACCATCTCCCAAGAGTCTGGTGTCACTTTTTATGAAAACCCCGCCTATGCCAGCGTTCGGCTGCCGTACACTCTGCCTGCCGATATCGCGCTGCAGGGCGGACTTTCGGTCAGCATTGCTGCCAACGGTCCACTGGACGACTTCCAGCAAATGAATATCGATGTGCGCGCCCAGAGCAACAATGGCAGCCTGTTTATGCGTGGCGAGGCATTGACCGAGGACGCCGCTTTTACCGAGCCGGTGATCAATCATTTTACCTGGCCGACCATGGAGTTCAGCGCCATACAGGATGCCGGCAGCTGGCAGGCCAACAGTTCCCTGCGCTTTCTCCAGCAGGATCCGGACAGCCCAGCTGTCATGCGTGGTTCAGCCGACGCCAGTATCACAGTGGCAAATGACCAGTCACTGGATGGCAGCGTACAGGTTGACTTTGATGACCTTGGCTGGCTGGAGGCCATGGTGCCTCAACTGAACCGGGTGACCGGCGAACTGGCCGGTCAGTTATCTGTCAGGGGATCGCTGCAAAACCCCCTGATTGGTGGCGATATCATGCTCAGTCAGACTGCATTTGGCGTGCCTGCGCTGAGTCTGGATCTACAGGCGATCGAAGCAACACTGAGCAGCGACGACAGCGAGCGGTTTGTGCTGAGAGGGTATCTGGAATCCGGCACGGGCAGTCTGAATTTCACCAGTGAAATCTCACAACCTTTTGCGGACGAGCGCAGCTTCAGTCTGCAACTGGCCGGCAGCGACTTCAGTGTCGCCAATCTGGATGAAATGAAAGTGTCTGTCAGTCCGGATCTGCGACTTGACGGCAACCTGCAGGGTATCAATGTCAATGGCCAGCTGCATATTCCGATGGTGGATGCACGCGTCAGCACACTGCCGGAAAGCGCCGTTGATGTATCAAGCGACACCATACTGATCTCCCAGTCGGACAGCACACCAGCGGTGCGCAATGCCGCCATTACTGAATCCGGTATATTCGGCGACATCCCGGTCTCGGGCGAAGTGACTGTCACCCTGGGAGACGACGTACGTTTCGCCGGTTTTGGTCTGAGCGCCAGACTTACCGGTGAGCTGGACATTACTCAGCGCCCCGCAGCCACACCACTGACCTATGGTGAGCTCGAAGTTCGCGAAGGCACGTTTGTCACCTATGGCCGCACCCTTGCCATCGAGCAGGGCAAGCTGCTGTTTATGGGCAGTTATGATAATCCCGCCATCGACATCCGCGCGGTACGTGAAGTTGACAATATGCGGGTCGGGGTACAGATGACAGGCACCATACGCAACATCAGCAGCAATCTGTTCTCAACACCCACGCTACCTGACGGCGACATTCTGGCCGTCATGATTACCGGCCGCCCCATGGCTGAAATCGGCACCGAGCAGGATGGTAATGCACTGATAGGCGCGGCCACCTCACTGGGCATCAGTCAGAGCAAAGGAATAACCAGTCAGATTCAGAATCAGCTGGGACTGGACAGCTTCAGCATCAACAGCTCCGGCGACGTCAATGACAGCAGTCTGATGCTGGGCAAGTACATCACTCCGAAAATTTTTGTGCGCTATGCGGTAGGATTGTTCGAGACCGAAAGCAGTCTGGCGATAGACTATACCGTTAACGACCGGGTGAAGCTGGAGGCGACGTCAGGACAGAGCCAGAGCATCGATATCACCTATACTGTCGAGCAGTGACTGCTGTTTAAGTAGACTCAGTCATCAAAACTGAATGATGCTTCCGGCACCTCCTCCTCTGCTACCGGAATGACATCTACTGCTACTGTCAGCTTGTGCTCGCCGCCTCCGGTCATGACACCCTTAAGCGGCGTCACATCGGCATAGTCGCGCCCCCAACCCAGAATCACGTAACGTTCGTCAGGCTGACAGCCGTTGGTCGGGTCCAGTTCCAGCCATCCCCAGCCAGGCACATATGCAGCCACCCAGGCATGCGTTGCATCAGCGCCCAGCAGCTTTGACTGGCCCTCCGGTGGCAGCGTCTCCATATACCCGCTGACATAACGGGCCGGCAATCCCAGGCTGCGCAGACACCCGATCATCAGGTGTGCAAAATCCTGGCAGACCCCCCGTTTATTGCTGAGTACCTCATGAATCGGTGTTGCTGTCGTCGTAACATCGGGATCATAGGTAAACTCTTCGTAAATGCGACGGTTAAGTGCGTGCAATGCGTCCAGCAAATCACGGCCAGCGCCAAAGCACGCCAGTGCGTACTCGCTCAGCGATTGCTGCTGACGTACAAACGGCGATTCAAGCACAAACAGACGCGCCTCGATGCATTCCCGATTCCCGGTTCCCAGGCACTTCGCCATGTCTGATACGGCGTCTTCCCAGGTGATGCGGGCAAAAATATCCAGCGCCGGACGGGATTGCGTTATCACCTCACTGCACATTGTTACCTCAAGACTGGAGTGCACGGATTCGGTGGCAAAATAAGCCACCCGGTTGCCAAAAAAGTCAGTCCGCTCACGCAAGCGCACCGGTGTGGGACTGATTTGCCATTCGCTGCTGACGCATTGCTGCCAGGGCAGCTGTCGCGGTAACACACGCGCTTCATTGTGACTCAGAATGGCCGCGCCGCTGTAGTCATAACGCGTCAGATGCCTGATCCGGTACCTCATCGACGCTCACCTCTGACCGGCACACGGCCTTCGTCCAGTCCAGGCACAATCTGCATGGTAACCAGTTGGCGAGGAGCCTCCACATGACTGAAATGACTGTGGGAGATGGCATTGGACAGAGCCGCCATGGGCCCGATCATCGCGTCCAGCAGTTCTGTTAATGCTTCACGGGCGGCTTCGGAGTGCTCCAGCTCTGCCAGGGCCTCTATATCGACCAGATGCAATGCACTGGTCGCCTCAATGATCAGACGATTTTCCAGGTTCCGGTAGGAGGAAGTACCACTCTGTGACGGCAAACGGTCGACCTGACGCCCTAAGCGCTTGAGCATATAACCGACCGAACGCGGGTTGGTCTCATCAAACAACAGCAGATCCAGAATTGCGGAAGGGTGCAGCTGGGAGCGAAACCGGCGCCGGTAAAGGGTGAAATTGTCTGTACTTGAAAGCACTACCTCCCACAATGGAATGCCGGGCTGCTGCGCGGTCAGCAAGGCCAGCTTCAACAACTCAAGTGTTGCCAGTATCCGTTCTATGAAGCGGCCTATGTCCAGAAAGCGCCAGCCGTAGTGATGCGGCATGGTTTCGTTACTCAGGCCAAAAAATGCGGCCAGATCAATAACCAGCGCTTCCAGCAGACGTTGCCCGGCCACGACTCCCCGGGTATTGCCCATGGCGTTGCAGCGTTGCCGGATATTGCTGATCGCCCGCCAGCTGTCATCGCCCAGATGATCGCGTACCGCCCGGCTGTTGCGTACAAAACTGGCAAACACGCCGGGCATGCCCAACGGGTCCCGGTCTGACAACAAGTTCAGCAATCGATCCCGGGCCAGCACATGCAGCCTGGAGAAACGGGGATGCGCCTCAATTTTCCTGAGCAAGTTATCCAGCTCATCGGGTTCCGGTGCCACACCCAATGCCGTCATCAGATCCGGCAGCAACGTGGCAACATCCGACTGCGGGTCTTCCTGCAACAATTTGCTCAGCGACTCACGCAACAGTCGGGCACGAATGTCCAGACGCTCGCCGTAACGTCCCATCCAGAACAGACTTTCCGCTACCCGGCAGGGAAGATCCTTGCCGTCACGGGTCATCAGTATGGGACCCTGTGCCTGCCGCAGCATGCTGATATGCGGCTGTGGCACCGGCGCCAGCACCCAGATATCCTTCACTATCCGGCTTTGCATCAGGGGGGTGCCAGGCTCACCCACCCACGCCAGACCACCCGGCATGATTCGGTAGTTCCGCTGGTTTACCGGCTTGTCGATATCTTCAGGCTCCAGCAGACTGAAAAATCTTAGCGTGACACTCTGGTGTTCGAGTTCACGTGTCTGCGGATTGAAACCCGGCGTTGCCGATGCCTTGACACGTCGCTGTGCAGCAAACAGATGCGGCCGGACATTCAGATCCACGCGCAGGTGACGAGCCGCTTCCATGCCCATCTGATCCACCCAGAAACTTTTGCCCGGCTTGGTGATATCACGCAGCACCCACTCATCAGGCGACTCCCGCACCATTGCCAGTGCGTTCGGGTCACCACACCAGAGCGTTTCCCGGCACGGCAGCAGCAACTCTTCACCCAGCAGCCGATGACTCAGTGCCGGCAGAAAAGCGGCCAGTGCCGGATGTTCCAGCACCCCCGCGCCCAGTGCATTGACTATGTGTACATCACCATTGCGGGCCGCCTGCATCAGACCCGGCACACCCAGCAGGGAATCCGGCCGAAGTTCCAGCGGATCACACCAGGGGTCGGTAATCTGGCGCATGATCACATCAACCCGGTCCAGACCGCCCAGGGTGCGAACCGACACATGGCCGTCTCGAATAACCAGGTCATCTCCTTCCACCAGCGAGATGTTCATATAGTTTGCCAGCCATGCGTGCTCAAAGTAACCGGCACTGCCGGGACCCGGGGTCAGCAATACAATATTGGGGTTGTCATGGCGACCCTGTGCAAGTCCTGCCAGACACCGATGCTGTGCCTGCAGAAATCCTGCCAGACGTTTTAACGGCGCGTCACGATACAGACCCGGCAGTGCCCGCGCCAGCGTAATACGGTTTTCCAGTGCATAACCAACACCTGATGGCGACTGGGACCAGTCCCCCAGCACCTGCCACTGACCATCAGCATCCCGCATCACATCAGAGCCGTGGAATATCAGCAGGGGCTGATCAATCAGCCGGGCCGAGTCAGCCGCAGCAAACAGAAAACCGGGGTGCGTATAGACCAGTTCCGGTGGCAACAGCCCTTCATGAATGACCTGCCGCTCGCCATACAGATCCTCAAGCAGGCGTGCCAGCAAACGACTGCGCTGCTGCAGTCCCTGCTCAAGAATATCCCATTCCTCAGTACTGATCACCCAGGGCAGGCAGTCCAGCTGCCAGGAGCGCACATGCCCGGGATCATCATCATAGGGGGTAAAGGTGACGCCGTTCTCGTGCAGCAGACTCTGCACTTCCTCGCTGCGGGCAGCCAGAATATCCGGCCCCAGCGCGGCGAACTCGGAGAGCAGATGATTCCAGTGTGCGCGTGGCAGACGATCATCACCCATCAGCTCGTCGTAGGGTCGGCCGTGAACCGGCCCGGCAATATCTGTCGCCGTGCTTTCAACGCCACGACTTTCAGGATAATTACCCAGCAGGGCTCGTAAACTTGGATCCAGGGCGCCCCGGGGCTGCATGCGCGGTATCTCTGATTATGTGAATTGTTATAGGCGTTGTTGTCATCAGCTGAACGCTAAGTATATCACCCCGGCTACAGGCCGGAAGCCGGTACACCCGCTCTTCGCAGATCCAGCGTATGCGGATAATCCTGCCCCGGCGCCTGCGGGATATGTTCGATCCTGCCCTGTGTATGGCCATGCGCCCAGAATCGGGCCATGCGGCGCGCCTCGGCTTCATTGGCGTTGACCGGGAACGTCTCATAGTTGCGCCCGGCAGGATGCACCACATGGTAGGTACAGCCGCCCATCGAGCGCTGGTGCCAGGTGTCGATGAGATCAAATACCAGCGGCGCATGCACTTTGATACGCGGATGCAGTGCTGATGGCGGCTGCCAGGCTCTGTAACGCACAGCAGCAACGGCTTCCCCCGGAACCCCGGTGGGCTGCAATGGCACTTTGAAACCGTTACAGGTCAGCACATGACGCGACGGATTGTAATCAGCGAGCTTCACTTCCAGTCGCTCAACCGAGGAATCCACGTAACGGGCGGTTCCTCCGCCGCTGGCCTCTTCCCCCAACACGTGCCAGGGTTCGATAGCCTGACGCAGGCTCAGGTGCGTGCCTTCATAACGCACCTCACCAATCACCGGAAAACGGAACTCCAGGAAAGGCGCGAACCAGGCCAGATCAAAATCAAAACCGTGCGCGCGCAGGTCCGCCAGCACATCGGTCAGATCCTGCCAGATAAAGTGCGGCATCATCCATTTATCATGCAGCGCCGTGCCCCAGCGTACCAGCGGTTTCCGATAAGGTTCATTGAAGAAACGCGCTACCAGCGCACGAATCAGCAACTGCTGCATCAGACTCATTTCGGCATGCGGCGGCATTTCAAAACCGCGCAGCTCAAGCAAACCCAGACGACCGGTCGCCGAGTCCGGAGAGTACATCTTGTCTACGCAGAATTCGGCGCGATGTGTATTGCCGGTAATGTCTGTGAGCAGATTGCGTACCAGTCGGTCCACCAGCCAGGGCTCCTGCACATCGCCTTCGGGAATTTGTGACAGGGCGATTTCCAGCTCGTACAGCGCTTCGTGACGTGCCTCGTCCACGCGTGGCGCCTGACTGGTCGGACCAATAAACATGCCCGAAAACAGATACGACAGACTGGGGTGGTGCTGCCAGAATGTCAGCATGCTGCCAAGCAGATCGGGGCGGCGCAAAAAGGGAGATTCCTCCGGCGTGCGCCCGCCCAGGGTAACGTGATTGCCACCGCCGGTGCCGGTATGGCGCCCGTCCAGCATGAATTTTTCCGTTCCCAGACGCGTCAGCCGGGCTTCTTCGTAGAGAATGCGTGTATTGTTCACCAGATCCGGCCAGGACGAAGCCGGCATCACGTTGACCTCGATGACACCCGGATCTGGTGTAATCATGAATTTTTCCAGTCGCGGATCCGAAGGTGGCGAGTATCCCTCAATGCACACCGGCATCTTTAATGCCGCCGCCGTGTGCTCAACGACTGCCAGCAAACTCAGGTAATCTTCCAGCATCGGCAGAGGTGGCAGGAATACAAACAGCTTGCCCTCCCTCGCCTCAATACACAGCGCAGTACCAATCACACCCTCATCAGCAATATCCACCAACTGTTCCTGCCAGTTCTGCCCTGCAGCTTCATGGTGATGGCCTGGCGCGCCGGGTTCGGGGGTCGGCACATGGTTGTAGCGCATGGCTACCTCGCCCGCCTGTGCATGCAGATCATCCAGATCAGGCAGGTCGGCAAACGGTGAACGCGGCTGGATTTCTTCGCGCTGCTGTATCGGCAGGGATGACAGCGGCAGGCGCAGACCCATCGGTGAATCCCCGGGAATCAGGAACAGGTGATCCCGTTTCAGTGGCCAGTGTCCTGTTATCCAGCGATTTTTCTCACGGGTCAACGGCAGCGTCAGCCCGACCGGCCGGTCCAGACCACGCTCCAGTACCCGGTGCAGGCGTGCGCGATTAATGTCATCAGAAAGATCTTCCGCGTGCAGATCCAGATCAGCTGGCTGCTGCTGTTCCAGCCATAGATAATAGTAACCATCTTCATAACAGGGGATCAGAAAACGGCCAGGCACATTGAGCGAGGCAACCAGCGCATTGGCAAACGCACTCGCCTCTTTCTCGCCGTAGCCGTAATCCCGGTCGATGTCCGCCAGCCATTGATCGTCGCGCCACATCGGTTTGCCGTCACGCCGCCAGTAACAGGCCAGCGCCCAGCGCGGCAGCACTTCACCCGGATACCATTTACCCTGTTGGTACTGCAATAACGAATTGGGTGCGTAGTGAGGACGCAGGCGGCGCATCAGTTGTTCCGAAAGTTTACGCTTGGTCGGCCCCTGCGCTGCGATGGTCCATTCTGGTGCATCCATATCGTCAATGGAAACAAACGTGGGCTCGCCACCCATGGTCAGGCGCACATCCAGGGTTTCCAGCTGCCTGTCTACGTCGTTGCCCAGCGCTTCAATTGCGGACCATTGCGACTCGGTATAAGGTTTGGTGACACGTGGATCCTCATGCACGCGGGTCACACTCATATCAAAACCGAATGTCACTTCCGTAGGTTCGGTTGCACCCGTAATCGGTGCAGCGCCGGCCGGATCCGGCGTCGCCGCCAGCGGTAAATGCCCTTCCCCGGCAAACAGACCCGACGTCGGGTCCAGACCAATCCACCCCGCCCCCGGAATAAAAACCTCACACCAGGCGTGCAGATCGGTGAAGTCCTTGTCTGTACCGGAGGGACCATCAAGCGCTTTGACATCGGCAGTCAGTTGCACCAGATAGCCGGAAACAAACCGTGCAGCCAGACCCAGCCGGCGCAGTATATGTACCAGCAACCAGGTTGAGTCACGGCAGGATCCCCGCGCGAGTTCCAGCGTTTCCTGCGGTGACTGTACACCCGGCTCCATGCGGATCAGGTATTCGATGTCCTGCGACAGGCGTTGATTCAGACTTACCAGAAATCCGGTAATGTCGGTTTTTTCCCGTTTTACACTGCTCAGCCATTTATCCAGCAGCGGCCATTGCTGACTGCTTTCCAGGTAGGGTCCCAGCTCCTTGCGCAACTCGGGTGTGTAGTCGAAAGGAAAGTGTTCAGCATACTCCTCAACAAAAAAATCAAAGGGATTGACCACCGTCATGGGCGCAATCAACTCCACTTCGATATGCAGACTGGCTATCTTTTCCGGGAATACCAGGCGCGCTATGTGATTGCCAAACGGGTCCTGCTGCCAGTTAAGAAAGTATTCGCCACCGCTGATTTTCAGACTGTAGGCATCAATCGGCGTACGGCAGTGTGGCGCAGGTTTCAGGCGCACCTGATGAGGACCGACCTCTATGGGCCGGTCAAAATCGTAGCGGGTGGAGTGTTTCAGTGCAACGCGAATAGTCATGTGTCTTGTCATCCGGAAGTTATGACAGCGAGGATAGCAACGCCTGTGTCAAAAGCAAGATATCATAAATTTATTGTCAAACTATTGTCAGCCTTCCCAAGCCATGAAAAGATAAGCCTGCAGAGCCACTGTCACAAAGCAATAACGAGGGTGAATGAGCAATATCAATTGGGAAGACTACAGGGCAACCGGATTCTACGATGAACTGATCGCAGCCGACGGCAAACCAAGACCGGAAGCCGAGAGATTATGCCAGTATCTCGCCAACCTCGACGCCCGCGAATTACAGGAACACAAAACTGCTGCCGAGGTGGCTATCCAGTTAATGGGAATCACCTTCACGGTTTATACCGAAGGCTCAATGATTGATCGTGCCTGGCCGTTTGATATTGTGCCGCGCATCATTCCCCTGCAGGAGTGGCAGAAAACCGAAGCCGGTCTGAAACAACGTGTTCAGGCGCTGAACATGTTCATCAACGACCTGTATCACGATCAGAAAATCATCAAGGATGGTATTTTCCCCAAAGAACTGCTTGAGCATTCGGTCAACTTCCGGCCCCAGTGTGTGGGTATAAAAACACCGCACAATGTCTGGGCACATATCTGTGGTTCAGATCTGGTGCGGGACCAGGACGGCACACTCTATGTACTGGAGGACAATCTCCGGGTGCCGTCCGGTGTGTCATACATGCTGGAAAACCGCAATGTCACCAAGCGTGTTATGCCGGAGTTGTTCGCGTCCGGCCAGATACAACCGGTGGATGACTATACCTCGCAGTTGTATGACATGCTCGCCTCCATGTCACCGCGGCCGGGCGACGATCCGTCCATCGTGATACTGACGCCGGGCATTTACAATTCAGCCTATTACGAACACGCCTATCTTGCACAACAGATGGGCGTTCAGCTTGTTGAAGGCTCCGATCTGGTGGTGGGTGACGATGACTGCGTTTATATGCGCATGATTGACGGCCTGGCGAGAGTGGATGTGATTTATCGCCGCGTTGATGACATGTTTCTGGATCCCGAGGTATTCAATCCGGAATCCACACTGGGCTGTCGCGGACTGATGCGTGCATGGCGCAAAGGCAATGTGGCACTGGCCAACGCGCCCGGTGCCGGCGTTGCGGACGACAAGGTCGTATACGCCTTTGTGCCAAAAATCATCAAATACTATCTGGACCAGGAACCTCTGCTACCCAATGTGCCCAGCTATCTGTGCATGTTCGAAGACGACCGCAATTACGTGCTGAACAATCTGGACAAACTGGTGGTCAAACCCGCCAATGAATCCGGCGGTTACGGCATGATGATCGGACCTCATGTCAGCAAAAAGGAACGCAAGAAATTTGCCGAACTGATCAAGGCTGATCCACGCAACTATATGGCACAGCCAACGCTGGCACTGTCAACATCACCTACTACCATAGGCGGCGAAATGGAGCCGCGACATGTGGATCTGCGCCCGTTCATCCTCTCCGGTGCTACCACATACGTGACCACCGGCGGATTGACGCGGGTGGCGCTGACCAAGGGCTCACTGGTGGTAAACTCATCACAGGGCGGTGGTAGTAAAGACACCTGGATAGTCGACGCGGTGGGGAACTGACATGCTGTCACGTGTTGCAGAAAATATTTACTGGCTGGCCCGCTACATTGAACGTACTGAAGACACTGCGCGCCTGCTCAGTGTCAACAGTAACCTGTTGCTGGACCTGCCCCGCGCCACCCAGCTGGGCTGGTCGGAGATCATCGCGATCACCGGTCACGGCGAACGTTTTGATGAACTTTATCCCAACCGTGACGAGGCCAGCGTACTGTCGTTTATTTGCGGCGACCTGCGTTACGCCGGCTCCATCATCAGCTCGCTGGCAGCGGCCCGGGAAAATTTGCGTACCACCCGGGACGTGATACCACGCGAAATATGGGAAGAAATCAATCAGCTCTACCTGAGTGTCCGCGACCAGGTGGAATCCGGCATTACGCCGCGCAAACGCGATGCGTTTCTGAACCGTGTCATCCGGAGTTGCCAGACTGTCAACGGCCTGATTGAAGGCTCACTCAGTTACACCCAGGTCCGCACCTTCCTGATGCTGGGCCGTCAACTGGAGCGCGCTGACATGACCACCCGGATCATTGACGTGCGGTCAGCCAACCTGCTACCCCGCAGTCCGGAAGACCTGACCCCGTTTGAGAACCTGCAGTGGATGAGCGTGCTCAAGTCACTGACCGGTTACCAGATGTATCGTCAGCATGTACGTCTGCGTATCCGCGGGCCTGATGTGCTGCGTTACCTGTTGCAGGATCGTTTTTTTCCCCGCGCTGTCGGCACCTGCCTGGAGCGTTTTGCCAACGCCCTGATGACATTGCCGCGCAATGAAACGGCATTGAATGAAGTGGAGACCTGCCGTCAACATCTGGCCGACGCCGACATTCCCATGCTGGCCCGGGAACCGGCCAGACTGCATGCGTTTGTGGATGAAATTCAGCTGGACTTTACTGAGCTTCACGATGCATTGGTCAGTACGTATTTTGCGCGTCCTGCAGAGAAGGTACAAAGTCAGAGTCAGACATGACCGGCTTCAGCTCCTACAGCCACCGCCAGCACTGCCATTGTGGCCAGGGCATCTTTTTTGACAACAGTGTCTGTCTGCGTTGCGGGTCGGCACTGGCCTTTCATCCGGAGCAGGGACGTCTTCACAGTCTGCTGCCCGCCGAGGAAGATGGCCGCTGGGTGCTGCATGAGGATATCAGCAGCAACAAGGATGTCATCAGTACCTATCGGCGCTGCGCCAATCTTCACTCGCCGGCACAGTGCAACTGGCTGGTCACTGGCACGCTGGACCAGAATACCCACGTGGATCTGTGCCTGGCATGTGCAACCAATGTCACCATCCCGGACCTCACACAATCGGGCAATGCCGAGTACTGGCGACTGTGCGAGGTAGCCAAGCGTCGTCTGATTGCACAATTGCTGATGCTGGGTCTGCCAGTACAAACCCGGCAGATGGATCCCGTCCGCGGCCTGGGTTTCAAACTCCTGCGCTGGCAACCCGGTGCGGCTGCACCGGTCACTGGCCATAAAGGTGGCGTTATCACGCTGGACATTGCAGAGGCCGATCCGGCCTTCCGCGAACAGATTCGCCAGCAGATGCAGGAACCCTACCGCACCCTGCTTGGTCATTTCCGCCATGAGTCCGGCCATTACTACTGGGACCGGCTGGTCCGAAATACGGACTGGTTACCGATCTACCGTCAGTTCTTTGGTGACGAGCGTCTGGACTACAAAAAAGCATTGCAGAAGCACTATAATGCCGGGCCGCCACCCAACTGGCAGAATCAATACATCAGTAATTATGCCGCCTCCCACCCCTGGGAAGACTGGGCCGAAACCTGGGCTCACTATCTGCACATGACCGACACACTGAGCGCCGCTGAACAGTTTGGCATCGACGCCGACACACTGAGCATTCAAACCGACCCGTTCACGCTGACACAGCTTGCGGATTGTCCGTTTGGCGCCGGCAACGGACAGGATTCTGACGTATTCCTCGGCATGGTAAACCGCTGGGTGAGACTGAGCAGTGTGCTGAACGTCCTTGCCCGCAGCATGGGCCAACCGGACAGCTACCCGTTTGTACTGACTGTACAGACCTTACGAAAGATGTATCTGGTGCATGCAGTCATTGGTTAAAACGCCTGCCACCAGAATTACATCCAGCGCCCCTGATACTCACCGGTCCTCACCAGTAGCCGCTCGTAATACGACTGAATCTGCTCGCTGGGTAACCAGGCAATGGTCTCACGACCGGCCGCACTGTAGACATGCAGGGCGGAAACACCCCACAGACGCAGCCATGGCCCCTGCCTGATACGCAGGGTCTGCATCTTGCTGGCCGGAATCCAGTGCTGTTGCTGACCTATCAGACCGTGCCGGATAACCAGCCAGTCATCATCCAGGGACACGGCGCGACGGCGCCAGCTCAACCACATCAACATGCCCGCCAGCAAGGCACCCACCCACACTGCATGAACGATCAGGGACCCGTCCTGCCCCGAGACAGCAGCCACCCCGGCAACAATGATCAGCGTTGTGAATAACCAGGGCACTACCATGCTGGCCGGATGAACGGACTGCCAGACAGGCACACTCAGCTGTAACGACTGTGACAACTGTTGCTCACGTGCCGGATCCAGTATCGGTACAAAAAACGCCTTCCCCTGCATCCTGCTGTCAGGGCGTCCCGATTGATCAATGCGCAGCCCCTTCCGGTTGAGCAGTCGTGCCATCATTCCCTGCTTCCAGACCAGGCGTTGTAAACGCACATACTGAAACCCCCTGGTGACAATCGTCAGCAGCCCGGCCCGGGTCTGATAGCGCTGCCCGGTGACCGTCAGGGTAAAGCCATGATAGCGGACAATGGCAATCACCACCGAAATCGCAACAAGGCAAACCAGTGCCAGCACGGCTAGTGAGCCAACCAGCAGTCCATACTGTGCGATTCCTGCGCCATTATTGATGGTGGATACCAGTTCTTCCAGCCGCGGCCACAACACATCGTCAATCAGGTCCAGCTGACTGAGCACGTAGAAAATGACCGGAAAGATCAATAACACCGGATTATAGACAATTCCATAACGTGCCACCTCACGCAGAGGCAGGCATATCTGCAGATCAGCTGTCTGCATTTCAGACCTTGCCTGCTGATCTGCTGCGTCAGTCGACTGCGCCAGCATCGCCTGCTTCAGCTCTGTTGCCCGTTGCCAGGTCAGGCCGGCAAGCTCCACCTCTCTGCCTTCCGAACCGGCGCTCTCAACACCCAGAATCGCCAGGCCAACCGGGCGGAAGTACCAGGGCTGCCGGACATCCGCCTGCTGAATGCGCTCATAATCCAGCGTCAATTGCTTGCGCCTGAATATCCCGTCGCGTACATGCAGGGTGTGACCTTCTATCCGGTAACGAAACACCCACCAGGCCGCAGTTGCATAGAGAATTATCAGGACAGGCGCCCCTACCGGCACAACCCACAGCGCCAGACTGCGCAACTGCTCTCCCCCGGTGACAACAATCACCGCCAGTGGCAGCAGATTGACAGCGTGCCGTACCAGTTGCACCAGTGTGCGCCCGACAAAGTACACCAGTGCCAGGGGGGAGACCCGCTCAAAGCGGCTCATTTGTCACCTCACCATTACTATCATCATTATCGGTGACCTGCTGCTGCTCAATATTCTGTAACAATCCATCGCGAATTTTTTCGGCATGCTGCTGCGGCAAGCCCGGCACTGTCAGATCCGAGCCCCTGCCGCCCGCCGTGTAGATGACCAGTCTCGCGAGTCCCAGCCAGCGTTCAAGCGGACCCTGAGTGATCTCCACATGCTGAATCCGGTTGACTGTAACCGCGGTCTGCGCGCGCCAAAGGGCACCTGTCCTGAAATACACAACGCCCGGCTGCACCAGATACCCTGTCAGGCAAAACCGTCTGGCCACCCACAGCGTTGCGAACAGCACAGTCACAGCCAGCAGCACGGTAGCAATTACTGCGCCATGCCAGAGTGTCACAGCCGGTATCAGGAACGTCGCAGCAGCACAGAGTGCCATGAGCAACAGCGCATCAAACAGAATGACTGCGCGCAGCAGTGTTTTGTATGCGGGATCAACGGGTTGGTATTCCATGATAGGTATTTCGTCCTTTTTGCACCATTGTTGACCATCAGTATAGTACGTTATGACTGACCGTCACCTCAACACGCGCAGCCATGGTGATTTTTCGTCTGCTCAATATTGACATGCTTCACACAGGCGGTAGACTGACTCATCGACGGAAAATACAGATTCTTTTGTATTTTCCATCTTGTTACGCTTCAATCGCTTGCCCGGACAACATTAAACCCAGATAACGTACCACCCGGATAACGTACCACCCGGATAACGTACCACCCGGATAACATAGTACCCAGACAACATAATACCCAAACAACATAATAAAGGGTCCGCTCACAATGAAATCAGCACACAGACTGCTATTGGCCATTTCCGCAGGGGTGAGTCTGCAGATGGCCGGTGCAGGTCATGCCGCAGCACAAGACCAGGCCATTCCTGACACTCAGGCAGACAACACAGTCATCGTGGCAGCAAGGCGCCTGACTGAAGCACAATACCGCCAGACCATTGCCGATGTCTTCGGCGACGACATCCGGATCAACGCACGCTTTGAACCGGAATTGCGTGAGCAGGGGCTGCTGGCACTCGGCAGTGCAACGCTGTCGCTGACTGCAGCAGGTTTTGAACAGTACTTCAATTTGTCGCAGGACATTTCCGGGCAGGTACTCGGCGAATCCCGGCGCAGTGATACCATGCCCTGTGTGCCTGACGCCGGGGCCGACGTTGATCTTGTGTGCGCAGAACACTTTATCAGCCATTTTGGTGAACTGCTGTTCCGGCGCCCTTTGACACCGGCTGAATTGCAATCAAGGCTGGATACTGCAGTCCGCGGCGCTGATCAGACAGGTGACTTTTACTCCGGACTGCAACTGGCACTTGCCAGTCTGCTGGCCGCACCGGAATTTCTGTTCCGGATGGAACTTGCCGAACCCGATCCGGACACTGCTGACGGCTGGCGACTGGATGCCTACACGCGGGCGGCACGCCTGTCCTTCCTGTTCTGGAACACAGCGCCGGATGCGGCGCTGCTGAGCGCAGCGCATGCCGGTGAGTTGCATACCGAACAGGGCCTGCAGGCACAAATTCTGCGACTCAGTCAGTCACCGCGCGTTCAGGATGGCATTACAGCGTTTCTTGTCGACATGATGCAGATAGACGGTTTCGACAGCCTGGTGAAGGATGCAAGTATTTACCCCAAGTTCAACCAGCTGGTTGCGGACAGCGCAGAGCAGCAGATGATACGGACCCTGGTTGATCTGCTGGTCGTGAAACAGCGCGATTACCGGGAAATATTCACCTCCAATGAAACCTTCATCAATCGCCCCCTGGCCGCCGTCTATCAGGTGCCCTATACATCCGGTGAGGAATGGGCATCCTATACCTTCCCTGCGTCAGCAGAACGATCCGGGATTTTTTCACAGATTGGCTTCCTGTCCCTGTACGCCCACCCGGGTACCTCATCACCGACAGTGCGTGGCATAAAGCTGCACGAGATATTCCTGTGCGAACATACACCTGACCCCCCCGCTGATGTCGACTTTTCCTCTGTGGTCGACAGCAGCGCCGCCACGTCCCGGCAGCGGCTGCTTGACCATATGAGCAACCCTGGCTGTATCGTCTGCCACCAGCGCAGCGATCCTCCGGGTCTGGCGCTGGAGCACTTTGACGGTCTGGGACAACTGCGAAAGTTTGAAAACGGCCAGCTGATCGACGTCAGTGCAGATCTGCTGGGCAGCCGTTTCGAAGGCGCGCAGGGTCTGGGTGACTACCTGTACAACGACGCCAGAGCGACCTCCTGTCTGGTTCGCAACGTGTATGCCTACGGGGTCGCTCGCATGCCGGGCAGTTCGCAACGCAATTATATCAATGACCAGCGCGAACAGTTTGCCGCGAATGGTTACCGCGTGCCGGATCTGTTCAGACAGATTGCATCCTCACCGGAGTTCTTTGAAGTGGTAATTCCGGACCCAATAGTCAGGAACAAGGAGTGAATCATGCATAACAAAATCAACCGTCGTTCTCTGCTGAAGGGCATGCTTGGTGGCGCCACCGTCAGCATGGGACTCCCCCTGCTCAACCTGTTTCTGAATGAAAACGGCAACGCCTATGCTGATGGAACGAGTGTACCCACCCGTTTTGGCACCTACTTCTGGGGACTGGGACTGACCGACACCCCGGCTGGCGGCACCCGCTGGGTTCCTCAGAAAACAGGCGCTGACTACGAAATCACACCGGAGTTGCAGGCCATTGCTGCGCTCAAGAACAAGGTGTCCGTGTTCTCGGGATTCAGGGCTATCCCCGATACACGGCCGAACCTGGTTCACTGGAGTGGTCATGCATCCATACTTTCCGGCGTTGCACCGGGGACCAGCAGCCGGTTTGAGGCGCCGACCCTGGATACCCGTGTGGCGGATGCCATTGGCGGCTCCACCCGCTTCAAGGTACTGGACATTGACGCATCAATCTCGCGTCGCCCGATCAGTTATTCAACCCGCACCGGTTCAACGTTCGCCTCACCAGACCAGTCACCGATGGCACTGTATCAGCGATTGTTTGGAGATGGTTTTCAGGACCCCAACAGTGCGAACTGGTCGCCCGACCCGAACGTCATGCTCCGCCAGAGCGTCCTCTCTGCTGTCACTGAACAACGTCAGACATTGATGCGCAGTGTTGGCCAGGAAGACAAAATAAAACTTGAACAATATTTTACGGCATTGCGCGAAATGGAAAATCAGCTGGCTGTGCAACTGCAGCGCCCCGAACCCCGGGATGCCTGCGTGCTGCCACAGTCACCCGAAGAACCGGAGCGGGCGGGATCCGTCGATGTGGTCAACCGCAACACCCGGGTCATGGCACGACTACTGGCCATGGGACTGGCCTGCGACCAGTCGCGCGTATTCAACTTCATACACACCGGCGGCACATCGGAAACCTACATTGCCGGAGAGAGCAAGATCTACCACCAGATTACCCATGATGAGCCCACACATGCACAACTGGGTTATCAGCCCCGGACCAGTCAGCTTGCAGAGCAGGTAATGGAAGGTTTTGGTGCATTTCTGGAGGAAATGGACGCGATCAAAGAGGGGGACGGCACACTGCTCGACAACTGCCTGGTGTTTGCATTCAGCGATACCGGTTATGCCAAGATTCATTCGCTTGAAAACATCCCCATGCTGCTTGCCGGAGGTGCCGGCGGCCGTCACAAGGCCGGCCAGCACATCCACGCGCCGGGGGAATCGGTGACACGTGTCTCCCTGACTGCCATGCAATTGGCCGGAGCGCCGATAGGCGAATTCGGTACCAACTCCATGCGTACGGCACGACCCGTTACCGATGTGATGGCATAACAGGAGACCAGACCATGAAAAAACCACAAGGAATCGCGCTCTGCTCGGGCATGGCAGCCTGCCTGCTGCCGTTTTTTCTGCACGCCGACTGGCAGCGCTCCTATGTCATCGAATGGAACGAACCTGCCATGTATTTTGGCGGCACTGCCGGTATTGAAGGCCCCGGCAGCGACTGCCCGCAAGGCGTAAACCCGGAGCTGGACTGGGTAGAGGTGCTTGTTAAAGCCGGCTATTCCCGCGAAGAAGCTGAATGGTTGCGCAACCCCGCCAATCCGACCCGAAGCCCTGTGCATGGGCAGAACCAGATGGCGTTCCGCGGCAAAGACCGGGCGAACATCTATGTTAACCCTACCGCCTACCCCGACCCGGGCCTGTATCCGATGACCGGAAATATTGCAGAAGGCCTTGATCTGGATAACAACCCTGACACCGGGTTTATCAGCCCAACCGGCGAAGCGGGTATCGACAACACCTTTTACAAAAGCCTGGGATGCTGGAAAACCTACCGCGGCCCCGAGCGCCTCTCAAGTGGTGCCATGCAATTTAACGATGGCATGCGCAATGGCTCGTGGACCATGGTAATTGTGGTATCCGGCACCGGAGATGATCCGCAGAATGACAGCAATGTCATGGTCGGTTTCTACATGAGCCAGGACAATATGGTGAAAGGGGGCGATGGTAACATTTCTCCCCACTACACTTTTCGCATACAACCTCACGCAAAATATGAAGGGCTGTTTCCGGCACGCACTATCAATGGTGTGATCGAATCACGTGAACCGGTAGATGCCATGTTGCGAGACCCCGGCTATACCCGTGACCTGGAATTGCTGCAGGCACAGGTCAAACTGGAAATGAAGGACGATGGCACCCTGCGGGGTTATGTTGGCGGTTACCGCCCGTGGATGCCCGTTTACGAAGGATGGGTCAATGCACGTGGTCCGGTCATCGAATCATTAACCTGGGTGGAGCTGCCAGCGGTCTATTACGCACTGCGTCGCGGTGCCGACTATCACCCTGACGGCAATAGCGAAGCAAACACCCATATCTCCTACGCACTGCGTATCGATGCGCTGCCGGCATTTGTGATGACTCCCGACGCCAGTGAAGTTGCGACGCAGGTAGTATCCTACAAACATCAGGCGCCTGCGCTGCCAGCCGGCACGGGACCCATGATTGGTCGCTCGAGGATCATCGGGGGTATCGTGATCGACCCCAATGCCGAGCACCAGGCTGGTCCCGACGCCGTCATTCTCCCCCCTCGTTAACGAGGGGGCGTTGTACTATACTAAGCACCATGACAGCCAACACCGCGCTCTCCAACAGGCTAATCAGCCGTATTCAGAACGACCCGAATGCCGAGGTAGCCAACCAGATCATTGATGCCTTTGCCCGCAAGGCAAAGGTGCTGGGCATTCGCTCAATTTCCATGAACAGTCTGGCCAGCTCCCTGCGCATGAGCACCAAGACACTCTACAAGTACTTTACCAACAAGGAAGAACTGGTACACGAACTGATCGTCCGATGGGAGGCCAGGGTTCACAAACCTATCTCGGCATACCCCACCAACGATCTGATGGAGATCCTCCGCTATCGTATTCAAGTATGGGTGCAGAACGACGCCCAGTTTTCTACCGCGTTCTGGCTGGATCTGAAAACCGGCTACCCGCAACTCTATACTGTCTACATCGATTCGCTGTACGAAAGCATGCGCGCCATGCGTGAGCGGTTGACGCCCTATCTGCGAGACGATGTCGACGTCGAATTCGCCTGGTCCTGCTATTTCACACTCATGACTGACGCAGCCCGCAGGAAAACCTTCGAGAAAGTCGGCATGACCCGAGAACAGAGCGTCTTCGCCGCTTTCGATTTCTGGGTCAAGGCCGCCATTGATCAGGACAAGCTATCGCAGGCCCAGTGGTAACCGATCGGCGGCCAGAGACTTAACGGATACCTATCTGCTCATGCGCCAGTCGTTCCTGACGGCGCAGATCTCTCTCCACCCGTGTGTCCACGTCAAATACCATGACCGCACGTGACTCCAGATCATAGGTTGGCCAGGCAGGTATGCCATCGTGGCCGGGATTGCCATAGCGGGCAAAATTGATCCAGGCCTCACTCATGGCGTCCTCCACCCGGTCAGCGCCAGGTCGCGCATTCGGGTTGGCAGTTGCGTTACTGAACACAAATGCAATTTCAGCACCATGCGAGGCTCGCAGCCGTTCAGTAGCCGGAAACTCGAACACATACTTGTACACCGGCCCCCATGCCTGATGCACTGACGCCAGCATATTGGAACCCTGGGTAAAGCGGGCAGAGTTGATGGCGATCCAGATTTCCCAGGGCGTGGCATCCGGGCGTGCTTCACGGTACTGCTCAATCAGGAACTCCGCCTGCACATCATAACTGTTGCTGATTGATTGCAGCAGATCATCCTCACTCATGTTGCGGTCACTGTCCGGTGCGTACAGGGCATGTTCCTCCTTGTTGGCGCCTATCATCATGGGAACACCACGGGCACTGGGTGCCGATTCGCCCATGAACATATTACCGGGCAACACCCGGCCATCAACCACCGGACTCAGTGCCACTGATGTGCGCCCGGTTTCAGTGACGGCCGCCAATACCGTTGCAAATGGCAGCGCCTGCAATTCCTGCGCAGTACTGACATTCAGACGCTGCATCACGGTGCGCGTATTGCCCGCCGCCCGCTCGGCCGGCAGACCGGCACGGGTGGGCCCGCTCTGGATAATGCCCTTGTGAAACAGGCCTTTGGCTGCTGGCATACCCATCAGGGTCGCCACCTTGGAGCCACCACCGGATTCACCAAAAATGGTCACATTGTCCGGATCTCCACCAAAAGCACGGATATTGTCGTTCACCCATTGCAGGGCAAGAATGGCGTCGAGCAGACCGACGTTGCCGGATTCGGCAAAGGCTTCGCCACCAACCTCGGCCAGGTACAGATGACCGAATACATTCAGCCGATGATTGATACTGATGACCACCACATCGCCGCGTTCAGCCAGCGCAGGACCATCGTAAAGTGGCTCGGAACCGGCTCCCGCATAATAGCCCCGCCCATGCAGCCAGACCATGACCGGGCGTTCCGTGTCATCCGTGCCAGGTGTCCAGACGTTCAGCACCAGGCAGTTTTCGCTCATTGGCAGATAATCACTGCGCTCCAGACTTCGTCGCCCCGGCTCTCCACCCTGTGGGCACACATCACCAAAACGGTCAGCATCGCGCACACCATCCCACGGCGCGACCGGCAGCGCCGGCCGGAAACGACGATCTCCGCCTGTATCCTGACCGTAATTCACTCCCTTGAATACGTAGACATCACGACTTTCATGCCCGAATCCGCGCAACTGCCCAGCACTTGTCTCGACAACAACAGTGTCTGCCACAACGTCAGCCTGTGTGGATGCAGCAAAAATCATGCTTAATACGATTGTTTTGAACCAGCCTGACATTGATCGGCTCACTGCCCGACGTGATGAACTGTCCATGCTCCCCCCCATTTTGGAAAATATTATTGACTTCCTGTTTTCCATGATTCTATCCGGCAACACGTAAATGTCAAACACAATCCGGAAGGCCGCCATGTGCCCGCTGATTTAATATAGTGAGGAAGCTGCCAAAACAAAACAACGAGGAATACCATGAGTACAACAGATCACATTCTGGTAGACATCAGGTAAGGCATCGCCAAAGCGGAATAACCGGCAAACGACCTGACTATCGGCTGTGACGTATTCATATCTTACAAACGGGAATGTGCAAAATATTACCTATCCGTCCGGACATGTGGTCGGATACTCCTATAATCTCAACGGCGGGGTCTCGGCATTAACACTGAATGCACAGCCGCTGGTATCCGGCATTGCCTATTTTCCATTCGGACCAGTCGAAAGCTGGGCTACTGCAAACTCATTGAGTTATTCACGAACCTTTAACCTCGACGGTTTGATTACCAGCATTACCTATCCTGCTACGGTCCATAGTTATTCTTATGATGCCGCCGGACAAGTAACCACGATAGCCGATTCCGCATCGCCGAGTTTATCCAATCAGTACAGCTACGATGTACAGGGTCGATTAGCATCAATCACAAAAAACAACCAGACTACCACCTGGTGGTACGATGCAAACGGCAATCGGTATCTGCAGGATGATGGAACAGCGCCACTGGGCTATACCTATTTTTCGAATAGAATCTACGACAGGTATCAGTACAACACCTATATTCAAGAAGCCCAGTACACCCATGGCAATGCTGGCCAACGCCTGGCGAAGAACGACATTTCCTACGCCTATGATGACTCAGGCAGGATGATTGAACTACGTGACAACGGTGTTCTGGTTGCCAGTTATGCTTACAACGGCAAAGGCGAGCGCGTCCGCAAGACCACTGGGTCTGTCACAACAGACTATGTATACGACGAGGGTGGGCAACTGATTGGAGAGTACACCGGCTCACAC
>TARA_R110002072_G_scaffold64203_9_pt1 | contig 61784 bp, 54 predicted proteins | sample TARA_R110002072 | Tara Oceans TARA_R110002072 (sample SAMEA4397118) | marine metagenome | biome: Polar Biome; feature: [SRF] surface water layer (ENVO:00010504); material: water (ENVO:00002006), including particulate matter (ENVO:01000060) such as... | depth 5 m | reverse complement strand
TGGCTGGGAAATGAAAAGATGGGGAGTGTTGTTTATAGAGCAGCAGAAGATCACTATTTCAATGGACCTGTTCTTAGAGATGGTGGAGTCTATTTTACTCTTAATAAAGAGACTTCGTTTGGTGGTATCTTTCATTATAAAAACTCTAAGTTAAAGACAATTATAGGCAACAAGGATCTAAAGAATACAATTAGTGTGAGTAATATTTGTTTTTCTAATAAAGAAATGTTTTTTCGCTCGAAAACTTGGGATGGTCAGTTACTACAAAGTTTTAATGGAACTTTGAAGACACTCTTTTCTGATCAAAATGGGATTAGTTACTTCTTTGGAACTTCTTGTTCAAAAAGTGGTGTTTACTTTAAAGGCAGAGTAGGAAAAGCGAGACAGTGGGGTGAAGATCAACCAGATGTTATCTTTTCTTACTTAAATGGATCTTTAGAAAAACAAGTGGAAGATCAGGATGCTAATAGTGTTAGCCTTTATAAATCATTTCAAAATAGTGTAGGCAGCTCTGTTAATAACCACTTAGTTTTTATCTCAACATTACTTGATGGTAGAAAGGCCGTTGTTTTGCGAGATCCAATTGCAGGCAGTGATAAGGTTTTAGTTAAAGAAGGGGAGTATAACTTAAAATCGATTGAATACTTTAGGCCATCGGTTAATATTCATAAAACAGTTGTCTTTAGAGGTATTGATACTGAGGGTAAGAGAAATATTTTTGCTATAAAAAATGATAAGTTGATTTCTGTCTTGAGAGAGAGCGATCTGGTTAAAACAGACAGGGAGAATGCGATTATTCTCTTTAGAAAAAAGTTTCCAGGTATTAGTGGCTCACCTGCTCTCAATAATAAGAACGAAATTGTTAGTCATGTACTTCTAACGACAAAAGATGGAGAAGAGTTTTTGGGTGAGGCCGTATATCTTTCTAAGATATTAGATTAAATCTGAATTCATTAGGGCCTGAAGACCAACCATATTTTCTTCCCATATTTGTTTGAGAGTTAGGTCGTCATTTAATACAGGACATTCAAATGTTAAAACAGGGCTATTATACTTTTGTGGCCCATACTCACCAAGGCTTCCAGGGGTAGGGTAACCAATGTCTTCTTTTAAGATTGGATAGTTATTATAGCGGGCCAAGAAGTTTGCTACTTCCTCACAGTCGCCATTAAAGTTTAAAATTGGCTTCCATGAGTGAAAACTAAGGATAAGTTTTGGTGGGAATTTCTTGAACAGCTTATCTAGGAAGACGTTTTCTGGTTCACTAAGGGCACTTGGACCTGGATTATACTTTGGCTCTTTTGCCGTTGGATCCCAAGAGTCACAGGCGTAGTTTCTGTTAAGGTCGACTCCATGGGCATTTATTCTTGTTCCGGCCCTATATCCATCTACATTAAGAATTGGAATAACGATGAAATTCTTTTTTAAATCTTCTTTTTCTTTCAGCCATTCAAACAGCTTTTGAAGAACGTAAACACCTTCAACTTCGTCACCATGAGTACCGGCCATAAGGTAGGTCCACTCATTAGCTTTTTCTTCTGTTCTGAAAGCAGGTATCTCATCGCCTTCTACGCTGGTCCCTGATTTTAATTCAATAAACTGCATTCAATATCCTTAAGTTAATCCGAGAGTGTATAGACTGCTGATTGGCCAGGTGTTTCCTCGACCTCAATTTCTAAAGTTTTAAAGGAAAAGTTAAAATCTCTTTTAACAATTTCTTTAACTTGATGAGCAATATATATGGCCAATCTTTCGGCACTTGTATTTTCTATTGGTAGTATTAAACAATCGTCTTTTGGAAGACTGAAGTAGGAGCCACATGGAGGGACTATTTCCCAGTTCTTTTCTTTATCATGAATTTTTAAAGAGATATTTTCAGAGGGAAGTAAGAGTTTATGATCTAATGAATCACACACTTTTCTAACGATTGGCTTAATATCAAGAAAATCAAATAGCATATCACCGTCAAGCTCTTGCCCTTCACCTTTAAGCATAACTCTATAGTTGTGTCCGTGTAATGGTTCACGAGTTCCATCTTTAAAAATTAAAAAATGTGAAGCCGCAAAGTTGAAATATTGTTTATAAACTTTTACAGCAAATTGTGTTGGAACAGTCATTCATATCTCCAAAAATTAGAAACAGAATCTATCATAAAGAAACAAAAGGGAAAAGATTATGCTTTAATTTGTGCACTGTGTATTTGTGAATATTTCTATCCAATTCCTATCTAATATAGTAACTTAACCAACTGAATTTATGATTGGAATTATATGTCTGCTAAGAAAAATGCTGTAAATGCTATTAAAAAACTAAAAACATTGTTTGTTGATGATCAAGAAGCTAATGAGCTTCTGGACCAGCTTAACTCTAAAGCCGGTATGCTCTCTGATGAAAAGCTTCAATCAAATGATACGAAATATGAAGACGTGGCCTCAATGCCATTACCTGAAGAAGTAGTGAGTTCTAATGCTTATGCACTTTTTAGTGACGGTGCCTGTCGCGGTAATCCTGGGCCAGGAGCTTATGGTGCTCTTGGGCAAATGCCTAATGCCGATAAGCTCTTTGAGGCGTCTGGTGTTGAGCTAAGAACAACAAATAATCAGATGGAACTTAAAGGGGCGATTGTTGCTTTGGATAAAATACTATCTTGCTGGGAAGAAGGAAGTTTAGAAGTTGGTGCAGTTTTTCTCTATAGTGATAGCAAGTATGTTGTTGATGGAATTCAGAAATGGGTTCCTGGTTGGAAGCGTAGAGGTTGGAAGAAGGCAGATAATAAAGCTCCTGAGAATTTAGATTTATGGCAAGAGCTCGATGTTTTAGTCAGTAAGTTTGATGAACTTCAATTTAAGTGGGTTAAGGGACATAGTGGTCATCCCCAAAATGAGTTTTGTGATCAGCTTGCAAATAAATCATTAGATGAGTCGGGGTTTTAATTAAAATGAAGTTCATTGCTCTAGTTTCTCTTCTTTTTATTCTTGGTTGCTCCCATAAACACCTTATCAAGACTGAGCAAGTTAAAGAAAAAGTAACACTACATTCTAAGGAACAATTTCTTGCAAAAAGCCAACAGGCCTTTAGGATTGGAGAGTTAATTGTTAGTTCTCAAAAAAACTATCGATCACCTAGACCACTTCTTGTTGTTATCAATGTTGAAAACTTATTCTACAAACGTAATTCTGATCTTAATCAAATAAACGATGATATAGCCGGACTTTCTGTGGACTGGGATTTTGCTCCTGGGAGCTTGTCTTTATTGAAAGAAATGAGAGCTAATAAATTGTCTGCTATTTTTTACTGCACTAAGTCTTTGAAGTGTGAAACGTATAAAAGCCTCCTTAATGTTACTGGGTCGTTCTTAGATAAATGGAAGTTTGTGAAGATTACGAAAGAGAGTGACTACCAAGTGGTTTCTAATAAGATTAAAACTTCTGAACCTATTCTGTATATGAGTGATAGCTTCCTTACTGGACTTGAGTTTTCACAAAGTGACAAGGAAAGTCTAATAAGGTCTTGGATAGTTTTGCCTGAAAGAATTAAAGAAGATCTAACTTTTTAACTATATCCTAGTTGCCATTGTATTTTCTTACAGTTACCATTTTTATGTTAACTATTATTAATATATCATTTTCAAAGGATAATCGATGAAAAGCATTCTTCTAATAATCACATTGGCCGCGACATTTACATCATGCCAGCAGAAAGGAAAGTCTGATGTTAAGTTATCAAACGACACAGATAAGACTCTCTATACTTTAGGTCACATGATGGGGCAACGTTTTGGAACATTGAACTTAAACGACGCTGAATTACAAGCGGTTCTTGCAGGTATTGAAGATTCTGCCTCAGGTAAAAAAGAGAGAGTTGATGTTGCAGCTTTCAGAACAAAAATACCGGCATTTTTTAAAGAAAGAATGGCAAAGCAAGCTGAGAAAGCTAAAGCTGGAAGTATGAAGTATTTAGAAGATTTCTTAAAAGAATCTGGAACTAAGAAATTAGATTCAGGTCTTGCTTATAAAATCTTAAAAGCTGGTAGCTCAAAGAAACCAGCTGCTACTGATACAGTAAAAGTTAATTACAAAGGGACATTAACTGATGGAACTGTTTTTGATGAGTCAAAAGATAAGCCAGTAGAGTTTCCTCTTAATAGAGTTATCAAAGGATGGACTGAAGGTCTTCAGTTGATTGGTGAAGGTGGAAAGATCAAGCTTGTGATCCCTTCAAACCTTGCTTATGGAGATGCTGGTGCACCTCCTAAGATTCCAGGTGGAGCGACTCTTGTATTTGAAGTAGAACTTCTTACAGTTTCTAAAGGTCCAGCACCTAAAAAGTAATCTATAAGATATAGTATCTCTATGATATAATGCCCTTCTGAACAGAAGGGCTTTTTTATGTCCAATAATGAAAAAATTAATGAAGATCTACAATTGCGAATGGACTTTGCCTTAGAGCTGGTAAAGCTTTGTGGTGATATTATACGTAAAAAATGGTCAACACCTGGTGAGATTCAAACGAAATCAGATGGCTCATGGGTTACAGACCTAGACCAATTTATTGAAACAGAAATAAGAAACGCTATTACTGAGAAGTTTCCAGATGATGGAATTATTGGTGAAGAGTTTCAGCACCTCAACAAAAGAGGCGAGTACACTTGGACCGTTGATCCCATCGATGGAACTTCTAGCTTAGTAGCAGGTGTCCCATTATTTGGTACAATTATTGGTGTCATTTTTAATAAAAAACCTCGAATTGGTGTTATTCATATACCACTTCTTGATGAGACCGTTTACGCCAGAGAAGGAAAGGGTTGTTGGTGGAAACCAAGCTTTAGTCCTCAGCTTTTAAAAGTAAATGTAAAAAATAATTCAAATTTTAAAAACTGTACCTTCAGTTACTCAGCACCTGAGTATTTTGTAAGAGCAAGATCGCAGAAAATTATCAAACATGCTCGTTCTAAATTTGGTTATGAAAGAATGTGGGGTGATTGCTACGGGCACTTATTAGTGGCAACAGGCCGTTTGGATGTGATGATTGATCCAATGCTTAAGATTTGGGATTACGTTCCTTTAGATGTCATATTAAGCGAGGCTGGTGGTGTCCTATGTGATATTAAAGGTAAGCTAGGCCTTGAAAAGGAAAGTGGTGTTTCAGGCAATGAACTTCTTGTTTCTGAATTTCTAAAATCATTAAAGTAAATATAAAAAAAGGAGCTCAATGAGCTCCCTTCTTTACACGCTTTAATTTTCTTAATTTGCTTAAACTTAAATTGCTTTAAACTTAAGGAGCTTTGTACCAACATAGTGGTCTAACACCATTTGTGTAATCATCAGCTCTTGTACAGTAACCAGTAGCTGCATTTGTGCTACTTGGATCTGTGTATGCATCTTTGTCACAAACTGCTCCAGCAAAGTAAGTATCTAAACGACACTGTGGTGCTGGGTGATTGTGGTTAGTAGTTGTAACTACGCCAGTATCTGGAGTATCAAACTTAAGATCAGTAGTTAGGTTTCTTAGGGCCTTAAATAGGTTACCTAGAGAAAGACCGGCCATTGCTCCACGCTGACACATTGCGATGTCTTCAGCATTTGAAAAACTTTCCATACATACTTTTGTTGCATACTCAGGAACATCTACTGTTGCCATCATTGCGATATTGTCATCAACTTCCATGAACTTTCTTAGACATTTTGAGTTACCAAAATAATCTGACTGTCCTTCATTTGAAGCCCATGAAGTTCCAAACCAGCTAGACTTCTTAGGAGCTCCACCGATGTGGTGACCAAGTTCGTGACATGCTACAAGTGCAAATCCGTCAGCTGTGATTGCATCATGACGAGCAAGTCCACCAAACATTGAGATTTTCCAAACGTTTCCTGTTTGTTGAGCGTAAGCATTAACAGTACCGTCTTCCCACTTTCTAATTACATCAAGAGTTTTTCCTCTTTCTGCAATAATTGGAGAGTAGATACTTTCAACTCTATCAAGTACTTGGTTAAATTCTTCTTCAGTGATTGTATTGATACCTTTTGCATCAGTTCCAATCCATAATCCGTTTTCTTCAACAATTCCTGTGATACCGTGCATGTCACAAGCGTTTGCTGTTTGAACACCAAAAGTTAAAATAGCTATAAGAGCTAGAATTCCATTTCTCATTATCTTCCTCCTTGAAAGAATATATTGCCTTTGTCAGTTTTCTGTTAAAATTGTGATTTTTTTTTCATGATATGCCAATAGGTGTAAGATTATTTTTAATTATTTATTTATTCAGTCAAATGTGTGACAAACATAAGCATAAAGGCAGGTTTAAAGTGTTTAAATTAATCTTTTTCGCAGAGACCGAGTTTAAAGATCAAGTAAAAAACGAGTTATTTTCTTTAGGATTAGGAAAATATAATGGATATGATTCATGTTGTTACGAGACAAAAGGTACAGGTCAGTTCAGACCATTAGTTAATTCTAACCCTAAAAAAGGTTATATTAATAAACTAGAAGTGATTGAGGAATATAGAATCGAAATGATTTGTAGTGATGATTTAATTGAGAAAGCTGTGGCCAAGCTTAAGGAAGTTCATCCTTATGAAGTACCTGCATACGATGTTATTAAGTTATATAATATTTAAATAATTTTTTTGTCTTCTAATATAAAAGGAGTATTGATGAAATTCATTTTATTTTTACTATTTTTCTTTGGACAAGCTCTTTACGCTCAGCCTACTTCTGTTTTTGATAAACTTATGAACGACCCTGAATATCTCAAAAAATTTTTTAAAAAAGACTTCTTAGATAAAATGCAAAACAATAACCAACAGCAGTTTAGAGATCTTCTTAATGATGACGATCTTTTTCACTCAGGTTTTTTAGGTCAGGGTGGAATTAAAAGTCGGTGGGTAAAAGAAAAAGATAAGTATATTCTTGTTCTAGAAGGAGATAACTTTAACGATGATGAACTAAACTTCGAAATTAATGATAATGTTATCGTTATTAAAGGTACACTTGTAACAAAAGTTGAAAAGGGCGGTATGAAGTCCATCAGCTCAAGAAGCTTTAGTCGTAGTGAACTGATTCCTGATAAACTTGACCCTAGTAGTGCCGACTTTAAAAAAACCAAGCGAGGCATTGAGATTTCCTTTGCTGAATACACTAGTGGTAACTCGGCAAAACCAAAGAAAGTAACTCCTTTACCTAAGTCTAATGGGCCATCTATATAGAAACAAACATAATATCAGTAGTTTATATTCCTGAGTAAAGCTAAAGGTTTCTCTCTTTTATACCGATAAAAAAGGTAAGGTAAAGGGGGATCTCTTGAACAGTTATATAAGATTACTACTTTCATTCATTGTTTTTACATCTTTTATTTATCAAGGTGTGAATGCTCTTGAAGAGACCTTTATTCAAAGTAAAAAGTACGAGATTCCTATGCGAGAACAAGGGATTATCGTCACTAACGAGGGTTACTATCCAAAGTCTATAAGTATTTTTGAAGGTGAGAAGATTAGATTCTTTATTACAAGTACTATGAATGAAAAATCATGCTTTATGATTCCAGAAAAAGAGATTTTTATTAGTGCTCAAAAAGGTTTGTTATCTGAAGCTGAAGCAGTTTTTAATAAGGCCGGGACTTATAAATTCTATTGCCCGACTGGTAAAATAAAAGGTCAAATCGTCGTCTTAAAAAAGAAGGCGAAAACAAAGAAAGCTCGTCGAAAGATTGCATCAGAATCAGTCATGATTTGGATGCCTAAGGAAAAATAATGTCAGTATTTAGTGATGCGATTAAAACATTCCTTGCTCCCATTGGTGATCTTCTTGAGAATCCTGATGTTAGTGAAGTCATGATTAATGGACCTCAAGAAATCTTTGTGGAAAAAAAGGGACTTGTTATTCGTACCGAGAATCAATTTCCTAATGAGGACGCTCTTATTTCGGCCATGCGTGCAATTGCACAATCTGTTGGGAGAGTAATAGATAGTGAAAATCCAAGACTTGATGCACGACTGCCTGATGGTTCTCGTATTCACGTTGTCCTTCCGCCTATGGCCAAGAATGGAACAACTGTTGCTATTAGAAAATTTTCTAAAGAAAAATTAACACTAAATGATTTAATAAGTTTCGGTTCTATGTCAAAGACTGCTGCAAGGTTCTTAGATATATGTATCTTTTTAGGAAAGAACTTAGTTGTTAGTGGTGGTACTGGTTCAGGTAAAACAACAATGCTAAATGTTCTTGGTTCTAGAATTCCTAAAACTCAAAGACTCATCATTATTGAAGATGCAGCAGAACTACAGGTCAAAGCAGAGCACGTTGTGAATTTTGAAACGAGGAAAGCTGACCCTACACTCGGTGTAAGTGAAGTGACGATTAGGGATCTGGTTATTAGTTCAATGAGACTTAGACCTGATCGAATTATCGTAGGAGAGGTTCGTGGGGAAGAGGCCCTCGATTTAATTCAAGTCATGAACACCGGACACGATGGCTCAATGGGGACGGTCCATGCAAATAATCCACTTGATGCTTGTACCCGTTTAGAAACTCTATGTTTAATGGGTGATACAAAGATTCCACCTGATGCTGTTAAAAAAATGGTTGCTTCAGCTATGCAGATCATTGTTCAATGTAATCGCTATCATGACGGTGGTAGAAGAACCTCTGCTATATCAGAGGTGCTTGGACTTGATGAATTTGGAAATTATATAACGAGAGATATATTCAAATGGGTACAGACAGGAAAGGATCCAGAAACAGGGAAGTATCTCGGTGAGATGATCCCTTGTAATTATGTCCCAACATTTTTTGAAGATATTGTTATTAATAAATTACCATTTCCAAAAAGTAATTTTATTTCACCAGATTGGTTTCATGAAATGAAAAAGAAAGTGGCCTAATCTTTCATAGGCCAGTGATTTTGATTTATTTTTCTAATAGAAAGTTAACAGCATTTTCACCACGAAGAACATGGGTACCATTAATGTTAACTTCAAAGATTCCAGTCCACCATCTTAGATCTTGATTTCTAAAACGCTCAACGCCTTCTTTGTATATTTCCATTTTAAGATAGTCTTGTACTTTCTTTACTGAGTCCCAATTCTTTCTATCGCTGATAACCACACTAACCATTGGCTTGAATAATGTTGTTAATTTCTTAACTTCAAACTTCAGTGTCCATACGGCCATAGCAAGTGATTCTCTTAAGTAAAGATTTGATTCTCTTGAGACTTCGTCTTCATAAAGCTCAGTTAGTATTCTTGCAATTCTATTTTCTAGTCTAAGTTCAGCATGCTCACCTGTGAGGAGCCATTCTTCATTTGTGATAACTTCTTTAAACTTTGTAAGCATTTTTTGTGTATAGGCCGTAATTTCATTTCTAACAGCGTCTCTGTTTGGTTTTGTATCAATTAATACACTTGCAAGTGTGTAGAGTCTGGCAAGCATGAAATCATTATAATTTCCGTTTCCTTGTAGAAATCTTCCCATCGCTTCTTTTGATAACTCTTCTAGCTTTTCAACTGTTTCATATTTGTTTGCCAGCTTTTGCGCTAAGTTCTCATAATGAAGAACTTTATCTATTCTTTCTTGATTGAGAGCAGGTAAGACTCTTTTATTGATTTCTTTTGTGATATTTTGATACATCTCTTCTGATGTTTCTTTTACTTTAGAAAGTGGACTCTCATCAATGGAAACATATGTGATACCATCGATGATCACATTATATTCAGGATTATCTAAAAGTATTTTCTCAACTTCTTGTCTTGATAGATACTTATTTTGAAGAGATTCATTAATCTTCTTTGTATTTTCTACGATGAAGTCGTGAGTAGCTATTGGGCTAAGCCTAAGTGTAGGGTTGAATTTTCTGGCCATGATAGATTCAAACCTCTGAACTTCTCTGATTCTAAACTTCTCTTTAATTCTTTTCTTTTGAAGTTTTAGCCATTCGTAGTAGAGGTCTCTTGGATCCATTCCAAGTTCATGGGGAAAGTTATTCTTTATTAATTCTTTACCATACTCAGTTGAGGCATGAACGATTCCTTTACCATCACTGTATTTTTTTAGAACTTCATCTTCTATTTTTCTCACTTCATCCATATACTCATCTAAAGTTACTTTAAAAGCTTTCCAATTTTCTTTTTTACCTTTCGTTGCTTCTTTTTCAACAATTGTATAATAGGTAAGTTGACGTAATGATTTTTCAAAGTACTTCTCTGTATATTCATTTACAAGCTCTTGGTACTTGTTTAAGTCTTTCTGTGCTTTTTCAAATAATTCTGACTTCTTCTGATCATCTAGATAGATGAGTTCTGAGTATTTATTTATGTCGTAATTTGTTTGAATTTTATCTGAAACTCTTGAGGCTATCCATAGAAATGGCTTTGCCGATATAGTTGCTGAGAGTATTAGCAGAATGAATGTTTTTAAAAGTGTTTGTTTCATTTTCAAGTCGTTTTTTAAGGGTTGTCGTTTTTGTTTTTATTTTTAAACATACTTATGCCCCGCTTTGCGAGGCATGAGTTACTAATATTAATCGTTATCTTTTCCAAAGATATAGTGCTCATTTGGCTTGTAACCACCAGAACCTATGGCATAGTTTAAATTTAATCCAAATACTAACTCATCTGACTTATCTTCAAAGTCGTTATATCTCACTTCAAACCCAAGTGTTGTTCTTGCTGTAAGAGCAGTTCTTACACCAAGGGCAATTTGAGATACTTCTTTTTCTATATAACTATATTCAACAATAACATCTGTTGTTCTGTGGACTCTGACCATTGCTCCGACTGTTAGACCAAAGTCTGCATTAGGGTATTCAGGGTTGTTTGAGAAAAACATACCTTCGGCCCAACCAACAAGCATACCGTCTGTTGATGTACCTACAATTCCGATGCTTGATCTTCTTTCATGTCCTGTATTTAGGTGATTATTCCCTTGTTCTGCATGACTTAGGGTTAATAACCAATTGTCTTTTAACATTTTTGATAGTCTTACTGATACACCATCGATTCTTCCTACTTCAAGATCTCCTGCTTCTGTTTCAAATACTGATACTTCTGCTTGATCAAAGATTCCGAATAGACCTTCAGTTAAATCAACTGTTACACCAAAAACTTCATCAATATCTTGAAGGTTAGCAAGTGGATTATTTCTAAAAATCGGCATTGCTTTAATATCATTTCCAAAAGGAATTGGTTGCTTACCAATAACGATGGCAATTGGAGATCCGTTAATTTCTCTAATTTCAATATAGGCTTCTTCAACGAAAGCAGCTAAATCAAAATCATCTGTAAACTCAACCTTATTTGATTTAAATAGTTCTTCTAATTTACCAGTAAGAACTAATCTCACTTTATTCTTCCATTCAGCATGTAGTGAAACAAAACTATCATTAAAATTTCCTGCTTCTCCATTTCTGTTAGAAGTAGTGCCGTTCATGTTAATTTCAGCGTCGTATCCAACCCTAAAATCATCACCAAGTAGCGATCCATCTTCATCACCTTGTGCAAGTACTGAAGGTGAAGTACACATGATCGTGGCCATAAGTAATGGGATAAGTAGTTTTCTTTTCACAGTTTTCTCCTCTAATAATTCAATTACGGAGATATTACGCGATAAGTCAAAAAGTCTCTAGCTACTAAGAAATATTTACAGATATGTTAAAGTTTAGACAGTTTCTACTCGTAATTACAGCTACTTAATGAAGCTTTTCATAACTTGAAAGCACTCTTTTAGAGATTTCTTTTGGGCCAGCTCAACAGGTGAGTCTTGACCCATTTCTTTTTTCAGAGGGTCAAGTCCAGATTGGCATAGAACTTCAACGATGGAAGGTGAGTTCATTTTTACTGCAATACTGAGATAATTTTGACCATTAACCTTTGTATTATTTCTTGATCCATTATCTAGAAATAGGCCTACCATTTCGGAATTTTTCGACAATATGGCATCATAGATCGGTTCACACTGATTATTATCTCTTGCATTTATTTTTGAGCCTAGATTAATAAGCTTTTGGACTACTTCTATATTTCCACTTCTGGCACCCAGGTGAAGGGCGGTCTTACCCTGTGGGCTTTTTAGAGTATGATCAGCACCTTTTAAAAGTACTTTGTTCACATATTCAAGATTTCCCATAAAGCTAAAGATCATTAAAGGAGTAAGTCCTTGCTTATTTCTTTGATTAACATCATCAACGTTAATAAGATTTTCTAGGTTATTATGAGAGTTATCTTGTTTTAGTGTTTTCACTTCTAATCTATCGTCGCTAGATTCTTCTTTGTTTCCTTTGATGATCAGATTTTCTTCCTTTAACTCTTCTTTCTCACCTTTAATAGTCGTGACATGCTTATCTTCTTTAGTTTCTGTTCCTTTAACTGTCGTCACTTCATCATCGAGATCGTCATTTTGTCCTTTAATGACTCTTTTTTCTTCTTTGTTATCAAGTTTAGATCCTCTAACAAGAGTGGATTCACTTGTCTCTTCATTAACATCTGAGATGGTTATTACTTCTTCCTCTATCGTATTAGTTTCGCTAAGGATTTGTTTTAATTGTTTTGGCATGATGGGTTTTTGAATTGTCTCTAGACCATCTATCTTAGAATCATGTATATCAGAACTACTGCTAATGAGTTTGAATTTATGTTTTTTGTCTGCATAATTTTCATTAATATATTCTACGATTTCTTTTCCTGTAGCAACATCGTTAAGTTGTTGATCTACAAAGGTTGTCTCAAAATCCATATTCTCAAGAAAGGCTATCCCGTGATGAGCTGTCATTGTGCTATAGACTCGATAATTTTCTTTTAAAAGTTGAGATTTCATAAAAGAATGAATATCGGGATCATCATCAATTAGAAGAATTGATTTTTCCTTTTTTCCTGAAATGATATTTAGTAAATCACCACTAGAAAACGGTTTAACTATAGCGGCAACTACATTAGGTCCTTTTACATGAAAGCTATGAGCACGTTCTTTTGTTATTTTGGCCGACATAATGACAACAGGTAGGTGTTGATTTAGAGCTGCTTTATCTTGTTTTATGTATTCGATAACAGGCTCTGAAGTTTGAGAGTTTTCTAAAAAGATATCGATGAAGGCGCAGAAGTAAATATTTTCGGTAAGTAGCTCGATGGCCTCTTTGCAAGTTGAGCAAAAATCAATATTATAATCAAGGTCTTTAAAATCATCTGCAATAAAACTATGAATATCTAAGTCGTCATCGAGGACTAATATTTTTTTCAATTAATGCCTTAAGGTAAAATAATCATCTTTATAATAATCTTCAATCATGAGATTATTATAATATAACTATATTATATGATGATATTAAAGAGGTTCAAGTGAATAAAAGATTCCTATATATTTTATTTTTAACCCTTTCAATGTGCTTTACTCAAGTACATGCAAAATTTATTATTGAGCTTGCAACTAACTTTTCAAGCGAAGAAGATAATGTTGATAATTTTACTTTCTCGAGGTTTGATTTTAGAGGTTTTCTTGGAGCAAGTTTAGATGGTGAGGGTGCTGTTTATTTTGGACAAAGTATATATTCAGGAAGTAGAGAGCATAAAACATCCAGTGGAACAACGATAACTGTTTCATCATTAGAGGTTGGACCAAAGATGTCTATTTTTATGGGGGCCTCGAAATCGATCTATATATCAGTTGCCTGGCATCCATATGCTAAAGGCGAAAGGAAGACTGAGGCCGGTACGACAGAGGATATATCTGGTAGCTCGTTACTGGGTTCTCTTGGTTATCAGCTTAAGTTAACTAAAACATTCTACTTGGGAGCAAGTCTTAATTATCATAAGTTTTCTGTTTCTAAATATACAAATACAAGTGATCAAGAGTTTGAAGTCACTGACGAGTATACTACGATTTCTCCTATGATTGATATTAGTTTACGTTTCTGATTGATTCGAAAGTAAAAACCTTCTAACCCCAACAAGATTTTCACCGTCTTCAAAATCATATTCTAAGAATGAATAGTTATACTTCTGCTTAGATTCTTCATTTTCTTCAATCCAAGATTCTCTGACAGTGAATGAAAAGGGTGAGCTATCCTCAAAGATTTCTTCAAGATAAGTGCTCGTCAATTCTAGTGGGACACCTTTTGCTATTAAGGATTTACTACGCAGGACAATTCCAAACTCATTAATAGAGTGAATTTGAAAATCAATAATCATTTGTGCTGAGGCCTCTGACTCGGTGATTTTTGAAAAGGGGAGTTTCTTATGATCTTCTTCCGGTAAATACTGATGTAGCTTTTGAGCAAGTATGATGTCATCAAGAGGTTTGAAGATAAAGTCATTAGCACCAAGTTGTAATGACCTTTGAATATCTTCTGCTTTACCTCTTCTTGAAAGAACAATAAGCGGAACATCATAGCCATATTTCTTTCTAATGGCCTGTAGTAATTGGAATCCTGCACCACTTGCTATATCTAAATTTAAATCAATAAAACAGACGGCAGGTTTTAAGTTTTTAAATGAATGTAGAAATTCTTCTACCGTTGTTGTTGCTTTAAAATCATGACCTAGCTTTTTTATAAGGTGACTTAAGATATTGTTAAAGTCAGGATCATCGTCAATGCCTAATATCATTGCTTTTGACATTTACATGCCTCTCATTTGTCTAATCTTTTTTGATGTTGGCTCATCTAAGCCCTTAATAAGAATTTCAGTATTATAGGTTCCAGGGTTAACAACTTTAGATTCTCCGGTTGTTTCATACTTACATATGTCCATCCCTACTTTTTTTAGAAAGGGCCCCTTTATTTCAACATTTAGTTTTGGTGCTAACTTGACTCCTGATTGAATGATCATGCTAATTTCATTTATTTTGAGACATTCAACGGGAAAGCTAACTTGAACAATAGGGTGATCATTATTATCGAAGGTAACGACTGGTAGTTGGTATTCTTTTAAGTGCTTTTTTATTCTTTGAAGAAGCGTCGAAGGCGTTAATGGTTTATGGATAAAATCCTTTGCTCCAACAGTTAGACATTCTTGATGTAAGGTTTTCTTTTCAAGAGAGCTCATCATGATAACCGGGATTTTAGAAAACTCTGACTTGTTTAAGAAGTGAAAGAGTTTAGTTCCTCTTTCTTTATCTAATTTATAGTCTAAGAGTATTAAGTGAGGTGCGAAACGCTCAATCATAGCTATGGATTCCTCAACACTTTCAGCATAAATAGTGCTATATCCAGCATTTTCAAGGATTTTTTCTACAAAATTGATGATATCAACATCGTCATCAATAATTAAAATTTCTTTTTTTTGTTTATTTAAAGTTTTCATAGCTAAACGAATTTGATTTCAAGATTATTTATGTAGTCCTTATAGTCTTGATAAAGCGCCTTAATTTTTTCAATTTCTTGAGATATGGCACAATCCTCTAGCTTACTTCCAATGTGACCTAGGTCTGGTAGTCCATAACTTCCAGCATTTCCTGCTAGCTTATGCCCAATGCTTTCCACTGTTTTGAAGTCACTGGTGGATATGGCATCATTAAGCATATCAAGGTCTTTCTTTCTATTTCCTAAAAAAGAGTCAAAAATAGGCTCTAGGTCTTTGTCGATTTCTACTTGTATTTTGTCCATTTTCTTCCTTTTTATTAAATTATAATTCAATTTTAATCATTTTTTCTCTAGTTACAAGAAAAGTTATATTTATCAATTTAAAGCTTTGAAGAAATGCATTGCTTTGTTAAAATTTCAGTATGAGAAAATGCGTACTTATAGTGGATGATGATAAAGATATTCACGACATCATTAGAATGACAATGGTTAATACTTTTGAACTTAAGTTCGCTATGGACTTGGCTCAAGCTGTAAACATACTAAATGACTCAGATATTGATATTATTATTTTAGATGAAATGCTTCCTGATGGAAATGGTACAGATCTTTGTTTTAAGATTAAAAATGAATTAAAGATGACGAGTCTTCCAATTATTATGCTTACAGGTAAGAAGGAATTAAAAGACAAGCTAACAGCTTTTAATTCTGGTGCCGATGATTATGTCATTAAACCATTTGAGCCTCTTGAGTTAATGGCACGTGTTCAAGCAAGACTAAGAGAGAATTCACAAGAAGCCACTGAAGCTAGTGTTATAAAAAGAGGTGATCTTGATTTAGATCTCACTACCCAAAGAGTCATATTAAATAAGAATAATGAGATGGAGGGGCTTGATCTAACTCCAATTGAATTTAAAATTCTTTATTTTCTAAGTAAGGTTCCTGGAGATATTTATAATAGACGTGATATCTTAAAAAGTGTTTGGGGCGATAATAATCATGTAATTGAGCGTACCGTTGATCAACATATTTCAAAGCTAAGAAAAAAATTAGAAAAGAGTGAGTACACTATAAAATCTCTTCATAAACAAGGTTATCTTTTTACTCAAAAAGATAGCTAAAGAATTATAAGGTAGTAGATGGCACAAGCTTTACTTATTAGTGATCATGAAATTCTAAATGATATATATTCTTTAAATTTAAAAGTATATGTAGATACTTCACTTACTATTAAATCGTCTTATGAAGAAGCATTAGCTCTTTTGGAGCTAAACCCTAATTATGATGTTGTTATTTCTCTTTCAAAAATTCAAGATGTAGATGTGGCAAGCTTAGTTTTTAATAAGCTGCAAGAACTTAATTCTGAATGTCCTTTTGTTGTTATAGGTGAGAAAAGCGCGATTTCTAATACTGCCCAAGTGATAACCCTACCAGCAAACTTTAATATTCAAAATTTTGTACAAACAATCGCAAAGGTCCTTGGGGTTACTGCTAAAGAAATGGCCTCTAAGCTAGTGCCTGAATATTATCCAATACCAATTAAAATGTTTAATAATTTTGATAAAACTCCTTGTGATGTTTTTTATAAAGTGAGTAAATCTGCGGCTAATAATGAGTTTATTAAAATTCTTGGTCAGGAAGATGAAATAAAAGGCAAGGTTGGCCCTTACCTTGAAAAAGGTGTGAAAACACTTTTTATCCCATCTGAGTTTCGCCTCCAATTTGTTAATAACGCCAGTGTTAGCGTTTTAGATAGGCTGGATAATAAAAATTTAAGTAATCTCGAAAAAATAGAAGTGGCTGAGCAAGGTTATGAGATTGTGGCCCAAACTTTAAGTCTTGAGGGAAAAGTCTCGGACGCAGTCGTTGAGATTTCAAAGAAATGTATTGAAAATGTTAATATGGCAGCAAAGGGTGTGCCTAAACTTAAAGGTCTACTTAGTAGTATGATCTCCAATAAGACAGGCTTTCTGTATATGCACTCAATTATGGCCACTTATGTTTCAAACCATATTATAAAAGAGATCAGTTGGGGTGCTGCTGAGCATGCAGAAAAAGTTAGTTTCGTTTTATTTTTTCACGATCTTTTCATGACTCCAATTTTTGCTAAGTATCCTGATTGTAAAAATGAAGAAGAGTTAGTTTTTAATGATCAGTTATCTGATCAAGAAAAAGACGTTGTTATAAACCATGCTCGTCTCGCTGGAGAAGCTGTGAAAAGTTTTCCAAAGTGCCCTATGGGTGCTGATGCAATTATTCTTCAGCATCATGGAATGACTAGTGGAGTTGGTTTTGCCATGGAATATAAAGATGATGTCTCTCCTCTGGCTAAAGTAATCATTATATCGGAAGCCTTTGTTGGGCAAATACTCAATAATAAAGCTGCTGATAACTTTAATAAAGACGTCATCATCGAGGATCTTCGATCTAAGTTTACAAGACATACTTATAAAAAAATAATAGATTGTTTAGAGACAATTAGCCTTTGATCATTCTCTTTAGGATTTGGCTCGGTTCCTTAAAATTACCTAAATTATAATAGCTAATAAAACCTGATACAGTATTATGAATAGATACTTTAGAGAGCCCGTTGATCGCAATTTGAGTAACAAAATTATTAGCGATTATAAAGACTGCACTGATTGATGTTATTTTACTGGCAATGAGTCCTCTCGGGTAGCCACTGCCATCAGGAAGCTCTTGATGTTCTTGAATGATAAATTCTACATCGGTAAAGCCGTTGAAGTGTCTGGCCAGCTCAGCTGCTTTAAAAGGGTGCTCTAATAATAGCTCTTGTTCATCCTTGTTAAGCATTTCAAATTCAGGAGAATCGACATGTGTGACTTTCGCCATCTCATCATTGTCTAAATAACAATCATGAATTATTGAGCTAAGTCCTAGTTTCTTTCTCGAAAGGTCTGATCTCCAGTCAAGTCCTATAGATAGTGCTTCACAGATATAGGCCTTAAGAACTGCTTGCTCAGCAAGGTCAGCATTTTCAAATGGAAAATGTCCAAGTACAGATTTAAGTTCTCCGAAGTTTTTAAAGTTCCGTGGAACAGAATCAATGATAATTTCAGAAAAGCGTATAATACTCTCTGCAGGTCCTATATCTCTTAAGTATTGGTGTATCACAAGTACACCTGCAATTTGCGCCTGTAAAATCATCTTAGGCTTATTCGCCTTTTGCTTAAGAGTTTGTGTAATTTTCTCAATACTATTTTCAAGAAATTTTAAATGTTCATTCTTATGAAGATATAGAAATTTTACATTTCTTCGCTGAAAGTCTTGAATAGTAGATTGAGTATATTTTTTATTGGCAGATATAACTTTAACAAATTTTGTTTTTGTTAGCTCAATATAAACATCGTAAGGCAAAATATCGAAAAGATAGAAGTTTTTTAGCTTTAGTGGAAGATATTCTTCTTTGTTGATCTCAACAATAGAGTTTTCAAAATCTTCTCGCTTGGCCCAATCTATAGACTCTTGAACTGTACTTTTGAATGTGGCGGGATCAAAAGGTTTCTTGTATAAAAAAACCATCTCATGATTCATATAAAAATCTTGATCAACACGATCATTTAGCATGGCCTCAGTTCCAATAAAAATAGTGGCCCTTTCCCCTGTATTTTCAAAAATCTCTTTTGCTAACTCTGATGGATCGTCTCGCTTTATTGAACAATCTATAATGATGATAGAAAAAGGACCTTCAAAGGACAGATAGTTGAGAGCGTCACTTGCTTTAATTGCACAGATGAGTTCAACTTTTGAGAAATGAGCGTGAAATAAATTTCTTAGCAATCCCCATTCTTCTTTATTGTCGCAAATAAATAATGCTTTCAATAACTTACCTTGATATGTTTATGAATATTTTAAGCTATAAAGGTATATATCTAAAGCGGAAAATTAAACTCTAAATTAAGACACTTTAGCTATTGGAAACCAGTTATTCCAGTCGAGAGGGTCTTCTTTCTTTACCCTAAGGCAAAGCTGAGGGGACCACTTTGGTACTCTTGGAGGGATCTTTAAAATCATATCCGCTTCTTTTGGTAACATACTACCTTTCTTTACATTGCATCCAGCACAGCAAGCGACAACATTATCCCAAGTTGTTGGCCCACTTTTTGATTGTGGGATGACATGATCGATTGTTAATTTACTTGCAGGTAATTTTATGAAGCAGTATTGGCATTGAAAATTATCTCGCCAGAATACATTTTGACGACTGAATTTTACTCTATGACTTGTTCGGTGACGATTAAAGAGGCGAAGAGTTTTGGGAAGTGCAAAGCTTTGGCTTGTTGATCTTACTTTTTGGCCTTCATATTCAGTAAGTACTTCTGCTCTTCCTGTGAAAAGAAGAATCATTGCTTTTTGCCAGTTTACTATTCTAACTGGAAAATAGGTATTATCTAATACCAACGTTCTCATCAGTGACCCCCTTGCCATACATGGCTTAAGTCCTACTATTATAGGATATCACGACTTTTAAGGTTTCCTTAGGAATTGTAAGGAAAAGATATATCATGTTGAAAAAACGTAAAAAAATGGGAATATTTTTACTCTAGGCTGCTTTTTATACGCTTATAGAGAGGGTCTCCAGCCGTTTTAGCATCAACAAAAAGATGCTCAGCTCCTATTGAGTTTGCTCCTTTTTTGGCAATAATAATAGTGCTCTTTAAGCTTTTAAAGAATTTCATACTGTCAGCATAGTGGACTAGCTCATCTTTTGGGTTAAGAAATACTGTTAGATTTAGTGGAGCTTTCTCTCTTTTTTTTAATTCACTTAAGAGACTTTGGACTGATCGATATTCTCCTAAACTTGTGAAAGGATAACTCGAATACTCTGGTAAGTTTTTGCTAGGTATTTCAAAATCATCATTCAGAAAGAAAAGGGATTTGTGTAGTGAAAATATCCATTTGACTTTAAGGGCGGGGGCCAAGAAAACATGTTGATGGAAGCGTACTTTCTCTACTAGACTTGCCCAATAGATAAGAAGTGAGCCTAAGCTTTGAGAGATCGACTTTATTGGTTTCTTAGTTTCTGCATGGATTTGATTCATCTTTAATAAAGCACAGCGAATGTCTTGCTTCCAACTTTTCAGTAGGTAACTTTTTTTAAGCTTTTTGTCGACTTCACTTTTGGTACTTCCTGCGAGAGATAATCGTAGAACAGAATTTCCATTGTTATATAAATCTTTTGCAAGTTGATTGAAGGAACTAGGTATTAAATTAAGTCCATGGACTATAAGAATCGTCGCTTTTGGTGCTTTGTTTTGTAGGTAAAATGTTTGATTTTGAATTTCCGATAATTCACTAATTTTTATGGAATTTAACGAATAGCACTCATTAGAAAATATATTTGATATGGAAAAGAAAACTACTGTAAGGAGATAAAGCTTTCTGGTCTTCTGAAAAAGAATAGTGGTACTTTTATCCAAAACTTTTCACCTTCGTCAGTTTGAACTTCATACTTTCCTCTCATGTTTCCTGTTGGAGTAGAGAGTGGGCAGAAGCTAGTATACTCAAAGGAGTCACCAGCTGCAATCACTGGTTGCTCGCCAACGACACCTTCACCATTGATAAATTTTTCGACTTTCTTACCATCTCTAATTATCCAGTGGCGATTTAGCACTTTTATAGAAGTGTGACCTATATTTGTTATAATAATTTTATAAGCAAAGAAATAATAATCATTCTCAGGTGAGCTCTTCTCTGAAACATAGAATGGAGTGGCCGTTACTAAAATTTCATTAGTAACTTCTTCATAAGCTGGTGATGTTAATACTGGTTCTAGCATACTGTAATACCCCGAGTTAGATGCACCATAGCAATTCGTAAATCATACGGCAAGTCAATTTAATGACATATTTTTACGTTAAATCTAATAGTTAGATGGTGAATCATTAGATCATCTTATGAGTTGTATAAGTTTTTCTTAATTTTATCTGGCCATAGTAATACGAATAGTGGAAATATAAGAGTAACTTAAATAAAGGTTTTCTTATGTGTGGTGTTGTTGGGGTTTTAAATTCGGCTGAGATTGAAGGTTCATTGGCCTCATATGATGCATTTAAGGCCTTGCTAAATCTTCAGCACAGAGGGCAGGATGCTGCTGGTATAGTAAGCTTTAATGAAGTTAAGCAAAAATTTAGAACTGTAAAAGACTTAGGTCTTGTTTCAAAAGTATTTAATCCACAACATTTCGAAAGATTATTAGGTCAGTGCGCTCTCGGGCATACGAGATATGCAACTGTTGGTAGTGACGGTGTTGAAGATCTGCAACCAATAGTTCATGGCTATCCTGCAGGTTTGGCCATGGTTCATAATGGAAACCTTGTTAATTATCATTCTGTGGCTTCACGATTAAATAAAGAAGAGGGGATTCAGCTTTTAACAAGTAATGATTTAGAATTACTCTTGTGTTTAATGGGCAAGAACTTACGTGGTATTCCATCTCGACCAAGTTCAATTGAGTGTTTTGAATATTTGAAAAAAGGAGCTAGTCAGGTTTTTGAAAAGCTCCTTGGTGCTTATAGTTCAGTAGGGTTATTAGCAAACGGAGGTATGTTTGCTTTAAGGGACCCTAATGGTTTAAGGCCTCTTGTTCTTGGAAAAAAAATAACAAATTCAAAAGAATCTTTCATGGTTTGTAGTGAGTCTATGTCTCTTGATTTTGTAGGTTACGAATATGTAAGAGATATTCTTCCTGGAGAGTTAGTTTTCATATCTAAAGATGGTGAAATTTTCTCTTATCAATATGAAAAAATTGAAAGAAGAAATTGTATGTTTGAATGGGTGTATTTTAGTGCTGCTGAATCATCAATCGAAGAAAAAAGTGTTTATAATGTAAGACTGAACTTAGGTAAAATGCTTTCTCACAAACTAAGAGATCTTATTACCAGTGGAGAAATTTCCCCTGATTATGTTTGCCCTGTTCCTGATACCGCAAGAACGTCGAGTATTTCTCTTGCTGAAAACTTAGGACTTCCGTACCGAGAAGGGCTTATTAAAAATCGATATGTGCAAAGAAGCTTTATTTTAAATTCACAAACAAAGAGGGAAGAAGCTTTAGAATTAAAGCTTAGTCCAGTCAGGTCTCAAATCGAAGGTAAGAGTATTCTTCTTGTGGATGACTCTTTGGTAAGAGGAACTACATCAAAGAAGATTATATCTTTATTAAAGAAGAATGGTGCAAAGGATGTAACCTTGGCCTTGGCCTGTCCTCCGATTCGTTATGGGTGTTACTACGGTGTTGATTTTCCAAATGAGAATGAACTGATGGCCAATGGTAAAACTGTCGATGAGATCGCTAAATATGTAGGAGCAAATAGAGTGATCTATTTGGAAGAGAGTGACTTAATTGAATCAATTGGCTCAAGCGAGTTATGCATGGCCTGTGTTAACAATAAATATCCAACAGCGATTGAAGATGCTCACGAGTTTAAAAACAAAAGAGAAGATGAAAGAGAATCAAATATAAATGTAAAAACGGATAACTTAACAGAAGGTGTAAAATGAATGTATTAGTCTTATTTGGTAGCAAGAGTGATTCGTATGTCTATGAACCATTATGTAAAGATTTGGAAAAAAGCTTTAACGTAGATTTTGAAGTCATTAGTGCTCATAGAGATCCTGCAAGGTTACATACGAGACTTAATGAAGATAATTTTGATTTAATTGTTGCAGGCGCTGGTCTTGCTGCTCATTTGCCTGGAGTTTGTGCCTCTTTAACTAAAAAGCCAGTATTTGGTGTTCCAGTGAACTCACAACTTGGTGGTCTTGATTCTCTCCTAAGTATTATTCAAATGCCATATGGAATCCCTGTAGGAACACTTGCTCCTACCTCATGTTTATATCTAAGAGAATGGTTAGATAATTTTTTAAAACTAGATATCAATTTAGATAAACCAAAGATGAATCTGGTTATTGATAACTCTAGAGTTGATTATGAGTTTTATTCAAACGAATTAAAGAGATTGTTAGCACTTACAGAAGAATTAAATTTTGAAGTAATTAAGTCAGAAGCTGTAAATACAGAGATGATGAATATAAGGCTGATCCCTAGTTTTGATAAGTTTGAAAACTTTGTTGCTGAAAATACTATAAACAACTTTGTTCTTGAATTACATGAAAAAAACAACCCTATGAATTCATCGAAGTACGTAAATAGAATTGATGAAAATCTTGGTGTTTATACCGGAATATCAAATACTAGAAACTCTCTATTATTTTGGAATAAATTAGTTGAGTTAAGGAGATCATTATAATGAAAAGACAATTAGAACATATGAGATCAGGCAGTGTTAAGGACTTAGTAAAAGATCAAGACGGTCAACTCTATTTTTCTTTTAGTGATAGATATTCAATTTTTGATTGGGGTGAAATGCCTGATGGTATTGAAAATAAAGGAATGGCCTTATCATACTTTGCACAAGCCTTCTTCTCTATTTTGGAGTCACCTGACCTTTGGCAAAAATGGTCAATGAGTCTTGGGCATTACTCATATATTAATCAAAATTATATTGATGAGTTTTCCAAAAATGGTCTTAAAACGCATATGATCTCCGATAAGAAAGAAGTATGGAAAGAGGGACTACTGCCTATTAAGGCCTTTGAAGTGATACATCCTGAAATTGAAGATACATCAAACGGTCAAGAATATTGTTATGATGCTTACAATAGTAGACCTGAATCAAGCCTTGTCCCTCTAGAGGTTATCTTTAGATTTGGTGCACCTAAAGGGAGCTCTTTATTTAAGCGTATTGGTAATGATCAGTATCGTAGTGAAATTGGTCTTGAAATCATTCCTAAAGAAGGTGATCTTTTTGAAAAACCAGTAATTGAGTTTAGTACTAAGCTTGAAAAAGAAGATAAAATACTTAGTTACTCAGATGCAAAAAAGATTGCGGGATTATCCGAGCGTGAATTTGATCGCTTGTTAAATATGACAAAGATTTTGGCACTTAGATGTCAGTCAATTTTTAGAGAAGGAAAAGTTTTTCTTTGGGATGGTAAGTTTGAGTTCGCTTTTGATCAAAAAGATAATCAAGGTGATAGAGATTTTGTCATTATTGATAGCATTGGACCAGACGAATTAAGACTTAGTTCACAAGGGATTTCGTTATCTAAAGAAAACCTTCGAAATTGTTATAGAGACTCAAGTTGGTATGGCCGTATTGAACAAGCAAAGAAAACAGCAAAAGAAAAAGGGATACTTGATTGGAAAAATCATTATTTTTCATTATTTCCTAACGAAGGTCCAGCAAACCTTGAAGAATCTCAACTTAAAGTTTTTAGTAATATGTACTGTGCGCTTGCAAACTCTTTGGCCATATCACTAGGTGATGAAAAACCATTTCCAAATGCTTCAGAGCTTCTAGAAGTTGTTAATGAGCTAGGGAGTTTGAAGGGTGAGTAATGTTCTTATTATAGGTAGCGGTGGAAGAGAGCATGCCTTAGCATATCGTTTTCAGCAAGAGGGGCATCAGTCTTTTTGTATTCCAGGAAATATTGGAATGAAGGAAGATGGTATCACTACGAAAGATCTAGAAATAAATGTAGATAATATAAGAAGTTATTGCCTGAAAAATAAAATAAATAAAATTCTTATTGGTCCAGAGAAATATTTAGTAAATAACCTTGGCCAAGTTTTAAGAGATGAAGGTTTTGACGTTATTGCTCCTAGTGCAAAAGCTGCACAATTAGAGGCATCTAAAAGTTATAGTAAGAGTTTTATGCATAAGTACAAGATTCCTACAGCTAAGGGTGAAAACTTTTCAAGTAGTGAAGACGCCTTTAATTATTATAGTGAGATAGCAGTAAATGAAAAGGCCATTGTTAAAGTGAGTGGTCTCGCTTCAGGAAAGGGTGTTTTTCTGCCTGAGAGCTTAAGTGAGGCCAGAGAAGTAATTAATTCGCTTTTTGATGACTCTGATTATTTTATTAAAACAGACTGTGTTGTAATTGAAGAAAGGTTATACGGTGAAGAGATTTCAGTTTTTTATTTTATAAAGGATGGGAAAGCTTATTTTATCGGACAGGCAAAAGATCATAAAAGACTCTATGAAAATGATGAAGGACCAAATACTGGTGGCATGGGTTGTGTCTCTTTACCTGGCTCTTTAACGAGTGAAGAGCAAGAGTATATTGAAAATGCGATTCTTATGCCAACAATTAAGGGGATGACATCCGAGTCAGCACCTTATTCAGGTTTTCTCTTTTTAGGTCTTATGAAAACGGATGATAACTTTAAGGTTATCGAATATAATTGTCGTCTTGGTGATCCAGAAACTCAGACGATACTACCCCTTATTGATTCAAGTCTTTATGAGTTATTCTTCGATAACAATGAGAATATAAAAATAAATAAAGAAATGTTTTCTGTTCATGTGGTTTGTACTTCAAAAAACTATTCATCTATAAACGGTGAGAAGATGTTATTGAACCAAAAAATTGATTTACCTCAAATAAACGATAATAAATGTAAAATTTATTTTGCAGGTGTTGCTTATGATGATCAAGGCCAACTTATTAATAGTGGTGGAAGAGTTCTAGGAGTGACCTCTGTAGGAAATGATTTCGTGAAGGTTAAAGAGTTGGCTAATTCTTTATGTGATTCAATCAAATTTGAAGGAAAGCATTTTAGGAGAGATATTGGAAACGATTAAATTTGCACTTTTTGCCAGTGGAAATGGCTCTAATGCATTACAAATTTTAAAAAGAATAAATGATATCGGTCATAAACTTGAGTGTTTAATTGTTGATAATCCTAATGCTAAAATTATAGAGAAATGGAATCATCAAAGTATTCCACTCTATGTCATACCTTTTGAAAAAAAATATTCAACCTATCAAGAAAATAAAGCATTACATGAAAATAAAATAATTAAAAAAATGGAAGAACATGGTGTTTCGTGGGCGGTGCTCGCCGGTTACATGAGAATACTAAGTGAGCCATTACTTAAATATTTTAAAGATGATACTGGTGTTTTTAAGATTTTAAATATACACCCAAGTCTCTTACCTAGTTTTCCTGGTAAAAATGCAATCGAAGATTCCTTTCAGTATGGTGTTCAAGTTCATGGGATTACGATTCATTTAGTTGATGAGGGAGTTGATAGTGGACCTATTATTTTCCAGAAAAGTTTTGAGCGAAATGAGTTAAGTTTTGAAGAATATAAAAATATGACACACAGTTTTGAGCATTTATATTACTGGAAAGTTATTAAGAATGTTTTTGATGGTTATCAAGAAAAAGTATTTGAAAAGGGTGAAAAATGGAAGAATTTGTAAAGATAGAGCTCATTCCGCATTCTATAGAATTATATGATACTGATCTCATCGATAATATTAATACGATTAAGATAAAGTCTTTTTTCCTTGATAAAAATATTGAGCAAAATCTTCTTGAAGAAATCTTTAATGATCCGAATTATAAAATTTGTGTCAATACTTTTAGTGAGTACAAGCTTCCATCAAGTTTATTGAAGCATTTTCCAGCTTACAAAGCTGGAGCTAGAGTTACTTATAAAGATGGTGTGACTGATAATAGTGCAAAAGTTTTAAAGAATGTATTATCCGATCTTGATATTACCGTAAATGTTAAGTCATGTATTGACTTTTACTTTGAGGGCGATAATACGATTGATAATTTAAAAAAATTAGAAAAGAAGGTTTGTAATCCTCTCATTGAAAAAGCTGAGTTTTTCTTATGTGAAAATAGCTATCTTAATAATTTTTATAAAGAAAGTATAAGTTTTCAACCTTTATTGAATCACTCACAAGAGGTTGAGCTTTTTAGTGTCGAAAAAGGAATTGGATATTTTGAAGCTCTATCAAAAGAGAGATGTTTGGCCTTAGAAAAACATGAACTCGAAGTCATTCTTAAGCAGTTTAAAGATTCAAGTTTCTTAGCACAACGTAGTGATATGGGATTACCTGCAGAAATAACAGATGTTGAGCTTGAAATATTGGCACAGACATGGAGTGAGCACTGTAAGCATAAAATCTTTAGTGGTGAAATTGAATATGAAAATAGTAAAGGTGAGAAGGAGGTTATTTCATCTCTCTTTAAAAACTATATCAAAAAAGTAACTAATGATCTTAAGAATGACAATAAGTTGGACTGGTTAATAAGTGTCTTTGATGATAATGCCGGTGTTGTTAGGTTTGATCAAAATATAGATCTTTGTGTAAAGGTTGAAACCCATAATTCCCCTAGTGCACTTGACCCATATGGCGGAGCTTTAACTGGAATTCTTGGGGTAAATAGAGACATTTTAGGAACTGGCTTAGGTGCTAAGCCAATAGCTAATATGGATGTTCTTTGTTTCGGCCCTTTAAATATTCAAGAGAAGTATCCTAATACTTTTCCGTTAAATCACCTTTCTCCAAGTGAGCTCTTAACTGGAGTGCATAAAGGCATAGTAGATGGTGGTAATAAAAGTGGTATTCCTACGGTAAACGGTGGAATTGTCTTTGATGAAGACTACTCTGGAAAGCCTCTTGTTTACTGTGGAACAATCGGAGTGATGCCTCAGAAAATTAATGATTCAATTGAGGGTGCTAAAAAATATACAAAAGCTGGTGATCTTATTGTTGTCGTTGGTGGTGCTGTTGGTGCTGATGGAATTCATGGTGCCACTTTTTCAAGCTTAGATCTTAATGAAGATTCACCGCTAAGTGCTGTGCAGATTGGTGATCCATTTACCCAGAAAAAGGTGAGTGATTTTCTATTAAAGGCCAGGGACTTATTTTTATTTACTGGATTAACAGATAATGGTGCAGGTGGGATTAGTTCAAGTTTAGGAGAGATGGCCGAGCTTACTAATGGTGCCCAATTAGATCTATCCTTATGTACTCTTAAATATCCAGGACTTGCTCCTTGGGAAATAATGATCAGTGAAAGCCAAGAACGTATGTCCTTTAGTGTTGATAAGGGTAAGATTGATGAGTTTCTTGAGCTTGCAAAATTTTATGATGTAGATGCTCAGGTTTTAGGAAAGTTCACTGATACTGGTTATTTTCATGTTACTTATGGGGATAGAATAGTCGCCTATCTTCCACTTGATTTTCTTCACAATGGTCTTCCTAAAATGCAATTAAAAGCAAAATCTACAGACCTTTATGAGTGGAGTAGTGTTTTCAATAAAAAAAACAAGTATCAGTCGTCTGACTTGGAAAGTGCCTGCTACAAAGTCTTATCAAGTGAAAATATTAGATCTAAAAATTATTGGGTTTCACAGTTCGATCAGGGAGTTCAAGGCTCTACTAAAACACGTCCGTATGAAGGAAATAATGTTTCGATAGCTCAAAATGGATCTTTGATATCCCTTGAAAATTATGGTGGGACTACAGGAAATGGTATTGCTTTTTCCCATGGGATGGCCCCACGAAGTAGTAGTTGTGGTGGTTATAAAATGGCCATTCGTTCTGTAGACGAGGCCATGAGAAATATTATTTGTGCTGGTGGAAACCCTGAGTTGATTTGTGGATTAGATAATTTCTGTTGGCCTGACCCAATAGAATCTTCTAAAAATCCAGACGGTGCTTATAAGCTTGGTCATTTAGTAGAAACCTGTAAAGGTCTCTACGATATTTGCTATGATTACGGAATTCCATTAGTTAGTGGAAAAGATAGTATGAAAAATGACTACAACGGTAAAAACAATGAAGGGCCTGTTAAGATATCAATCAAACCGACTTTACTTATTAGTCTTATGGCCCAGGCCAATACCTCAGTAAAAACGAATTCTTGTTTCTCTAAACCTGATGAACTCATTTACTTACTGGGGGCTAATGGCAATTCTCTTGATCTTAAAGGTAGTGAATTCTTAAGACTCTATGAATATGAATCAGATATTATTGATAAGTTTGAAACTAAAGATGCCTTTAGACTATATAAGAATATTCATAATGCTTTAAATGAAAATATATTTCATACAATTCATGATGTTAGTGATGGTGGTCTTTTGACAACCCTTTCTGAGTTATCTTTTGAGAATAGAATTGGTGCAAATATTAACTTTTCTGATACTTATCTCGAAAACTTTGATCTTGAGACGGTTCTTTTTAGTGAAACACCAGGGCGTATCATCTGTAGTGTTTCTAAAGAAAAACAGTCTTCTTTTGAGTCTTTATTTAAAAATGAATTTACATTACTAGGTGAAACCAATTCTCATTTTAGTTTAAACTTCTCTTTATTAGATAAGAAACTACATTTAGATGGGCAAAGTGTTTTAGATCAATGGGAGACTAAATGGAATTAATAAAAGTTTGTGTACTTTCTGGTGATGGTCTAAATTGTGAGTTAGAAACTAGTAGAGCATTTTCTGATGAACGTACCAAAGTAGAAATTGTTCATATTAACGATTTTGTTAATAAAGAAAATAGTCTTTCTTCTTATGATATTTTGGCATTACCTGGTGGTTTTAGTTATGGTGATGATTTAGGTAGTGCTTCACTTTTATCCTTTAAGATAAAACGTTATATGCTTAATGATATGGAAACTTTTATCAATGATAATAAACCTGTTCTCGGTATCTGTAATGGCTTCCAGGTCTTGTTGAAGTTGAATGCTTTCGGTAATTTATTTGAAAGCTTTGGACTTGTGAAAAATAAAACTAATAAATTTCACCACAGTGTAAGTAGACTGACTGTGTTAGATTCTAAATGTTTGTGGACTCAGTCGATTGGTAATAATATCTCATTGATCTCTCGGCATGGTGAAGGGCGTTTTTATACCAGTCAAGACGATAAGGTAAGTTTACTTAATCGTATAAACTCTTCAGCTCAAGTTGTTTTAAAATATTGTGATAATTTTAACGGTAGTGATGGTTCTATTGCTGGAATATGTAATGAAAAAGGAAATGTCTTTGGTCTTATGCCTCATCCTGAAGTTGAGATAAACGAATCTCATATCAAAGAGAAATTTTTAAAAGAAATTTTTAATAATGCAATTAAATACGTTGAACAAGAGAGAAACAATGAAAATTAATTATGCTTTGGTAAGTGTTTCAGATAAAAATGGAATTGTTAAACTTTGTAAATTTCTTGAAAATAAAGAAATAAAAATAATTTCTACTGGAGGCACAAAGAAGGTTTTAGATGAAAATGGTATTTCGACTATTTCAATTGAAGAGTTTAGTGGTCGAAAAGAAATTCTCGGAGGACGTGTTAAGACTCTTGGGTATGAACTCTATGCTTCTTTGTTATATAATAGAAATGAATCTTCAGACTGTGATGAAGTTAAGAATTTAAATATTCCAGCTATTGATTTGGTCGTTTGTAATCTTTATCCTTTTGCCTCAACTTTAAAAAATACTAAAGACTTCGATAAATTAATTGAAAACGTAGATATCGGTGGTCCGACGATGATTAGGGCAGCCGCTAAGAATCATGATGCTGTTACTGTTTTATCTTCTCCATCTCATTATGATAAATTTATTGCTCAATATGAAATTAATTCTAATACCGACTTAAGTCTTAGAAGATCACTGGCCATTGATGCTTTTAGTATGGTTTCACGTTATGATCAATTGATCGCAACGTCACTAGCCTTTGAGTCTGATTCAAAAGACTTGAAAGAAGCTGGTGAGAACTACTCTTTACTTCGTTATGGTGAGAATCCTCATCAGAAAGGAATTGCATTCTACGATTCTCATTTTGGCTTAGGAGCTTGTGAGGTCATTCATGGTAAGGCCATGTCTTTTAATAATTACCTTGATTCTGACGCCGCTATTTCTACTTTAAGAGATCTAAGTACAGAATTATCAGAATATAAATCTTCAGTGGTTATTAAACATGGAAATCCTTGTGGTGTAGCTTCTTGTAAGAGTGCATTAGAATCAATTGAAAATGCTTGGAGAGGTGATCCAGTAAGCGCATTTGGAAGCGTTATTGCTCTATCATTTGAAGTTGATGCCGATGTGGCCACATTTATTTCTGAGCGCTTTATTGAAGTTCTTCTTGCTCCTTCATTTTCTGATGAAGCATTAAATATCTTAAAATTAAAAAAGAATTTAAGGCTTATTAATACAAATGAGTTGTTTAGAAATTCTGATTTCTATCAAGTTAAATCAATTACTGGGGGCTTCTTAGTCCAAGATCTTGATACTCGACCGGTGGAAGAGTTTAAGGAAGTAACGAATTCAAACCTTGCTATCGATAAAGACTTGGCGATCTTTTCTAATATATGTGTTAAAGGGCTAAAGAGTAATGCTATATGCCTAACTAAGAAAATTAAAGATGGACTCAGTTTAGTTGGTGCAGGGATGGGTAATCCTAATAGACTTATCAGTACAGAACAGGCCTTTAGTAAAGCAAAAGAGAACGGAGTAACTTCATTTAGTGATGTTTACTTAACAAGTGACGCTTTCTTTCCTTTTCCTGATAATGTGGAGCTTGCTGCGAAATATCAGTTAAAAACAATTATTCAGCCAGGTGGATCTATAAAAGATAACCTTGTTATAGATTGTGCTAACGAAAATAATATAAATATGTACTTTACTGGTCAAAGACACTTTAATCATTAGGAATATTATGAGCTTAACTTATAGTAGTGCAGGCGTTGATGTAGAAAGAGGTGACCTCTTTGTTTCTCGAATTAAAAATAAAGTTAAAAGAACTTATAACAACAGAGTTAAGAGTGGTGTTGGTGGTTTTGCTTGTCTTTATGAAATGGGAGATAAGTATATCAGTGCTGGAACAGACGGTGTTGGAACAAAAGTACTAATGGCACAAAAGCTTGGTATACATAATACGATTGGTATTGATTTAGTGGCCATGTGTGTGAATGATATTATTTGTACCGGTGCTAAGCCTCAGTTTTTCATGGACTACCTTGCCACGGGAAAGCTTGATGTAGAGGTCTCTGAACAAATTGTTGATGGTGTTGTTGAAGGTTGCATGCAGTCAGAATGTGCACTAATTGGCGGAGAGACTGCGGAAATGCCTGGTTTATATCAGCAGGGTGAGTATGATCTCGCAGGTTTTGCCATTGGTGAAGTTCATAAAACAAAAGTTATAGATGGTTCTCATATTAGTGAAGGTGATCTGTTGTACTGTATTCCAAGCAGTGGTTTTCATAGCAATGGATATAGTTTGCTTCGAAAGGTTTTTGATTCGGCAGATAACTCAGTTATAGAGCAATTACTAACTCCAACTAGAATATACGTTAAAGATATCTTTAAGCTCTTAGACAATAACTTGAAAATCTCAGGTATTTCTCATATCACCGGTGGTGGGATTCAGAATATTCCAAGAATGAATGGTAGTTTTGATTATCACTATCATCCTTTAGATAAGAATCAGTGGGCACCAGGTTATGCAGAATTATGTTCTTCAATGCCTGTCGATAGTAGTGAGATGTATAACACCTTTAATATGGGAGCAGGTATTGTATTTTCAATACCTAAAGCTCAGCAGGACTTACTTGAAGATTTAAAAGAAAAATTTTCTATAGAGGCCCATGAATGTGGAAAGGTTGAAAAGGGTAGTGGTAAAGTAACTTTATATTAGGATATTTTTTATTGCTCCATTGTTAAATGGCAAATTACTTTTTTATTGAATCTTCTACATTTCAATTGCTCTATACGAGAATCTTTTTTGATTGCGATTTTGTAATCAAGAAAACTGTGAAGCTTATCGCTAAGTTCTTTAGATAATATCTCTGGTTTCACTTTATATGACTTACCAACTTTCTTATGGGGTAGTTTCAAATAGTCTATTGTTGTTAATTTACCATTTTTAACACTATCACTTACAATAACAATATCATCCTTACCAATAATGATATTTGTGAGGTCTTGTCTGAAAGGTCTCGTTTTCTTTTGTGCTTTATCGTAAATAGTTGCTTCTGATAGTTGGTAGGCGCCAAAAATTCTCTTGTTATTAGTAAAGGTGAGCTTTATCTTTTTTTGAGAGTCAATATTGGCGATAGAGTTTGTTACTTGTCCCATACAAATGATAGTGAGGAATAAGCATTTTAAGTAAATATATATTGTTTTCTGATTCGTTTTCACAATATTGTAGTTGCATATTATATTCCATAAGTTCTATGTAATATTAATGGCTTAGTGCTTTCAATTTGCTCATTTAATAGACAAGTTCCTATATAATAAGCATATGTGTTTTTTTTTAATATTGGTCGTGCAAGTAGCCGAAAGGTAGTTAGGAGCATATATGAGAATATTGCACATTGGTAAGTACTACTACCCATTTCATGGGGGAATAGAAAGTGTTGTTAAGAACACTTGCGAAGGACTTGCTGAAGATGGGCATGATATTGAAGTCCTTTGCTCTAACACTTCTTTTAAGAATTCAGACGAAATGATAAATGGTGTTAAGGTCTCTCGTAGTGCTGAGATTTTAAAGCTCTTTGGGCAGTCACTGGTTCCTTTTTTGTTTTTTCAACTAAGAAAGAAAATTAAAAATTATGATGTTATTCATGTTCATGGACCTAACCCACTTATTGAGCTTTTTTGCCTTTTTCTTCCTAAGAAAATACCTGTTGTGGTGACTTATCATAGTGATGTGGTTAAGCAAAAATTTTTACTTCACTTCTATAAACCAATTTTAAAATTATTTTTAAATCGATGTAATGAAATATACGTTGCTACAGAAAATCATATAAAGTATTCATTTATCTTGCCAGAGTACCGTTATAAATGTCGAATCATACCTTTTGGTATTCCTGTTCAGCATTTAGAGGAATCCTCAGATGTATTAAAAAAAGCAGCTGAGTTTAGGTCTCAGTATGGACAATATGTTCTTAGTGTTGGACGGCTTGTAGGGTATAAAGGCTTAACTCACCTGATTGAAGCGGCAACACAGTTTGATCAGAGTGTTTTAATCGTTGGTGGTGGGCCTGATCATAAAAAACTAAAATCTAAGATTAAGAACCTAGGTCTTGAAAATCAAGTACATTTAATTGGGCGTGTTGATGATGATGTAGACTTTGCTGCCTACTTTCATGGTTGTGATGTATTTGCTCTTCCATCTGTTACTAATAATGAAAATTTTGGAATCGTACAATTAGAAGCTATGGCGTGTCGAAAGCCTGTGGTTACCACAAATCTTAAATCTGGAGTTCCACTTGTTGGTGAAAAAGGGAAAACGACTCTTGTTGTTGAACCAGCTAACAGTGATGCACTTTCTAAAGCAATTCAAATGCTACTTAATAATGAAGAATTAAGAATTAGTTTTTCAAAAAACTCTTACAATCGCTTTAATGAAAATTATACTCAAGCATGTATGGTTGATGGTCATGTCAAGGCCTATCAAGAGTTATTTAATATTGAGGATGTTCAAAAGAAAACAAATTTGAAAAAAGTTTCTTAAACTTATGTTAATTACATATTTTCTTAGGTGAGATTTTACACGCTTTTTCTAAATACACTTCAGCTACCGCTAAATCAAAATATCGTTTATGAAAAGAATAAGACTCGTAACATGAACTTGCCACATTATTGTTACAGGCCTCTATATCTTGCTTAGCCTGCTCAAATTCATTCTTAATATCACATGAGTTCTTAAAGTCTTTATGACAACCTTTTTGAATGTAGTCTAGTTTCTCTTCGTAGTTTAAGCTGTTATTATCTGTAGCAAGCTGGAAGCAAGAGAGTAAAAAATCTTGTTGGCATGATTTTTTTAAGTATTCTAAGTAGCGTTTTAAGTTACTTTTCTTTTTGGCATACTTGGCAATATGATGACAAAATTCACCATGCTTACGAGAGCAAAGGTTTTTATCAAGCTCGGTAACCATCAGAGTATTTCCTGACATATGAAAGAAATTTCTAAGTTTTCGGCAAGATGGAATATAGTCATCGTTACAGTTTTGTTTGAATAGATTAATGGCCTTATTATTTAATCCTCTTTCAAGAAGGACATTTGCATGGGCATCACAAGCTTGAATTTCACCACTCTCACAATTTAATTTTAATTCATCTAGTGAATTCTTTTTTTCAATCTCGATTGCTTTTTGCTTATACTTCACAGAATCTTTTGGTTTCACTGTTAAAAAACTTTGAATAATGGCCAATCGACAAGAATTAATACTGTTATTTTCAAGACAACTTTTTTGAGTTAAGGGTTTTGTAAAAATTAAAACAACAATGATAATGATGAGAATGATAATTGCTTTTGATAAATCCTGAAACTTACTGACGATAGATTGTTCGCTTAATTTATTTAAGTCTACTGTTTTTCGATTGGCGATTACGGTTTTACCATTCATTGTGACTTTAATACTAATGATATGGTCGCCATCGTTTCTAATGAAATTTATATGAACTTGTGAATCTTCACTTTTGTAATGATCTTTATTTACTTCTAGTAAATGAACTTTTTCTGATTGGTTTAGATTTAAAAATAGGCTCTTTCCATCTATGGAAATAACAAAGTGCTCTGTGTTACTTCCATATACTCCACAGTATTTCTCTAACATAAATATTCCTTTCAATTACTTATGTTTAATATGATAAACCGAATGGATATTTTTATCACGAAAATCTTCAGGAATTGTTTTTGGCGTAATATCTCTTACTTGATAAAGTTCTTGTGTATTTTCGTCAAGTTTGAATTTTCTCAGATTATTTGAAAAATATAAATCTCCATTATCTCTAAGAATATCCATGCATCGATTGATGTAAATTTGATGATCTCTTTGTATATCAAGCGTGGTGTCTGTTTTCTTACTATTACTAAAGGTTGGGGGATCGAGAATAATTAAGTCATATTTTTTGTCAGTTGTTTCTAGAAAGGTAAGGACATCTGATTGAATGAATTGGTTGTTTTCTATATCGAGTTCGTTGAGAAGAAAGTTTTCTTCTCCCCATTTTAGGTAATTATTTGATAAGTCCACGCTATCAACTTTCTTAGCATTCCCAAGAGCGCTTGCTACAGATATCATACATGTATAAGAAAATAGATTTAAAACTTCTTTATCTTCAGATTCTTTAAAAATAATATCTCTTAGAGGTCTATGATCTAAGAAAAGACCTGTGTCTAAATAATCAAATAAATTTACGAGTGATAGGCGAGATCCTTCTTTCGTAATAAATTTCTTATTTGTTGTATTTGTTTTTTGGTATTGGCCACCGTCTTCTTGAACTCTTCTATCTTTGAAGATGGTATTTTTAACCCCAAGTTCATTTAAAGCTTCTTTGACCAGGTCGATCTTTTCATCGACTCCTTTTTCGTGATCTATTTTTCTAAAGCGATTCCAGATGACTGCATAGCGATGGAGTTCATCGCTCTTTAGACTTAGATCTTTGTTGCAATCATATATGTCAATGATGAAAGGGTAGTCTGGTATATCGTGTTCATATAGTCGCCAAGAGAAGATTTCATTTCTTTTGGCCCATTTGTTTCGGTGCTTATAACTTTTAGCTAATTTATTTTTAATTGGCATAAATTTGAATCACATGATTTGCCAATCTTTCTACCCATTCATATTCTCTTACGATAATTGGTGCATTCAGGTGTTTTTCTTCACCTTCTTTGCTTTTGTCATAGTCATATAGTGGCATATTTTCTTGAGGGTATATACTGTCTCTTACATAGAAGACTCCACGTTCGCGACAGCCTCCATTGGCATGATAGGCATTATCAACATTAAGCCCTCTTGAGCGAAACTTCGCCGCTTTTCTTTCAAGCTTTCTTTTCTCTTTGGAGCTTGTGGCCTCTCTTGCTTCTTCATCTATCTCAGTGGCCCTATTGTACATATTGTCCTTAAACGTTGAAACAAACTTACAGCCATCACTTGAAGCGTTGTCATTAAAGCCTAGAATAAAGTTTGCATGCCAGAAGCCGTGATGATTATAGATAACAAGCACTGGCGATTCTCTTTTTACTAATGCAGCTTTAATCTTTTTAACAATGTCTTTTGGGGCAACGTTAACATTCCACTGGTTTTCATCCTTATCAGCAAAGAGAATCTCTCTTGAAAAGGTAGGTAGTTTGATCGGAGTAGCTTTTATATTTTGGTGAGCAATGACCCAATTGTACTTGATACCATAGATAGCTTTTTCATCACTTTGATGTGCTTGTATGCGAGTACCATTCTTTATCTTGTAATGACCTTTTGTATAACGAAAGTCTTTATTGAAATAAGCTTTTCTTGTTTCATTGGAGCGAAAGATAGTATCCGTTCTCCAATTGTTAATTTTACTTGAACCCACATTGGCCTTGGCCAGGTTCATGAGATATCTCTCACTTAAATCAAAGTTCTTACCTTTAGATTTCTTATTTAATATTGTTTCAATAACCCCAGTATGCGACATAAATAAGCAGCTTCCGGCGTTTTCTTGATAAGGTGATGGAAGAACGTAGTCGATAAGCTTGTTGAAGCCACCGTTGAAAGTATCGCTTGTCGGAAGTAGTGCTTGAGTTTGTAGGTTTTCATAACCGAGAGGCCTAAATTCTTGATTAACATACTTCATTTTTAAGTCACTTTCCTGAGCGTAGGAAGCACTTATAAATGTGAAAATAATAGCAAAAGTAATCAATAGCTTGGTTAGCATATATTCCTCCAAAATTAAGATCAAAATTAGACCTTTAAAGTTGGTTAACGTCACGATTAGAGGCGTTAAGTGCTTGATTTTATGTCTTTGTTGATTATTTGTGTCAAGTTATTCTCTATATTTCCGATTAGTCAGAGGACAAATATTTTTGTGTGAGAATCCTATATGAACAGGAGTGTGGTAATGAGTTTTATTCAACGGAAGGTTGGCCTTCTTTTATGTGCCTTATTTTTATTAGGGCCTGTCTCTTATGCTGATGGAAATGATCAGAATAAAAGTATTGGTACTGCTGCAGGTCGCTTCATCGATCTTATTTTAAGTGATAGTGGTGTTGTAACTGCTCTTGGTAAAAGTGGGATTAGGGGTGAGAGTGCTACCCAGGTTAAAAACTTTGTAAACTTATCTTTGAAGGCATTAAATCTTAATAATGCAAAGCCAACCAAGAGAGAGTTTATTAAGGCCTTACAGTCATTACCTTCATCTGGAACAGATGGAAGAATTAAAAAACAACTCTTCACATTACTTAATAAGAAAGAGTCAGAGCTCACTAAGGGTGAGTTTGTTGAAACTATTAATAATTTGATTTATCTGGCCAATCGTTATGGAAGAAACTCTTCTACTATTCTTGCTTGTTCAGCTTGTGTTAATTCCAATTTGAGTGAAAGTGGTTTTAAGTTCACCATGCAAGTTTTGGAAAATAAGCAGGCAAAGGCCATCCTTGAAGGTCTACCTACTAAGCCAGCTGATTTAAGAAAGCATATTAGTTCTCAGATGAGAGACCTAAAACTGGGAAGTTTCTTTGCAAACTCTTCTCAAGTTGCACCAGAAGAAGAAAAGGCCCTCGCTCTTTTCTTAGGAATGGCAAAATATGGGTCAAAGGCTCAACAGGAACTAGCTAATGAAATTCTTTCAGTTTCTAGTTTTAGTCGTTCAAAGAAAGTTTTTTTCGGTAATAAGCTTTGGCGACTATTTAGTGACAATATTACTCAATCTGAAACAGAAGGTTGGGCAAAATTAATTAAGGAAGTAAAGAAAGATCCATCTTATGTTGCTGATGGTGACTTTGAAAAAGCTTTGTTCAAAAACTTTGAAAAGAAAGCCGCTAAGAATTCAGATTTTTCTGATGAGCTGGCTTACCTTAAGAAAAATAACTGTTTCTTTGATAAATAATAAACATATAAAAGGATTAATTCCATGACTATTAAAAAATTAAATCGATTAAAAAGTATTGGAGCCTTCTTGCTCGTAAGTGCTCTTTTATTTCAGGGATGCTCTCCCTACAACAAAGGACGTTACTTAGCTCAAGATGGTGAAGCCGCAAAAACGGCCTACCAAGTCTATGGTGAACTTCTTGAAGGATCATTGTCCTATGAAGCAAAAGCGCTTCTTGTAGATGGTGAAGCTATTGAAGGTATGACCGGTGGGGTAACCTGGGGTTCAGAAAAGGAAGCTTCTTCTGCACTATTAACCAGAGTTATGTCTCCGCCATCTTCAAGAGTTGAGTCTATGGTTAGTGAACTTAGTGAAGAAAATCGTAAGATCTTTCTTAAAGATTTTCTAAGTAACTATGTTAAAGATGCTAACGGTTATCGAACTTACTTAGATGAAAATGGAACAAAGATTGATCTAGCTGCTGATGTAAAAGATATCGAGGGGAACGTTAAATCTATTCCTATTGAAGAATTGAAAGCAGTTGATTATGAAAATGCTTCTCTTGAAGTATTAGAAGAAAATTTTCAAAAATTTATTGCAGCGACTGACGATCGTCCACTTTCCTTTATTAAACCAAGTGTTAAAATGAAGCTTTTTAAAGGGCAGATGCCAGGACAAAATGGAGCTACGTTTAAGCCAAGTGGTTACGGTGGATATACCGATTGGAAACCTTTGTTTGGACAAGCTGAGAAGTACATTGAAAATGCTCACGCTCACGGTGGTGGAGTTGGCGGTGGTTGGGAGATCAACTTTAAGGCCTTGAACACATACGGTGAACATGAAGAATTTGTCATGTGGTTTCGTCAAAGTTTAAAAAATGCTGGCAAGCTTTTCCAAGCCCCTGGTCACCAGCGTATGGTTTTTAGACGTCACCCACAAATGAATAAGCCAAAGCTAGCAGAACTTTTCAGGGCCATTCAAACTTTGATTGCTGTTGATGGTATCAAAGGTAATACAGGTATTGAGAAAGCTAGTTATAAAAACTTTCATTCGGATACTACAGTTGAAGGGTTGAGTACTCAAAGAGGTATTATAAGATTAGAACCTTCAAGATGGGGAAGTGATAATTTTGGTGTGGAATTTAGGGCTGGTACTAAAGATTTGGCCCTTGCTCGTTTTTATCAAACAGCATTAGCTGCTCGTGTTGCTACCAACGATTATTCAGGACTTACTGATATTGGAGAGTGGAAATTATATGATGGTTCAAGATGGACAGGTGAAGGTTTGGCCGACCGTTTTGGTGTTGAAGTAGAGCAAGCTGACAAGGCCCTTACTGCATTACGTGAAGCGGGAGTTAAGGATCAATACATGATCTGTTTCATGGGATGGGATGATGCTAATAATCCGATCTTTAAAGAAAATAAGAGAAAGTTTGTTAAGTCTCTTACTAAAGATTTAATTCTTCAATTAGCTGAATCAGAAGATGATCAAGTCACACGTTCACTTTTTAGAACATGGACAAAGTCATCAAGAGTTTCTCATGAGTTAAGAAATTATATTCAACCAAAGAGAATTGCTCCAACAGCAATTGGTGAGTTCATGCAATTTACTCCTCCATCAGGAAGGGCCCTTGTTAGTAACATGACTGACGTTAATAATATTGACCTTGGTATTGAATACTCAGGTAAGTTTCCACTAATGTTAGATGCTAACTACTCGCCTGATAAACTTGCTGATAGTAAGAATGCTTGGCTTCAAACAAAAGTTGATATGAACCCAGAAGAAAGAAAGGCCGTGATTAAAAGTGTGGCCGAAGATCTTTTAAAAGAACTGGGTGGAGAAGGTGAAGCCACTGAGATTGTTGATGGTGGTGGTCACGGTCACGGTTTAGAAGTTAGTTATGAAATTAGAGATCCACAAAATAGAAAGTGGGTTGTTGAATGGGACGGAATTGGTCGTTCATATAAAGCAGACGGTACAATTGTTGAAGGTTCTGTAAGAGGTGGTTCAATTGAACTTGTAACGCCGAAGTTTGTACCTGAAGAAGCTGAAGTTGAAGCGGTCTACAAGGCATTTGATAAAAATAATATCATGCCAGTAGTAAACGCAGGTGGTGGTCACGTCAATATTGACCTTGCTGCCTTTGAAGGCAAGCCAAAGCAATTAGCTCGTTTCATGTCAATTTTTCATGAGAATAGAGGGATTATCTCTTTGATGTTTCAGTACGCTAATCGATTGAAGTCTGCTGAACCAATTGATATCTCAAGTACTCTTTCTCAAAAGCTTAAGAACTTTGAGGGAAGTGAAGATGATCTTAAAAAGCTTCTTTATAATGAACAATATTTTAACCCAAGATATGGACGTAAGACTCGTTATAATCAACTAGATATGAGTGCTTTTTTTCAAGATGTTATTCCTGAAGAATTGATTACTGATGACTTTGATATTAACAGTCCAACTGATCCATGGAGAAGAACATTTAGAGTTGATAACAGAATTAGAAAGGCAGAGTTTAGATTATTTAATGCTCCAAGGGATGCTTATGAGTCTGCTCTGCAAATTAAACTTGTTAGGGCCATGCTCTCAAAAGCTCTTAATGAAGAGGATGAGCTAAGTGGTGCTGTTCAAAAAGTTGATCATGTTGCTTATAAGAACAATCCTGCTAAAGCGACAGCAGATCTTCAAAAAATGTGTGATCAGCTTGGTTTAGACATTAACGATTTTAGACCTGCACTAGCGGAAGGTATGTCTGATACAGACCTTTTAACGAGAAGTAAGTTCTTTGAACCATTGGAAAAGAAACTTGCAAATCATCCAAAGCAAAGAGGTTGGGGAAGTGCTGTTGAGCCAAGAAGTAATGAAAACCCAATTAATAGTGCTGGCCGTGAGTGGACACCAGGTGCTGCCGATGAGTTAAATACCATGACTCATGAGCAAAGACTTGCAGCTGCCGCAGAAGGTGAGCGATTAAGAGCGAATATTGTTCCTGATCGTGATTTTCCAGGAGCGTTTAAACGTACTGATAGTTGTGTTGATGCAGCAGGTGTTTTCCTGCAATAGGTGCCACGTACGTGCCATGTACCTAACACATTGAGTAAATGTATTATCAAGGCCTTCACAAATGTGAGGGCCTTTTTTTGCAATGAATCGTGTCATATGTCTTTTTATCTTGTTGAATGTTCTTCGCACAACACACAATATTATTGAGAGATTTTCATGAGACTATTATTCATTTTGTTACTTTCTATAAGTATCCATGCCTTCGAAGAAATCCCTTCCTCACAAATTGACTTTAGACCTCCAGTAAATGATAGCGAAAATTTAGTCTTGCCACTACAAAGTAATATTTCTGAAGCTCTAAAGTTTCATACAGAAGTGAAGTCACAAGGTAAGCGTGGAACATGTACTATCTTTTCTTCTATTGGTTATTTTGAATCTTTATTAATGAGAGATGGATTAGTTGGTGATGATATCGATCTTTCTGAAGAATGGCTTGAGTATGTTGTCATGACCAGACAAGACGATGAGGGAAGCACCAGCAATCGAAACTTTAAAAAGTCACTTTTCTTTGGTCTTGTCAGTGAATCTACTTGGCCTTACTTAGGAGTGAAGTGGTTCACTGAGCCTAATGATCTCGGAGTTATGGCTCAGCAGAGATGTGGTGAGCTAAGAGATACCGATTATTTTATGTCCTGTCTTTTAGGTCATCGTGATCCTCGTTTACTTAGAGAATCTGATACATGGGTAAAAAACAAAGACCCTGAGTTTTTTGAAATGCGTGAAGAGGCGAGAGCTTTTAAAGCAACGTATTTAAAACGAAGATATTCAAAACGTTCAGACTTTAGAATGGATTCAGTTTCTCAAGTTAAGAGAATGCTTCTTAAAAATTATCCAGTTATTTTAGGGTTAAAACTTTATTACGGAAGTTGGAATAGTTCAAAAACTGAGCTCCATGATATTCAACCTCGAAATAAAAACAAATGGTTTAATGGTATTGTTGGATATCCTGCCCCTGGGAGTCGCGATCGTCGTATTAGCGGTGAGAAAGGCGGAGGGCATAGTATTCTTGTGGTTGGTTACGATGACTCAATCGAAATTACAAATAAACTCTTAATGGATGATGGTACTTATAAAGAAGTTAAGACAACAGGTGCTTACTTAATTAAAAACTCTTGGGGTCAAAAAGGATTTGGGAAGAACTTTACTTTCAAAGGACAGTCTCTTCCTGGGTTTGGCTGGGTTTCTCAAGAGTATGCAAATGAGCTAGGTACCTTCTATTCTTTAGTGAGATAATTGTCGATCATTGAACTCATCACTTCGGCTCGAACTTAGTCACTTGCTAATAGCAAGCTCCTTCGTTCTCTCTTGTTCTTCATTCAAGCATCAACAATTCTTTCACTAAAGATATCTAAATGAGATAAGTGTCAATCATTGAACTCATCACTTCGGCTCGAACTTAGTCACTTTATTAGCGGTAGTCTGAGTTTTTGAAAAACTCTACGTTTGGAAATTTTTCCATTACAAGCTTAAGATCCCATTCCGATTTTACCCCAAAACATTCACGACCTTTGTGATCAAGATAGATATTAGAAGAATTCTTACTCATGAAAGTATCTTTTTCTTTTTCGTTAACAAACTTCAACCATCTAACACCGGAGAGTGAGTGACCAGTGTATTCACCATGCACTCCGTATTCGTCTTCTAAGCGATGCTTAACAACTTCAAATTGGAGGACACCAACAGCACCTAGAACTTTCTCTGAAAGGTTCATACGACTAAAAACCTGAACGGTTCCTTCTTCTGATAACTGAACCAGACCTTTATCAAGTTGCTTTGCTTTCATTGGGTCTTTAAGAATTATTTTTTGAAAAATTTCTGGAGCAAAGCTTGGGATACCAGTGTAGATAAACTTCTCACCATTAGTGAAGGTATCACCAATCTGAAATTTCCCTGTATCGTGAAGCCCGATGATATCACCAGGGAATGCTTCCTCTGTTATTTCTCTATCTTGTGCTTGAAACATTAGGGGAGTAGCAATCTTGATTTCTTTTCCAGTACGAACATGAAAGAGCTTTTCACCTCTTTTAAATGCGCCAGAGCAAACTCGCATAAAGGCAACGCGGTCTCTATGTCGTTTATCCATATTGGCCTGAATCTTAAAGATAAAACCACTAAATTTATTATTTGTAGGTTCAACGATTTTTGTATCAGAGTCATTTTTAAAAGGAGGTAGTAAGACTTCTCTGCTCATAGGCCCTGGTGAGTGGAGGGAGATCATCTCTAATGTTTCCATAACTCCAAAGTTGTGAAGAGCTGTTCCAAAAAAGACAGGTGTTTGAATTCCTGCTAAAAACTCTTCTTCATGGAAGTCTGGCATGAGTTCTTCTACCATTTCAAGATCCTCACGAAGCTTGTCACGAATAGGTTCTGTCATATAAGCAACGAGCTCAGGATTATCAAGATCACTTGCATCCCAAATCTTTGGATTTAACGGATCATTGTCTTCTTTAAAACTCATAATCTTCTTATTCTTAATATGATAAACACCTTTAAAACTGACACCATCGCCTACTGGCCAGGTGATTGGTGCACATTGAATAGAGCAATTTTTTTCTACGTTATCAATAAGCTCAAACGGATCCATTGCATCGCGGTCGTACTTATTCATGAAAGTCACAATGGGTGTATCTCTCATACGACAGACTTCCATTAGCTTCTTGGTTTGCTCTTCCACCCCTTTAGCTGAATCAATCATCATAAGAACTGACTCTACGGCCGTGAGTGTACGGTAGGTATCTTCGGAGAAGTCTTTATGTCCTGGAGTATCTAAGAGGTGCATGGCCCGATTATTAAAACCAAAACTCATAACAGATGAGGTAATTGAAATACCTCTTTCTTTTTCCATTTCCATCCAGTCTGATTTTGCATACTGACCTTGCTTACTTTTCACCATTCCGGTTTCGCGAATGACTCGACCAAACCAAAGAAGTTTTTCAGTCATAGTGGTCTTACCTGCATCAGGGTGAGAGATAATAGCAAATGTGCAGCGTTGTATGTCTTTATTCATGGAAACCTTTATCTGTGTATCATGCTAAAATATTGCACTATGACTAATATGTAAATTAATAGTCACAGTACATTATGAATTATTACGACAGATGGCTGGTTTTGGCCAAATTATAGAATAACTTTCCTTAATCGCACTTCATAGACTTTAAGTGCAATAATTCCAAATGTTACAGAGGCCATAATGGAGTAGGTGGAGCTAACTGCAGGGTTAAGTACAATACCTGTTAGGTTTAAATAGAGATGTCCAAGGAGTCCGATAAGTGAACTTCCCCATAATACAAATTTAGGAATTTCTTTTTTATAAAGAACACCAAAGAGTATTGGAAAAACACTGGCAGCGGCCAATCCATAAACTCCTTTCTGGGCAAAGAGGCCAACAAGCTTTGGTGGATTCCATGCAAGGATAGTTGAAATAATCCCAATAAGAATAAGGGTTATTCGTGATGTAAGCAAAGCCTTCTTAGGATCCATTTTATTTTTTGATAAGGGTGCATATATATCATTAACGGTCATTGATGAAAGTGAAACAAGAATCCCATCTAGCGTCGACATTCCCGCAGCAAGCATAGTGATACTAACAAAATTAATAAAGTACATCCCAAATGTTGTATCAGCAAAAATATGCTTAATATACTCAACGACCACAGCATCTTGTCTAGCTATGACGAGGCCAGAAAGCTTAGCGTAGAATCCTATAAAGAGCATCAATGAAAAACAGATTCCAACAACGGCAGTGGTAAGAATAAATTTATTAACGTCTTTATCTTCTTTGATGTAGAGAATCTTTGTAAGGATATGAGGCTGTAACATAAGGGCGAATGTAATAATAAAACCACTAAGAAAGACAGAGAAGAAACTATAATATAAATTTGAGGAAGAGTTAAAGACACTGGCATACTCTGTTGAAACGCTTTGAAGGGAAGTAAAGAAACCTCCTTCAAAATGATGAAGCCCTTGTCCAAAGAGAAAAAGAGCAATCACAATCATCATGATTCCTTGAAATGAGTTAGTATAGGCATGAGCATATGTTCCACCCATGAGTACATAACTAAAGACAAAGAGCATGGTGATAACTAATCCCGTTTGTTGAGATATCGGAAACATTCCACTCATTAAGATTGAGCAGCCAACGAGGATGAGCACAACAAAAGTAATACTTAGTAAATTTATAAAAGCAAAGAAAAGGCTCAAACCTCTGTCATTATAACGATGATAAATCCAGTCAGGTATTGTAAGGCTTCCTTGCTGATCACCAAGTTTTCTAAATCCCTTACTTAATAAAATAAAAGCACATAGAATTCCAAGTGAGGCTGCAATTCCGAAATGGATATAAGCTGCTAGTCCATGGGTATACACAAATCCAGGATTGATCACAAAAGTGGCAGTTGATGAAATGGAAGCGGCCATGGTTATGCCAATCATCACAGGGCTCATATCTTTATTACCTATACTGAAGCCTTTTAAATCTTTTGTTCTTTTCATTCCCTTATAGGATAGAAAGAAAGTGATAAAAACAAATAATCCTACTAAGAGATATTTAAATGTAACTGCTTCCATGTTCTTCCTTATTGGCCAAAATTCGCTAAGGCCATTTGTTTGATTTGATTTCTATCAACTTTGCCATTATCTAGCAAAGGCATTTTCTTTATATTTACAAGGTGCTGAGGGTGTTTATAACGAGAAAGGCCTTCATTTAAAAAGACTCTTAATTCTTCTATAGTTAGCTCTTTATTTCCTTGAAGATAGGCCACTCCAACCTCTCCCCATTTTGCTGACTTTGTAGGAACGATGACGACATCAGAGATTTCAGGATGTTCCATAATCTTTTTTTCTACTTCAGCAGGGTAGACATTTTCACCACCGCTTATATACATATCCTTTTTTCTGCCAACGATATAAAAGAAACCATCCTTATCCATTTTAGCAAGATCACCTGTTTTAAAATAACCATCAAAGAGACAACTCTTAAACCTTTCATTCTCATTAAAATAGCCTGCACATACATGCTCTCCGCTCAGTAAGACTTCTCCTACCTCATCTACACCTGCAAGATGGCCATCTTCCTTTAAAAGGAGAACATTTGTATGAGGCATTGGTCGTCCTATGGATCCAACCTTTCGAATTGCTTCATGTCCTTCTAAGAGAAAACAATTTGGACCAACTTCTGAAAGTCCAAACCCTTGTTTAAATATAATATTTTTCTTTTGATAAGTTTCAATTAAAGAGACAGGACAGCTTGCACCACCACTAACAAAGAATCTGATACTTTCTAATTGTGCTTCCTTAAAATTTTGGGATTCGGCAATCATATTAAAAATAGAAGGAACTCCGAAGTATACTGTTAAATTATACTTCTCTATGATTTCTAATACATTATCAGCATCAAAATCACGCTTGATAATAACTGTTGCTCCTAATTTTAATAATGGAAGGCATAGAACATTGTAGCCACCGGTATGAAAGAACGGAGTACTGATGAGTGTGATGTCGTCATTTCTTAATTTCCAAGAACGACAAGTATTTTCTTGATTTGAGAGAAGCATTCTTCCATGAAGAAGAATGCCTTTTGGTTGTCCAGTTGTTCCAGAACTAAAAAGCATTAAATTTGGTAAATCTATATTAATTTCTTCAACCATACGTGATGCTTCATAGTCTTTATAATTTATTTTATCTAAATCGATAACTGGATAAGATACGTTTTCACAAAAACCTTCTTCATAGAAAATAGCTTTTGGTTTAACCTTATCTAGTATTTCAAGAGATTCATTGTGGCTGAGTCTATAATTCATTGGAACAAGAATTGACCCTAAGTAAGTTGAAGCAAAAAGCAGTGTAAGATGCTCGACTCTATTCTTTGCATAAATAGCAACTCTATCACCTTTTCTAATATCCATTTGCTTAAATAGAGATAGGGTTTTTAAAGTTTGTTCATATAGTTGAGCATATGACCAGCTTATATTCTTGTCATCTTCAATGATCGCTATTTTTTCAGGGTAAAGATCATTTGCAATTGCTAGAAAGCTGAGCCACGATTTTGTCATAGACTATGCTCCGGTAGTTGATTGGATTGATCTTTTAAAAATGGAATAATGTGCATGTCAATATTTTCAGGAAATTCATATAGGCTAGCATGCCCACCTTTGATAACACTTATTTTTGAATTCTTCGTTTTCTGATGCATTCTTTGATGAAGATAGATGGGAGTAAGAACGTCTTCTTCACCTACGAGAAAGAGAACAGGTGTTTCAATACTTTTTAGATCAACCTCACCTTCTAGAGCACCTCTAATCAGGCCAGCGACAACTTCTTTATTTTGTTTGCAGGCCAATTCTTTTATTTCAGTAAGTTGATCTTTTTTAGATGTTAGAAAAGTATCTCCAAAAATCCATGGTGTTGAGATGTCAAACCTTAACTCTTGATCTCCTGAGTCTTGAGCTTTAAGCCAGCTCTCAATTTTTAAAGACATGGAAGTCGTTAACTTATCATATGTGTCGGAAGCGATAACGGTATGACAAGCTTCAGGAAAGAGGGAAGCAAATTTTAAGGCTATCCTTCCACCATTACTTATTCCAAGTAAGTGAGCTTTTTCTATATGTAGCTCACTTAAGAGATCGTGGAGATCTTTAACATGATCATCTAAAAGATACTTATGCTTAACTTCTGGAATAAGTCCTTGGCCTTGGCAGTTGTACCTTAGTATTTGAAAATGAGGCTTAAGCGCATCAATACATGGTTCCCATAATTCTAAGCTTGCAAAGAGACCATTGATTAATACAATCCATGGTTTCTTTTTATCGTTACTGTGTATTTGAAATTCTACTTTCATCCGTTTACCAATCCACCATCAATATTTAAACAAGTTCCTGTTATAAATTTTGCATCATCAGAAGCAAGGAATGCGTATCCAGCAGCAATGTCTGATGGCTCACCAATTTTCTGAAGAGGTGCTTTTTCTTCCATCATTTTTATTACTTTTTCAGGCATATTTCTGACCATGGCCGTTCCGATAAAGCCAGGAGCTATGGCATTTACTCTTATATTATATCGACCTAATTCCTTGGCCATTGTTTTTGTCATGCCGATGACTGCCGACTTGGTTGCTACATAGTTGGCTTGACCAAAATTTCCATAATGAGCAACGACACTTGCAGCATTTAAAATCACACCACTATTTTGTGCTTTCATTTTTGTAGCAAGAAGTTGTGAAATTTTGAAAAGAGATGTTAGGTTAACATTAATAACCGAATCCCATTGTTCTTCTGACATTTTCAAGAAGCTAGCATCTCTGGTAATCCCTGCATTATTTATCAGGACATCAACCCCATTCGCTGTTGCTAGGTCAATTTGTTTCAGACAATCAGTAGTTGTAATATCACCTTGAATATAAGTCATCCTTTCAGGGAATTGGTGTTGTAACTCTGTTTCTTCAAGAGTTGGCATATCTATTAAAACAAGTTTGCTACCTTCGTTCCAAAATTTAGTGGCCGTTTCTCTGCCAATTCCATTTGCTCCACCAGTTATGACGACAACTTTATCTTTTAATCCTTTCATTTTATTCTCCTTCATATTTATCGATAGTATTTTGTATAAAACAATTTTCTTTCCAATGAATACTTACTGCTGACCACGTATAACCAATGCCAGCACTTGCGAGCACAACATGGGAACCTTCTTTTAATATTTTCTGGCGTTCGGCCAATCCCAGAGAAAGAACTTGATCAGGAGCTCCGAAATGCCCATAACGATCCATATAATTACTTTGCTCTTGCTTTAATTCCATTCGATCGAGAATTTCATCATGTGCTGATCTTTTCATATGTAAAAGACCTAAGTAATCGATTGGTTTTGCTGGCATAGAAGTTTTGGCCGCTTCATTTATTACTTTAAGGAAATTTTGAATAGATTTTTCGGCCAAGCGCTTTCTCATTCCTTCAATATCTGGAACTTGTAGATAAGTATCTTCTTGATGAAAATTTTCTCTGACGCTATTTTTAGTTCCACCTGCTGGAATAATAACATCATGGCTAAAGCTACCGTCTGTGATAACACTAGAGTCTAGTATTTCGTTACCTTTATTTTTCTCTAGTATCATAGCTGAGCCGCCGTCACTTAGATTATATAAGAATCGACTTTTTGGATCTTGATAGTTGACTAAATCTCCTGTCTTGTGACCGCCACATAGAAGAACCTTGTTTATTTTATCTGAAGATTCCATTAAGGCCTTCGCAACTTTTATTCCTACAACATTTGTTGAACACCTTGCTGCCATGTCAAAAGAAAAGGCATTTGTAAGTCTTAGTGCTTCTTGAACAAAAATTCCAGCTGACCAGACGTTGTAGTCTTTGTATTCGCTACCAGTCCAGATGATCATATCAACACTTGCTGGATCGTGGCCTTCTAGTACGCTTCTCGCGGCATTGATGGCCATTTCAGATGGTTGTATCTCTTTTGAAGCTCTACATTTTTGAATGATACCCATTTTGTCTTTAACAACATTCAAGGGTAGGTTAGCGGCTTTCGCAATTTGTTCACCTGTTTCAACACTTTCAGGCAACCATACTGCTGCTCTTGTAATTCCTATCATTTTATTTCCTCCCAGAAATGATTCAAGGCCTTTGCAACTTCTTTCGGCTTCTCCATAAAGAAGAGATGATCCGTGTTCTTAATAAGTTGATTCTTTGCATGTGGAATATATTTATTTAAAATATTTATATTCTTTGGAGATACGAATCGATCATTATCTCCAGAGAGTATAAGACTTGGGACATTAATTTTTTGATAATCTATGCATGCATGATCTGACGAAAAGAAATTCTTAACAGCTTTCATTTGTTTTATATGATCTTCAAGATTACATCTGTTTTTTATTCTGATTTGTACGATCTTATTAAATGTATCTTTATTTAAAACTGTTTCTTGGTGAGTAATTTTTTCTGTAGAAAAAGGTATGGCTTTTTGTGAAGGTACTTTTTGAAACTCTGTTAATTCTTGTTCACTATATATTTTAATGGGATGAAAATCATCTTTGTTACCAAGAGTGCAAAGTAAGGAGAGTGAAAGTAGACGATCATGGTAACTAGAGGCAAGTATTTGGGCGATAAAGCCACCCATACTTGTGCCAATTAAGTGAAACTTTTCGTTACCAGTTTCATCCATCAATTCTATTACATCTTTAGCAAGATCTCTTAAAGTGAAGTCACTAGTGTCAGTATTGATGCGGTTATTGATAATATAAATATTCTTATTGTTAGTATCAATTTCATTTAGAAGGAGCTTGAAGCTCTCATGATTACAGCCAAAACCAGGAATAAAAACATAAGTTTCACCTTCAGACTCTAAATGTTGATAGTTTGTTGTTATCATGGAACGCAATTTAGGGGATCTCGTTCATGATTGTCAAAGAAATTGTACAAATGTATAAAAATAATTAACGTTTGTATAAAAACTGTTGATTTTCTTTATCCTTATGGCTATATTTTAGCTATATGGACTTATTTGAATTTGGACAACCAGAACTACTTGATATCTTTAATACTGCTCCTAGTAAGGGCATGCTAAAGAAGATTGAAATAATTGAAGCAACAATAGATTGTATTGCGACTATTGGTTTTGAAAAAACAACCTATGAGGCCATTGCTAAGCAAATTGGTACACGTAGAGCTCACATTGCTTATCACTTCAATGATAAGCAAGATATTTTCAAAGCTTGTGTGAAGTATATTGTTTCTAATTATCATTCAATTTCACTTCAACATTTACAAGAAGCTTTTTCTCCTAAAGATAAGTTAATGAAATATATAGAAGGGCCTTATCTATGGTCAGAAAAATATCCAAAACAGCTTGCCGTCATGCTTCTGTTTTATTACTTATGTTCTGTTCGTGATGATTATAAAGAATTGCATGATAAAGTTCGTCTTGCAGGACTAGAGCGTATTAACGATATTTTACTTAGAGACCTGCAGTTAGAAATGAGCAAGCGTGAGGCAAAAACTCTAAGTGTTGCTATTCAAAATATTATGAATGGTTATCATATTTCGGTGGAGACTTCGAGTTTTAGTAGTTTTAAGAATGCTGAGAGTGAATCTAAAAAATTAATATGGAAATTGGTGGAGGCTTACCTGTGAAAATAATAACAACAATGACAATCTTTATACTATCTCAACTTGTCATGGCAGGAAGTTATACTGACATTGAAAAATTTGGCTCAAACCCAGGTGATCTTATCATGAGGGTTTTTATTCCTTCTAAGGCAAAGTCTTCAATGCCAGCTGTTGTTTTACTTCATGGTTGTTCACAAAATAGTGAGCAATTTGCAAAAGATAGTGGATGGGCAAAGTATGCTCAAAAATATAACTTTGCTTTAATTCTTCCTCAGCAAGTTGAAGATAATAATCATGCAACCTGTTTTAATTGGTTTGACTCTGTTGATACAACTAGAGGTTCTGGTGAAGTTGAATCAATTGCTCAGATGATTGATTACACAAAGAAACATTATTCAATTAATAGTAAGAAAGTTTATGTCACCGGGTTTAGTGCTGGTGGTGCAATGGCCACAGCACTCCTTGCTACTTATCCTGAAAAATTTGAAGCTGGTGCAACGATTGCTGGAGTCAGTTATGGTTGTGCATCTTCACTTACAAGTGCATTCATGTGTATGAATGGTTATAAAAGTAAAAGACCTCAAGATTGGGGTGATCTCGTGCGAAATGCTTCAAGCTTTAATGGACGTTTCCCAAGAGTCAGTATCTGGCAAAGTGCTGCAGACTCAGTTGTTGATTCAGATAATGCCGTTGAAATTTTAAAGCAATGGACTAATGTTCATGGTCTAGACACAAGACCAAACTCTATTAACGAAGAAGATATTTATAATAGAAGTGTCTTCGAAGTAAACGGTAAAGAAATCATTGAAACGTTTACGCTTTTTACTGAGCCTCATGCTCAATTTATTTTCCCAGGTAGAAAGCTTCATCATTGTGGAAATCCAGCAGGGTATATCGTCGATGCTGGTATCTGTGCAGCTTATCATCAAGCTAAGTTCTTTAAGCTCTTAAGTTATTAAATTTATTCACCTTTGCCCCTTGTAGAATTTACTTACTTTAAGTAATTGGCTTAACAATCAATTGTCTTATGGTATGAGTAAACAAAAAAGGATGGTAATTTGAGAGAGATATTGATCCTGTTGTCTTTACTTTTGTGCTTAAGCATTCAAGCAGAGCGCCTTCAGATATTACATACAAATGATCTTCATGGTTTCTTCGATCATAGCGTCGCTAATCCTCGTCTTGGAGGATACGCTAGAGTTAAAGCAAAAATTGATGAATACAAAGCTCAGGCGGCAAGTGAAGGAATAGAGACTCTCGTTGTTGATGCTGGTGATTTTATGGAGGGTAACCTCTATTATATGGCCAATAAAGGGGCCAAGACATTTAATATTATGAGCACCATGGGATACGATGCAGTGGTGGTTGGTAACCATGATTTTTTGATGGGAACTAAAAACTTAAATACCTTACTCAAAGATAATCCTCCTAAGTTTTCTTACCTTGCTGCTAATTTTCAATTAGATAAAACAGCGTTTTATTCGGGTATCAGAAAAAATATAAAACCTTATACTATGTTTGAAAAAGCAGGTGTTAAGATTGCTTTAATGGGACTCACTACAGACGAGTTATTTTATGCATGGGCCTTCAAACACGGAAAAATAAAAAAACCAGGCAAGGTTGCAGATAAATTAGTTGAAGAAATTAGAAAAAAAGAAAACCCTGATTTTGTTTTTGCACTAACTCATTTAGGAACAATTAAAGATGAGAAAATGTTAAAGAATTCAAAAGGGATTGATCTTGTGGTTGGTGGACACTCTCATACCGCAATGTTTAGACCTGCTTATTTTCCAAATAAGGATAATGTAAAAGTTCCTGTTGTGCAGGCAGGAAGTCATGGTAAATTTCTTGGTCGTCTTATTTTAGATCTTGAAAAAGGGAAGCCAGTTAAAATTGTAAAATATGAACTCATTCCTATTCATAAAGCACACACAGAGGAAGATGAAGTTGTTGCTGATTTTGTTCGTCGTTCGCGTGAGATCATCAATGAAACTTACGGGGAAGAATGGCTTAAAGAGGTTGTAGGACATACAGATATTCCTCTCATCCATAGTGGCTGGAGAATGACTCCTTGGACAGCGTGGATTACTGATGCTGTTAGGGAAGCTGTTGATGCTGATATTAGTTTTCACTCGCCAAACTTTGGGGGAGCAAACCTTCCTGTTGGTGATATTACTCGAGAGGATCTTTTCAATACCCATCCAAGATCTTTTGATCACAAGAATAAATTAGGGTGGTCTATTTATAGTGTAAATATTTATGGCGTTGTTTTAAAGTCAGTCATAAGACTCGTTCTTAAAACACAACAGCCCCTTGCCTTTAGTGGTATTACCTTTGACTTAGTTGATAAGAAAAATAATATAGTCTACTCCAATGGGCAATGGACCGGAAACGGTGATGGCGAAGTTGATGAAGATGTTTTTAATAAATATCTTGGTATCGATGGAAAGTTTAGAGTAAAGAATATTAAGGTTAATGGTAAGAAAATAAGTTCTTATAGAAAGTATCGTGTGGCCCTGAATGAGGGGATTGTAGTAGGTGGTTTGGGAATTAGTAGTGTGGTTAAACTCTTACTACGTAAAATCTCAAAGTCTGAGATCACAGTTTGGTCTGCTTTAATTAATAAAATGAGCCGTGAAAAAAATATTACTCGCGAGTATGGTCAATCAAAACCTAACTACATAGAAGGAAACCAAAAAGGCCTAAAAGATTTCAAAGGCCCTTATCAGTTCATTCCTTATACTATGAAAGAAAGAGAAACTTACAACGTCTGTCGATGAGCAGTTGTTATATGCTCAAGGATGTCCTTTGTTGCCATTTCCTTTAAAATACCAGGTTCTATTTTATTAGGTAGAACCTCTGGTAGTCCTTTTACAAACTCAGAGATCTGAATATTCTTATTAGCACCAACTTCATCCACTTTATTTACTGGAGTAAAGTGAGGAACAGTCTGAAGTACTTCAGGGACTTCATTAATTGTTTTCTTGATGGCATAGAGAACTTCTAGAAATTCATCAAGTTCTTTCTTTGTGAATGATTCCGTAGGTTCAATCATAAGTCCAAATTGCTCTGGGAATGCAACGGTAGGAGCATGAAGACCAAAATCTAAAAAGAGTTTGCCAATTTTTGCTACGGCTTGTGCTTTAGGAGTTCCGTTGGTTTGAATATGATCAAATTGTTCTTTATCCAAGGTGATAATAAATTCGTGCATTCTTGGAGCACCTTCACTCATGGCCGGCAGTGTTGGGTAGATTCCTTTTAACTTTTCAAAAAGATACCTTGCACTTAAAACAGCAATGGCACTCATTTCTCTTATGCCTTCACTGCCAAGTGCTTTAATGTAGGTATAACATCTAACCTTATGAGCAAAATTGCCGTAATGTCGGTGAAATCTACCAATAGACTTTGGAGCTTTAAAAGTTGTGAAAACTCCGTTTTCTTTTTTAACTTGTATGCCAGGTAGATAGTCGAGAAGTTTACTAGAAACAGCAACGATTGCGTCTCCAGGTCCACCACCGCCGTGAGGTATTGTCCAAGTCTTATGAAGATTATTATGAACAGCATCTACACCAAGTTTATCTAAATTTACCCAGCTAGCGATGGCATTCATATTAGCTCCGTCCATATAGACTAAACCATCTACTGAATGAATAAGCTCTGCCATTTCTTTAAATTGTGATTCAAAAATTCCGGATGTGTTCGGGTTGGTAACCATGATCCCAGCAATTCTCTCATTATATTTACTGACAACTTCTTTAAGTTGGTCAAAATCAATTTGACCATCGTCATTAGCATTAATAGTGATGATGCCAGTCTGGCCATCTTTTGTTCGACCACTAATGTAACCGGCCATTGTAGCGGTTGCTGGATTTGTTCCGTGGGCACTCTTAGGAATAATGATAATGTCTTTTGTCTCACCATTTCCTCTATCTCTATGATAGGCCTGAAATAACTTTAGTCCTACAAGTTCTCCTTGAGCACCAGCTACTGGTTCCGTTGTTAGACCCGGTAGTCCTGTAATATTTTTAAACATTTCTTGTGTTTCATAGAGAACTTCTAAGCAGCCTTGGGCATCTTTGAGAGGTGCTTGAGGGTGAATATCAGTGAAGCCATTCAAGCTAGCAGCGTAATCATTAATATATGGATTATACTTCATTGTACATGAGCCAAGAGGGTAGATGTTGTCATCTGGAGAAACGTTTTGACCTGCAAGTTTTAAGTAGAATGCTTTAATTTCTTGATTGCAAAGATTTGGAAGTCCAACAACTCCTTTTCTTAGATACTTTTCTGGAAGTTTTGAAACTTCTAATTCCTGAGAAGCCGTAAAAATATTTGAGAAGTGAGTTCTTAATAATTGAATATCACTATCAGTATGAATATCTGAAAAGCTTAGTTTTAATAAATTTCTTTTTTGTGAATCTCTTTCTTTTAAAGAAACTCCAATATGAATACCTTTGTCAGCGGCTTCGTTTATAAATTGATCAACATCTCTGTCTAGTTCCAGAACAAATTCATTATAGAAGTCTTGAGACTTGTAAGGGTAGTTAACTTCCTCAAAGGCACTTAACGCCTTGAAGGCCTTTCTCGCATTTTGTATGGCAAGAGCATTAGACTCTTTCATTCCATTTTCGCCACGGCTTAAGATACCAGCACCAGCGATAGTTGCTAGAAAGCTTTGATTACTACAGATGTTACTTGTCGCTTTCTCTCTTCTAATGTGCTGTTCACGTGTTGAAAGAATCATGGCCAAGCATTCTTTACCCTTGCTATCTTTTGTTTTGCCGACATATCTTCCAGCAGTTGATCTTATGGATAACTTATCTTTGTCATTGTATCGAATTCCAAAAATTCCAAGACCAGGTCCACCAAAATTTGGAGCAATAGCAAGATGTTGTCCTTCTCCAACAACCATGTCAGCACCATCCTCATTTTTCCCAAGCTTTGAAGGTGCCTTAAGGCCACCAGTTGCAAGATGCATTGGATCGAAGAGACAGATTGATTTGACTTGAGCTTCTCTACAGCAATCGATAATTTCATCAGACTCTTCTACAAGTCCAAATTGATTTACTTGGCAGAATGCAAATCCTGAAATTTCATTTGAAGAAAGTGCTGTTTTTAATTTAGCGAGGTCTGTTTTTCCAGTTTCTTGATCTATTGGGAGAGTTAAGATTTCTAAATCTGTCTCCAGGGCCAAAGTTTTTATAACTTCCATATCACCAGAGTAGATACCATCACTTATAAGAACTTTCTTCTTTGTTTTGGTTAATCTTAGAGAAGTATTCAGAGCTTCAAAAAGACAAGTCGATCGGTCATAGAAGCTAGCATTAATTGCTTCCATACCTGTAAGCATTGAAATCGTAGATGAGTATAGCCAAAGAGTTTGAAGAGTTCCCTGACTTCTTTCGGGCTGATATGGTGTGTAGGCCGTGGTAAGACCTCTTAAGTTACAAACATATGATGTTGTTTCTGGGACTTTATAATTTGGTAGTCCATCACCAATAAAGCTCAATTTTGGTTTATTCTTTAAGGCCAATTCTTCCATATGATCAATGAGGTCATCATATTCTAAGCGATCTGTTACAAAGGGAGTTTCCTTAAACTTTACTTCATCTCTTATATGGGAAAATAGAGCTGCTCGGTCTTTAGCGCCTACGGTGCCCAACATCTCTTGAATTTCATTTTCACTAGCACAGATATAGTATTTCTTAAGTTCTCTTGGGAGCCTTTCAGGGTCGTAAGAAAGATGTGATCTTGATGTCATTCATAACCTCGTTTAATTCTCAAAATAATTTGCGTATTTGCCATTTTTAGCATGAAATCACAGGGTTGATCTAGTAATATTATATTGTGAAATCATCTATTTATATTAATCCTAACACTCCAAATGACATCTTGAATCAGTTGTCGAGCTTATGTCCTAAATTAACTCTTATACAAGTTGAAAGCTTTAACCCTAAGGATTATGTTGGACTGTACTTTGAGAATAATATTTTAAGCTATTATCACTTCAGTTATGGTCACTTTAAAGTAGATTTTGATGGCATCTTAAGAGACTTTAGGCGTCAAAATATTGGACGAAAAGAACTTATTGCGAAAGCCGTTGGAAGTTGTCCAAATATTGTTGATGCAAGCTTCGGTACAGGTCGCGACAGTTTGACTCTCTCTCATTTGGGTTATCATTTGGAAGCTATTGAAAATAACCCAATCGTCTTTTTGATTGCGAAATTTCATTTAAACAATCCTCATATTAATTTACATCTCGGGAACTCATTTGAATGGATTCGTAACCAGCTTATTAAAGAGAGCGTGATTTACTTTGATCCGATGTTTAGACCGGAGAAGAGAAAGTCTTTACCTAAGAAGAATATGCAAATATTTGAAGACCTCATTAATGATGAACCTGAGTTTGATTCTGTAACAATTTCTGAGATAGTAAAACTTGATCTTGTTAAGAGAGTGGTTATTAAAAGACCAAAGAAAGGTGCTTTATTATTAGATAATCCTCATCATCAAATCATTGGAAAGACAGTTCGATTTGATGTGTATATGTAGCGGCTTAAGCTGCAAGCTGATTGTTTTGAATTTTTTCTAATTCTTTAGTTTCTTTAGCGATCATCCTAACAATTTTTCTCATAATATATTTTTCGTAAATATTTTGATACTCAAACTGAACACCAATACCTCGAATATTATTTACTGCGTGCTCGCTTACTTTAATTCCTTTAATCGTTATATCCTGATCTTTATAAACGAGATTTAATTCTATAACGCTACCATTTGATATAGATTCTCTTAGATCAATGAAGACACCAGTTGTTGAAATATTTAAAATTTGGCAATCAAAGAATTGATTAGGATTATTTAATTTTACAGAAATAGGAATGATTTTATTATATCTAGTTCGTGTTTCCCACCAACGCATATTTTTATTAAAGAAGGGTTTTCTCACTTCAGGCAATGTGAAGTAAAAAATAATTGCAGTATTAACAACTAATAAAATAAGACTACTCATAAGAGGCACTTCACTTACATATGGCCAAGTAAATTTTTCGTATGTGATGTGGGCATAGATATTATAAATTTGAACACCAACAAAGACAGGGTATGACCATTTCTTAACGCCAAGTAAGGCAATACCACCAATTGGAAAAAGAAACCAAAATTCAAAGATTTCAATGGGTGAGCTAATGGCCCAGATATTTGAAACAATTGTTGAAAAATCAAATGGAACAATCATTTTAAAGTAGAGTATTTTAATCAATGGCTCCAATATATGAACGGTGGCCAGGATAATAAAAATTAAGGGGCGTTTTTTCATTTCATCCTCAAATATATGTGTTTTGTTAATCTACCAAATTCAGCAACTAGATCAATTAGATACGTGATTCTAGTAACTTAATTAAGTATTAAAAGGACACATATGATCTTATCGGTCAGGAAACTGCCCAGCTTAAGAGTAGGCCGTTTATTCTTTAGTAGTGTCAAACACTCAGGTAAGGAGAGTAATTTGCCAGTAGATAGTAAGCTCTGATTCATGTAAAATTTATTGTGAAAACAAAGAGCATCCATTCACTTGGTTGATCTAGAATTATTCGAAATTAATCAGGAGATTCGTCGATGAAAATTTGGTATTTTTTAATCACTACTTTTCTTATTGCTGGTTGTACTAACTTTAGTAATGGACCAAAGAGTAGAAAAGTGGCCAGTAGTGATGAGGTTGGTTTTACAAAAGAAGAATATTACAGTGATCGAGGAAAAGGTCATGCTAAATTCTCATATGATGGCTATAAGCCAGGTAGAGGTAAGTTTACCAAAACACTTCTCAGTAAAGAGAATCGTAAATTCACAAAGGTAAGTGGTGGTCATAGGCAATACCTATTTGAAAATAATCTTTTTGATACTGGAAGCGATAACGAAAGTGGAGTTGATTGTACTAAGGTAATGAAGCGTGTTCACCGAACGCCACTTGGAAGATGTTACTTTCACAATATGGAAGATAAATTAGATGATCGAGATAAAGAACTTGCATTAGACGTAATGATGGGCTCAAGAGAGCAGCGCTTTGGTAGAAATTTTGATCAAAAAGTTTCAAATAAAGCTAGTCGTGCTGAGATGATGCATCCAAATCCTCTTGAGATTAGTTCACGTTTACTAAATAGAAAAAATAAAGAAGTTAAAGAAGCTGCAGTGATAAATGTTCTTGCTGCCGCTTGGTTGCAGGCCATGAATCATGACTGGTTCTCACACGGGAAAAATTCTAAAAGCAAGCATCATCGTGTTGCTCCTTCGAAATCTCACCCTCACTTTAAAGATGGAATGAAAGTTCCAGCAACAGCTTCTGAGACAGCAAAGCAAAAGAAAACAGATAATCATGGTTATGATTATGTTTCAAGAAATGTTAATACACACTGGTGGGATGCTTCTCAGATTTACGGAAGTGATCAGGCCACAATTAATAAAGTAAGATCACAGTACCTAGCTGATGGTACTCCGACTGGTAAGCAGCTTCCATTTGGTAAGATTGCCGTGGATAACGTTAGAAAAAGGCTTATTTATGATAAGAGAGGCCTACCAATTACAGGTTTTCATGACAATTGGTGGACTGGATTAGAATTGATTCATACACTTTTTCATTTAGAGCATAATCATATTGTTGATAATGTTTTAAGACCTATTGTTGGTAAGAAAATTTGTATTGATGCCTCAGAACAAGAATGTTCTGATGAGCTTTTTGAAAAAGCGAGAATGATAAATGCTGCTTTAATTGCCAAGATTCATACTGTTGAATGGACACCGGCTTTACTTGATCATCCGATGTTACACGTAGGTATGAGAAGTAATTGGTATGGAATGAAGGAAGGCCTAGGAATAAGTTCTCCGTTTCTTAGGGGTGCACTACCGGATCACCTTAAGCATTTAGTGTCTGGTCTTGTTGGTAAGAAAACTCTAGATCTGTACTCAGTTCCATTTACGCTTACAGAAGAATTCGTTGCTGTTTATAGAATGCACCCTTTGATTCCTGAGGATGTAACCATTAGAAAAGTTTATAATAAAGACTATGTTTCAAAAATTGATATTAAAGATATGCTCTTTAGAAATGCAAAAGGTATTCCAGACAAAGTATCAATGCCAAATCTAATGTATTCTTTCGGAACTTCACATCCTGGAGCATTAACTCTTCATAACTATCCTTCTTTTATGCAAAACTTTACAGCAGAAAGAAATACTGGATCAAAGCATAGTGATTCTACGGCCATGGATATGGGAGCAATTGACATTTTTAGAGATAGAGAAAGAGGAGTTCCAAGATATAATGACTTTAGAAGAGCTTTAGGTCTTCCCCCTATTGAGAGCTTTGAGGAGCTAACTAACAATAAAGAGGATATCGAAATTTTAAAAGATATTTATAAAAATGATATCGAAAAAATAGATCTTCTTGTTGGTACTTTAGCGGAAAAAGATCGTTACCCTGGTTATGCTTTTGGTAATACTCCTTTTTACGTCTTTGCAGTTATGGCGTCACGTCGTCTTATGGCAGATCCATTTTTCTCAGATTATTACACTAAAGACTACTATACAAAACGTGGATTAAAACATGTTCAAAAACAAGATATGTCCGATGTTATTATTCGTCACTTTCCTGAAATGAGAAATAAG
>TARA_R110002072_G_scaffold230753_3_pt1 | contig 61934 bp, 55 predicted proteins | sample TARA_R110002072 | Tara Oceans TARA_R110002072 (sample SAMEA4397118) | marine metagenome | biome: Polar Biome; feature: [SRF] surface water layer (ENVO:00010504); material: water (ENVO:00002006), including particulate matter (ENVO:01000060) such as... | depth 5 m | reverse complement strand
GCCGGCCTGACCGGCGCGCCGGGGAGCAGCGGCGAGACGGGACGCTTCCTGGTGCAGCCGCAGGCGCGGCCCTGACCGAGCGGCGCCGGCGCAGCGCTGCTCAGGCGATCAGCCGTTCGCGCAGACGGCCGAGCATGCCCATCAGGCTACCGACCTTGTCGCGCTCGCGTTCCTCTTTCGGGGCTTCGGCCAGGCGCGCCACCACATGGGTCGGCTGGGTGCGCCAGGCCTGGGCCTGACGGGCGGCCGCGCTCAGGCTCTTCTCGAACAGGGCCGGGCGGATCGGTTTGGGCAGGTAGCGGAAGATCTGCGCCTCGTTGATCAGCCTGAGCAGCGCCTGGGTGTCTTGGAACGGCGTGACCACCAGGCTGAGCAGGCGCGGATGGGCCTGGGCCAGGGTCTTGAGCAGCGGCGCGGTGTCTTCGCCGGCGAGCTTGAGGTCGCTGATCAGCAGGTCGACCGCTTCCGTGTTCAGCTGCAGCAGGGCTTCGGGCAGGTTGCGGGCGTGCAGCAGGCGATGGCCGCCGGCATGGCAGAAACTGCCGACCGCTGCCAGGGTTTCCGCATGGTCGTCGAGCAGCAGTACGGTCAGCGCGGTGGTCGGCTGCGCACTGTCGGTCATCGCCACGGGGACCTGGCTGGCGGCGATTCCCGCCGCCTGGCGCAGGGTGTTGGTCATCTCCTGCTGATCCCACGGTTTGGTCAGGTAGCGGAAGATGCCGCCGCTGTTCAGCGCATCGACCGCGGCGTCGAGGTCGGAGTAGCCGGTGAGCAGGATGCGCAGGGTGTGCGGGGCGATCTCGCTGGCCTGGGCGAGAAACTCCGCGCCGCTCATCTGCGGCATGCGCTGGTCGCTGACGATGATCTGCACCGACTCGCTCTTCAGGCGTTCCAGCGCGCGGCGCGGGTCGCTTTCGGTGAGTACGTCGTACTGGCGGCGGAACTGCATGGCCAGGCTGCGCAGGATGCGCTCTTCGTCGTCGACGAAGAGGATCCGGGTGGGGGCGGTCATATCAGGCACTCTCCTGCAGGTTGGGCGCTTGCGCGCGCGGCAGCCGGATCAGGAAGCGTGTGCCTCGCCCCGGCTCGGAGGCGACGCGAATCGTGCCGCCGTGGTCCTGGATGATCTTGAAGCTGATGGACAGGCCGAGGCCGGTGCCCTGGCCGACCGGCTTGGTGGTGAAGAAGGGATCGAAGATCTTCGCCAGCACCTCGGGCGGCATGCCCTTGCCGGAGTCCTGCACGGAAATGAACACGGCGTCGTCGTCGGCCCAGGTCTTCACCAGGATCTGGCCGAAGCGCTCCATGGCCTGGGCGGCGTTGGTCAGCAGGTTGAGCAGCACCTGGTTGATCTGCGACGGCGCGCAGGGAATGCGCGGCAGATCGCCGAGTTGCGCGGTGACCTCGGCCTTGTCCTTGATGTTGTTGCGGGCGATCACCAGGGCGCTGCGTACGCAGTCGTTGAGGTCGATGTCCTCGCTCATGGCGCGGTCGAGGCGGGCGAAGTTCTTCAGGCCGACCACCAGTTCGCCGATCTGCTCGAGGCCGTAGAGGGTGTCGCTGAACAGCTGCTGGAGGTCTTCCTTGAGCAGCTCCGGCGCCGCCTGTTCGCGGGCATCCAGGGCCTCGCCGAGGGCGGCGGCCAGGCGCGGCTCGTCGCATTCCGGGTCATGCAGGCAGTCGAGCAGGGTGCCGTGGGTGTCGGCGAGCTGCAGCAGCGGCTGCTTCAGCTCGCGCAGCAGCTGCACGTTGTTCTTCACGTAGCCCAGCGGGGTGTTCAGCTCGTGGGCGACGCCGGCGACCATCTGGCCCAGCGAGGCCATCTTCTCCGACTGCACCAGCTGGGCCTGGGATTCCTTGAGGTCGACCAGCGCCCGGCGCAGCACGGCGTTGCGCTGGGCGACGCGCTTTTCCATGGCCTTGAGCAGGTCGAGCACCGTGCCTAGGCCCTGGTAGCGGCCCTCGCCGTCGACCAGGATGAAGTCCTCGGTGATCGGGTAGGTCAGCTGCGAGGTGACCTGCTGGGCCGCCTCTTCCAGGCGGGTGTCCAGGCAGACCACCAGGGGCGCGTCGTTCATCACGCTGTGGGCCGGCTTTTGCCCGTGCAGGTCGCGGCCGAAGCGCAGCATGAAGATGTTCTGCAGGGCATAGCGGCTGATCAGGCCCCGCGGGCGACCGTCGGCGTCGACCACGGCCAGGGACAGGAAGGCCTTGCATTCGGGGGTCAGCAGGCGGTCGGCGACATCCGAGATGCTCATGTCGGGGGCCAGCGGCGCTGCGGACAGCAGCAGCGGTGCCAGAGCGCTAGTGGTGGTCATCAACGACTCTCAATGTGTTGATCGAGTGGTCGCCATTGAAGCAGTGCAAGGTTGCGATGGTGTTACCAGTGGTTTTGCGCAGCGCGGCACACTCTCGTGGGGCCCGGCTTGCGCCTGCTGGCGTGCGGCGATCTGTCGGTGGCCGGTCGGGAATGGTGCAGGGGCGGCGAATAAGCTCCCCGTCCGAGCGCTGCATCGGCGAAAATGCCGGCGAATTCTCTCGGCTCCCCCGGTAGCGCTGCTGCTCGAAGCTCCGATCCCTGATCTCGCCGAGGCGGTTAAAGAACACCGCCCTGGCCAGGGAGTTGCGCGCTTCACCCTTGTTCAGTCCAGCATGCACGCGGCGGCGCAGTTCGACGCTTTGCAGCCAGTCGAGGATGAACAGGGTGCGTTCGATCCGGCCCAGCTCGCGCAGGGCCACGGCAAGGCCATTCTGGCGTGGATAGCTGCCGAGCTTTCGCAGCATCAGCGAGGCAGTGACGGTGCCCTGCTTGATCGAGCTGGCGAGGCGCAGGATGTCGTCCCAATGGGCGCGGACGTGCTTGATGTTCAGGGTGCCACCAACCATTGGGCGCAATGTCGGGTAGTCCTGGACGCTATTCGGCACATACAGCTTGGTTTCGCCGAGGTCGCGGATGCGCGGTGCGAAGCGGAAGCCCAGCAGGTGCATCAGGGCGAAGACGTGATCGGTGAAACCGGCCGTGTCGGTGTAGTGCTCCTCGATCCGCAAGTCGGACTCGTGGTACAGCAGGCCGTCGAGCACATAGGTGGAGTCACGCACGCCGACATTCACCACGCGGGTGCTGAACGGTGCGTACTGGTCGGAGATATGGGTGTAGAACAGTCGCCCCGGCTCGCTGCCGTACTTCGGGTTGACGTGCCCGGTGCTTTCGCCCCGGCCGCCCGCCCGGAAGCGCTGGCCATCGGAGGATGAGGTGGTGCCGTCGCCCCAGTGGGCGGCGAAGGCATGGCGGTACTGGTGGTTGACCAGCTCGGCCAGGGCCGCCGAATAGGTTTCGTCGCGGATGTGCCAGGCTTGCAGCCAGGACAGCTTGGCGTAGGTCAGGCCGGGGCTCGACTCGGCCATCTTGGTCAGCCCGAGGTTAATCGCATCGCCCAGGATTGCTGACAGCAGCAATGTCCTGTCTTTGGCCTCGGCACCGTCCTTCAGGTGGGTGAAGTGGCGGCTGAAACCCGTCCAGTCGTCCACATCCATCAGCAGTTCGGTGATCTTGATGCGCGGCAACAGCTGACTGGTCTGGTCGATCAGCGCCTGCGCGGTATTGGGCACCGCAGAATCCAGCGGGGTGATCTTCAGCCCGGACTCGGTGAGGATGGCATCGGGCAGCTCGTTGTCCTTGGCCAGCCGGGTTACGGTGGCCAACTGCTCGTCCAGCAGCTGTAAGCGCTCTTCCAGGTACTGGTCGCTGTTCGGGTTGATCGCCAGGGGCAGGGCCTGTTCCCGCTTGAGCGCGGCGAACTTCTCTGCCGGCAGCAGGTAGTCGTCGAAGTCGCGGAACTGCCGTGAACCCTTGACCCAGATGTCACCGGAGCGCAGGGCGTTCTTCAGCTCGGACAGCGCGCAGATTTCGTAGAAGCGTCGGTCGTGGCCTTCCGGGGTGATCACCAGCGGCTTCCAGCGCGGCTTGATGAAGGCGGTAGGGGCATCCGCCGGCACCTTGCGCAGGTTGTCGGCGTTCATCTCGCGCAGGGTCTGCACGGCCGCCAGCACGCCTTGCGCGGCCGGTGCAGCGCGCAGTTCCAGCACCTCCAGCAGGGCCGGCGTGTAACGGCGCAGGGTGGCGAAGTTCTCGCCGACCAGGTGTAGGTGGTCGAAGCCCTCCGGCCGGGCCAGCAGCTCGGCCTCGCTGACGCTCTCGGTGAATTCGTCCCAGGGAATCACCGCCTCGATGGCGGCGTACGGATCGCTGCCGTTTTCCTTTGCCTCCAGCAGAGCCTGGCCGATCTTCGAGTACAGGCGCACCTTGTCATTGATCGCCTTGCCCTGCTTCTGGAACTGCTGCTGATGCTTGTGCTTCGCGCCGCTGAACAGCTTGACCAGGATGCGGTCGTGCAGATCGACCAACTCATCAATCACAGTCGCGGTGCTCTCCAGCACTACGGCGGCCAGGGTCGCGTAGCGCCGCTGCGGCTCGAACTTGCCAAGGTCTTTGGGCGTCATCTGCCCCCCTTCGCGGGCCAGCTTGAGCAGGCGGTTCTGGTGGATGTGCCGGCCCAGCCCTTCGGGCAAGTCCACCAGCTGAAATGTCTTCAGCCGCTCGATGTGCTTAAGCATGTGCCGAGAGTTGGGTTTCAGCGGTGCCTGGCGCAGCCAGGTCAACCAGGTGATGCTGCTGCCGGCCTTGAGCTTCAGCAGTTCGTCCAGCTTGGCACGGTGCGAGTCCGTGAGTGGTTCGACCAGGGCGCGGTAGACCCGCCGATTAGCCCGCGCAATGGCCTCCGAGCAGGCCCGATCAATTACGCTCAGCGCCGGCAGGATGCGCCGCTTCTGCCGCAGGCTCTCCAGAGCCTGGCTGGCCAGCAGCAAGCCCTTGTCGGTCTGCTGGGCCAACTCGGTCAGCTCGCGCACGAGGTTGCGGAAGTCGGACAGGCCAAACGGGGCCAGTTGCAGGTAGGTGCGCAGTTCATGGGCGTGCTCGCGGCGGGTCACGTCGCGTTCGCCGTACTTCGCCCAACTCGCCGGGTCGGCCTGAACCTGCTTGGCCACCCACAGGATGACCGGCTCGGGCGGCTCGCTGTCGGTGCCCAACGCATAGCCGGGGTAGCGCAGCAGGCTGAGCTGCACCGCGAAGCCTAGGCGGTTGGCGTCGCCGCGCCGCTGGCGGATCAGCGACAGGTCGGAGTCGTTGAAGGTGTAGTAGCGGATCATGTCATCCTGGCTTTCTGGCAACGCAAGCAGGGTGTCCCGCTCCGTGGCCGAGAGGATCAAGCGACGCGGCATGTATCAGTCGTCCGTGCGGAGGTACTGGTAGAGGGTTTCCCGGCTGATGTTGAACTCGCGGGCAAGCTGCGCCTTGGGCTCGCCGGCCGTCGCTCGCTGCCGCAGGGTAGCAGCCTGCTCATCGGACAGGGCTTTCTTGCGGCCTCGGTACGCGCCACGCTGCTTGGCCAAGGCGATACCCTCACGCTGCCGCTCGCGGATCAGGGCGCGCTCGAACTCGGCGAAGGCACCCATCACCGACAGCATGAGGTTGGCCATCGGCGAGTCCTCGCCGGTGAAGACTAGGCCCTCTTTCAGGAATTCGATACGCACGCCGCGCTGGGTCAGCTTCTGCACAAGGCGGCGCAGGTCATCGAGGTTGCGCGCCAGGCGATCCATGCTGTGCACTACCACGGTGTCACCTTCGCGGACGAAGCTCAGCAGCGCTTCGAGCTGGGGGCGCTGAGTGTCCTTGCCCGAGGCCTTGTCGGTGAACACCTTGCTCACCTCGGTCTCCTCCAGCTGGCGTTCCGGGTTCTGGTCGAAGCTGCTGACCCGGACGTAGCCAATGCGATGTCCCTGCACGCCTACTGCTCCGCCGAGAAATGGCGCTCGGGCCAACGCCAACGGCGGATGCGCTCCCACAACACTTTGCCGCCAATCCCAACATCGTTCTTGTCGGGATCGAGATTGAGTAACAATGCCAGTCGAGCGATCGCGCTCTGCATCGGGTACATGTTCCCGTAGCCAGCGATCTTTCGCAGGATTTCATTCTCGCTCTTCTCTAACTCTTCGGGAGTATTGAAGGTGGTGGCATAGTCAGTGATCACTGCTGAAGCGGCATCCAAGGCGCTGTAGGTTTCTCGAAGCACTTCGAGCACTTCATGAGTGAGTGCCCCCAGCTCGACTTGGGTTCCATCCGGCAAGGTGGCGATCCCCTTCTCGAAAAAGATCACCCCGTCACGTAGATAAAGTGCCTGGAGGGCATCTACCCCAACGAACGACGGCGCGTCCTGGTCTACCGCAGGCCTGCCGAGAATGTGGCAATGCAAATGCAGGCTCGCGGCTCGAAGCAAACGCCGCGCCTCGGGAGTTGGTGGATTTATCCAAGGGTCTGCCTGCTCCCGCCGCCAGACAACCGTTCCCCACCACAGCCCGGCGACTACCAACCCTAATCCAACCCATAGAAAGGTCATCAGAACAACTCCGCGTTGAAGGTGAGCAAGGGGGCTAAGTGCACTTTCTGTTCCGTTGCGCCTCAAGCCCTGCTTTTGTCAGGCTGAAATCTATGACCTTTGCGGGCATGTGTCAAAGAATGCGAAAGAAGACTCTATTCTGACGGAGCTGCGCGGTTCTGCCTGACATCCAGTTAGGGTATACCTCAAATTGACACTGCGTATTCCAGAGAACGTGATGACGGAAGGTTGAACCTTCCGTCATAGCGCATCTGGTTTGGCCTCCCGTCAGCCAACCACGGGAAACACTGACTCGATCATTGGAGAATGGTCAGCTTGGCCTTGAGATCAATGGCTCTCGCGAAGTTGTGGTAATTCGGCGATGTTCGCTGCACCTGCGCGTGCAATGCTTTCAGCGCCGCCGAATCCGCCGACGACTCCATTTCGACCTCATACTCGACCTGGTCGTACCCTGGATTGATCCCAGGATCGATTCCAAGAAAACCTCTCAGATCGAGGCTTCCCTTCGTGCGGATAGTCAGCGATTGCAACTCGATGTTCATTGCCGCCGCATTTGCCGCGTAGGTTGCAGTCATGCATGCGTTCAACGCAGCCAGGATCAATTCTTGTGGATTAGCGGCCGTGTCGGTACCGAGCAATTCTGCCGGTTCGTCCGCGTCGATGACAAAGCCGCGCGCCAAGGCCGTGTCACCTAGTACGAGCGGCATGGTTCGCGCACGCGTCCGGGTGCCACCCTCCCAGGTTGTCACGACGCCGAACGTCGCGATGCCTGCGGCGGGCTTTGCTGCGACCTGATCTGCAAACTCACGCAATGCGCCGACGTTGATCCCGTTGCCGGGAGTTCCTTTAATGTTTGTGTTCATTTCTCGTTCCCCCATTATGTGTTACGCCCGGCCATCACGCCGCCGTCAACGTCCCAGATTGCGCCCGTCACCCATGCTGCCTTGTCCGACAACAGGAAGAGGATGACCTCGGCGACGTCTTGTGGCGTCCCAACCCTGCCGATTGGGTGGAAGCTGTTGAATCCCTGTAAGGCGCCATGAACCTCGGCCTTGGGTATGAATCCCTCGTAAATCGGCGTTTCGACAACCGCCGGAGAAACGGCATTGACCCTGATTTGTTTGGATGCCAGCTCCATCGCAAGGTGCTGGGTCAGCGAATGCAAACCTGCTTTTGCCATCGAATACGCGGACGACGGCGTAGCCGCAATCGCCTGCTTGCCCCACATCGAGCCGATGTTCACAATGGCGCCGGGACGCTCGCTGGCCACGAGATTGGCCACGACTTTTTGTGTGATGAAGAAGAACGCTTTATTCAACGTCAAATATTGTTCGTAATCACTTTCCGTGTGCTCAAGAAACGCCTTCGGGAAGAACACCCCAGCCGCGTTGACCAGAAGATTGATGTCCTTGTGGTGTTCATCGATGGTATGCAGGAGTCGCTTCACATCTTCGGCTCGCGAGAGATCGGCAGTCAGGGCGGTCACGGTGCCCAACGACGACAGCGCCTTGCGGGCCTCTTCGGCCTTGTCTTCACGGTGACCGACGATGACGACGCTTCCGCCTTGCTCAAGAACCATGCGGGCAGTTTGCAGTCCCATCCCGCTAGTGCCGCCGATGACCAACAACTTCTTGCCATTAAATTCAGTACTCATAATAATCTCCTTAACTACCAACTAAATGGTAGGGTTGTGTTGCAAAAAAAGTGCCGACCTCAGGTCAACACGGTGGAAAGAAAAGTGTTTCCAACTTCGGCCGGTCCGCGTGACGACCGCATGCCACGGCCCACCATCATCGAGCCTTCCAACGCGCACAAGAATGCCTCTGCGAGAGCCTCTGGGGTGGAATTCGAGGTGATCAGCGCGGCACGCTGACCATCGGCAACGACAAGAGTCAACCAGTCGAGATTGACTTTAAAGAATCGCTCGACCTCGCTCACAACGGCGTCCGGCAGCGAGTCCGACTCGGCACCCAACATGCCGCAGACACAAAGGCGCCGGTCCTTGGCGAAGGTGCGTTCGAAAAGTGCCGCATACGCAGTTAGCCTGTCAGGCGCTTTCGCATGCTGCCCTTCGATGCTCAGCAACTCCTCACGAAACCGGTGCGTGTAGCGCTGTGCGACCACGGCCACGAGTTCACCTTTCTTGGGAAAGTGGTGGTGGATACTTGGTTTTTTGATGCCTACCAACTGGGCCACGTCGTCGTATGAGAAGCCGTTGTAGCCGTGCTGCTGTACCAACCCTTCAGCGGCATCGACCACCCGCTCGGCGGTCGGCGAGATTTCGGAGAAATGCTTCATGCAAGCGCCTCATTTGATTCGGCGACTGGCAGGTGGCCTGTCTTGACCAGGATGGTGCAGCCTGTATTGCTGAAGGGACGGTGAGCACTCAAATGCGGACTGCGCATCCATGTGCCGGTAGGGTAGCTTCCGAACTCATCCTCAAAGACGCCTTCCAACACATAGATTTCTTCACCGCCGTAGTGACGATGCGAATTGAATCGTGTCCCCGGGGCCCAGCGCACCAAAGCCGTATGTTGTGTGTCGAACTCAGAAAGTGGCATCACCGACAGACCCGGCACGAGGCCTGGAAACCAGGGGCCGTTACGGGTGTCGACCACGGTGCGTTGGCTGTCGGCTAGATCAAGATGGCGCAGCTTGACGAACAACGTGCAACCCGTCGCGGAGCTCGGTGCATGCGAAGAACCTGGTGGATTCTTGATGTAAGTCCCAGGCCCGAAGGTCCCGGATTCGTCGCTGAATTCGCCGTCCAGGACCAGAATCTCCTCGCCCAAGTCGTGCTTATGATTTTCAAAAGCGGAGCCCGGCGCGTATCGCACGATCGAGGTGGCACGCGCCACTTCGTCGCCATCACGCTCCAGTAACTGGCGTTGAATCCCGGTCGCTGGCGAATCGACCCACTGTAAGCTTGAAGGCTCGACGACAACACGCTGCGAAAGATCTGAATTGAGTTTCATGGCTTTATTTCATCTACCGACTACTTGGTAGGTAAGTTATAAGATCCCGATTTGTTTGTCAAATAGCTTTCGCCATTTTCTTTCATCCATTGAAAAAACAATGAATTGGTTACAAGAACTCGCGAAGCTTAGCGTACGATTTTTTCCGAATTCTCTATCGTCCCCTAGATGCACTGCTCTACCTGCGCCGATTCATCTGGCACCTGCTCGCCGGTAATCGGGCTGGTTTTGGTGGTTATGCCATCCCAGCGGGTGATGGGTTTGCCGGTTTCATCGCGCAGCAACTCCACTGCGTCATAGGCAATCAGCGCATCGCGATGCTCGATATTGTGGAAGTCGCGAAGTACCGGCTCGGGCGGATTTACTTTGCCGTGAGTGCGGAAGTGCCATTGCAGATAACCGATCCACAACACCATCTCAGCGATACGGGCGGCGCGTGGGTTGATCTCTAGGCCGAGGAACTGGTGTGGGTCGACGGTGAGACCTTCGGTGTCCAGCATGCCGGTCTGGCCCAAATCGCCCAGCAGGTTGAGCACTTCGCCTTCGAGGCGCTTCATATGCTCTAGGGTGACGTATAGGAAGTTGCCGCTGCCGCATGCCGGGTCGAGTACGCGCACGTCGCACAGGTGGCGCTGGAAGGCTTTTACTTCTTCAACGGCTTCCTTGTGCTTGCCCAGGCTTTCGTAAGTCAGCGCGGCGGCCTGTACTTCCTTCCACTCTGTGCGTAGCGGCTCGATAACGGTGGGCAGTACCAGGCGCTCGACGTAGGCGCGAGGGGTGTAATGCGCGCCCAGCTTATGACGTTCGCGAGGGTTTAACGCACGTTCCAGCAAGGTGCCGAAGATCGCCGGCTCCACATAACGCCAGTCGGCCTCGGAAGCCTTTAGCAGCAGCTCCATCTGATCACGGTCGAGGGCGATGGCTGACGCCTCGGCGAACAGGCCGCCGTTGAACTTGAGCAGGGTGCTTTCCAGAATCGGCGAGAACCCGCCGCTGTTCATGGTTTGCCACAAGTGTTCGAGCATCGGCGCAAAGGTGTCGGGCTTGTTCTTCAGACGCTGCAGCAGTTCGGTGAAGCCGCGCTCTGGCAGCAGGCCAACGTCCTCGGCAAACATGGTGAACAGGGCTCGCATCAGGAAGCTGGAAACCAGCTGCGGAGAGTGACCAGCGGCCTCCAGAGACTTCGCCAGTTTGGCCAGCTGATCGGCAATCTCGCGGGTGACCTTGGCCGAGCGGCGGGCCGGATCAAGGCTGAGCGGGTCAAGCCAAACGGCGCTCAGGCGCTCGCGAACTTCTTCCTTGCGCAGGTCTTCCAGGCGGATGCGGTGGCTGCGTGAGTCCGGGTAGGGCGTGTAGGTGGCACCGGAGCGGCTGAACTCGGCATACAGCTCGATATTACGGCCAACATCCACGACCAAAATGAACGGCGGACGGCCTTCTTCGGCGGGCAGGGCGCGGGCGTACTGGTCGGCCTGATTGTGGGCCTTGAGCATGGCTTTGTCCCAGCCAGAGCTGTCCAGGGTCTTGCCGGTTTGCTTGGCCTCCAGCACGAAGCTGCCGCGCTTGTAGAGGTCAATAAAGCCGTTGTTGCTGCTGCCGTCAGGCTGGTTGATCACCACGCGGCGCTCGAACACATAGGCGTTGTCGCGGGTGTCGTCGCCGGCAGGTTCTGGCAGTGGTAGCCCAAGCAGGCTGCATAGCTCGGTGAGGAACAACTGGTAGTTGGCGCGCTCAGTACCGCCAGCCTTTTGCCAGCGGGCCAGGAAGGTGTCCAGGTGTTCCATCACGGTATTGCTCCGACTACGAGAAAGGCTTGGATTCTAACGGAGAGGTCAGGTCTAGGGTATGGCATCGCAAGGCTACGTAGTTGAGCGCAGCTTGCGATGCCGCTTTGATCAGTGCTGCTCGTCCATTTGCTGAAGGCGGTTTAGCACCTCTTCGCAATATCGTGGGTAGTAGATCCAGTTCCTGAACTTGGGGTTGTACTCGCCGCCCAACTCGTTACGCCAGGATTTAAGCAGTTCAGTGATCTGCGGGTTGAATGACCAGGAACGCACGGCAACTGAGCCTGTAGGTAGTATCCGGGCAGACACCCACATGCCCATGATCGTGTAACGGTGCTCGATGCATTTGGCTTCAGATTCAGCCACAGGCGGCTTACTCGGGATTGATTGCCAATCAATAGCCGGTAGCAGTGGCACTGGTGGCGGTTCAGGATAGATCCACGATTTGTTATGCGTCTGCTTCAGGATATGGGCTGTGACCTCTTCCGAGGGAATAGGCAGCTTGCTGAACAGCAGCTCGCGCAGGTCGACTTCGACGGTATTAATGCCGACGGTTTTGATCCGCTCCAGCTTTTCCTCGCCAATAAACGAGGTGACTGCGATTTCGATGAATAGCTGGCTGCTGTCTCTCAGGTGGGCGACCAGGTCTGGTTGGAATCCTTGCTGTGGGACTTCCTCATCCACCCGTTCGAAATCCCACCAGCTGGTTTGATCTTCGCTCTCCGGCCAAGTGCCTGGCATTGGGGGCAGTTGAAGGCCGAGGTGATTGCGGATGACTTCTTTGGCGTACAGGTGCAGCAGGCTTTCGCGCTGAATGAAGCAGCTTTCCTTGTTCGAGTGGTGGGAGAAGTGATGCTCACGAATCAGACCTTTGCGAGCGACTACCGGCTCACCGCAACATATGCAGGTGCAATTGCAGGCAAGCCCGCGCAGGGCGGTTTTAATGGTGATTAGTTGACCGTTTGGGGCGAATGCAACGAACATGCTCATGGGGTAAGCCTCTGGTGTTAAGACGGCTTCAAGAGTCATGATTCGAGCAGGTTAAAACCTCCCCCGAACCCTGCATAAAGGGTTCGGGAGGGTTCATGGAGATGCTTGGGCCCCTTTATTTACGTGGCCTCTGGAGGGATTGTGCTGGAAGTGATGCGTTGTCTGGATGACGAACTGCGACAGTCGCCTGCCCCTGATGTAAAGGCCTACAAGGTGATCCGGGTTTTGCTGGATGCCAGTATTAACGCCCTGGAAAAGGGCAACCAGGACCCTCAGACTTTTGATCGCGCGACCTTACTGGAAATCTGCGATCCGAAGGTGAAGGCAGCCGGCCGCGATCCTGCGCGCTGGTTATCAACCTCCACGTTGGAAACATTCCTGGACGCTCGAATGAACTCGATTCGTCGCCGTGCGGAGCAAATGGGTTTGAAGCATTTGCCGGTGATTGCAAGCAGTGAAGCGAAGGGCGGAGCAGGTAATCAGCGGATCTATTGGCTCGCAACTCGGCCGGTAGAAACCACTGATGGCGGCTCGCTGGCAGTGCAGGCGCATCGACAGATCGTTTACACCAGAACGGAAAACGGCGAGGTTCAGCCGGCATTGTTTTTACGGCTGATTTTCCGCAAGGGTGTGCTGGAGAACCGGAGTTGGCGTGGCTTGATGATGTTTATCACCGTGCTGTTCGGTATGGGCTCTCTGCTGCTTTGGGTATTGGCTTCTATATGGAGCCTTTCCACGATTGATCAGGCGCTCACGCTACGCCAGCTAGCAAGCAGCGTTTTAGTGGTCTTTCTTGCTTGGTTCATATGGCGCGGTGTACATCAGCCGTGGGTTGAGTTGGTGGACAATCGAGTCGTGAAAGCAGCGGCTCCGTTACTTGCACTTAAGGAGGACTCTGCCGAACTCGAAATGTACCGTGATGACGCGAAGAGACCTTGGACGAGGTTCGTGCGCTTCTCAAGCGAATGTCCATTTTGTAGTGGCCGGATTTTGCTGGCGGAAGGTAAGCCCGATCACCAGATGCCTCTTGTTGGCCGATGCAGTGAAAGTCCGCATGCGCACGTGTTCAGTTTTGACCGGGCCAGGTTGTCAGGTGTGTATATCGGGCCGCCTTTGGGGTGAGTCGCTAGAGGCTTCCGAATAAAGTCCCTGCGCGTTTTCTAGGGTCTGACGGATTGAGGCTGGGTGGAGTCTGTGGCTTTTTCTTCACGTCTGCGAGCCAGCTCTTTACGCGTCCACTCAGCCGCCTGCTGCATATCTGCGTGCAGGTCGGCTATTTCTTGATCTGTGAGACGCCTCACGGGCTCAGCGGTTTTCGACATATCCATATCGGGAGCTCCAGAAAAGGTTCGGCAGAGTATTCGTGGTTGGGGTCAGCTTGTTCTAATTCCGCAGCTCTGGCCTTGCCTTGCTCTTCGCTGTAACAGGGCTCGACGCCTACCCAGATGCCGGCCTCGTAGGCACGGTTACGTTTGTCGATATAGCCCCAGGCCTTGGCCTCTGGGTGATCACTTTTTGGATTCGTCACGCAGGTTCCTCCATGGATACTTGGGATTTTAGCGGCTAAAGTTCGTATGGCACGGTGATAAGAATAAGCAGCGCTGGTTTTAGCCGCTAAATTCCCGAAGCTTGATACGCAGGCAGAACTCATGAAATCACTGATCGACGCCATCGGACGAGAGCGTGCAAGTACCCTGATGGAGCAAGCGGTTGCTGATGCCATCCGCGATAACCTGAAGCTTGGGCTGACTAGATCTGAGCAACGCACTTCAGGGACGTTCACGTCCGGTCAAAAGCCCTCTTCGCTGAAGCGGGTTCCTATTGCCTGAGCGCCATCTACCGAATCGGCGCGGTTCCCTGCAACATCATCTGGAATGACTTTGAATTTTAGCCGCTAAAATATTCAGGCAGCTGATCCGCGATCATGATTCACGAGCTTGGCCAGTTTGTCGTCCATTTCAATTAGATCGCAAACCCGGATTGGGTTTGGCGTTATTCGACACTGACAGGATGGTTTACGTTGCTTTCTTCTGGCTCCAGCGCATTGTTGTAATCGTGCGGCAGAGTAATGAGCTTGGGCACCTCAATAACGTACCCGGCAGCGATCATTTCTGCCTCGATCTCCTCTGTGATGAACAAGGGTTCCGTGATTTCGTGCGCGCTCATGAGTCTTCCTTTTAGTCGTGGCATTGACGAATGTAGCGGCTAAATTCAGTTGGCTCGATTTTAGCCGCTAAAATTTCAGGTGGCTGAGCGGCGATCACGGTTCACGAACTCGGCTATTTCGTCGTTCATGTCGCCATCGTCATGTTCCGCTGCTGCCAGGCTGTCTCCTTCAAAAGAAGGCTCTCCTTGGATGGCCGATGCGAGTTGACCACCGATAGTCTGGCTGGCTTTCTCCTGGAAGTTGCTGACGGCCTCGCTGGCCTTTTCTTTGATCAGGCTGCCTGCACCTTTGGTCAACTCAGACGCAGTACCCGCTGCCAGACTGGCAGCCTTTTGCATCATGCCGCCAGATTGGCTGCTGGAGTCGAGGCCCATGGCGGCCTGGAGTGATGAGCCTGAATCCGCCCCTTTTTCTGATGAGCCAGCCCCCAGTGATGGCATACCAGAACCGCCATCTGCCGAACCTTGCGCCTTTTGAATGGCAGCCTTGATCGCTGATGCGCCACCAGAGATATTCTGAGCACCGCTCATAACGGCTGAGCCGGCCATGCTTGCGGCACCCGCAGCTGTGCCTGCTGCCCCAAGGGCGGCTCCTGCAATAGCTCCTGCACCGAAGCCACCAGCACCTCCTCCGCCACCACCGCCACGGATGATGCCGGCTACCATTTTCGGCACCTGACCGGTAAGGGTCAGCAGCGCTAAGCAGAACACCAGCATCACGCCGAGTTCTTCAAAGTTGAGTGTTGCCTTGTTCATTTTGGCGTAGAAGCTGGTCAGCAGATTGTTACCTACCCCGACCAGCAGGATCATCACCAGCAGTTCAACGGCCAAGCCCAGAACGGTTTTGAAATAGTTGATGGCCATGTCCGATGTCCACCTGGAACCACCAAAGCCCAGGAAGAAGATGCCGGCGTACATCAAGATCCAGCCAGAGATCAGAAGCAGCAGCATGTTCACGGCAATGGTGGCGAGCGCCAACATAATGCCCGCGCTGAGCACCACGCCGACAAAGCTGTCTATCGGGCTCCAGCCAGACAGGTTGGAAACGGCCTGCTTCCAGATCATGAAACCAATATCGACCACGCCCGAGGGCGACAGACCGGCCGTGCCGGCAGCGTTGTCGCCGATCTGACGCAGAGAACTGATGATGGTTTCCGCAAAGTACGGGCCGTTCTGCAGCAGCCAATAGAAGAAGCCAAAGAACAGGGTGAAGCGAATAAACTCGCTGAAGAAATCGCCGATGTCTGCTTTGCGCAGAGCCAGCATACCCATCGTCCAGGTAAAGCTGATGGTGCCAAGAGTCCAAAATAACCAAGTGGCTGCCGCCATGATTACGCCTTGCCAGGCAGCGGCTCGGCTGACGAACTCCTGCACCACTTGATCCAGTACACCCATCTGGGTGGCCGGGTCATGGAATACCAGTTCAGCCGATGCGCCGGCCGAGTACAGAGACAAAAGCAGGCCCAGCAGCAGAGTGCTTTTAATGATCTTCATGGCATCACCACTTCTTCGGATTGGCTGGCAGGGTGTCGGGGCCGCGTGGCTCTGTTGATGCACGATGTGCGCACTCCTGTTTCTGTTGCTGGTTCTGTGGGGCAGTGCAGTCCAGGGGGAATGGCTCGCAACCAGTCAGGGTGCTGGCGAGCAGCACAATGGCGACGGGGATGGTCTTGGTCATGGCGGTACTCCTCACCACTTCTTCGGATTAGCTGGTAGCGATTCCGGCCCGCGAGCGGCAGTGGATACCTCATGCGCAGCCAACTCCTTAGCGGCCTGGTCAGCGTCTGCCTGACTGCGAACAACCAGGGCATTCTGCTGGGCAAGCATCAACCCGCGAATCTGTAGCAGCTGGTTCGATTGGTGGCTGGCCAGCTGGTTGGCATATTGAATGGCTTTGACCTGGCCATCGGCGGTGGACGCAGCCGATTGCAGGCGCTCCAGCTGGCGGGCGTCCGCTGCCATATTGTCCTGCTGCTGGGAGATGGCTTTGAACAAGGCATCATTAGCCTGCTTCTGCGAGGCAGAGGCCAGGCGGCGATTGGCTGCCATTGCTTCGCGCTCACTTGGCGTACAACCTCCACCGCTAAAACAAGGCGAGCTGCGGTAGTAGGCGGCGTCCTGGTACTTGGCCAAATAGGCGTCCAGGCTGCCGGCCTTTCGCTGGTAGTACGCCAGCATGTCCTGCGCCTCGATCAACTTATTGATCGTGCGGCTGGCCTGATCCCAGATGTAGGCCACAGGCGCGGCCGTGTTCTGCAGTTGATTTTCATACTGCTGCAGCTGGGTCGAGTACTGCTCGACCTGCTTGGCGTATTGCTCAACCTGCTTGAGCGTCTGCGCAACGCTCTCAATAGCTGTCAGCACGTTCTGGGTCAGGTTTCCCCCGTCGATCACGGGGATGCCTGCGTAGGCGGGCAGGGCGGTTGTCCCACCCAGCAGCATGAGGGCCAATGAAATTTTAGCGGCTAAAATTTTCTGCTTTCGCATCAGTATCTCCTTTACGTTTTAGCGATGGATGCCCGGGGAGCGTGACTTCCTCGACTGCAGGCGGTTGCCGGCCAGTAGGGCCAGGCGTGTTTGTTCAAGCTCGGGATCATCAAATTGCACGGCAAAGCGGCGGGCGGCCGCGACTGATGCAACCTGCTGCTTAAATTCGGTTGTTCCGTTTACGGTGAGGGTCTGGCCAAAGCGCTGCATGGCGAGCTGCAACGCGACAGCAAGGTCATCGACGGCAGCGCCTTGAGAGACTTTCAGAGCATGGCCGTCATCACGGATTGCTGAGCCGCTGGTTCGATATATCAGCGTTCCCTTTTTGGTGATGCTGTCCGTGTCGAGACCTTTCAGCGGCGCATGAGCGCTGGAGTGCTTGCCGCTGACTGTGTTGCCCTTCAGGCCTTGAGCGGTAGCACGGGCACGCAATGCGGCCAGTGCTTGTTGATCGCCGGACATGGCCTTGTGCTGTAGCCAGTCATTCCAGGTACGCGGCTTATGCTGCGAGCTAATCATTTGGCGCTCTTGAAGGTAGCGCTGATGGGCCTTGTCGATTGCGTTCTTCAGCGTCTGGTTGATCAGCGCATAGAGTGCTTTCTTGGCCAGTCGGTCGGCACTCACCAGCTTGAGTGCGGCACGCTTCAGGGCACTACTGCGCTTGGCTGCAGCAATCTGTTGAGCTTTGCGCTCATACGCCTTTGCTCGGGCAGCTGAGCATGCTGTGGCGTTATTCAATTGCTCGGTTTTGTACCTGGCATACAACTCCGTTGTATCCATGCGCGAGCGCATGGGCTTCGCCTGATAGCTACGTTTCGGCTGCGTATCGGGTTGTTGCTCAGGCGATGCTTCAAACGGGCCAAGGCGCTCTTGCAGCTTGGCTTTCGATAAATCCCTTGAAGCCGAACTGGCTTTTATCGTGGTGCCAGATTGATCGCTGATCACCAGGCCATTGCCGCGAAGCTGCAAAGCCAGGCTGTGTTCATGCATCACCTGGTGCAGGGATTGCCAGGTTTGTGCGCGCTGGATCTGCTCAAGGCACTCGCGTTTCACCCAGCCGATAAGGCTCTCGACACCCGCCGCATGCTCCATGTCGGCAGCGCGATTTTCAGCGCCACTTCTGCGAGCCTGATGGTTGTCTTGTTCAAGGCCATATTCGGTCTCCAGGGTCGCACAAAGCTCGCCGAGCGTGCGGTAATCCCGAAACGGCTCGTGCAGCGTCAGCCTGGCAGGATGAATTTTGTTGATCGCGATATGTATGTGCAGGTTGTCCGTGTCGTGGTGTACGGCGCTTACTCGCTGATGCTCTGCGAAACCCAGCCCGGCACAAATACGCTGCTCAATCTCGGCCAGGACTTGTGCCGGTGGCTGCTCGCCAGCGCGGAAGCTGACAAGCAGGTGGTAGGTTTTATCTGAGGTGCTGCGAGTGTTCCTGGCCTGCGTCGCCATTACTTCCAGGGCGGCATCCTCTATCTCGGTTGAGTGGCAGTTACTGACGCTGATGACTCCAACCCGTTCGGACTTCTCCTGCGGGCTACTGATGTAGTTCGCCAGCTTGGCAAAGCTGCTTTTGCGCCCGGACTTGATGGGTACTCGCTTGGCAATCATGGCTGCACCTTTTTAGCCGCTAAAGGTGTGACCACTGCCGCCATGGTGGCGCGTATGGCTGTCTGGTTTTCCTGGATCGCGTCGAGTACGCCAAGAATGGTTTGCTGGATCTGCGGACGACCGTAGATGGCCAGTTTTTCGTCATTGGTTAGCCAGAGTTTGAGCAGGCCACCCAGCCGGCCAAGGTCGCCATTGATCCGCGCCAGGTCGTCGACGCGCTGGTAATCGAGGATGCCATGCACTGGGTAGCCCAGGCCCACGCTGCGCAGGTAGCGCGATGTGCTGAGCCCGCTGGCCCGAGCATTAGCTTCAATCGCCGACTTTTCTTCCGGCAGCACCCAAACATAGATCGGCGTACTGCCTTTGCGGGTGGGGCGCTGTTCACTCATGGCGTCCACCGCTGGCCCCGCAAGGCAGGATTCCCATTGAGTACCGAAGGTGCGAATACGGGCAAAGTGAAGTGACTGTGCCGGCTTGCCGGTACAGGTACTTCACCTATCCTGCCCGTCTCCCCAAGGCCTCTATAAGTTGCATGCTCCCGATATCGGGTGGCGTTTGGGGCGTGCAGTGCACCGAAGCCATACATTGAACGGCAGTTGAACGGCGTAAACGCGGTTTGAACGCCAGGGAGGATGCTTTGGATCACAGCAGATGCTCCTTGGCGGGGGTTGGATTGAACGCGAAGGGGCGAGTTGTGGTGGTTGGTGTCTGTGCGGGTTTTGCTTCGTACCGAGGCTGGCAATTGCGCTCTACAGTCGTGGGGCTTTCGATCAGTTGTCGGGCGTACCGGCGAAAGGCTTGGTAGGTAAACGTGACGCGTTGTTCATCGAACAAAACCTGCCAGATGGCCAGCAGCGACCAGCCATCGGTGACGGCTTGCTGAATGTCTTCGCGCAGAGAAATGAATACGCTGCGATTTTTTGCGGCTGTGCTGGCTGACGACTGTTGCTGAATGCGTGCTGCTATGCGTTCCGACAGACTTTTTCTGGTGGCGGACGGGGGCTGTTTTGGATTGTTCGCTGGCTCATTCATTTGATAATCCCTCAAGTGTCAACCAATCACGTTTTCCCCAGCGACATTGGCGCTGCGTTGGTGCTCTGGGCGCTTTCGATCCGCGTTGATTGACACTTGAGGGATCGAGATTGCGGTTGGCCGATTCAACCGTTGTTGGGCTTGCCTGTTTGTAATGGTTTGCCTGGTTATGAACCGCGCATCCTCGGGAGGTATGCCACCCTGGATTAGCTTCTGTTCAAACGCTTGCTCGGATATGCCGAGAGCGGCCTGGGCAGATAGCGGCGCGCAGCCTCTGCGACGGATGACTGCACGCAGCCAGCGCGAGGGGGTCGTTTGGATTTTTCCTCTGGTCAGCGCATCAACCAGCAGGGCCTTGGTTTCGGCGCGCTTTTCCTGTGATAGGCCATCCATGATCGCCATGATTTTCCCGTGCTCTTCAGGTGGCAGCTGAGCAAGTACGCATGGCTGCACTTGTGATGATTCTTTTTTGGGTTCATGTGGTGGTTGTAGGGGTGACATAGCTGTGTCACTCCCCCCACGACATAGCTGTGTCACCCCGGGGGTGTCACGGCTGTCACCCCCCTCCTTTATCAATGCGGGGGAGGGTGACAATTTGTCAGGGGGGTACATTTCGAGGGTGTAGCCGTTGGAAACCTGGCCGCCGAGCGCATTGAAGCGAGCGCTGATCTTCAGCAAACCGCTATCTAGAAGATCCTTGACGGTTCTCTGAGCTGTCCGCTCCGATACACAGCACTTGGCTGCAATCGTTTTGATCTTTGGCCAGCAGTAACCCTGGTCGTCAGCGTTATCTGCTAGCGCCATGAGAACCAACTTTGAGCCCGGTGGAAGGGTCTGCTCCCATGCCCAGTTCATGGCTTTGATGCTCATTGATGTTACTCGTGCGCATCAATGAGTCGGGCTACTTCTGCGGTTTTGAAATAGACGCGCCGGCCGATCTTTACCCGGCAGGGAAGAATCTTGCGAGACAAGTCATTGTTGCTGCACAGGGTGATACGTAGTCCCTGCTTGCTGCGATGCAATAGCTCAGCCAGCTGTTCAAGTGACAGTAGTGGAGCGCCGTTGTAGCGATTCAATATTAGTTCTTCGGTGGTCATTGTTAGTCTCACGAAGATTGATGTGGTGGAAGTTATTGTGATGGTTAATGGCGATAGTTCAATACGTGACCAGAAATTTGTATTGATAATTAATGGTTTAGCTTAACTATTGTTTTTATTTGGAAATGCGGGCGTGCAATTAGGATGATGTGTCCTAATTGTCGTTGAATGCGCGCCTGGGCGCGGGCGGTAAGCCCGTAAGTAATCGAATTAATTGATGCTTTCTGGCTTGGTAGGCGTTAGAGATCATGCGGTGCAAAAATTTAGCCGCTAAATTTTTGGGTTATGTGGTTGTGTGCAATATGCTGTGGGTTGGGGGTTAAATATTGGGATGGTTTCTGAGTGGCGTGCCAGGGTTTTTCAAGTTAGGCATGATGCCAGCTTAGGTGTGGAGGTTTTTCGAGTATTCAGGCGGTGGTGGGGCTGTTAGTTTGGGGGGGCGGTGTTTGGGTGGGTAAGAATAATAAGAATAATATTATTCTTATTATTCTTCGGGGTATGCGGCTCTGAATTTTCTGAAAGTAAAAATTGGGTGGTGTCGAGCTTGGTCCTCAGCAATCCCTGGTATTGGTTAGCGGCATGGGATTTCTGAGGCGGCCCATGTAAGATCAGTCCAGCGCGAATGATCCTTTGAGGTCGTAGAAACGGTTCCTGACCCGTTTCAAAAACAAAAAGTCGCTCCCTGGAGCGGCTTTTTTGTGCCTGTTCTTATTGGTGTAAACGCTACATCAGTAAGAGTCATTGGCTCGTGAGGGCAGAGATGATCTAGAGCGCTCTTGTGCTTACTCCGCTAAGCGTTCGTTCGTAAGTCTATCCAGCTTACTGACTAGATCCTCGGCGCGCAGGTGCGTGTAGCGTTTCAGCATCTGCATCGACTTATGCCCGCTGATGGCGGACACCTCCTGGTCGGATAGGCCGCCCTCGACCAATCGGCTTACCGCCTCATGCCGCAGGTCGTGGAAGCGCAGATCGGGCATGCCAAGTTTGGTTTTCAGTAATCCCCAGGTCTTGCTGAAGGCGTAGGCGCTGCGCTTGCCGTTTTTGCCTGGCTCGCCAAAGAACACCAGGTCGCAGTCAATCGGGCGTATCGGGTTGTTCAGCGCCGCCTGGAAGGTCTCTGTGGCCCATTTGCTGAGCGGGACGGTGCGCGCGCTGTCGTTCTTGGTGTCTGAGAGGCGCACCACGCGCTTTTTCATATCGACCTGATGCCTGCGCAGGGATGTGATCTCAGAGGAGCGCATGCCGGTTTCCAGGGCGATGCGGACGATCCAGCCAAGCATGGGGTTGCTGTGATTGTTTACGGCCGTCAGCAGGCGGCGTTCTTCTTCTGCAGACAAGCGACGGTCGCGGCCTTCCCCGGGGCTGGGTTTGCGGATGTTCAGCACTGGGTTGAAGCTCAGGCCCAGCCCCCATTCCTGAATCGCCACTGTGAACAGGTGGCTGAGCAGAGCCAATTCCAGGCGTACTGTGTTGTTGCTGGTGGGCTTGCCGCGGTTGGTTATCGAGGCCAGTCGGGTATCGCGGTAGCCGGCGATAATCTCGGCCGAGAGGGCGGCCATGGAGTATTTGCCCAGGTGGCTGATCAGCTGTTGAGCTTTGGTAGCTTCACCTTTCTGGGTGCTCGGTTTCTTGGTGGGGCTGATTTCGCTGAGGTAGCGTTTCAGCGCCATTTCCAAGGTCATGCGTTCGGAGCCGCTGCGCTGGATGTATACACCCCTGACCATTTCGTCTTCGGTGCGGCGTGCCCAGTCTTCGGCATCGCGCTTGGTCCTGAAGGTTTTTGTGTTGGTCGGCCAGCCGGTTTTTCGCACCAGGGCTTTCCAGGTTCCGGCATCCGTTTTGATGATGGTGGCCATCGATTTCCTGCTCCAAAGGTGTGCGGCTGTACCGGCACTGTACTGAATTTGTACCTTTGGACTATAGGACTGGTCTAGCTGTTTTTGCGGTGGATACGAAAAAGCCGCGCACTGCGCGGCCTGGAAGGTGGTGGGCCCACACGGACTCGAACCGTGGACCAAAGGATTATGAGTCCTCTGCTCTAACCAACTGAGCTATGGGCCCTCAGAGGCGGGCGGATTATACCGGTGCCTTCTCGGCAGCGCCAACCGAATGGCGCGGGGTGAGGAAGTTTTGTGCGAAGGCGTCCGCATGGATCGCGCGGCTTACAACGAAACCTTGGATTTGCTCGCACCCTTCGGCAGCGAGGAACAGTTCCTGGGCTTTGGTTTCCACCCCTTCGGCGATTACGGTCAGTTGCATGCTACGGCCCAGCGCCATGATGGCGCGCACAATGGCAACGTCATTGCTGTCGTTGGGCAGGCCGCGCACGAAGGATTGGTCGATTTTCAGGGTGTCGACCGGCAAGCGCTTTAGGTAGCTGAGCGAGGAGTAGCCGGTGCCGAAGTCGTCGATGGCCAGCTGGATGCCCAGGCTTTTCAGCTGATGCAGCAGGTTCAGCGCTTCTTCGGCTTGGTTCATGATGAAGCTTTCGGTGATTTCCAGTTGCAGCAGTTCGGGGGCCAGGTTGTGGTCTTCCAGCAGGCTAGAGATGCGTGTCAGCAGGTGTGGTTGGCGCAGTTGAACGCCAGTCAGGTTGACCGACAGCGGGCCGAACGGTGCGTGATGTTGTTGCCATTGCTGCATTTGCCAGCAGGCCCGGCGCAGTACCCAGTCACCGAGGGCGATGATCAGGCCGGTTTCTTCGGCCAGGGGTATAAAGCGGTCCGGCGGGATCTCACCAAAAATCGGGTGGTGCCAGCGCAGCAGGGCTTCGGCGCCGATCAGGCGGTTGGTACTCAGGCTACGTTTAGGCTGGTAGTAAAGCTGCAGTTGTTCCAGTTCGATGGCACGGCGTAATTCGCGCTCAAGGGCCATGCGTTCGGTGGCCTGGAAGGTCAGGTCGCGGGTGTAGCGCTCCACGCGGTTGCGGCCGCGCGCCTTGGAGCGGTACATGGCGGCGTCGGCATTTTTCACCAGGGTGGCGACATCTTCTCCGTCGTCGGGGTAGCGGCTGATGCCAATACTGGCGCTAATAAACAGCTCTTGTTCGTCGAACCGGAAGGGCAAGCTGAAGCACTCGAGTAGCTTGTGCGCGACCCGCTCGGCGTCCTCTGCGTGCTGCAGGCCCGGCAGCAGGATGATGAATTCATCACCGCCCAGGCGAGCCACCGTATCGATATCACGCAGGTGGGTTTTCAAGCGTTCGGCAATGCTCCTGAGCAGTTGGTCGCCGACCGGGTGGCCAAGGCTGTCGTTGATGTTTTTGAAGCGGTCGAGGTCAATAAACAGCACTGCGCCCATGCGTTTGTCGACGCGGGCATCTTCAAGGGCGGCGCGTAGGCGCGCGTCGAACAGCATGCGGTTGGGCAGATCGGTCAGCGGGTCATGGTGGGCCTGGTGGTCGAGGCTGGCCTGGGCATGTTTGAGTGAACTGATGTCGGCGAAGACGCCGACAAAGTGGGTGATGTGCTCATTGCTGTCGCGTACCGCGCTGATGGTCAGCCACTCGGGGAAGAGCTCACCATTCTTGCGTTTATTCCAGATTTCACCCTGCCAATGCCCAGAGGCGCTGAGGTTGTGCCACATTGCGGCGTAGAAGGCGCTGTCGTGGTTGCCGGAGGCGAGCAGGCGCGGCGACTGGCCGAGGGCTTCGGCCTCGCTGTAGCCGGTAATGGTGGTGAAAGCGCGATTGACCGCAGTAATGCGTTGCTGCAGGTCGGTGATCATCACGCCTTCGGCCGTGCTTTCGAAAACCGTAGCGGCCTGCTTGAGGTTTTCCTGCATTTGCTCGCGCTCGGTGATGTCGCGCGCGATGGTCAGCATGCAGGTGTCGCCTTCAATGGGAATCGGCTGCACCGACATCTCGCAGGTGCGCAGCGAGCCGTTGCGGGTGCGAATAAGCGCGCGGAAGTCGCGGACCGATCCGTGCCGTTGCACGTGCTCGAACATCCGTGTGCGGTCATCCGGGTTGTCCCAAATGCCCAGTTGCAGGGTCGAGCTGTCGGTTGCCTCGTTCATGCTGTAGCCGGTGATGCGGCTGAAGCCTTCGTTGACATCGAGCAACTGGCCGTCGCTTAAGCGGGTGATCAACAGACCATCTGGTGAGGCATGGAAGGCTTTGGCGAATTTGTCTTCGGAGAGTTTCAGACGCTGTTGGGTGTCTTTCAGTTCGCTGATGTCGCGTACGGCCACGACCAGCGTAGTGGTGTCATCCACGGTGACCGGTTGCGCGGAGATGAGTGCAGTGAACTGGCTGCCGTTGCGTCGGCGAAAGGCGCTCTCGATGTTGTGCACGTTGCCTTGGCGCAGCATGTCCAGAATGCGCGGGCCGATGCCTTGCTCGCTCCACAGACCGAGCTCCGAACTAGTATGGCCGACGGCCTCGACGGCGCTGATGCCGAACTGTTGTTCGAAGGTTTTGTTGACGGCGAGCAGGCGGCCGTCGTGCTGATTGAGCAGGGCGATGATGTCCGGGCAGTTGTGGAAGACCGAGGCAAACTTCTGCTCCGAGAGGGCCAGGGCCTGCTCGGTGCGTTTGGTTTCCGTGATGTCGATCAGCAGGCCACGCAGCGTCTGGCTGCCATCTAGGGGTGACAGCGTGACAATGTCGCGCACCCAAACTTCACGGCCGTCGGCAGCGAGCATGCGGTAATCCATGCTGTGGTCACGCCCAGCTTGGGTTTCGCTGCGGCAATAGTCGATTGCGCAGCGTGCATCGTCGGGGTGCAAGACGCGCTCGACAAAACCAGGCGTTAGCCAATCGTGCGCGGGGTAGCCGAGGAGTTTTTCCGCCTGGGGAGCAACGTAGGTGTAGCGAAGGTTGCTAGGGTCCATCTGCCAGGCGACTGCGTTGAGGCTTTCCACCAGGCCACGGTAATGCTGCTCGCTGTTGCGTAGTTCGTTTTCCAGCTGTTCGCGGTTGTGCATTTCACTGCGCAACCGATGGTTGATGCGCAGGATGCTGAAGATGATCAGCAGGGCTGCCAGCAGGCCTGGAAGGCCAAACAGCAGTAGGCTGCGCCAGAATGGTCGAGAGTCGAGTGGATCACTCACCCAGCGCTGCTGAATTTCGGCGATTTCACTAGGTGTGAGTTCGGCCAGCAGTTTGTCGAGTATCCCGGCCAGGATGGCTTGATCCTTGGGTACGGCCATGGCCAGTTGGTAGCGGAGTGGGGTTTGGCCGCTGATGACAATGCCGTCGAGCTTAAGTTGGCGAAGGTGCCAGATGCTGGAGGCGAGGTCACCGACCATGGCATCGGCCTGTCCGGAGGCCAGTGCTTGTAAGGCAGCGGCTACGCTGGGGCGTGGCCAGAGGCGCAGCTCGGGGTGTTTGTCGCGCAGCAGTTCGTGGGTGGCGTAACTGTCGACCACGGCCACACGCAGCCCTCGTAGGTCACGGATTTTGCTGGGTTGCGGACCTTGTTCCTGGCTCAAGATGACAATCGGGAAGTCGAGGTAGGGGCGTGTGAACGTCAGATACTGCTCGCGCTCGGGGGTGGCCATCAGGCTGGGCAGCAGGTGCAGCTTGCCGGTTCGAGCATCGGCCAGCACTTCGCTCCAGTTCTGCGCGGGAGCCGGGCGTAGGGTAATGGCCAGGCGCTGTTCGATCAGCCGAACATAGTCGGCGGCGAGTCCCTGGTACTGTTCGTCACCGTTGATGAACTCGTAAGGCGGCCAGTCACGGTCCACGCCCAGGCTCAGTTGCGGATTTTCAGCCAGCCAGGCCTGTTCTGTGGGCGTCAGTTCAAGGCTGAGGACGGGCGCAGCCCAGCATGCCAAACACAACAGGAGGGTGGCTGCAACACGCGGCATGGATGGGCTCGTTCGCTGGGCAATAAGCAAAAGTGTAGACCTGCCTGGCAAGCCTTGGTAGTTGCCCAGAATGCAAAACCCCCGGCAGGGCCGGGGGTTTTGGTGTTACTCGTCGAGGAAGGAGCGCAGATGCTCGCTTCTCGTCGGGTGGCGCAGCTTGCGCAGCGCCTTGGCTTCGATCTGACGAATCCGCTCGCGGGTTACATCGAACTGCTTACCGACTTCCTCAAGGGTGTGATCGGTATTCATGTCGATGCCGAAGCGCATGCGCAGTACTTTGGCTTCACGCGCGGTGAGGCCGGAGAGTACTTCGCGGGTCGCTTCTTTAAGGCTCTCAACGGTGGCGACATCGATTGGCGACTGCATGGTCGAGTCTTCGATGAAGTCACCTAGATGAGAGTCTTCGTCATCACCGATTGGGGTTTCCATGGAGATCGGCTCTTTAGCGATCTTCAGTACCTTGCGGATCTTGTCCTCAGGCATTTCCATGCGCTCACCCAGCTCTTCCGGGGTCGGTTCACGACCCATTTCCTGCAGCATCTGCCGGGAAATACGGTTGAGCTTGTTGATTGTCTCTATCATGTGCACCGGGATGCGGATGGTCCGCGCCTGGTCAGCAATCGAGCGGGTGATCGCCTGGCGAATCCACCAGGTGGCGTAAGTCGAGAACTTGTAACCGCGACGGTATTCGAACTTGTCCACCGCTTTCATCAGGCCGATGTTGCCTTCCTGAATCAGGTCGAGGAACTGCAGACCGCGGTTGGTGTACTTCTTGGCAATCGAGATCACCAGGCGCAAGTTCGCTTCAACCATCTCTTTCTTCGCGCGACGGGCCTTGGCCTCGCCGATCGACATGCGACGGTTGATATCCTTGATTTCAGCCAGGGTCAGTTCGCACTCGGCTTCCAGTGCAGTCAGCTTCTGCTGGCAGCGCTGGATGTCAGCTTGCACATTGCCAATGGCTTCGGCGTATTTAGCCTTGCCTTTGGCCAGGCCAACGGACCACTCGGCATCGATTTCATTGCCAGGGAACAGCTTGAGGAAATCGGCGCGCGGCATACGTGCATCACGCACGCAGAGTTGCATGATGGCGCGTTCCTGAGCGCGCAGGCGCTCCAGGGAGCTGCGTACGCGGACAACCAGAGCGTCGTACTGTTTAGGTACCAGCTTGATCGGCATGAACAGCTCGGCCATTTCTTTCAGCGCGGCAGTGCCTTGCTTGCTGTTACGGCCATGCTTTTTCAGGGCTTTCTTGGCGAGTTCCAGGGCGTCACCGATCGCGGTGAAACGGCGCAGAGCCTCTTCAGGGTCCGGGCCGCCATCGCCTTCTTCTTCCTCGTCATCGCTGGCTTCGGCGTCGTCGTCGTCAGTCTCTTCGGCGGCATCGCCGTCTTTAACTGGAACAGGCGCAGCCGCTTCAGCGGGAACAATGCCGTCATCCGGATCGATATAGCCGCTGAGGACTTCAACCAGGCGACCACCATCGGTGGTGACACGGGTGTACTCGGCCAGAATGCTGTCGACAGTGCCGGGGAAATGGGCGATAGCTCCCATGACTTCACGGATGCCTTCCTCGATGCGTTTGGCGATTTCGATCTCGCCTTCGCGGGTCAGCAGTTCCACGGTGCCCATTTCACGCATGTACATGCGCACTGGGTCCGTCGTGCGGCCGATATCGGTCTCCACCGCTGCCAGCGCTGCAGCTGCTTCTTCAGCGGCTGCCTCGTCGGTATCGGCGTCGGCCAACATAAGGGCGTCCGCATCCGGAGCACTCTCGTGTACGGGGATCCCCATGTCGTTAATCATGCGGATGATGTCTTCCACCTGCTCCGGATCAGAAATATCTTCCGGTAGGTGGTCGTTGACCTCTGCGTAAGTCAGATACTTCTGCTCACGACCCAGGGTGATCAACTCTTTGATACGAGACTGCTGTTGCGCTTTTCCGGACATAACACCCTATCCACTGAAGGTCTTGGCGGGCAAAAAACAAGCCGCGGATTATACCCGAGTAACACCCCTAAGCGCCAGTTGAGCTCGGGATTACCGGTGATGCATTACGGCTCAGCAAGCTGCGCAGCTGGTCTTTCTCTTCTGCGCTCAACTCGCTTTGACGGGCTTTGCGCAGCAAATGTTCCAGGCTGCGCTCGCGTTGGCGGGCTACTAGACTAGTTATAGTGTCGAAAAACTGTTGTTCAAGGTTGTCGGCTGAAATCAGCCATTCCTTTTCTGCCAAGGCGCGCAATAGGCGGCCCTGTTCGGTGCCGTGCCAGCGTGCGATCAGTTGCAGTGATCGCAGGTTGGGGCTTTTCTGCAGGGCGCCAAGCAGGGCGACCAGCAGCTGGGCGTAAGTGTCGTCTTCGGCGGCGAAGTGGCTGACATCTTCGACTTTCTGCGCCAGTTGCGGGTGATGCAGCAGGGTGCGCAGGGCGCTCAGGTGCGGCGATTCGACGCTGACGGCAGTGCGTGGTGCGCGTGGAGCGAACTCACCCTGGCCCTTCTTGCTCCACTTGCCGCCATCTTTCTTCCAGTTGCCCTTGCCTTTATTGCGTTCAAATTCCGGCGCAGGGCTGGGGTTTTCGTATTCGTTGCGGCTTGGCTCGACATCGTAATAGGCGCTGTCGGGAATCTCGGGGTAATCCGGGTAGTCACTTGATGGCGCGCTGCTCTGGCTCGACTGGCTGCTGCGGGCGGTTGGCGCCATTTGCTGCAGGGCTTCGCCGGACAAGCCGGTAATTTCGCTCAGGCGCTGGCGCATCAGGGCGCGCAGGTTGTTGCCGGGGATCTTGTCGATCAGTGGCGCGGCCAGGGTCATCAGGTGCGCCTTGCCTTCCAGTGAGCGCGGGTCGGCCTCTTCGCTCAGCTGCTGGAAGAAGTAGTCGGCCAGCGGTTGGGCGTGCTGGTTGATCCGTGCGCGGAAGGCGTCAGTGCCTTCGCTGCGTACCAGGGTGTCCGGGTCTTCGCCGTCAGGCAGAAACAGAAAGCGCGCGCGGCGCCCGTCCTGCAGGCTCGACAAGGTCGCCTCCAGGGCGCGCCAGGCGGCGTTGCGGCCGGCTGCGTCGCCGTCGAAGCAGAACAATACGCTCGGCACGACGCGAAACAGGCGCTTGAGGTGTTCTTCGCTGGTGGCGGTGCCGAGGGTGGCGACGGCGTTGCGCAGGCCTTGCTGGGCCAGGGCGATGACGTCCATGTAGCCTTCGACCACCATGATCTCGTCGAGATCGCGGTTGTGCTTGCGTGCCTCGAACAGGCCGTAAAGCTCCTGGCCTTTGTGGAATACCGGGGTTTCCGGGGAGTTCAGATATTTCGGTTTTTCGTCACCCAGCACCCGGCCGCCGAAGGCAATCACTCGGCCGCGGCTGTCGCGGATCGGGAACATGATGCGGTCGCGGAAGCGGTCATAACGTTTGCCGCTTTCGGCATTCTCCACCAGCAGGCCGGCGTCAATCATCGCCTTCTGTTGCAGGCTGTCGCTGGCCAGGTGCTTGAGCAGGTTGTCCCAGCCGGGCGGGGCGAAGCCCATGCCGAAGTCGCGGGCGATCTCGCCGGACAGGCCGCGGCCCTTGAGGTACTCAATCGCGGCTTTGCGCTGCGGATGGCTTTTCAGTGCCTGCTTGTAGAACTCGGCGGCAGCAGTCAGCAGCGGGTAAAGCGGTGAGTCGGTGGGTTGGCGCGGTTTGTTGTTGCGTCCGCCTTCCTCGCGAGGCACTTCCATGCCGGCGCGCTTGGCCAGGTCCTCGATTGCCTGGGGGAAGTCCAGTTGGTCGTGGTCCATGATGAAACCCAGTGCGTTGCCGCCGGCGCCGCAGCCAAAGCAGTAATAGAACTGTTTGTCCGGGCTGACGCTGAACGAGGGGGTTTTTTCTTTATGGAAGGGGCAGCAGGCGGTGTAGTTTTTGCCGGCTTTTTTCAGCTGGATGCGCGAGGCGACCACGTCGACGATGTCGGTGCGGTTGAGCAGATCATCGATAAAAGACTGTGGGATCAGGCCGGCCATAGGCGCTCAGAATACTGTCATGCGCTGGGGCAGAACAGGGTGGGGCAAAAACTAAAAGACTCCGATCGTCACCCGGGGGTGGCGCGGAGTCTAAAAGCGAAACCCGGCCAGGCCGGGTGTCAGGCGTTGCTTGTACTGATTAGTACAGGCGAACGCTGCGGCGCTGCTCGCGCTGCACTTTCTTGGCGTGACGCTTAACAGCGGCTGCTGCTTTACGCTTACGCTCGGAAGTTGGCTTTTCGTAGAATTCACGGCTGCGAACTTCAGCCAGAACACCGGCTTTTTCGCAGGAGCGCTTGAAACGACGCAGAGCTACGTCGAAGGGTTCGTTCTCTTTAACTTTGACGGCTGGCATCCAGGGCTTACCTTCTTTATTACCGGGGGTAACGTTACTCCTGGCAGATGGCGCTGGAGAACGTAGGTTTTTAAGGGTTGCGGATGTTACCGCCTCATCGCGAGGAATGCAAAGCCTCTGATCGAAAAGCGCTGGCCTGCTCGCGCCAGCGGCCATTATCATGCGCGCCTTCGAAGTTGCACACACTACTACAAGGCACTGCCCATGCTGGTTCTGGGATTGGAAACCTCCTGCGACGAAACCGGTGTCGCGCTCTACGACAGCGAACGTGGCCTGCTGGCCGATGCGCTCTTCAGCCAGATTGATCTGCACCGTGTGTATGGCGGCGTAGTGCCGGAGCTGGCTTCGCGCGATCACGTCAAGCGCATGCTGCCGTTGATCCGTCAGGTGTTGAACGAAGCCGGCTGCTTTGCGACTGACATCGACGCCATTGCCTATACCGCCGGCCCCGGCCTGGTCGGGGCGCTCCTCGTCGGGGCGTCCTGTGCCCAGGCCCTGGCGTTCGCCTGGGATATTCCTGCGCTCGGTGTGCACCATATGGAAGGCCATCTGCTGGCGCCGATGCTGGAAGAACAGCCGCCGGCTTTTCCGTTCGTCGCTTTGTTGGTGTCGGGCGGGCATACCCAGTTGGTTCGGGTCGATGGCATCGGTCAGTACCAGCTGCTCGGCGAGTCTCTGGATGATGCGGCGGGCGAGGCATTCGACAAGACCGCCAAGTTGATGGGGCTGCAGTATCCCGGTGGTCCGGAGATTGCCCGTCTGGCGCTGAGCGGTACGCCTGGGCGCTTCAAGTTTCCTCGGCCAATGACTGACCGCCCGGGGCTGGAGTTCAGCTTCAGCGGCCTGAAGACCTTTACCCTGAATACCTGGCAGCAGTGTCAGGCGTCGGGCGACAACTCCGAGCAGACTCGCTGCGACATCGCCCTGGCGTTCCAGCAGGCCGTGGTCGACACCCTCACTATCAAATGCAAGCGTGCCCTCAAGCAAACCGGGTTGAACAACCTGGTGATCGCCGGCGGTGTGAGTGCCAACCAGGCGCTGCGGCAGTCGCTGGAGAAGATGCTCGCTGAGCTGAAGGGCGGCGTGTTCTACGCTCGTCCAGCGTTCTGCACCGATAACGGCGCGATGATCGCCTATGCCGGCTGCCAGCGTTTACTGGCGGGGCAGCATGAGGATTTGAGCATCAAGGTGCAGGCACGCTGGCCGATGGAGCAACTGCCGGCGCTGTAAGCCGGCTGGGTTCGTTCATTCGATTTAGAAATGCCGCTCACGGCCGGCGAACAGATCGCGTAAATTGCTGCGGTGGCGCCAGACGATCAGTCCGGTCAGCGCGCAGACCGGCAACAGGGCGTCGGGTTGTTGCCACGCCAGCAGCGGCAGGGTCAGCGGTGTGGCGATCAGTGCAGCCAGCGAGCTGGTGCGAGTCAGAACAAAGGTCAGTAACCAGGCGGCAACGGCCAGTAAAGCGGCTGGCGGGTAAAGCCCCAAGAGCATGCCGGCGGCCGTGGCGACACCTTTGCCGCCACGGAAGTTGAAGTACAGCGGGTACAGGTGGCCGACAACGGCGGCCATGCCAACCCAAGCTTGTTGTTGCAGATTGAAGTTGAGCAGGCTGGCGATCAGCACCGGAAGCAAGCCCTTGAGCAGGTCGCCGATCAGCGTGAGGACAGCCAGGCGTTTACCAGCGACCCGAAGCATATTGGTGGCGCCGGGGTTGCCCGAGCCGCTGGCGCGTGGGTCCGGCCCGCCGCTTAGGCGGCTGAGCAGGATGGCGAAGGACAACGAGCCGAGCAGGTAGGCGAAGGACGCCAACAGCCAAAACATGGTATCCATTCCGGGGCAAGGGAGCCCTGATTCTAACTAGGTGCGACAGCCTTGTCGTGCCACGGAGAGCGTGCTTGGACACAGTTTTTATCGAGGGCCTGGAAGTCGATACGGTGATTGGTGCCTACGACTGGGAGCGTACCATTCGCCAGTGTTTGCGCCTGGACCTGTACCTGGGCTGGGATAACCGTCCCGCTGCTGCCGGTGACGAGCTGGACAAGGCGTTGGATTACGCCAAGGTTTCGCAGCGGATTCAGGCGTTTGCCAGCGAGTCGCAGTTTATCCTGGTGGAAACCTTTGCCGAGCGGTTGGTCGAGTTGCTCATGGCTGAGTTTCAGATCCCTTGGGTGCGCCTCAAGCTGACCAAGCCCGGTGCCGTGCCGGCGGCCAGTGGTGGGGTGGGCGTGGAGATCGAGCGCGGATGTCGCTAACTCCCGTACTACTCGGTCTGGGCAGCAATATTGGCCGCGAAGCACACCTGTGTGCCGGCCTCGATGCGCTTGATGGTCTGCTCAGTGAGATGCGCTGCTCGCCGGTGTTCGAAAGCCAGGCCGTGGGCATCAAGAGCGGCCCGTTCTTCAATCTGGTCGTGGCCGGCTACAGCGAGCTGCCGTTGGGCGAGCTGGACCGCCGGCTGAAGTTTATCGAAGCCGATAACGGCCGCTATGCGCCAGAGCGCAAGGGGCTACCGCTGGATATCGACGTGCTGCTGTACGGCGACCGGGTCGGCAATTTCGACGGTCTGATCCTGCCGCGAGCAGAAATCCTCAAGAACGCTTTCGTCCTTTGGCCCCTGGCCCTGTTGGTGCCGGATGTTCTGCACCCTGAGCAGCAGCGCAGCTTTGCCGAACTCTGGCATGCGGCGCAGATTGACCAGCAGCTGTGGCCGGTGGCTTTCAGCTGGCGTGAGCAAGCGCTCACCCCGACTGAACTGATAGCCGCTTACCCGGCTTCTTAGTCCGGAGTGGGGCTGGCGGAAGCGGCAGCTTTGAATGTTGTCAGTGCCTTCAGGCGCTCTTTGTTGAGCGCTTCACCTAACTCGGCGCCTTTCAAACCTTGCGCCAGTAGGGGTTGCACGGCCACTGCACGGGCGGCGTGCATGGCGGCCCGCAGGTAGTCAGCCTGCGGGTAGGCGCGTTGTTCCAGGCCGAGGCGGCCGCGGGCGTCCATTTCACAGGCCGCGATAAACTCTTCGAAGCGCTGCGGGCGGCGGAACACGTCGAAACCTTGCAGCAGCTTGAGCAAGGTCGAGGGTTTGAGTTCCAGGGCGCGGTGGCCGTGGGTGTGGAACTCGCCGACCTGTAGCGCCAGCTCCTGACAATCCTTGGGCGCCTTGCAGCGCTGGTTGATCGCCCGGATCAGTTTCAGGCCCTTGTGTTCATGGGCGATGTGGCGTGGCCACTCGGCCTCGGGGGTCAGGCCCTTGCCGACATCGTGCAGCAGGCAGGCCCAACGCACCGTCAGCGGTTGCTGGTGTTCGGCGCACTGGCGCAACACGCTGAGCACGTGCACGCCGGTGTCGATTTCCGGGTGATGGGCCGGTGACTGCGGGATGCCGAACAGCACGTCGACCTCCGGCAGCAGAACGCGCAGGGCGCCGCAGTCGCGCAACACCTGAATAAATACATCCGGCCGCGGTTCCATCAGCGCGCGGGAGATTTCCTTCCAGCTGCGCTCCGGCGTCAGCGCCGTCAGTTCGCCGGATTCGCTCAGTTCACGCATCAGCACCATGGTTTCTACGGCCACGCTGAAACCCAGGGGCGCATAGCGGGCGGCAAAACGGGCCACGCGCAGCACGCGCAGCGGGTCTTCGGCAAAGGCCGGGGAGACATGGCGCAACAGCTTTGCGGCCAGGTCTTGCTGGCCGCCGTAGGGGTCGATCAGTCGGCCCTGATCATCTTCGGCCATGGCGTTGACGGTCAGGTCACGGCGGATCAGATCCTCTTCCAGCGTGACTTCCGGACTGGCGAAGAAGGTGAAACCGCCGTAGCCGCGCCCGCTCTTGCGTTCGGTACGGGCCAGGGCGTATTCCTCGCTGGTCTGCGGGTGCAGGAACACCGGGAAATCCGCGCCGACCGGACGAAAGCCCTGTTCGAGCATCTGTTCGGCACTGGCGCCGACCACTACCCAGTCGATCTCGCTGACTTCACGGCCCAACAGGCGGTCGCGTACCGCGCCGCCCACTTTGTAAATCTGCATGGTTCATCCTCCGTTGTGCAGAGCATAACGGCTGGATGCGGGGGTTGTCCGGTTAGTGCTGTGGCTGGATGGCGTTCTGAGGGACTGGATTGCACCCGCTATGGGCTGGCCATGGGAATCTGCTGCAAGAGCGCTTGGGTGGCGCGCTCGAGCAGTTCGGCGCTGTCTTTGGCTGGGCTCAGGCCGGTGCTGACCAGACCCTCCCAGAGAGTTTGCTGTTCTGGGGTCGTCAGGCGGATGCGCAGGGTGCCGGTTTCATCACGCAGACGATGGATCGCCTGGTAGGGGCCGAGTGGAGTAGGCGGGGCTGCGTCGACCTTGAAATCCAGTGGGCTGTCCTGCACGGCCAGCCAGTAATAGACCTGAATTTCCGCGCTCGGGCTGGCCTGGTAACCGCGGTTGCTCAGGCCTTCGCGCAGCAGTTGCTCAAGCTGTTCATAGCGCTCGGCAAAGGGTACGTCACCCTCTACTGCCTGCTCGGCGGCGATCAGGCTGAAGCTGCGCTTACCTGCCAGTTCGGTGCTGGCGGGGGTCAGTACCTGGGCGCGCGGTAGCTGGCTACTACAGGTCGCCAGGGCCAGGCACAGCAGTAACACGGTAAACAGGCGCATCAGCAGACTCCCGGTTGCTCTGCTGCGCATGCTGGTGTTCGGCATGGGGCCTGCGCAACCGATCAAATGGGCGGAATCATCAGGTCGAGGCGCGGGTAGTCGTTGTCATGCTCGTTTTCATGTTTGGGCGGCACGTGCTGGGTGCCGATCAGTTGTTCGCCCTGATAGATCTCCAGGTGAATGTTAAAGCCCCACAGGCGGTGCAGGTGCTTGAGCACTTCCTCGGTCGAGTTACCCAGTGGTTTACGGTCATGCTGCTGATGGCGCAGGGTCAGTGAGCGGTCGCCGCGCCGATCAATGCTCCAGATCTGCACGTTGGGTTCGCGGTTGCCCAGGTTGTACTGCGCCGCCAGGGTTTCGCGGATGCTCCGATAGCCGGGCTCGTCATGGATTGCCGGGACGTACAGCTCGTCCTTCTGGTCGTCGTCGAGAATGCTGAACAGCTTGAGGTCGCGGATCACCTTGGGTGACAGGTACTGCAGGATAAAGCTCTCATCCTTGAAGCTGGTCATGGCGAACTTCAGGGTGCTCAGCCAGTCACTGCCGGCAATGTCGGGGAACCAACGACGGTCTTCCTCGGTGGGCTCTTCGCAGATACGGCGGATGTCGCGGTACATGGCAAAACCCAAGGCATAGGGGTTGATGCCACTGTAGTAGGAGCTGTCGAACGGCGGTTGGTAGACCACGCTGGTGTGCGACTGCAGAAACTCCATCATAAAGCCGTCGGTGACCAGGCCTTCGTCGTACAGGTCGTTCATCAGGGTGTAGTGCCAGAAGGTCGCCCAGCCTTCGTTCATCACCTGCGTTTGGCGTTGCGGGTAGAAGTACTGGGCGATCTTGCGCACGATGCGAATGATCTCGCGCTGCCAGGGCTCCAGCAGTGGCGCGTGTTTCTCCAGGAAATAGAGGATGTTCTCCTGCGGCTCGGCGGGGAAGCGCTTGCTGTCCTTGCCGTCGCCCTTGCTGGCGCTTTTCGGGATGGTGCGCCAGAGGTCGTTGATCTGCTTTTGCAGGTGCTCTTCGCGATCTTTCATGCGCCGCCGTTCTTCCTCGGCGGAAATTGGGTAGGGGCGTTTGTAGCGGTCGACGCCGTAGTTCATCAGGGCATGGCAGGAATCCAGCAGGTCTTCCACGGCGTCGATGCCGTGGCGCTCCTCGCACTGCATGATGTACTGCTTGGCGAACACCAGGTAATCGATGATTGAGCTGGCGTCCGTCCAGGTGCGGAACAGGTAGTTGCCCTTGAAGAAGCTATTGTGGCCGTAGCAGGCGTGGGCAATCACCAGGGCCTGCATGCAGATGGTGTTCTCTTCCATCAGGTAGGCGATGCACGGGTCGGAGTTGATCACGATTTCGTAGGCCAGGCCCATCTGCCCGCGCTTGTAGCCTTTCTCGGTGCTGAGGAAGTGCTTGCCGTAGGACCAGTGGTGGTAACCCAGCGGCATGCCGACCGAAGCGTAGGCGTCCATCATCTGCTCGGCGGTGATCACCTCGATCTGGTTGGGGTAGGTGTCCAGCGCATAGCGCTCGGCGATGCGCGCGATCTCGCGGTCGTACTGGCGGATCAGGTCGAAGGTCCACTCCGAGCCAGTGGAAATAGGCTGGCGCTTTTTGTCTTTGCTGTTGCTCATGTCACGAGCCTCCGCTGAAACAGGTCGCGAAATACCGGGTAGATATCGCCGGCCGAGACCAGCTGCTGCTGGGCAAAGGTGTCGGCGAACGCCTCGCTGACCTGCTCGTATTCAAACCACAGCGCCTGGTGCTCGCGCGGGGTGATCTCGACGTAGGTGAAGTACTGCACGAACGGCATGATCTGCTTGATCAGGATATCCCGGCACACCGGCGAGTCGTCATTCCAGTTGTCACCATCCGACGCCTGGGCGGCGTAGATATTCCATTCGTTGATCGGGTAGCGCTCGGCCATGATCTCCTGCATCAACTTGAGCGCGCTGGAAACGATGGTGCCGCCGGTTTCGCGTGAGTAGAAGAACTCCTGCTCGTCCACTTCGCGGGCACTGGTGTGGTGACGGATAAACACCACTTCGATCTTGTCGTAGTTCCGCTTGAGGAACAGGTACAGGAGGATAAAGAAGCGCTTGGCGATGTCCTTGGTCGATTGGGTCATCGAGCCGGATACGTCCATCAGGCAGAACATCACCGCTTTCGAGCTGGGGTTGGGTTGTTTGACCAGCAGGTTGTACTTGAGGTCGAAGGTGTCGAGGAAAGGCACGCGCTTGATCCGCGCCCGCAGTTTGCTGACTTCTTCTTCGAGTGCCTGGATATCGCTGAGGTTGTCTGGCTGTTCCAGCTTCAGGCGCTCCAACTCGGCCTGGGCGCTCTTGAGCTTGTTGCGGCTGCTGCCGGACAGGGCAATGCGTCTTGCATGGGCCGAGCGCAGGGTGCGGACGATATTGATGCGTGATGGATTGCCCTCATTGCTGATGCCGGCCCGCACATTCTTGAAGGTGTCGCTGCCAGTCAGGTGGCGCTTGATCAGGTTGGGCAGCTCCAGATCCTCGAACATGAAGTCGAGGAATTCCTCTTGGGTGATCTGGAAGACAAACTCATCCATGCCTTCACCAGAGTTGCTGGCTTTGCCCGCGCCTTGTCCGCCGCCACCGCCTTGCGGGCGGGCAATTTTCTCACCGGTGGTGAATTCGCGGTTGCCGGGGTGCACGGTGGTCTGGCGACCGCCACGGCCATGGTGCAATACCGGCTCGTCGATGTCGCGGCCGGGAATGCTGATTTGTTCGCCGTGTTCCATGTCGGTGATGGAGCGGCGGCTGACCGCCTCTTCCACTGCCTTCTTGATGTGATCACGGTAGCGCCGCAGGAAGCGTTGGCGGTTTACCGTGCTCTTGTTCTTGCCGTTCAGGCGGCGGTCGATCACATGGCTCATAACTGCCCTCCGTGCACTGCAGGCATCAGGCGCAAGCGCTGGCAGAGCGCGTTGCCGCGCTCTGCGCTGCTCCCTGGCCGGTTGCGCCAGGCCGTTCTATTGCGATTTACGAACCCGCAGATACCACTCGGACAACAGGCGCACCTGCTTGTCGGTGTAGCCGCGCTCGACCATGCGAGTGACGAAGTCGTTGTGTTTCTGTTGATCCTCCTTGCTCGCCTTGGCGTTGAAGCTGATGACGGGCAGCAGATCCTCGGTGTTGGAGAACATCTTCTTCTCGATCACCACGCGCAGCTTCTCGTAGCTGAGCCAGGTCGGGTTCTTGCCATTGTTGTTGGCGCGGGCGCGCAGCACGAAGTTGACGATCTCGTTGCGGAAATCCTTCGGGTTGCTGATGCCAGCGGGTTTCTCGATCTTCTCCAGTTCCTCGTTGAGCGCCACGCGGTTGAGAATCTCGCCGGTTTCCGGGTCACGGTATTCCTGATCCTGAATCCAGAAGTCGGCGTACAGCACATAGCGGTCGAAGATGTTCTGCCCGTACTCGCTGTAGGACTCCAGGTAAGCGGTCTGGATTTCCTTGCCGATAAACTCGATGTAGCGCGGGGCCAGGTACTCCTTGATAAAGCGCAGGTAGCGCTCGCGGGTTTCGGCGGGGAACTGTTCCTGCTCGATCTGCTGCTCCAGCACATACAGAAGGTGTACCGGGTTGGCGGCGATCTCGTGCGGGTCGAAGTTGAACACCTTGGAGAGAATCTTGAAGGCGAAGCGGGTCGACAGACCGGTCATGCCTTCATCCACCCCGGCGGTGTCGCGGTATTCCTGAATCGACTTGGCCTTGGGGTCGGTGTCCTTGAGATTTTCGCCGTCGTAGACGCGCATCTTCGAGTAGACGTTGGAGTTTTCCGGTTCTTTCAGGCGGCTCAGGGTGGAGAACTGCGCGAGCATTTTCAGCGTATCCGGCGCGCAGTGGGCCTTGGCCAGGGAGCTGTTGATCAGCAGTTTGTCGTAGATCTTGATCTCGTCCGACACGCGCAGGCAGTACGGCACCTTGACGATGTAGATACGGTCGATGAACGCTTCGTTGTTCTTGTTATTGCGGAAGCTGTGCCATTCCGACTCGTTGGAGTGGGCCAGCAGGATGCCGCTGTAAGGGATCGCGCCGAGGCCTTCGGTACTGTTGTAGTTGCCCTCTTGGGTGGCCGTCAGCAGTGGATGCAGCACCTTGATCGGTGCCTTGAACATCTCGACGAATTCCATCAGGCCCTGGTTGGCCCGGCACAGTGCGCCCGAGTAGCTGTAGGCGTCGGCATCGTTCTGCGGGTATTCCTCCAGCTTGCGGATATCCACCTTGCCGACCAGGGCGGAGATGTCCTGATTGTTTTCGTCGCCCGGCTCGGTCTTGGCCACGGCGATCTGGTTGAGGATCGAGGGGTAGAGCTTGACCACGCGGAACTGGCTGATATCGCCGCCGAACTCTTGCAGGCGCTTGGTGGCCCAGGGCGACATGATGCTGTTGAGGTAGCGCCGGGGGATGCCGTAATCCTCTTCGAGGATGGCGCCGTCTTCAGCGTCGCTGAACAGGCCCAGTGGCGACTCAAATACGGGCGACCCTTTGATGGCATAGAAGGGGACTTTCTCGATCAGGTGCTTGAGCTTTTCCGCCAGCGAAGATTTACCGCCGCCTACCGGACCGAGCAGGTAGAGGATCTGCTTCTTCTCTTCGAGGCCTTGGGCGGCGTGGCGGAAGTAGGAAACGATCTGGTCGATGCACTCTTCCATGCCGTGGAAGTCGGCAAACGCGGGGTAGCGGCGAATCACCTTGTTGGAGAAAATTCGCGAGAGCCGTGGGTCGGTTGAGGTGTCGAGCAGTTCCGGCTCACCGATCGCCAACAACAGGCGTTCAGCTGCCGAGGCGTAGGCGCTGCGATCCTGTTTGCACAGCTCGAGGTACTCCTGGAGGGAAAACTCCTCCTGGCGAGTCGCTTCGAAACGTTGTTGGAAGTGGCTGAATATGCTCATGACTTCACCTCGCTCGATGCGCAGAGCCGGTGCGGGGTCGGTCAGGTGCTTGGCAGCTCCGGTGCGGATGCAGCCGGGTAAAACCCCCAGAACACCAAATAGTCATACCGATGGCCCGATGCCGTTTGGCCGGCTCTACCTTGTTTTGGATGGCCTGAGCTAAAGGATAGTTCGGAATCAGCGGGGTCAAGTGGCGGGGAACGATAACAGGATATTACCGTTGGTCAGTGGAGGCCGGCAGGCCGCTGCTGGTGCGGCCTGTGCGGTGAAAAAATTATTCTTCGGCGGCTTGTGCGGTGTCGCTGGGGAAAGTTGCACGCCACAGCTCGAAACCACCATCGAGGCTGTAGACATCACTAAAGCCCTGGCCGACCAGATAGGCCGCGGCGCTTTGGCTGGAGTTGCCGTGGTAGCAGGTGACGATCAGCGGCGCATCGAGATCAGCCTGAGTGATAAAGGCATGCAGTGAGTGGTTGTCGAGGTGTTGCGAGCCGCTGATGTGGCCAGCGGCGAAGCTCTGCGGGTCACGGATGTCGACCACTACTGCGCCTTGCTGGCGCAGGGCCTGAGCCTGCTCGGGGGGGATGCGTTTGAATTCGCTCATGCTTGCTCCTTACAGTCGCAGCTGTATTTTTCGCCGCTATCGATATTCATCAGGGTCATGCTCGCCCCCCATACGCAGCCGGTATCCAGGGCGATCACGTCGGGTTCAGTCGATTGCCCTTCGAGCGCTGCCCAGTGGCCGAAGATGATCCGTTGGCCACGGGTCTTACGCTGTTTGTAGCTGAACCAGGGGGCGTAGCCCGGTGGTGCTGAGCCGACGCCTTCCTTGCTTTTCAGGTCGAGGGTGCCGTCGGCTTTGCAGAAGCGCATGCGGGTGAAGTAGTTGGTGATGACCCGCAGGCGCGTAACGCCGTGCAGGTCGCCGTCCCACTTGGCCGGTTCGTTGCCGTACATGCCGTCGAGAAACAGCGGCAGGCGCGCGTCATCACGCAGGGCTTCCTCCACTTCGGCCGCGCGGCGGAGGGCTTTGTCCATGTTCCACTGCGGCGGGATGCCCGCATGCACCAGGGCGGTATCGCGGGCTTCATCGTAATGCAGGAGTTTCTGCTGGCGCAGCCAGTCGAGCAGGTCAGCCGCATCCGGCGCGTCGATGATTTCGCGCAGGGTATCGCCTCTCTTCAGCCGTTCGATATTGTGCGCTACGGCCAGCAAGTGCAGGTCGTGGTTACCCAATACGCAGGTCAATGCATCGCGGATGCTGTAGAGGAAACGCAGCGTTGCCAGAGATTCAGGGCCGCGGTTAACCAGATCACCGACCAGCCATAGTTTGTCCTTCGCTGGATCAAAGGCCACGCGTTCAAGCAGGCATTGCAACGGTTTCAGGCAGCCTTGCAGGTCGCCGACAGCGTAGGTGGCCATCAGTGCAGCGAGCCCGGCACCGCAAGACGGAAGGGCGCGATCAGTGCGTCAAAGCGTTTACCGTCTTCGGCGAGCATCTGATAACTGCCCTGCATGATTCCGACGCGGGTGGCCATCACCGTGCCGCTGCTGTAGGTGTGGCTGGCGCCTGCCTCGATCAGCGGCTGTTGGCCGATGACGCCGGCACCACGCACTTCCTGCACACGGCCGTCACCGTCGGTGATCACCCAGTGCCGCGAGAGCAGTTTGGCCGGCAGTTCACCCTTGTTGCTCACCGTGACGGTGTAGGCGAATGCAAAACGGTTCTGCTCCGGCTGGGATTGCTCCGGCAGGTAGCGGGTGACGACGCTGACGTCGATGTTGTAACGCGAATCGCTCATGCGTAATTAACTCGGTAGGCAGAAGCAGTCTAGCCGCTGTCAGTCGGCGTTGGGGTGTTCGGCCAGTTTGTCCGCCAGGCGTACAAACGCAGCCAGATCCAGTTGCTCAGGGCGCAGGCTGCCATCGACGCCCGCCGCTTCGATGGCATCGGCCGGCAGTAAGTTCTTCAAGGTGTTACGCAGTGTCTTACGCCGTTGGTTAAAGGCTTCGCGCACCACACGCTCAAGCAGGTGGTGGTCCTTGGCCGGGTGCGGCAGCACCTCGTGTGGCACCAGGCGGACGATCGCCGAATCAACCTTTGGCGGCGGATTGAACGCGCCAGGACCGACATTGAACAGGTGCTCCACACGGCAGTGGTACTGCACCATGATCGACAACCGGCCCCAGTCGCCGCCGCCGGGCACTGCGGCCATGCGCTCAACCACTTCCTTCTGCAGCATAAAGTGCATGTCGCGAATCAATGCGGCATTGCTCAGCAGGTGGAAGATCAGTGGCGTGGAGATGTTGTAGGGCAGGTTGCCGACCACACGCAGGCTGCGTGGTGCAGCCTGTAGCTGGTTGAAATCGAATTTGAGGGCGTCGCCCTGGTTCAGGCGAAAGCGCGGGTTGCTGCCGAACTGGTGTTGCAGGATCGGCACCAAGTCGCGGTCGAGTTCAATCACGTCGAGCTGCGCGCCGCTGCTCAGCAACCCTTCGGTCAATGCGCCCTGGCCTGGGCCGATTTCCAGCATGTGTTCACCTTCGCGGGCGAAGATGGCGCGCAGAATGCGGTGAATCACCCCGGCGTCATGCAGGAAATTCTGGCCGAAACGCTTGCGCGCGCGGTGTTGGTATTCGGACATGCAGCAGCTCCAGGCTTCAAAGCATCGGCTTGAAGCGAATTTAACGCGGGTAGAAAGCCGCACAGTTTAACAGCATTGGCGGCGTACGCCCCGTGCCGGGCGTTGCAGTCAGGCGCTTTTCACCTGACTGGCGGCCATTTCATAGGCCGTTTGCAGGGCGACCTGCAGGCTGCCGCTGTCGATTTTGCCGCTACCCGCCAGGTCCAGCGCCGTGCCGTGATCGACTGAGGTGCGGATAATCGGTAGCCCCAAGGTGATGTTCACCGCTGCGCCAAAGCCTTTGTATTTGAGCACCGGCAAGCCCTGGTCGTGGTACATCGCCAACACCGCATCGCAGTGCTCAAGGTGTTTGGGAGTGAACAGCGTGTCGGCGGGTAGTGGGCCGATCAGGTTGATACCTTCGCTGCGTAACTGCTGCAGGGTGGGCTCTATCACCTCGATTTCTTCCATGCCCAAATGGCCGCCTTCACCGGCGTGCGGGTTGAGACCGCAAACCAGAATGCGCGGGGCAGTGATGCCGAATTTCGTGCGCAGGTCATGGTCGAGAATGCGTGTGACGCGACTGAGACGCTCTGGGGTGATGGCTGCGGCTACATCCTTGAGTGGCAAGTGTGTGGTCACCAACGCGACACGCAGGCCGTGGGTAGCGAGCATCATCACCACCTGCTCGGTGTGGGTCAGTTCGGCGAGAAACTCGGTGTGCCCGGAGAAGGCAATCCCGCCTTCGTTGATCACGCCCTTGTGCACGGGGGCGGTAATCATGCCTGCGAAGTGGCCGTCGAGGCAGCCCTGGCCGGCGCGGGTCAGTGTTTCCAGTACGTAGGGCGCGTTACGTGCGTTCAGCTGGCCAGCAACCACGGCCGCGGCGAGTGGTGTATCCCAGACGTACAGACTACCTGCCGCCGCAGCCTGGCTTGGCCAGGCACCGGGGCTGACGTTGATCAGGTCAATGCTTAACCCAAGCAGCTGGGCGCGCTCAGCTAACAAGTCGCGACTGGCGATGGCAATCAGCGCGTGCGGCTGTGCGTGACGCGCCAGCAGCAGGCAGAGGTCGGGGCCTATGCCGGCTGGTTCGCCAGGTGTTAGCGCAAAAAGACGGGCGGTGTTCATGGAGGGGCTCTCACGTCTGTGCCATAAGGGTTAGCCCATCAGGTGGCGAGGGCGGTGAGGCATTATGCGTCGCCCTGGCGAGTAGCTGCCAGGTTTGAGCGGCCACAAAAAAGCCTGGCTCTGCAGATGCATCAGCCAGGCTTTTCGGTTGTCTGCGCGAGCGCGATGCGCCTGTCAGAGTTTGGTTTCGACGTAGGCCTCGTCGCGGATCTGGCGTAGCCACGCTTGCAGCTCTTCATCGTACTTGCGGTTACGCAGTACCGTCATGGCCTGCTGCTCGCGGTACTGTGCGCTGCTGTCCGTGGCGCGGCGGCCCATGACTTCGAGAACATGCCAGCCGTAAGGGCTCTTGAAAGGTTTGGACAGCTCGCCAGCTGGCGTGTTGTTCATCACTTCGCGGAATTCAGGAACCAGTACATTTGGGTCGATCCAGCTCAGGGTGCCGCCGTTCAGCGCCGAGCCTGGGTCTTCGGAGAAATTCTTCGCCAGTTCGGCGAAATCTTCCCCTGCCAGGATCCGCTGGTACAGGCGTTCAACCAGGCGTTTGGTTTCAGCTTCGCTACGGATTTCGCTGGGTTTGATCAGGATATGGCGAACGTTCACTTCGTCGCGTACCTGGCTGTCACCGCCGCGCTTTTCCAGTAGCTTGATCATGATAAAGCCGCCGGGAGTCCGCATCGGCTCTGTCACCTGGCCTACCGACAAGGCGCTAAGCATGCTGTCGAAAGGCGGTGGCAACTGCCCGGCTTTACGCCAGCCCATTTCGCCACCTTCCAGCGCGGTTTCGCTGGCCGAGCGTGCAATGGCCAGCTGGGCGAAGTCGGCACCCTGTTGCAGCTGCTGGTACAGCTCACGAGCTTGACGCTCGGCCGCCTGAATATCTTCCGGAGATGCAGCTTCGGTGACCGGAATCAGGATGTTAGCCAGGCGGAATTCTTCCGACAGCTGCATCTTGCCCATGTCTGAGGCGAGGAAGTTTTGCACTTCCTGATCGGTGACCTGGATGCGCTCAGCCACGCGGCGTTGGCGCACACGGCTGATGATCATCTCGCGGCGAACTTGGTCACGGGCATCGGTGTACGAGAGGCCATCTGCCGCCAAGGCGGCGCGGAACTGCTCGATGCTCATGCCATTACGCTGGGCGATGGTGCCAATGGCCTGGTTCAGCTCTTCATCAGTGATGCGAATGCCAGAACGTTCGCCAATCTGTAGCTGGATGTTTTCGATGATCAGCCGCTCAAGCACTTGCTGGCTGAGCACATGCTCCGGCGGCAGGGCTGCACCGCGCTGGGTGATGGTTTGCTGCACTTCACGCAAGCGTGAGTCGAGCTGGCTTTGCATCACCACGTCATTGTCGACAATCGCTACAACGCGGTTGAGAGGTTGAACCGCCGCATTTGCCGCGGTACCCAGAAACAGCGCGCCCAACAGCAGGGGGCGCACGCAATCAGAAAGCTTGATCTTCACGTTCACGATAACCTTGAATGCCTTGGTCGAGGAAAGTCTCAACTTTATTGCCGACTACGCCACCCAGACCTTTGAGTACGATCTGCAAGAAGATGCCGCGATCAGCCTGGTCGTTCAGTGACGGGTTCAGGCTGACTTCGTCGTAGTCAATCCAGTAACGGTTGATCAGACGCAGTTTCCAGCAGCAGCTGTCGTACTCGAAGCCTGCGAAGGCCTCCAGTGTACGGTCGCGGCCATAGTCATACTGCCAGCGAGAGATCACGCTCCACTGCGGCACGATTGGCCAGATGACCGAGAAGTCGTGCTGGCTGATCTTGTAGTAGTCCTTGATGTAGTTCGGGCTGCCCGGGGTACCGTAGTCACCACCGCCAACTACCCAGTTACCACTGGCTTCGTCATAGCGTACAGTGTCATTGCGGTAACGGTACCCGGCGTTGACCACCTTGTTCGGATTGTCTTCTGGCTGGTAGTGGAACATGGCGCTACCCGATCGGGTGCTGCCACTGTCTGGATCCCAGTTGAAGTCCGACGAGAAGCGCCAGTCGCGGTTAAAGCGATACAGGTACTCAAGCGCGTAAGGCGATACCGATGCTGTTGCATCACCGCGAGTGCGGTAATCAATGCCTGGCAATTGGACCTGGCGATCTTCAAAGTAGAAGGCTTGGCCGATGCTAAAGCGCTGGCGCTCAAAGCCGTTGGGCTCAATCCAGCGGTTGGTTACGCCCAGAGACAACTTGTTCTCGTCACCGATACGGTCTTTGCCGGAGAAGCGGTTTTCACGCCACAGCGAGGAGTAGCTGAAGTTGCTTTCGCTGGTGTCAAAGACCGGAATATCTGTCTGGTCTTCCTCGGGTACATAGAGGTAGAACAGGCGAGGCTCAAGGGTCTGACGGTAGGACTTGCCGAACCATTGAGTGTTGCGGTCAAAGTACAGGCCGCTATCCAGGCTGAACATGCCTACGCCGCGGCTTTGACTGCTCTTGTATTCCTGTTCTGCCAGCAGCGTATTCTTGCCTTGCTGATCAAGTGTCAGATCGTAGTTGGTCTGCAGATACTTGACCTGTGGCTTGAAATAGCCCCAGCTCCAGTTCAATGGGAGGCTAACTGCCGGCTCGATATGCAGACGATCGCCATTGGCGCGCGCTAGACCTTGGACGACGGTGTCATACCACGGGGTGCCGATGCTTCCATCGGCGTTGAGCGGGCCGCCGTCTTCATCAATAAAGTTGCCTTTGCGCAGGCTACGGTCGAAGCGCACATATTCCGTGCCATAACTGAAGTTAACGCCTGCGGGTTTAAATGGCAGTACGCCATCCAGAGTCAGTTGCGGCAGACGGTTATACGGGGTGATGTCGGTGATATTTGCCAGCTCGTATGCGTGCGCATTCAGGCGTGCGGTGTAACTGTCACCACGGTAGGTCAATGTGCCGCGCTGATTGACATAACCCGTTGCGCTTACGCCCAGGTCAGTGTCCAGATCCTGGAAGTAGTAAGGGTCGCTGATGTCGGTGTAATCAACTTCCGCCAGTAGGCGCGAGGTGAGGCCTGTTTTATGCTGCCAGCTGTACATCCAGCGCTGATCTTCGTAATCCGACTGTAGCTTACGATCATCGTTACTGTCGTCGAGGTACGCGCCGCCAACCTGACCTTCGCTGTTCTTGGTGAGGTAGCGGAATTCGCCTTCCATCATCAAGCCGCGATCGCTCATATAGGTCGGGTACAGCGTTGCGTCATAGTTTGGCGCAAGGTTGAAGTAGTACGGCGTTTGCAGGGTCAGGCCATTATCGCTTGAGCTGCCGATGCTCGGCGGCAGGAAGCCGGACTGGCGACGGTCATCAATCGGGAAGTAGATATAAGGTGTGTAGAACACCGGAATATTCTTCACCCGCAGAGTGACGTTGGTCGCCGTGCCGAAACCGGTGGCCGGGTTCAGTGTGATGTTATTGCCCTTCAGGTGCCAGGCGTTACTGCCGGGCTCACAGCTGGTATAGGTGCCGTCTTTCAGGCGGATAATCGCGCTTTCTTCGCGCTTGGCATAGAGCGCGTTGCCGCGGATATGGCTCTTGTGCAGGACGTATTCGGCGTTGTCGACTTTGGCTTCACCATTGTCCAGCTGCAGCTCGGCGCGGTCACCTACGACTAACATGCCCTGGTCACGCAGGCGCACATTACCGATCAGCTCGCCACGGTTCTCCGCCTGACGCAGGTTGGCTTCATCCGCCTCGACCTGCATGCCAGCTTGGCGCAGAACCACGTCACCGGCGAGGGTGGCGACTTGCTCTTCTTGCTCATAACGCGAGGCTTTGGCCGAAACGAACATCGGTGCCTCATCCATCGGCGTTTTGTCGTCCATGCCTGGGCGCGTCGGCTCTACATACGCGCCTGCGCAGTAAGGGCCGGCTTCAGCCAACTGAGCAGCGCTGAGGTTTTCGCGCGGCACCCAGTCCAGGTGGCTGTAGTCAGCGCTGCGCGACACGAGGCCTTTGCCACGACTTTCAGTCACTAGGGTCGCTTGCGCGGTTTTCCCTTCAGCTGCTTCGGTGCTGCCTTCACCAGCGTTGCTGCTGGCGACCGAATCACGTTGTACTGGCCGTGCAGGCAGTGCAGCATTGCTGGCTTTCGGGGCACATGCCCAGCCGCCGGTGGCGGAAACCTGGCAATCATACTGCTCGGCAGCGATAGCAAAAGGAACGGCTAAAGGTTGTAGCGCCAGAAGGCTGCCAGTGACCAGTAGAGGGAATTTTTTACGAAACGCGGGGTATTTTACTGCCATCTTATTTTTTCCGGGCTTCCTGCGCGCCATTGGCCCTGAGGCCGCACGCCTCTCGATGGGCTTGAAAAGATGCTGGATAATAAAGCATGACCCGCGCAACGGCTAGCGCCGTCGGAGACCTTGTAATGCCTGATGAAGATGTACGCTTAAAACTTCTCGAAAACTGGCTGGATCAGCAGCTGCCTGGGCTGTTTGTTAAACAGGGTTGGGGCGCTGTACCCGCCGCCACGCTTACCTCTGCCAGTAGTGACGCCAGTTTTCGTCGCTATTTTCGCTGGCAAGGTGCTGGGCGTAGCTTGATCGTGATGGATGCGCCGCCGCCGCAGGAAGACTGCGCGCCGTTCGTAAAAGTGGCGAATTTGCTCGCTGAGGCGCACCTCAATGTGCCGCAGATTCTTGCCGCTGACCTTGAGCGAGGTTTTTTATTGCTCAACGATCTTGGTCGGCAGACCTACCTGGATGTGATCAACGAAGACAATGCTGATGAGTTGTTTGCTGATGCGCTGCAAGCGCTATTGGCGTTTCAGCGACTGCCGATGACCACGCCACTCCCCCACTATGATGACGCTCTGCTGCGCCGTGAACTGCAGCTCTTCCCCGAGTGGTATGTACAGCGCCACCTGGGCGTCGAATTCAGCGAGCAGCAGCAGGCTCTCTGGCAACGTGCCAGTCAGTTGTTGATCGACAGCGCTCTGGCCCAGCCCAAGGTGCTGGTACACCGTGACTACATGCCGCGCAACTTGATGCTCAGCGAGCCGAATCCGGGGGTGCTGGATTTTCAGGATGCCGTCTATGGCCCGGTGACGTATGACGTCACTTGTCTCTTCAAGGATGCCTTCCTCAGCTGGCCCGAGGTACGCGTACAGCATTGGTTGCAGCAGTACTGGCAACAGGCTTGTGAGGCCAGCGTGCCGGTGCAGCCGGTATGGGATGACTTCCTGCGTGCCAGTGACCTGATGGGTGTGCAGCGCCACCTCAAGGTGATCGGTATCTTTGCGCGTATTTGCCATCGTGATGGCAAACCCAAGTACTTGGGGGACGTGCCGCGTTTCTTCTCTTATATAGAGGCGGTATTGGCTCGTCGGCCGGAGCTGGCCGAACTGGCAGAGTTGCTTGGTAGCTTGCGGCAGGAGCCTGTATGAAAGCGATGATTCTGGCCGCTGGCAAAGGGGAACGGCTTCGCCCGCTGACTTTGCATACGCCCAAACCATTGGTGCGTGCGGCCGGCGTGCCCTTGATCGAATACCACGTGCGCGCGTTAGCGGCGGCCGGATTTACCGAGCTGGTGATCAATCATGCCTGGCTGGGGCAGCAGATCGAGGATTACCTGGGTGATGGATCGCGCTTCGGCGTCAGCATTGCCTATTCCGCTGAGGGTGAACCGTTGGAAACCGGCGGCGGGATCTTTCAGGCCTTGCCTTTGCTAGGCGATCAGCCGTTTGTGCTGATCAATGGCGATATCTTCACCGACTACCCCTTTGCCGAGTTGCGCCGTCCGTTATCTGGCCTGGCGCACCTGGTGCTGATCGAGAACCCTGGACATCACGTCAAGGGCGACTTCTGTTTGCAGAAAGGACAGGTTACGGATGCGCAAGCAGGCCAGGACAGCCTGACCTATAGCGGCATGGCGGTGTTATCCCCCGCGCTGTTCAGTGATTGTCAGCCGGGCGTCTTTTCGCTGGCACCGCTGTTGCGTGCCGCGATGGCAACAGGACAGGTAACCGGTGAGCGGTTTGATGGCTGCTGGGTGGATGTGGGAACCCATGAACGTTTGGCCCAGGTCGAGCAGTTGCTAGAGGCGCGGCGCTGAGATGCTTTGGCCTGCGACCTTGCTGGGCGCGGTTGCGGGGCTGGCAGTGGCCAGTATTCCGGGCGCCATGCTCGGCGGTTTGCTCGGGCAGGTGGTGGATCGGCGTCTGCGCCTAGAGTCGTGGGCAGCCTTGCGTGAACGCTTAGGTGGTCGCGCAGAGTCGCGTGATGAGTGGCTACTTTTCGTCTTGCTGGGGCGTTTGGCCAAGAGTGGCGGCCGTGTTCTGCCCGTGCATATTCAGCAAGCGCGGGCAGAAATGACGCGTCTTGGGCTGGACACCGAGGGGCAGCGTCAGGCGATAGCGGCCTTCGCGCAGGGCAAGGTGGGCCGTGACAGCCTGCGAGCGCCACTGCGGCGCCAGCGTGCACGTCGTGAAGCATTGCTGCGTGCCTGCTGGCGGATGGCCTGGGTGGATGGCCAGGTCAGCCAGGCCGAGCGTGAGCTCATCATGCTCTGGGGCAAATGGTTGCAGGTGTCCTCGGCAACCCAAACGCAGCTGAGTGATGCTTATGCACCGCAACAAGGCCCGCTGGTGTCGACGGCCAGCAACGCCTATCAGCGCGCCCTCACGTTATTGAATGTAACTGCCGATGCCGAGCCTGCGCAGATCAAGCAGGCGTATCGGCGTTTATTGAGCCGCCACCACCCGGACAAGCTGGCGGGTAGCGGCGCTACGCCTGAGCGTGTGCGCGAAGCCACTGAGCGCACCCGTGAATTGCACCAAGCCTATGATTTGATTCGCCAGCGCCACGGTTTTCGCTGAGGCTACTTTGCCTCCAGTTTCAGCGTCAGCCAGCCCCGAATTCGACGGTAGAGCTGCTCTTGTTCAGCTTCGCGGTTGCCCGGCAACGCTTTCATGGCGATCTGTATATAGCTGGGGTGTTTCTGGCGTTTGCTGGCTTGCGAGCGTTTGAGTGCGGCTTGTCGGTCGGTGGCGAGGTCCTTGTAGTAGAAGTCGCCAGTGGCCAGTTGCAGTTGTGGGATCAACTCATCAAGCGGCGGGGTGTAGCCAGCAGGCAGCTGTGCGGCGACCAGCAGCAAGTTTTTGATTTGGTCAGGCTTGCGCTCGGCCAGGTAGCGCGCGGCCCAGTAAGCGCCACTGCCATGACCGAGCAACACAATGCGCTTGGCTTGTTGTTGTTCGGCAAAGCCGATAGCCGCCTCGATACGTGCCAAAACGCGCTCGGCATGCGCCTTGCGCTGTTCCTCAATGGTTTTCAGTTTAGCTGCCGCTGTTTCGGCGCTGTCGAGCGGGCTGTCGGTGGTTTGCGCAGCGGCTTCATCTGCCGCAGGGCTGTTTTCGGCCGCGTTCTCTGCTGGCGTTGGCGCTGCGTCGGCGGCGGGCTCTTCGGTGGGCGCTGGTTCGGCGATGCGCACTGGCGGTGCATCACTGTTGGGGTCGGGCAGGGTCAGGCTTAAGCTGTGCCAGCCACCATTGGGTAATTTGCTGCGCAGGGGACCGACGCCTTGTGGCCAGTCGGCACTCTCATCATCGCCCGGGACAATAATCACCGCGCCGCTAGGCTCGGCCACGTTGGCTGGCAGCCAGAGTGCCAGAAAGGGTTCCTCGCCCGCCTTCAGCTGTTGCTGCTCCTTCTGCTCCACCCGTTGCTCCAGCGCCGTTGCGTCCACTTCGCTGCGTTCGGGCAGGGGCGCGCGAGGTGTCTCGGCGGGAGTCTCTGGGCTGGCTTCAGGGGGGGCGCTGTCGCTCTCCTCAGCCTGCAGGGGGTGAACCAGCAGCAGTGCTAAGAGCAGGCTGAACAGGGTGGGCCATGTGGGGCTAACGCGGCGCATCAGGCATTCCTTATCGAGGCAGGCCACTGAAGCCTAATACCTGGGCGTGCCTTTGTCAGGGCTGAATAGCTCTAAGCCCTTCAGGACTGGAGTAAGGTAAGGGTTGCTGGATCCTGCTCGGTCGTTTCCCCTGTGGAGTGTGGTTGCGTTGAAGCGCCTGTTGATTGTTCTTTTACTGTGGCCGGCGCTGCTGTGCGCAGCCGAGAGTAATGTGTTGCCCCTGAGGCCGGCCTTTAGCGCGGAGCAGCGTGCGTGGCTGAGCGATCACCAAACCCTGCGGGTTGGCCTGGTGATGCAGGCGCCCTGGGCGCAATTTGATCGTCGCCAGCAGCGCTTATCGGGGGCCAACGTGGACCTGATGAATCGCCTGCTGCAAGGCATGGGTGTGCAAGGGCAGTGGCTACGTTTTGCCGATCAGGACGCGCTGGAAGCCGCTCTGCAGCGCGGCGAAGTCGACCTGGCCCCCGGTTTACAACAAACCCCGCAAGGCCTGCGACGTTGGCGCTTTTCTGATCCGTACTTGCGCGTGCCGCATCTGGTCGTGGGCGAGCGGCGCGGCAGCAGTGCGGTGGACCTTGACCGAATCGGCCGCGATGAAAAAGTTGCCGTGCGTGCGCCCAGTGCCGTACAGGAATACCTGCGCGTGACGCATAGCAATGTGCAGTTGCAGCCGGTGGGCAATGAGCGCGAGGCGCTGGATCTGTTGTTGCGCCAAGAAGTCAGTTACGCGGTGGTGGATGAGGCGCGGCTGAGCTTGTTGCTGCGTGAAACCCAGTTTGCCGGGTTGAGCATCATCGGTGACATTGGCTTGCCGCAGTTGCTACGCATTGGCAGTCGCCGCGATGCACCGCTGCTCGCTGATATTCTCCAGCGCACCTTGCAAGCGCTGCCTGGTGGAGAGCTTGAGCAGCTGCAAGCGCGCTGGTTTCCCCTGTCAACGCGTCAGTTGGGCAACCCACTGGCGTTCTGGAAAGGCGTCAGTGTGTTTCTCGGTCTCATCCTGCTGACGCTGGCCGCGATTGTCCGCTACCTGTTACTGCAGCGCCGCAGCCTGGAGCGTCAGTTGCTGGACGCTCGCGCAGTGCTGAGCCAGCGCGAGGCTGCCGAGCAGGCGCTGCGGCTGAGCCAGTTCTCGATTGATAACAGCACCGTGGGCATTCTCTGGGTCAATTGGGACAGCCATGTGCGTTATGCCAACCTGGCGGCTGAACGCATGCTGGGCTATGGCCGCGACGCGTTGGTCGACATGCCGCTGGTGCAACTGGAACCTGCGTTGAGCATGGACCGTTGGTTGACTCTCTGGCGGCAGGCCCGTGGCAGCCAGGAGCCTTTGCCTGGCTTTGAGATCGACTGTCAGCGCGCCGATGGCAGCCGCTTGCCGGTGGATGTGTCATTGAGCTTTTTGCGCTTTGACCAATCGGAATACCTCGTGGTTTTTATCACTGATGTCACCGAACGGCGCCGCGCACAGGCCGCCTTGCAGGAGAGCGAAGCGCGCCTCAAAGGCATTGCTGGCAACGTGCCTGGGCTGGTGTTCCGGCTGGAGCGATCCAGCGCCGAGCAACCGGTGGAGTTTGCCTACATCAGCGAAGCCAGCCTGGAGTTGGTGGGCTATCCAGCGGCCGAGTTGCAGCGCGAAGACCGCGGCATTCGCAGCCTGGTCCACCCTGACGATCAAGCGCGCTATCACCAGACCCAGGATGCCGCGCTGCTGGGCGACTGCGATTGGCAATGGCAGGGCCGCATTCTGACTCGCGACGGCGAGCTGCGCTGGGCGGACATCAAGGCTACAGCGCGTAGCTTGGGCGAAGGGCGGGTGGTGTGGGACGGCATCGTCTGGGACATCACCGAGAACAAGCAGGTGGAGCTGGCGTTGGCTGAGTCCCGTGCCCACCTGCGCGAACTGGCGGCCCACCTGGAAAGCGTCCGCGAGGAAGAAAAAGCCCGGATTGCCCGCGAGGTGCACGACGAGCTCGGCCAGGTGCTGACCGTGCTCAAGCTGGAAACCGCCATGTGTGAGCTGGCCTTTGCCGGTCAGGTCGCGGGCCTGGATGAGCGTCTGACCAGCATGAAAAAGCTGATCGCTAATCTGTTCCAGTTGGTCCGCGATGTGGCCACGGCGTTGCGCCCGCCGATCCTGGATGCAGGCATTGCCTCGGCCATCGAATGGCAGGTGCGCCGCTTTGAAGCGCGCACCCAGATTCCCTGCCTGGTGGAGGTGCCCGACCACCTGCCGCCACTCAGCGATGCCAAGGCCATTGGCCTGTTCCGCATCTTGCAGGAGGCGCTGACCAACGTGATGCGCCACGCCGGTGCGCAGAGCGTGCAGGTTTACTTGCGCGTGGAGCAGGGCGAGCTGTGCCTGTGCGTGATTGACGACGGTAAGGGCTTTGCGCAGGCACCCCGCAAAGCCGGGCAATCGTTCGGCCTGGTCGGCATGCAGGAACGGGTATTAATGCTGGGCGGGCGTTTACAGATTGACAGCCAGCCAGGCGAGGGCACTACGCTGCTGGCGCATGTGGCGCTGGATGAGGAGGCACTGACGTGATTCGGGTATTGGTGGCAGAAGACCACGCCATCGTTCGTGAAGGCATCAAGCAGCTGATTGGTATGGCGCGCGACCTTGAGGTAGTGGGGGAGGCGAGCAATGGCGAGCAGTTGCTGGAGACCTTACGCAAGGTTGAGTGTGATGTGGTGCTGCTGGATATTTCCATGCCCGGCGTCAACGGCCTTGAGGCCATTCCGCGGATCCGGGCGCTGCTGCGGCCACCGGCGATTCTGGTGCTGTCCATGCACGATGAAGCGCAGATGGCGGCGCGTGCGCTGAAGATCGGAGCGGCTGGTTACGCGACCAAGGACAGCGATCCGGCGCTGCTGATCGCCGCCATCCGCAAGGTGGCCAGTGGCGGCCGTTACATTGATCCGGAACTGGCCGACCGCATGGTCTTTGAGGTGGGCCTGACGGACTCACGCCCACCCCATGTGCAGCTGTCCGAGCGTGAGTTTTCCGTGTTCGAGCGGCTGGTGCGCGGTGAAGGGGTCAATGACATTGCCCTGCACCTGGCCGTCAGCAACAAGACCGTCAGCACCCACAAAGCGCGGCTGATGCAGAAGCTCGGGCTGCACTCGGTGGCAGACCTGGTGCGCTATGCCATGGAGCATAAACTGCTCTAAAACGGTGCTTTAAGGATGCTTTGATGTGTCCTTGCCCGGCTTGCAAGGCCCGGCCGGCGTGGCGTGCGCACGACTTCTGTGCGCGCTGAGTGAGGGCTGGTTTTTGTAGGGCAATTCCTACAGAAGGTTCTCCTGCTGCCTGACAGCAGGTTGTCATCCAGCCCGATTATGCCCCCGCTTTAACCCCCCTAGTCTTGTGCCATCAGCGTGCAGACAACAACAAGGGTGTGGCGATGAGCGGGTCTCAGGCAAACGATGTACTGGTGAGCTTTCGTGGTGTGCAAAAGAGCTACGACGGCGAAAACCTGATCGTCAAAGATCTCAATCTGGATATCCGCAAGGGCGAATTTCTCACCCTGTTGGGGCCGTCCGGTTCGGGTAAAACCACCAGCCTGATGATGCTGGCCGGTTTCGAAACTCCCACTGCCGGCGAGATTCTGCTCGACGGTCGCTCGCTCAACCGCCTGCCGCCGCACAAGCGTGACATCGGCATGGTGTTCCAGAACTACGCGCTGTTTCCGCACATGACCGTGGCCGAGAACCTGGCCTTCCCTCTGAGTGTGCGCGGCATGTCGCGTACCGACAGCACCGAGCGGGTGAAAAAAGCCCTGTCCATGGTCCAGCTCGACAGCTTCCGTAATCGCTATCCGGCGCAGCTCTCCGGCGGGCAGCAGCAGCGCGTGGCCCTGGCCCGTGCCCTGGTGTTCGAACCGCAGCTGGTGCTGATGGACGAGCCGCTTGGCGCGCTGGACAAGCAGCTGCGCGAGCATATGCAGATGGAAATCAAACATATCCACCAGCGTCTGGGCGTGACTGTGGTCTACGTCACCCACGACCAGGGCGAAGCGCTGACCATGTCCGACCGCGTGGCGGTGTTCCACCAGGGCGAGATCCAGCAGATCGCCCCGCCTCGTGACCTCTACGAGTCGCCGAAGAACACCTTCGTCGCCAACTTTATCGGCGAAAACAACCGTCTCAGCGGCCAGTTGATCAGCCGCGACGGCGAGCGTTGCGTGATTGGCCTGCCTCGTGGCGAGCAGGTCGAGGCGCTGGCGGTCAACGTTGGTGGGCTGGGTGAGCCGGTGACCCTGTCGATTCGCCCCGAGCGCGTGCGCCTGAACGGCGCCAGCGAGCAGTGCGCCAACCGCTTCTCCGGGCGCGTGGCGGAATTCATCTACCTGGGCGACCACGTGCGCATCCGCATGGAGGTGTGCGGCAAGCCCGATTTCTTCGTCAAGCAGCCGATCGCCGAACTCGATTCCACCATGGGTGTGGGCGATGTGGTGCCGCTTGGCTGGCATGTGGAGCACGTTCGCGCCCTCGACCCGCTGCTGGCGGAGTGAGTGCTTTAGTACCCCAGAGCCTGTTTAACAACCCTGCACAGTGGAGAGAACAACAATGAGCAAACTGCACAGCAACCTGCGCCTCGGCGCCCTGGCTCTCGGCCTGGCCTGCGCCGGCCAAGCGGCCGCCGCCGATCTGACGGTGATTTCCTTCGGTGGTGCCAACAAGGAGGCGCAGACCAAGGCCTTCTACCAGCCGTGGGAAGCGGCCGGTAAAGGTAAGGTGATCGCCGGTGAATACAACGGTGAGATGGCCAAGGTCAAAGCTATGGTCGATACCAACAGCGTGTCGTGGAGTCTGGTGGAAGTGGAGTCGCCGGAGCTGGCGCGCGGCTGTGACGAAGGTCTGTTTGAGGAACTCGACCCGGCCCTGTTCGGCGATGCCGCCAACTTTATCGACGGTGCCGTGCAGCCATGCGGCGTGGGCTTCTTCGTCTGGTCGACAGTGCTCGCCTACAACGCCGACAAGCTGGCCAGCGCCCCAACCGGCTGGGCCGATTTCTGGAACGTAGCCAAATTCCCCGGTAAGCGCGGCCTGCGCAAGGGTGCTAAGTACACCCTGGAGTTCGCCCTGATGGCTGACGGCGTGGCAGCGAAAGACGTGTATGGCGTGCTCGCTACCCAGGAAGGCCAGGATCGTGCCTTCAAAAAGCTCGATCAGATCAAACCGCACATCCAGTGGTGGGAGGCCGGCGCTCAGCCGCCTCAGTTCCTCGCTTCCGGTGACGTGGTCATGAGCTCCGCCTATAACGGCCGCATCGCTGCCGTGCAGAAGGAGAGCAACCTGAAAGTGGTGTGGAACGGCGGCGTCTACGACTTCGACTCCTGGGCTATCCCGAAAGGTGCCAAGGACCTTGATGCGGCCAAGGCCTTCGCTGCCTTCACCGTGCAGCCTGATCAGCAGAAGGTCTACTCGTCGAATATCGCCTACGGCCCGGCCAATAAGAACGCCGTCGCGCTGCTCGACAAGGGCCTGCTGGCAGACATGCCGACCACCCCGGAAAACATCGCCGGCCAGGTCGCCATGAACGTGGAGTTCTGGGCCGATTTCGGCGAACAGCTGGAACAGCGCTTCAACGCCTGGGCCGCCAAGTAAGTTGCTAACACCCCCTCTCCTACGGGAGAGGGTCTGGGGATGGGGCTGGCGCCGTGGGCGCCCCCTTGTCTCTTTTTTCCTGCCGCCTCGCGCGGCCAGATTTAGCGGAGCTAGCAATGGCTGAAACCGTCCCCCTCAGCGAATTCGCCGGGCTCACCCTGAAGCAGAAATTGGCGCGTGCCGAGCGGATCAACCGCCTCAAGGCGCAGGGCCTGATCCTGCCGCTGTTGGTGTTCCTCGTGGTGGTGTTCATCCTGCCGATTGGCATTCTTCTCTATAAAAGCGTGGAAAACCCCGAGGTGGTGAGCAGCCTGCCGCGTACCGTTGCGGCGATTGCCACCTGGGATGGCCGTGGCCTGCCGGAAGAGGCGGCCTACAAGGCTCTCAGCCTCGACCTGGCCGAGGCGCGCAAGCAGCAGACCATTGGCGATCTGTCCAAGCGCCTGAACATGGAGTTGGCCGGTTACCGCAGCCTGATGGCCAAGACCGGGCGTGCGCTGCCGTTCAAGCAGGAACCGGCCTCCTACAAGAATGCCCTGGAGAGCCTCGACGAGCGCTGGGGCGACCCGGCCTACTGGCAGGTGATCCGCCGTAACGACAGCGCTTTCACCTCTTACTACTTGCTGGCGGCCCTCGACCACCGCATTGACGACCTTGGCGAACTGGCCACGGCTACCCCGGATCAGGCTATCTACCTGGACATTTTCGCCCGTACCTTCTGGATGGGCCTGGTGATCACCGCCCTCTGCCTGGTGCTGGCCTATCCGCTGGCCTACCTGCTGGCCACCCTGCCGACCCGCACCAGCAACCTGCTGATGATCCTGGTGTTGCTGCCGTTCTGGACTTCGATCCTGGTGCGGGTGGCGGCGTGGATCGTACTGCTGCAGTCGGGCGGGCTGATCAATAGCGCGCTGATGGCCATGGGCATTATCGACCAGCCGCTGCAGCTGGTGTTCAACCGCACCGGGGTCTATGTGGCGATGGTGCACATCATGCTGCCGTTTATGATTCTGCCGATCTACAGCGTGATGAAGGGCATCTCACCGAGCTATATGCGTGCGGCGATTTCCCTTGGCTGCCATCCCTTCGCCAGCTTCTGGCGGGTGTACTTCCCGCAGACCCTGGCTGGCGTCGGTGCCGGCTGTCTGTTGGTGTTCATTCTGTCCATTGGCTACTACATCACCCCGGCCCTGCTGGGCAGCCCGAGCGACCAGATGATCAGCTACTTCGTCGCCTTCTACACCAACACCACCATCAACTGGGGCATGGCCACAGCCCTCGGCGGCCTGCTGTTGCTGGCCACCATGCTGCTCTATGTGGTGTACAGCTGGTTGGTGGGCGCGAGCCGCCTGCGTCTGGGATAAAAAGGCCTGCGCAGCAGGCCAACTGATGACCCTCGCTCCTCCGGGCGAGTGTGCCCGCAGGGCGGGAGAGGGGCGTTGCCCCGCTAGAGAATGATTGGAGAATGCAGATGCTGAGCCCCTACAAATCGCCGATCGAACGTGCCTGGTTCTGGACCCACCGCAGCCTGTGTGCGCTGGTGCTGCTGTTCCTGATCCTGCCTGTTCTGGTGATCATTCCGCTGTCGTTCAACTCCGGCAGTTTTCTGGTGTACCCGTTGCAGGGCTTCTCGCTGCGCTGGTACGAAGACTTCTTCACCTCCGCTGAGTGGATGCGTTCGCTGAAAAACAGCCTGATAATTGCTCCCGCCGCCACGCTCCTGGCGATGCTCTTCGGTACGCTTGCCGCCATCGGCCTGACCCGTGGCGAGTTTCGTGGTAAGGCCCTGGTGATGAGCCTGGTCATCTCGCCGATGGTGGCGCCAGTGGTCATAGTCGGGGTGGCCAGCTACCTGTTCTTCGCCCCCATGGGGTTGGGCAATAGCTACTTGGGGCTGATCCTGGTGCATGCGGTGCTCGGCGTGCCGTTCGTCATCATCACCGTGTCGGCGACACTGCAAGGCTTCAACTACAACCTGGTACGCGCCGCCGCCAGCCTGGGTGCTTCGCCGCTGACCGCCTTTCGCCGGGTGACCTTGCCGCTGATCGCACCCGGGGTAATCAGTGGCGCATTGTTCGCCTTCGCCACCTCGTTCGATGAGGTGGTGGTGACCCTGTTTCTCGCCGGCCCCGAACAGGCCACCCTGCCACGGCAGATGTTCAGCGGCATTCGCGAGAACCTGTCGCCCACCATTGCCGCTGCGGCGACCCTGCTGATCGGTTTCTCCATCCTGCTGTTGCTGACCCTGGAGTGGCTGCGTGGCCGTAGCGAGAAACTGCGCACGCAGCAGCCATCCTGAATCCTCCGGAACACGAGAGCCCCATGAGCCTGCAATTAAATAACCCCAGCCTGCTGCGCCAGCAGGCTTACGTGAACGGCCACTGGTGTGAGGCCGACAACGGTGCACGAACCGAGATCCGTAACCCGGCGACCGATGAGGTGATCGGCAGCGTGCCGAACATGGGCCGCGCCGAAACCCGTCGCGCCATTGAAGCAGCACAAATCGCGCAACCGGCTTGGCGGGCCCTGACGGCCAAGGAGCGGGCCAATCGCCTGCGCCAATGGTTCAACCTGATCATGGCTAACCAGGAAGACCTGGCGCGGATCATGACTGCCGAGCAAGGCAAACCCTTGGCCGAGGCCCGTGGTGAGATTGCCTACGCGGCCTCGTTTATCGAATGGTTTGCCGAGGAAGCCAAGCGCGCCTACGGCGATGTGATTCCCGCCCATGCCGGCGATAAGCGCATCCTGGTGCAAAAAGAACCCGTGGGCGTGACGGCAGCCATCACCCCGTGGAATTTTCCCAGCGCGATGATCACCCGCAAAGCCGGCCCGGCGCTGGCCGTGGGCTGTGCGATGGTGCTCAAACCTGCGCCGCAAACGCCGTTCTCCGCGCTGGCGCTGGCAGCACTGGCCGAGCAAGCAGGCATTCCGGCTGGCTTGCTCAGCGTGATCCCGGCGGACGTGGGCGCCAGCCGCGACGTCGGCGCTGAGCTGTGCGACAACCCCATCGTGCGCAAGCTGAGCTTCACCGGCTCCACCGGCGTGGGCATCAAACTGATGCAGCAGTGCGCGCCGACCTTGAAGAAACTCTCACTGGAACTGGGCGGCAACGCACCGTTTATCGTCTTCGACGACGCCGACCTGGATGCTGCCGTGGAAGGGGCGATCATCTCCAAGTACCGCAACGCAGGGCAGACCTGCGTATGCGCCAACCGCCTGTACATTCAGGACGGCGTGTATGAAGCCTTTGCCGCCAAGCTGCAAACCGCAGTGGCCAAGCTCAAGGTCGGTAATGGCATGGACGAGGGCATCACCACCGGCCCGCTGATCAACGCCGAGGCGGTGGCCAAGGTGCAGCGCCACCTGCACGACGCCTTGGAAAAGGGCGCGACCCTGCTGGCGGGCGGCAATAGCTTGGGCGGTAATTTCTTTGAACCAACCATCGTTACCGGTGTGACCGCCGAGATGGCCGTGGCCCGTGAAGAAACCTTCGGTCCGCTGGCCCCGCTGTTTCGCTTTAGTGATGAGGCTGAAGTGATTCGCCAAGCCAACGACACCGAATTTGGTCTGGCCGCCTACTTCTATGCCCGTGATCTGGGCCGTGTATTCCGTGTGGCCGAGGCGCTGGAGTACGGCATGGTCGGCATCAACACCGGGGTGATCTCTACCGAGGTCGCGCCGTTTGGCGGGATGAAGTCCTCCGGCCTGGGCCGTGAAGGCTCCAAGTACGGTTTGGATGAGTACCTGGAGATCAAATACCTGTGCCTCGGAATCTAAGCGTGGCCTGAATCCATAAGGTGGAAGACGCGCAACGCGTTTTCCACCTCCTGAACAACCTGCACTCCTAACGAGGACCGCATGAGCAAGACCAACGAATCCCTGATGCAACGCCGCACCGCTGCCGTTCCGCGCGGCGTGGGCCAGATCCACCCGATCTTTGCTGAATCGGCAAAGAACGCCACCGTAACCGACGTTGAAGGCCGCGAGTTTATCGACTTCGCTGGCGGCATCGCCGTGCTCAACACCGGCCACCTGCACCCGAAAGTGGTGGCAGCGGTGCAAGAGCAGCTGACCAAACTGACCCACACCTGCTTCCAGGTGCTGGCGTACGAGCCGTACGTTGAACTGTGCGAGAAAGTTAACGCACGCGTGCCAGGCGACTTCGCCAAGAAGACCCTGCTGGTCACCACCGGCTCCGAAGCCGTGGAAAACTCGATCAAAATCGCCCGCGCTGCCACCGGTCGTGCTGGCGTGATCGCCTTCACTGGCGGTTACCACGGCCGCACCATGATGACCCTGGGGCTGACCGGCAAGGTCGTGCCGTACTCGGCCGGTATGGGCCTGATGCCGGGCGGTATCTTCCGCGCTCAGTACCCGTGTGAACTGCATGGCGTCAGCAGCGATGACGCGATT
>TARA_R110002072_G_scaffold728_3_pt1 | contig 62076 bp, 61 predicted proteins | sample TARA_R110002072 | Tara Oceans TARA_R110002072 (sample SAMEA4397118) | marine metagenome | biome: Polar Biome; feature: [SRF] surface water layer (ENVO:00010504); material: water (ENVO:00002006), including particulate matter (ENVO:01000060) such as... | depth 5 m | reverse complement strand
CGCGTTTCCCTCCTGCTTTTTCTGCGCAACACCCTCCCGGCAAACTCGTTAGAATCGGGCGCTATTCCCTGACTTAGGCAGGATGCCTGACATGCTGTTCCGCCGCTTCGAACACCTGATCGACGTTTTCAAAGCCAGCCCGGATATCGAGCCTCCTGCCGGCATGCTGGCGTTTTACGCCTACTATTTGCGCCAGGTCTGGCCGCTGATGCTCGCCGTGCTGGTGGTCGGTTTCGTCGCCGCCCTGATCGAAGTGGCGCTGTTCAGCTTCCTCGGGCAGCTGATCGACATGACGCAGAACACCCCGAGCGGCGAGTTCTTCGAGCAGCACCAGCACACGCTGCTGTGGATGCTGCTGGTGGCGCTGGTCATCCGCCCACTGGTGTTCGGCCTGCATAACTTGCTCACGCATCAGACCATCAACCCTGGCCTAACCAACCTGATCCGCTGGCAGAACCACCGCTATGTGCTCAAGCAGAGCCTGAGCTTCTTCCAGAACGATTTCGCCGGGCGCATTGCCCAACGCATCATGCAGACCGGCCCTTCGCTGCGCGACTCGGCGATGCAGGTGGTCGACGCGCTCTGGCATGTGCTGGTGTATGCCGCCAGCGCGCTGTACCTGTTTGCTGCCGCCGACCTGCGCCTGATTGCCCCGCTGCTGCTGTGGATAGTCGGTTACTGCGCGGCGCTCTGGTACTTCGTGCCGCGTATCAAGGAACGCTCAGCGGCGGCCTCGGCGGCGCGCTCGAAAGTCATGGGCCGGGTGGTCGACGGCTACAGCAACATCACCACCCTCAAGCTGTTCGCCCACACCCAGGTCGAGGAACACTACGCCCGCGAAGCCATGCAGGAATTGCTCGGCAAGGTACGTCTGCAGTCGCGCATCATCACTACCCTGGATTTCCTGATCACCTGCCTTAACGGCATGCTGATCGTCGGCACCGGCGCGCTGGCCCTGTGGTTGTGGGATCAGCAACTGATCAGCACTGGCGCTATCGCCCTGGCACTGGGCCTGGTGATCCGCATCAACGGCATGGCCGAATGGATCATGTGGGTGGTTAACGGCATTTTCGAGAACGTCGGCACCGTGCAGGACGGCATGAAAACCATCGTGCAGCCGCGCCAGGTACTCGACCAGCCCGAGGCCAAGCCGCTGCACGTCAGCCAGAGCGCCGTGCAGTTCGACAACATCCACTTTCATTACGGCAAGCGCAACGGCGTGATCGCCGGCCTGAGCCTGACGGTGGCACCCGGAGAGAAGATCGGCCTGATCGGCCCGTCCGGCGCGGGCAAATCAACCCTGGCCAACCTGCTGCTGCGCCTTTACGACCTGGAGAGCGGGCGCATCCTGATCGACGGCCAGAATATCGCCGACGTAGCCCAGGAGAGCCTGCGCGCGCAGATCGGCATGGTCACCCAGGACACCTCGCTGCTGCATCGCTCGATCCGCGACAACCTGCTCTACGGCAAACCCGAAGCCAGCGAAGCACAGCTGCTCGACGCCGTGCGCAAGGCCCGCGCCGACAGCTTTATCCCGCTGCTGGACGACGGCATGGGCGGCCATGGTTTCGACGCACAGATCGGCGAGCGCGGGGTAAAGCTCTCCGGCGGCCAGCGCCAACGCATCGCCATCGCCCGCGTGCTGCTCAAGGACGCACCGATTCTGGTGCTGGACGAAGCCACCTCGGCGCTGGACTCGGAAATCGAAGCGGCGATCCAGGAAAGCCTGGATACCCTGATGCAGGGCAAAACAGTGATCGCCATCGCCCACCGCCTGTCGACCATTGCGCGTATGGACCGGCTGGTGGTGATCGATCAGGGGCGTATCGTCGAAACCGGCAGCAACAGTGAGCTGATTGCCGCAGGCGGCCTCTATGCGCGCCTTTGGCAGCATCAGACAGGGGGATTTGTCGGGGTGGAGTAAAACGCAGATAGCGGCCATGGGCCGCTACGGTTGATGTGTATTGTCAGACTATCCTCCTGTAGGAGCGGGCCATGCCCGCGAATTTCTCAAGGAGAATGCTTATGGACGAGCGCTGCAGCTACAAAACACAGGGCAACGCGGCCTTGCGTAGAGGCCGTGCATCTATCTGCAATACGGCTTATCTGATCACCACAACAACCCAAAACCGCAAACCGCTGTTCACCCACTTTCCAGCGGCCTGCTCGGCCGCACGTTGTTTTGAAGACGCCACCTTACTCAGGAATAGCCGCATCCTGGCCTGGGTGTTAATGCCGGATCATGCGCACTGGTTACTTCAGCTTGGCGAGGCCGACAACCTCGGCGAAGTGATGGGCCGGCTCAAATCCGCCAGTTCTCGCTACGCCAACAGAGCCCTAAATCGAGCGGGCCCGCTCTGGTCAAAAGCCTTTCACGATCATGCCCTACGCGAAGAGGAAGACCTTCAAGCCGTCGCCCGTTACATCGTGGCCAACCCACTGCGGGCAGGTTTAGTTTCACGGATCGGCGATTACCCGTTCTGGAATGCCGTCTGGCTTTGATAAGGCTCAGCGATGGTTGGGGTCTCCGATATCGATTCGCGGGCATGGCCCGCTCCTACGAGTAGTGCAGTGGTCATCCTGTAGGAGCAGGCCATGCCCGCGAAAACCCTCAGCCCTGCCGATACGGCAACAAACCGCGTGCATCCTCAGCATAACCGCGCACGCCGTGCTGTTCTTCGGCGAGAAAATTCGCCACGGCTGCGCGCAGGCCGGGGTGGCAGAGGTAGTGCCAGGAGTGGGTGATGACCGGCTCAAAGCCGCGAATCAGCTTGTGCTCGCCCTGGGCGCCAGCATCGAAGCGTTGCAGGCCATGACTGATGGCGTACTCCATGCCCTGGTAGAAACAGGTTTCGAAGTGCAGCCGGTCGAACTCCGCCAAGCATCCCCAGTAGCGGCCATACAGACTGTCGCCGCCGACCAGGCTAAAGGCCATAGCCACAGGTCTGCCGGCTTGATGGGCGAGTACCACGCGGATCATCTCGGGCATGCGCTCGGCCAGCAGGCTAAAAAAGGCGCGCGTCAGATAGGGTGACTGGCCGCGCACGCGGTAGGTGTTGGCGTAACACAGGTAGACGAAATCCCACTCCAGCTCGCTGAGCTGATGGCCCTCACGCCACTCAAACTCGATGCCCTGCCCCGCCACTTGCTCGCGCTCTTTGCGCATCTGCTTGCGCTTACGCGAACTGAGCGCATCGAGAAAGTCCTGAAAATCCCGGTAGCCACGGTTGCGCCAATGAAACTGACACCCCAGGCGCTGCAGCCAGCCGTCACGGCCCTGCAGCAGGGCATTTTCGGCCTCGGTGGTGAAGTTGATATGCAGGCTCGACAGCCCCTGTTGCTCCAGGCCAGCGCTGAGCTCATCAAGTAACAGCCCAGCCGCCTGTGGCTCGCCCAACACGCGCTGGCCCGTCACAGGCGAAAAAGGAATCGCACCGAGCAGCTTGGGGTAGTAGTCGATGCCCGCACGGTGGCAGGCATCCGCCCAGCCATGATCGAACACGTATTCGCCGTATGAGTGGCTTTTCACGTAGCTCGGCATGGCTGCCAGCAGTTGGCTTTGCTCGCCCTTTAAAACCATATGGGCCGGCTGCCAGCCAGTGCGCCCGCCCACACTGCCACTGTCTTCCAGTGCCGCGAGAAAGGCGTGGCGCAAGAAAGGCTGCGCATCAGTCAGCAGCGCGTCCCACTGACTGGCGGCAATTTCATGGATGGAGTTCAGGCAGGTAGGCAACATCGGTAGCTCGGTGATTCGGGCAAGGCTGCACTATAGCGCCAAGCCCAGCGCCAGACACCTTGCCTGGCGCGATATGACCGTGTCAGCGAGTGGCCTTGTAGGCAACCATATACGGCAGTTTCTTGCTGGCCATCTTGCTCATTTCCTTGCGGTCGACGGAGGAGTAGCCGCCCAGCTCAGCCGCCTTGAAGCCGCTGTCACCCACCGGGCTGTCAGCCTGCAGCGCTACCATCAGCTTGGCTGCCTCGCCAATCGCGTCGCGGTAGTCGCCTTTGTCGCGCAGGTCGTACTCACTCAGATTGAGCTGGCCACGCAGCCAGTTGCCCCAGTAGAACTCGAGAAACTCAGGGGCCACGTCGCCCGAACGCGGTTTGTCGTAGGCCACCTCGCGGGTGAAATACACCAGCGCGCGGTAGGGATCATCGCCCAGATTGGCCAGGCCAAGCTGCGCTGGAATCTGCTCCGGTGTAATCACCTGACCTTGGCCATCCTTGAGCCAGACCTTGCGCGCGGCCTGCATGCGCTGCCAGAAGCTGGCCAGATCCGCGCTATCGCTGAAGTTGTCGGTCACCTTGACCCACATCTGCAGCTTGGCGCCGCCTTCGGGCTGCTCCCACAACGTGGTGAACGTATGGTGACCATCGGTCAGGTACAACTTACCCTCTGGGCCGACCACCACAGTTTTCATCTCACTGCTGCGTGAAGCCACTGCGCCCTGGCAACTGAAGCTGTCCGGCTGATGCAGATTGGCGCCCTTTGGCACCTTACTGCTTTCGCCCTGGCCATTGCCCTCGCAGTACTCATCGAAGAGTTTGTTCGGCTCTTTGGCAAAACGCCCGAGTTTGTAAAAAATCTGGTCATAACCCACCACGGCCTGGGTCGGGTGCAACTGTTCAAGGCGCACCTGCAACAACTCACCCGGTTTGGCCGCACGGTAATCCTCAGCCACAGCCGCAGCACTCATACCCGCCATCAGTAGCAACACAGCACAAACGCGCATCGGTCCTTCCCCACATAAAAATTGCGAAAAAAAGCCCCGCACTAGGCGGGGCTTAAAGATAGGAGCAGCAGTTGAGCGGTGTTACTTAGAACACGTACTGAGCTCGCAGGCTTATTGCATCGCCATCGTCGTCGCCATTTGCGTTTACCACGTCATCTACACTTGTCTTGAGATAGTTAGCAGAAATCTTTACTGCTTCGTTGGCGTACCAGTTCACACCAACAGTGTGGGTCTTGGCGCCGGCTTCAGCGCTATCGAGCGCACCAACATAACCACTCGGAGTTACGCCAGTTTCATCGACAGTGATGTCCTCAAAGCGATAGAAGACTTCCCAAGCGCCGACCTGCTTGTTGTTCGGCGTGATCTTGTCGAACTTGCCGCCATCGAGCTTGTAGGAGCGCGACTCACCGGTGAGGGTGTACGCCAGCTGGACGTTGTAGCCGGTGGCTTCGAGGTCTTCGAAACCTTCCATGGCGTCGACGGTACGGGTCAGGTATTCGCCCTGCACCGAGAACGGGCCGATCATGTAGGCCGCCTCCAGGCCCCAGGCCTGATCGGTGCCGTCGGTGCGAGTGCCGCCGAAGGTGGCGCGGTTGCCGTTGGCACTGTCTTCGGTGGTGCCACGCACGGACAGGCGCGGACGAATGCGTTCCAGGTAACCTTCTTCCAGGTCACGCTGACCGAAGCTCGCGCCCAAGTGCAGCACCTGGTCCTTCTCGACGATCGGGGCGATCACGCCACGCAGCACGAAGCTGGTGTTGTTGGCGCCATCTTCGTCCTCGAGCATGTCGACGCCGTCGCCACCATCCTGACGATAGGCACCGGCCTCGCCGTGGAACATGCCGACAGTGGTACGCACGCGGATGCCTTCGCCGTCTTCGTGGTCGTTCAGCCAGGGCGCCAGGTCATAGATCGCCGAGCGCTCGATGGCGGTGATCCACTTGGAGGTGACGGCTTCTTCCAGGCCGAACGTCGGGTTGATACGACCAACCGAAACCTGGACCGGCTTCCAGCCGTTGTAGTGGATGGCCAGCTCCTGCCAATCGCTGGAATCGTTGCCAAAGTTGCGCTGGAAGGTGTAGCCCCAATCGGTGAAGGCAACACCGGAAATCTCCAGACGCGCACGACGGAAGTAGGTCTCATCTGCGCGCTCGCCGTTCTGGGTGTAGAAACCATCGAAGCTATCGGCATCCGCCTGGATGCGGCCGTTAATTTTGAAGGAAAACTGCTTGTCGGTGGTTTCGACCTCTAGGCCGCTCTTGGTCTTGATCACGATATCGGCGCCGTCAGTGGTGACAGTACCGGCGAAAGCCTGGGCGGAAACGGCCAGGGCCAGAGCGCTGGTTGCGAAGCCGGCCATTACTCCACGAAAGCTGTGCTTACGGATCATCGAAGATTCCTCTAAATGGACTTTTAAGTGTTGAAAACACCCGAGCGCTGGGGCTCGTTCGTGCTGGAGGGAATCTTGGCGGCGGGATATTTCAGAGCAGTTGCTGATATATGAATATTTGATTACAACGGAACTTTTTACTTCCTTTGCCTATAACACAGTGGCAGCGCTCTAGCGCAGGCATGCCAGCGGCCCACCGCCATTGCAGCGGCGGGCCAGATTCGGCTTATGGCTGCTTGCGCAGGGTCTTGGCCAACCAGTAGTCCAGGCTCAACCAGCGCCCCGCGCCGCTGAAGAACAGCGCCACTAGCATCACCAGATAAGTGGCAGCAAACTCGATGCCGTTGTTCAGCACCACCAGCTTGCCGCTGCTGGTCAGCCAGTCGTAATTGCCGTGCTCTTTGAGCAGCTCGCGGGCGCGTTCAAGCTTACCCACCGATTCCATGACCCGTTCATTGGCGAACGGCGCGCTGGCATCGGCAATCGCCTGCCAACCGTAGGGCAGGTGCACGGCGAAGATCGCCACCAGCATGGTGACGATCAACGGGATGCTGACCCAGCGCACCGCCAGGCCGAATAACAGCAGCAGCGCCCCGCCCGCCTCGGTCAGGGCCGCCGCCCAGGCCAGCAACTCGGGGAATGGCAAACCCAGACCCCAATCCGGGTTGCCGAACCAGGCGGCGGTGGCGTCGATGTCCGCCAGTTTGTGCATACCGGCCATCCAGAACACCGGCACCAGGTACAGGCGCAGCAATAACGGGCCGATAAAATCCAGACGACGGGTAGCGTCCAGGGCATCCTGGAGACGATTGAAAAAGCTCAGCATGGGACATCTCCGCAAGTCGACACCGTGGGTGCCGTGATCAAGTGATTAGGTGACGGGGGAATACCAGATTTCCTGGCGGCCCCACTCCGCCAGTAGGTTGTGAGCGTTGCTGAAGTACTGCGTATCGGCGCTCAGGCCATGCTGCCGGGCCAATGCCAGCAATGCGGCATCAGCGCCTTCACCAGCCTGCAGGCGTGTCGCCAGCTGGTAGGCAAAGGGGCTGATTTGCATAAAGCGCACCTTGTCCTGCCCATCGCGCCAGACCAGCAAACACGTCGGCTCGTCCGGCGGCATTGTCGGCTGGAAGTCGCCACCAATACGCTGCACCGGCCACTGATAGGCCTGCGGCCAGGCCAGTGGCGACCAGCCCTGCACCGGCAGTTCGGCCTCGCTGACATCCAGCGCCAGCTCGACCCACTCGTAATGTGCCAACTCCAGCATAAACAGCGGATCGCCGGCCTCAGCGACATAGCCCTGCTGCAACCAGGCAAGAAACTCCTGGCTGATCTCAAGAAAGTACGGTGTGTGCGCCTGATGATCAGCAATAAAACTGCGCACCAAGCGCTGCCAGCGATCAGCCTCGATCAGCCGGTGCAGCACCGGGAAGGCGCCGCTGATAAAGCCTTCGATATTGTTGAAGAACAGCGCTTCATACACTGCCATCCGCTCGGCGGTAACACCCGCAAGCAATGGCTGCTCTGCCGGTTGGCGAATCCGCGCGGCAAACGCGCACTGTGCGTCAACGCCACTCATGTGCCGTAGCCTCTAAACGGAGCGGCAACCGATGTCGCAGCTGCTTGCAGCTGACGAATCTGCGCCACCTCGGCATACAGTTCGGCAATCGGCGGGAAGTTGAAATCCCGTTCCAGCAAGGTCGGGCGCACACCGTGCACGGCGTAGGCCTGTTCCAGCAGCGCCCAAACCGGGTCAATCACCGGCGCGCCGTGGGTGTCGATTTTCAGATCACTGGCCTCATCGTAATGCCCGGCCACATGCAGATAGACGATGCGCGCACTGGGCAGGCTGGCGATATACGCCGACGCATCGAAGTTGAAATTGATGCTGTTGACGAAGACGTTGTTCACGTCCAGCAACAGCTGGCAGTCGGCCTGCTCCAGCACCGCGCGGACAAACGTCGCCTCGTCCAGCTCGCCCGGCAACTGCGCGTAGGCCGAGACGTTCTCGATAATCAGCGGTCGCTCCAGCACGTCCTGCACGATGCGCACGCGCTCGGCGATACGCCGCACCGACTCCTCGGAAAACGGCAGCGGCATCAGGTCATACAGCTGGCCATGGTCGGCGCAAGCCGACAGGTGCTCGCTGTAACCGCGCACGCCATGCAGGTCGAGAAAGCCCTTGATGGCTTTGAGCAGCTCGATATCCAACGGCGAAAAGCCACCGAGGTTAAGGGACAGACCATGGCAGAGCAGCGGCAGGCGCTCGCTCAGGGCACGCAGCTGCTTGCCCAGGCGCCCACCTACGCCGATCCAGTTCTCCGGTGCCAGTTCGAGGAAGTCCACCTCGTCTGTGCTGCAGTCCTGCAGCGCGCCCAGCAGGCCACGACGCAGGCCCAGCCCGGCACCGTTAACGAAATCCATCTGCATGTTCTGCCCCTGCACTCAGTCCGTTACTCGGTTTTCTGCTCGCCGCCGCACTTGCCTTCACCGCATTTGCCTTCGCCTTCGGCCTTGGCTTCGCCACCGCATTTACCCTCGCCACACTTGCCTTCGCCTTCGGCTTTCTTCATTTCGCCGCCGCATTTGCCTTCGCCGCAGCTGCCTTCAGCGGATTTTTCGCCAGCAGCCAGGCTGTAGCCGCTGCTCAGTTCCTGTGCGGCAAACGGGTTGCTCGCGGCCTGCACGCTCAATGCAGCGCTGCTCAGCAGTACCGCGCCCAGGGATGCAACAACAGTGTTCAGATGGTTCATGGCAACGCTCCAGTGGTGGTTTACAGTGGCGGCCGATTGGCTGCCTCGGCCCAATAGACGAGGCCGACCGGCGGCTGTTACAGCTGCGCTGAAAAAATTTCGCAACCCAGCTGACGACTGCTAAACCCTAGAAGATTTTTGCCGCCAGCCAAGCGATCCGGCACACTACGCCCCCCGAGCAAATGCTCGTTTTCAAGCCTGCAGACTCCGTATGACCCGATCTCCGCTCCGCCGTCTCGTTTTTGGCACCTTGCGCCGCGTGCTGTACCTCTGGGTGCGCTCGGAAACCATCAACCAGTCCGCCTTTACCCTCAAGCTCGACCGCAGCAAGCCGGTGTTCTACGTGCTGCAGCAGCCGTCGCTGAGTGACTTGGCGGTGGTCGATACGGAATGCCGCAAGGCCGGCCTGCCGCGCCCGGTGCTGCCGGTGGCCGTGGGTGAGCTGCTGGAGCCTGCCGCCTTCTTCTACCTGACCCCAGAGCCCGACTGGCTCGGCCGGCAGGACAAACGCGGCATCTCGCCCACCCTGCAACGCCTGGTCAGCGCGCTGAGCCAGCATGCGGTGGACGATGCGCAGATCATTCCGGTCAGCGTGTTCTGGGGCCAGTCGCCGGACCGTGAAACCAGCCCGTGGAAGCTGCTGTTTGCCGACAGCTGGGCGGTCACCGGGCGTCTGCGCCGCTTGGTGAGCATCCTGATCCTGGGCCGCAAAACCCGCGTGCAGTTCTCCACGCCGATTCATCTGCGCGAGCTGGTCGAGCAAGACAAAGGCCACGAGCGCACCCTGCGCATGGTCCAGCGCATCCTGCGCGTGCACTTCCGCAATCAGAAGGCCGCCGTGATCGGCCCGGACGTGTCGCACCGCCGCAACCTGGTCAAAGGCCTGGTGCATGGCCCGCAGGTGCGCCAGGCGATCATCGAAGAAGCCGAACGCGAGAACATCAGCCTGGAGAAGGCCGAAAGCCAGGCCCTGCGCTATGGCAACGAAATCGCCTCGGACTACACCTACACCGCCATTCGCTTCCTTGAACTGGTGCTCAGCTGGTTCTGGAACAAGATCTACGACGGCATCAAGGTCAACCATATCGAGGGCGTGCAGGAAGTCGCCCAGGGCCACGAGGTGATCTATGTGCCCTGCCACCGCAGCCATATCGACTACCTGCTGCTGTCCTACCTGCTGTTCCGCAATGGCCTGACGCCGCCGCATATCGCTGCCGGCATCAACCTGAATATGCCGGTGATCGGCGGGCTGCTGCGGCGTGGCGGGGCATTCTTTATGCGCCGCACCTTCAAGGGCAACCCGCTCTATACCGCGGTGTTCAACGAATACCTGCACACCTTGTTCAGCAAGGGCTTCCCGGTCGAGTACTTCGTCGAAGGCGGCCGTTCGCGCACCGGGCGCATGCTGCAACCGAAAACCGGCATGCTGGCCATCACCATGCGCAGCTTCCTGCGCAGCAACCGCCTGCCAGTGGTGTTTGTGCCGGTGTATATCGGCTACGAACGCGTGCTGGAAGGCCGCACCTACCTGGGTGAGCTGCGCGGCGCGAGCAAGAAGAAAGAGTCGATCTTCGACATCTTCAAGGTCATCGGCGCGCTCAAGCAGCGCTTTGGCCATGTCTGGGTCAACTTCGGCGAGCCAATCAAACTGGCGGAATTCCTCGACAGCGAGCAGCCGGACTGGCGCGAGCAGGATTACGGCACCCAATACCGTCCGGCCTGGCTCAATGAAGCCACCAACAACCTTGGCGAGCGCGTGGCCCAGCACCTTAACGAGGCGGCGGCGATCAACCCGGTCAATCTGGTGGCCCTGGCACTACTTTCCACCAGCAAACTGGCCCTGGATGAGCGCGCCCTGTCGCGGGTGCTCGACCTCTATCTGGCCCTGCTGCGCAGCGTGCCCTACTCGCCGCACACCACCCTGCCGGACGGCAACGGCCAGGCGCTGATCGAATACGTGCAGAAGATGGACCTGCTCGCCGAACAGAAGGACGCCCTCGGCAAGATTCTCTATCTGGACGAGCAGAACGCCGTTCTGATGACCTACTACCGCAACAACGTGCTGCACATCTTCGCCCTGCCGGCGTTGCTGGCGAGCTTCTTCCAGAGCAGTTCACGGATGAGCCGCGAGCAGATCCTGCGCTACACCCGCGCGCTCTACCCCTACCTGCAAGCCGAACTGTTTATCCGCTGGAACCTGGATGAACTGGACGGTGTGGTCGATCAATGGCTGACCGCCTTCGTTGAACAGGGCCTGCTCAAGCTCGACGGCGATATGTATGTACGCCCGGCGCCCAGCTCGCGCGAGTTCGTCCTGCTCACCCTGCTGGCCCGCGCCATCGTGCAGACCCTGCAGCGCTTCTATATGGCCACCGCCCTGCTGCTGAATGCCGGCCAGAACGCCATCAGCGCCGAAGAGCTGGAAGACCTCTGCACCGTCATGGCCCAGCGCCTGTCGATCCTGCATGGCCTCAACGCCCCGGAGTTCTTCGACAAGAGCCTGTTCCGTCACTTTATCCAGAGCCTGCTCGACCAGGGCGTGCTGCGTCAGGATGAAGCCGGCAAACTCAGCCACCACCCGCTGCTCAGCGAACTGGCCGAAGGCGCCGCCAAGCGCGTGCTGCCGGCAGAGCTGCGCCTGTCGATTCGCCAGGTGACCATGGATCGCAACGAGGATGTCGCCGAGCCGGTGTAAAACGGCCTGGCCGCAGCGTTATGAGCGAAACCAACGACCAACCCGCACGGCCCTCCCGTGCGGAGTTTCACCAAGCCAACCAGGCTCGCGCCGAAGCCGAAGCCCAGCGCCTGCTGGCCGCCAAGGCCGAGTTGGGTGGCCGTTGGCTCAGCTGGGTCGCGGCCGAGCTGTATGCCCTTAAGCCCGCCGCCTACGCACAAATGGTGCGTCGCGAGCTGCAGCGCTTAACCAACTAGCTTCGCCCCTCCTCCCTCTCCAGCGACCTTCTGGCGCGACGCCCTGCCAGAGCGGCGACGCAACTGCAGATTTGCCTGCGCGCGCCACTCCGTTAAGCTCCAGTTACTGCCTTACCAACCGCACAAGGATGCCCATCATGCTTCGTCTTATCTCCCTGGCCGCCGGCCTCGCCCTCTCCAGCAGTGCCTTCGCCCTGTCGCTGGCCGACCTTTCACAAAGCGACGCCAGCGGCGGCCTCAAGGACGCCCTCACCCAAGGCGCCAAAGTAGCCGTGCAGCAACTGGGCAAACCCGGCGGTTTCAGCAACAACCCGGACGTGCGCATCGAACTGCCGGGCAACCTCGGCAAAGCCGCAAAAACCATGAAGATGATGGGCATGGGCGCGCAGGTTGATCAGCTTGAAGCGAGCATGAACAAAGCCGCCGAAGCCGCCGTACCGCAAGCCCAGGCGCTGCTGGTGGATTCGGTGAAGAAGATGACCGTACAGGACGCCAAGAGCATCCTCAGCGGCCCGCAAGATTCAGCTACCCAGTACCTGAACAAGACCAGCCGCGAACAGATCCGCGCCAAGTTCCTGCCCATCGTTAAACAAGCCACCGACCAGGTCGGCCTGGCCAAGCAATACAACAGCTTCGCCGGCCAAGCCGCGAGCTTCGGCGTGATCGACGCGAAAAGCGCGAATATCGAAAACTATGTAACCGAGCAGGCGCTGGATGGCCTCTTCGCGATGATCGCCGAGCAAGAAGCCAGCATCCGGGAGAACCCGGCTGGAGCGGCGACCAGCTTGGCGAAGAAGGTGTTTGGGGCGTTGTAAGAGGGCTGGGATGGATATGAAAAGCCAGACCATGAGGTCTGGCTTTTTTAGCACTGCGAAAACACGCAGGAGCGAGTAGCCATTTAAAAGCCGCAACGGTGGATGAAAAAAGCGTCATCCACCGTACTCCGGGATCACCAATGTAAAGTCGCGAGGGACAACGCGAGGTTTTTCCGCGGCATGTTCACCTGCCTCCGCTACCAACCATCGTCGTCGCGAACTCTGCTTTTAGTCCTCAATTTCACAAACGACGAGCAACGCCCCGTCAGGGAGCCGAAAAATAAAACCCCGCCAGTCAGCGGGGTTTTGTCGGCCAAGCGTCAGGCTTATTCCGCCTGCGCCACCAGCGTGCCGTTGTGGTTACGGCTCCACTGCGGCAGCAGCGTGCCAATCAGCATACCGGCCATGCTGAACAGCAGGCCCGCCAGTTGTGGCGGCCAGAAGGCAGCTTCGCTCCAGGTGTATTCCAGATAAATCCACGACACCAGACCAAAGGCGATGGCCACCAGCGCGCCCTGGGTGGTCGCACGCTTCCAGAACAACCCGGCAAACAACGGCACCACGGCCGCCACCAGGGTCACCTTGTAGGCGTTGCCGACCATCTCGTAGATGCTCGCATCGGAATACAGGGCAAAGCTCAGGGTCGCCGCCGCGCAGACCACGATGGTGACGCGCATCAGCAGCAGGAACTGCTTGTCGTTAAGCACCGGCAGGAAGCGCTTGAGCACGTTCTCGGTCAGGGTTACCGACGGCGCCAGCAAGGTGCCGGAGGCAGTGGACATGATGGCCGAGAGCAGCGCGCCGAAGAACATGATCTGGGCGAACAGCGGCGTCTTTTCGAGGATCAGCAGCGGCAGAATCATCTGCGAGTCTTCGGTCAGCCACTTCTCGACCAGCGCCGGATCGATCATCGAGGCGGCGTACACCAAGAAGATCGGCAGCATGCAGAAGCCCAGATAGAACACCGCGCCGGCCATCGAGGCACGCGCAGCGATGTTCTCGCTCTTGGCCGACATCACGCGCTGGTAGACGTCCTGCTGCGGGATGGAGCCGAGCATCATGGTTACCGCGGCGCCGATAAAGGCGACGATGTCCTTGGGTTCGAAGGCGTGCATAAAGGTGAATTTGCCATCGCTGGCCGCCTTGCTGATCACCAGGTCGGCGCCGCCGGCCATGTCGCTGAACAGCCAGACCAGGTAGATCAGGCCAACCACGATGATGATCATCTGGAAAAAGTCGGTCAGGGCAATCGACCACATGCCGCCGAACAGGGTGTACATCAGCACGATAAAGGTGCCGAGGAACATACCCTGGGTCGTGCTGATACTGCCGTCGGAGATGACGTTGAACACCAGGCCCAGCGCAATCAGCTGCGCGGCGATCCAACCCAGGTAGGACATGACGATGACCAGGCTGATGATCAGCTCGACCTGCGGGCCGAAGCGTTTCTTGAAGTAGTCGCCGATGGTCAGCAGGTTCATCCGGTACAGCGGCCGAGCGATGATCAAGCCGACCAAGAACAGGCAACCAAATGAGCCAAATGGGTCTTCGACGATGCCGGCAAAGCCTTCTTCGAGGAAGGTGGCGGGGATGCCCAGCACGGCCTCGGAGCCAAACCAGGTGGCGAACACCATGGCGGCGACGATGGGGAAGCCCATGCTACGACCACCGGAGGCGAAATCGCGGGTGTTGTGCACCCGGGTGGAGGCGTAGAAACCGATGGCGACAGTCACCAGCAAATAGAGCGCAACGAACCAGATCAGCATGCTTTCCCGTTCCACAGACGTCAGCCCACCGCATGCATGGCCCGCGCAGGCTGCGCAGGACGGATCGATGGGCTACAGGTTTTTGTTATGACCATTCTCGACGGGTTGCTGCACGCGCCCGTTCAAGGTCGCGCAGTCTGGCAAATACGTAAAATATGTCAAACAAAAACGACGAAACGTAAGCAGATAATTCGAAGAAACGCTCTAAACACCTCTGTAACAGACTGTAATCGCAGTAAAAGTCAGCCGCACCACACCACTGACAGTTGCATATTTTTGACAGTAGACCGACAGACGACTTTTCTGACCGGCATAAAAAAGCCAGGCACTGGGCCTGGCTTTTCACATCGTCTGCCGCTGAATCAGGCTGGTTTCGCTTCCACTTCCTTGACCCGGAACCATGCCGCATACAGCGCCGGCAGGAACAGCAGAGTCAACGCGGTGGCGACGATCAGGCCGCCCATGATGGCCACTGCCATCGGCCCGAAGAACACGCTGCGCGACAGCGGGATCATTGCCAGTACCGCCGCCAGAGCGGTCAGCACGATAGGCCGGAAACGCCGCACGGTGGCTTCGATAATCGCGTGCCAGCGGTCCATACCGGCTTCGATGTCCTGCTCGATCTGGTCGACCAAAATCACCGAGTTACGCATGATCATCCCCGACAAGGCGATGGTGCCAAGCATGGCAACGAAGCCGAACGGCTGTCGGAAGATCAGCAGGAACAGCGTCACGCCAATCAGCCCCAGCGGCGCCGTGAGGAACACCATGGCCGAGCGCGAGAAGCTTTTCAGCTGCAGCATCAGCAGGGTCAGTACCACCACGATAAACAGTGGAATACCCGCGTTGACCGACTTCTGCCCACGGCTGGAGTCCTCAACGGTGCCGCCGACGTCCAGCTGGTAGCCGTCAGGCAGCTGTGCACGCACCGGCTCAAGGGTTGGCAGGATCTGCTTGATCAGGCTGGCCGGCTGCTCCTTGCCATACACATCGGCACGCACGGTGACGGTCGGCAGACGGTTGCGGTGCCAGATGATGCCTTCCTCGAAGCCGTACTCCAGGGTGGCGATCTGCGAAAGCGGCACGCTGCGACCATTATCGGTGGGCACCGCCAGGCTTGGCAGCAGGCCGAGTTCCTGACGCTCACTCACCGTGCCGCGCAGGAGGATTTCGATCAGCTCGTTACCTTCGCGGTACTGGCTAACAGGCGAGCCGGTCAGCGAACTTTGCAGGAAGCGCGACAGATCGGCGGTGCTCACACCCAAGGCGCGGGCACGCTCCTGATCGATGTTCAGGCGCACCACCTTGCTCGGCTCTTCCCAGTCCAGGTGCACGTTGCTCACATGGCTGTTCTCGCGCACCTTATCGGCCACCTGACGGGCCAACTGACGCACCTCGTCGATATGCTCACCAGAGACGCGGAACTGCACCGGATAGCCCACAGGCGGGCCGTTCTCCAGACGCGAGATACGCGTGCGCAGGGTCGGGAACTCGTCGTTCAGCACCTCAATCAGCCAGGTGCGGATCTTCTCGCGGTCTTCGATGCTTTTCGCCAGCACCACAAACTGGGCAAAGCTGGCAGCCGGCAGCTGCTGGTCCAACGGCAGGTAGAAGCGCGGCGAACCGGTACCGACGTAGGCGACGAAGTTGTCGATGCCTTCATGCCCACTGAGCAATTTCTCCAGACGCTTGGCCTGCTCCTCGGTGGCGGCCAGGGACGCGCCTTCACTGAGTTTGAGGTCGACCATCAGTTCCAGACGGCCGGAGGCCGGGAAGAACTGCTGAGGGACAAAGCGGAACAGCAGGATGGAGCCGACAAACAGCGCGATAGTCAGCACGATCACGGTTTTACGCCGACGTACGCACCACTCCACCGCCGTGCGCACGCGCCGGTAGAACGGCGTGCCATAGGGGTCGTGGCCGTCGGCGCTGCCGCCATGCTTGGCCGCATGCAGCTTGGCCAGATCAGGCAACAGTTTGGCGCCGAGGTACGGTACAAACACCACAGCAGCGATCCACGACACCAGCAGGGCAATCGCCACCACCTGGAAGATCGAGCGGGTGTATTCGCCAGTGCCCGACTGCGCCGTGGCAATCGGCAGGAAGCCGGCGGCGGTAATCAGGGTGCCGGTGAGCATGGGGAAAGCAGTGCTGGTCCAGGCATAACTGGCCGCTTTAATGCGGTCGTATCCCTGCTCCATCTTGATCGCCATCATCTCCACGGCAATGATCGCGTCATCCACCATCAGGCCCAGCGCCAGCACCAGCGCGCCGAGGGAAATCTTGTGCAGGCCAATGCCCAGGTAGTACATGGCGGCGAAGGTCATCGCCAACACCAGCGGAATCGACAGCGCCACCACCAGCCCCGTGCGTAGGCCGAGGGAGAAGAAGCTCACCAGCAGCACGATGATCACCGCTTCGGTGAGCACGCGAACGAACTCACCGACGCCCGTTTTCACCGCTGCCGGCTGATCCGACACCTTGTTCAGTTGCATGCCAGCAGGCAGGGTTTCCTGCAGGCGAGCGAACTCACCTTCCAGGGCCTCGCCCAACACCAGAATATCGCCGCCGGCCTTCATGGACACGGCCAGGCCGATGGCGTCTTCACCCATGTAGCGCATGCGCGGCGCGGGGGGATCATTGAAGCCGCGCTTAACCTCGGCTACATCAGAGATGCGGAACGTACGGTCGGCCACGCGAATCGGGAAGTTACGGATTTCATCAACCGTTTCAAAACGCCCGGTGACGCGCAGTTGCACGCGATCCGAGGCAGTTTCGAAGAAGCCGGCGGCAGCCACCGCGTTCTGTTCTTCCAACGCCTGCTGCACGGCCGCCAGTGGCAGGCCCAGGGTCGCCAACTTGGTGTTGGACAGTTCGATCCACACCTTCTCGTCCTGCAAACCGAGCAGATCGACCTTGCCGACGTCCTTGACCCGCTGCAGCTGCAGCTGGACGCGATCGGCGTAATCCTTGAGCACGGCGTAGTCGAAGCCTTCACCGGTCAGTGCGTAGATATTGCCGAAGGTGGTGCCGAATTCATCGTTATAGAACGGCCCCTGAATACCCTGGGGCAAGGTGTGGCGAATATCGCTGACCTTTTTACGCACCTGATAGAACAGGTCAGGAATGTCGGCGGAATGCATCGAATCGCGGGCGATAAAGGTCACCTGGGATTCACCCGGACGCGAGAACGAGACGATCTTGTCGTAGTCGCCGGTCTCCATCAGCTTCTTTTCGATGCGCTCAGTGACCTGCCGGGCCACCTCTTCGGCGCTCGCCCCTGGCCAGTTGGTGCGCACCACCATGGCCTTGAAGGTAAAGGGCGGGTCTTCGCTCTGGCCCAGCTTGGTGTAGGAAATAGCGCCGACTACAGCCAGCAGCAGCATGAGGTACAGGACGATCTGGCGGTTACGCAGCGCCCAGGCGGAGAGGTTGAAATCCATCGGGCTTACTCCTCAACCGTCAGGTCGGCCTTGGCCGTCAACTGCACCGCACGGTTGTCGCGGTCCACCGGACGCACCTGCTGGCCTTCACGCAATACCTGACCACCGGCCGCTACCACCCAATCAGTGGCTTGCAGGCCTTCGAGTATCGGCACGGTTTTCTCACCGTAGGCGCCAATGCGCACGTCGGTGCGTTTGAGGGTGGAATCCTTGGGGTCGACCACCCAGACATAGGGCTGGCCCTTCTCGGCCGTCACGGCCGACAGCGGCACGGCCAGCGGTACGTCGCCGTTGTGGGCGATAAATACGCGGGCGCTCTGGCCCAGTTCGGCCGGCACCTTGCCTTCCACGAAGGCCACGCGGGCAGCGAAGGTGCGCGATTGCGGATCGGCCGATGGCGACATCTCACGGATGCGCCCCGGGAAGCGCTGATCCGGCTGCGACCACAGTTCAACCGCCACATCCTGACCGACCTTAAAGCGCTCGAAGGCTTGCTCCGGAAGGTTGATCAACACTTCCCGCTCGCCATCCGCGGCCAGGGTGAACACGGTTTGCCCTGCAGCCACCACCTGGCCGACTTCAACCATCCGCCGCGCCACCACACCGTCCTGGGACGCGCGCAGTACCGCGTAACCAGCCTGGTTGTTAGCCACGTTGAATTCAGCACGCACTTGTTTCAGACGCGCCTCACCGGAGCGGTAGGTGTTTTCGGCATTGTCATACTGCGAGCGGCTGACCAGGTTGCGCGCCAGCAGGGTTTTGTAGCGGTCACGCTCGGCACGTACCAGCTGCAAGTTGGCCTCGGCCGCTGCCACTTGGGCGCGGATAGCCTCCAGCTGCAGACGCACGTCCTGCGGGTCCAGTTCGGCCAGCGGCTGGTCCTTCTTCACCCGCGCGCCTACATCAACCAGGCGCTTGGCCACCTTGCCACCGATACGGAACGCCAGCTCCGGCTCCAGGCGCGCACGCACCTCACCGGGGTAGGCATCCATCAGGTCGCCAGCCAGTTGCGGCTGCACCACCATGGCCGGACGCACGGCAACCTTGGCGGGCTCGCCATTACCGCAAGCGCCGAGCAACAGGATAAGACTGACAGGCAACGCAACAGACAGTGCATGACGAAACATGATGACTAACCTTTGTGGAGGCTTTTGAATATTTATACTGGCGGGTATAGTAAAAATAGCAAACTCACTAGTCCAGTATTAAAAACGACCAATGCCAAACAAAGTGTTGCCACCCAGCGGCCCCGGCCGACCCAAAGATCTGGCCAAGCGCAAAGCCATTCTGGAAGCGGCGAAGACCCTGTTTCTTAGCAATGGTTATGACGGTAGCAGCATGGACGCAATTGCCGCGGAAGCCGGGGTTTCCAAGCTCACGGTGTACAGCCACTTCACTGACAAGGAGAAGCTGTTCGCTGAAGCCGTGAAGTCCAAATGCGAAGAGCAACTACCCGAGCTGCTCTTCGAACTGGATGACCAGGTACCTATTGCGCAGACGCTGCTGAACATTGGTCGCGGCTTTAACCTGCTGATCAACAGCCGTGAGTCCGTGGAGCTGCACAGGGTGATGGTGAGCCTGGCGGCGCAGGACTCGACGCTGTCGCGGATGTTCTATGAAGCCGGCCCACAGCGTGTGCTGTACGGCATGGAAGAGCTGCTACGCAGCGCCGACCAGAGCGGCAAGCTGCGCGTACCCGACCCGCTGAGCGCTGCCGATCAGTTCTTCTGCCTGATCAAGGGCGGCGCCAACTTCCGTCTGCTGATCGGCTGTGGCGAGGCCCTGCAAGGCAACGAGGCCGAAGCCCATGTGCGCGATGCGGTAGACGTCTTTCTGCGCGCCTTCCGCGCCAAGTAGCGCAAAGCGTCGCCAGCGTTACTCGCTGGCGGCTTGCAGCTTCTTCTTCGGGTAGATGTCGTAGCGGCTGGATTTACCTTCCAGGGCATAGCCCGGCTTGGCGCCTTCAATCAGCGGGGCCTTGCGCGGGCGCTTGACTACCACCCGATGGCTGGCCAGATTCAGCGCCGCTTCAAGCAATGCGGGCGCATCCAGGTCATCGCCAACAAAGGGCCGGAACAGGCGCATCTCCTTCTTCACCAGCGCGCTCTTGTCGCGGTGTGGAAACATCGGGTCGAGGTAGATCACCTGCGGCGGCTCGCCCTGCCAGGCGCGCATTAGCTCGATGGCATTACCGTTGAGCAGCTGCATCTGCGCAGCAATCGGCGCCACATCGCGATCCAGCGCCGCACGCGCGAGACCATCCTCAAGCAGCGCGGCAATCAGCGGCTGGCGCTCGATCAAGGTCATGCGGCAACCCAGACTGGCCAGAACAAAGGCATCGCGCCCCAAACCGGCCGTGGCATCCAGCACAGTCGGACGCACCCCTGCCTGCACCCCAACCGCCTTGGCGATCATCTGCCCGCTGCCGCCGCCGAACAGCCGGCGATGCGCCACCGCGCCTTCGACAAAATCCACTCTCACCGGCCCCGGCGCTTGCGGGCCCAGCTCCACCAGCTGCAAGCCGCCCTCACCCAGTTGCAGGGCAAACTCGCTGTCGCCCTCCAGCGGTAAACCCAGGCGCGCGGCCCATGTTTCAGCTGACGCCTGCAGATGGGGAGCCAGGGCTTGCATACGAATTCTGGCTATTAGCCGCTCATCACTCATCAGAAAATGTGCTCAAAAATCACTCAATTGACTGCAAAAGCAGCCGATAACCTGCTCGAGCGGCATTTTGCCAGACCCGGCAGTTTCCAGCCGCACCGAGTTCGCCATGTTCGATGTAATTTCCGCCCCACGCAGCGTCGCGCCGTCGGCCGCCAACACCAGCTCCATCAGCGAGACGCTGGATGAAGGCAAACGCGCATCCCTGGATTATCAGATTCTGCGCCGCACCCTGATGCCCGATGAGGTGGAGACCCAAGCACCTGCCAGCCCGCCGGAAACACCCAGCGAGCCACCCGCCGTCACCGCCCAGGCCAGTGATTTTCAGGAAATGGCAGCCCAGCGCGAGCTGGAGCTGAACGTCAACATCAACGCCGAACCGAAGAAAACCGATCCACTGGTGCTCGATCTGGCCGGTAACGGCTTCAGCACCAGCGGCCTGGCCCGCTCGGTACGCTTCGATCTGGATGCCGACGGGAAGCTCGACCAGATCAGCGTGCCCACCGGCGACGATGCCCTGCTCGCTTATGACCGCAACGCTAACGGCCGCATTGATGATGGTCGCGAGCTGTTTGGCGACCAGAATGGCGCAGCCAACGGCTTTGCCGAACTGCGCAAATACGATGACAACGGCGATGGCCGTATCGACAGCCAGGATGCGATCTTCGAACGCCTGAGCCTGCTGCGCTTCGATGCCCAAGGACGGCAGTCGAGCCAGTCGCTAAGCCAGGCCGGCGTCAGCGCCATCGACCTGCAAGCGCGTGACGTGAAGATTGCCCTGGGCGCCTACGACGAAATCGCCCAACTCGGCCGCTTCGAATTCGCCGACGGCCGCAGCGGCCAGGCTGCCGACCTATTGTTGGCGCAGCGTTAAGCCGCTACTTAACGGCACATGCGCCATAACCCCATATCCACATGAAAGTGGTCACGATGGGCCGCGTTGTATTCCGGCCCCAGCGTGGTGTTAAAGCGCCGACAAGCCCCCTGCTGCACCTGGCGTAGAAACTCGGCGTTCTTGCCCTCTTTGGGCCAATCCTGCAGCACGCTGATGCGCCGCCCATCAGCCAGGCGAAACCCGACGATATCCAGCGCATTGGCCGAGGCATGCTGGCTACGCCGCTGACTGCCAGCAATGGTACGGCAGGCAAAGCTGCCCACATGCTCAACCCGCGCCACGCGCTGACCAAACACGGACTGGGCTGTTGGCTGCAAGTCATGCTGCTCGAACAGGGCAAAGGCCGCCGCCAGCGGGCAACTGGCGATAAAGCTGCTGCTGAAAGCAACTCCGGAGCTGTGTACGCGCAGGGTATTGTTCAGCGGGCACGCCACCTCTGGGCTGCTGTCGGCTTGCGGGGTAAAGCGCAGTGATGAGGTGTTCAAGGCCTGCTGGCACAGCGCGGGATCATCCTGCAGCCGCCAGAGTTTGAAGCTGGTCAGCAGGTTCGGCGTCTCGCGAATATCCAGCACTGCCCAGGGATTCCAGCGCGGCGGCACATCCAGCCAGCCACGCCAAATCGCCAGCAACAGGCCGGCGAGCACTACACAGAGAAGCAGAAAAGCACGGAATAAAGTCATGGAGCGCAGCCTATCAGAGCAGGCCCAACTGCTCGACCTCGTCCTCGACCTGCACCTGAGGTAAGGCTGTCAACCCTGGCAAACGCTGCATCAATTGCTGGTGGAAACGCTGTGCTAGCTGCGGAGCCAGGCGATTATCCGAGGTATGTAGGAAGACGTAGGGCGTGCGCCCTTCTTCGATCCAGCCCGCCACCTTGTCCAACCAAGGCGCCATAAAAGGGTCATTGGCCAGTAACTCGGGATGACCAATAAAGCGCAGCTGCGGGGCCTGGCTAAAGGCAGTGGGCCGCAGCGGCAGACGCGGTTTCTTGGCCTGCGCATGCAATACGGCTGGCGCGCTGGATACACAGCTGAACAACGCCCGCGAATCCAGACAGATGCGCTCAATACCACGGCCATGCAGTAGACGATTAAGGCTGCGTTCTTCCTCGCCCTTGGCAAAGAACGCCGGATGACGCACCTCGACGGCCAGCGCCTCGGCCTGCCAAGGCTCGATAAAAGCGCTCAGCTCCGCCAGGCGCTGCGGGCCGAAGCTTGCTGGCAGTTGCAGCCAGAACGGCGCGACCCGCTTACCCAACGGCGCCAATAGGCGGCGGAAATCGTCGGTAGCGCTCAGCTGGTCACGCAGGTCGCCGTTATGACTGATGTCGCGCGGTAGCTTGGCGCAAAAGCGCAGATGCGCCGGCATACGCTCGGCCCAACGGGCCACGGTATCGACGGAAGGCTTTGCGTAGAAGGTGGTATTGCCCTCAACGGCATTGAACACCTGGGCATACAACGGCAGAAAGTCGGCGCTGCGACTGCCTTCTGGATATAAAGAACCGCGCCAGGCTGGCTCGCTCCATGACGGGCAACCGAGGTAGTAAGGCAAGATCAATTCGAAGACCGTTGAGAAAGGTAGCGAGCAAAGACGAAATCAGCTGAGGGAAGCAGTGTACGAGTTGTAGATGAGTACGACGAGGCTGATATCAACGCGGCATGGCCGAGCGCAGTAGTTTCGCAGGGGGGCTAGGCGTAGAGGTCGAGGCCCATAACCTGCTGGGCATCCGCCTCGCTGGCGAAACTGGCGGTTGAGCTGTAGCTGGCCAACGCCTGGGCGGCGCGGTTGTTCAATGGCGGTTGATACAGCTGGTCTTGCAGGCGCGAAGGCAGGCTGTCGCTGCTGGCATTACTGGCTTCAACCTTGCGCGTTTGGGCTACTGGTTCAAAGCCCTGGGTGCTGGCGGGTGATGCAGGCTGCTCGCGACGCTCCTCAATCTCGCGCTGTGCTTCGCGAAATGGCGTAACCGCAGAGCCCGAGCGGGCACTGCGGTCTGGCGAATAAGAGGAGGTAAAACCGTCGATACGCATCAGTTACTGCTCGGCTTGCTTAGCCAACGATGGATACAAGTGTTGGCAATTTAGCCCCCGTAGACCGGCTTGGCAATCAAGCGCGGTGCAACGCGGCAATATGCGCGACAGAAGGTGGCTGGTACCCAGCGGTTTAAACCGAGGCTTTGGGCGTGGCCACTTGATCCCGTAGGTAAACCGGCTGCGCCAGGTCAGCGTCCAGCGACTCACCACGCGCCCAGGCAAAGCGCGCCAGGCTGAGCAGGTCTTCAGCATGCGGCAGCATGGCGGCATCCTGCCCGCTGACCGCAACTGGAATACGCGCTGCAAAGGTGCCCCAACCAGTACCGGCAGCAAACCAGTCGCCGCTAGCATAACCCGGCAGGCTGGCACGTTCCGGAGGCAATACAGCCTCGACGCCGGCCAGGCGCATTTCGCCCTGCTCAGCGCGGTAGCAGCCCCAATAGACTTCATCCATACGTGCATCAATGGCTGCAGCCACCTGCTGCGCGCCATGCTCACGCAAGCTGCGCTGCGCCAGCCCGGCCAGATTGGAAACAGGCAGCACCGGACGCTCCAGGGCAAACGCCAACCCCTGCACCACGCCAATGGCAATCCGCACACCGGTAAAAGCGCCAGGACCGCGGCCAAAGGCAATTGCGTCGAGCGCCGACAATGGCACCTCGGCATCGGCTAGCAGCTGCTTGATCATGGGCAGCAGACGCTGGGCGTGCAGGCGCGGAATCACTTCGTAGTGGCTGAGTACCTGACCGTTATGCAGCAGGGCAACGGAGCAGGCTTCGGTGGCAGTATCCAGGGCCAGGAGAGTGGTCATTGCAGTCGGACAGGTGACGAAATGGACGGGCATTAGACAGGCTTGAGGCATTTTTTTCCAGCGCAATCACTGCCGCCCGCGCCTGTCACGCGAGCGAACTCACAGCACCACAAGCCTGCAGCGAGCCACAACAGGCCCGCTGCTGACTGACTAAAGCGTGCTTACCAAGGCTGAATAACGGTCTTGGCATCCCAACCTTGCAACGGCGCTTTGGACCAGGTGCCGTAACTCGCGTTGGGGAAGACGATCCATTCGGTGCCCCATTTGCCTGCTTCGGAGGCCACGGTAGCGCGTTGATCGGCGAGCGGCGTCTTGCGGAAACGCGCATCGAAGTCATGCAGGGTGTCACCCAGCAGCAACACGATCTGATGATCTGCACTGACAATGGCGCGACGCTCCACCTTAGGCGGCCCCAGCAACAGCACGCTTTCTTCAGAGATTTGCGGCAGCCCGAGCTTGCTCAGCGTGGCCAGGGTGTACTTCTTCTGCTCATCGGCGCGATCGGAGATGTAGCGAATGGTCACCCCGAGCTTGTCGGCGTGCTCAAGAAATTGCTTCGCACCTGGAATCAGCGCAGGGGTACCGTCACGCTCCCAAGGCAACCAGGTGTCCCAGGCGTCATAGGTGTGACAGTTGGCCAGATCACGCGCAAGCAGGGCGCTGTTATCAATAACGGTTTCATCCAGGTCGGTAACGATGGCCAGCTTGGACGGATCTTTCGCTGCGGCCACTGCCGCATCCAGCTTCAGCGTCGCGATGTTGTACGCCTGCAGCTGCAGGGCCTGAACTTCCGCCGATTGCTGCTGGAAGCGCAGCCCCATGGTGAACTCGGCAACGCTGCAATCGGTCTTGGCCTTCGCCGGAGTCTCGGCGAAGGTCACAGGACTCCCCACCAGCGCTAACGCAAGGCCCAACCAGATGGCACTCTTTGCTGTTTTCTCGGTCATTGAATGCGCTCTCTTCCTTCGTATGAGTAAAGGCTTAATGCCTACAACCAGTCCATCTTGGTATAGACCAAGCCGATGCTAACTTAGGCGAGCAAGGTTACTGTTCCATGAACGACGCTCAGCGAGTCCAGCGCGCCAACCGCAGAAACGACAACGGCCCGCAAAAGCGGGCCGTTGGCTGACTGCAGCAAGGCTTAGCTGAGCGCAGCAAGCACCTTGGCAGTGATCTCGTCGACCGAGCCAACGCCTGCGATGGCGCTGTACTTCGGCGTGCCGTCAGCGGCAGCGAGCTTCTGATAGAAGTCCACCAGTGGTTTGGTCTGCGAGTGGTAGACCGACAGGCGATGACGTACGGTTTCTTCTTTGTCGTCATCACGCTGGATCAGCGCTTCACCGGTTTCATCGTCAATACCGGCGACTTTCGGCGGATTGTGCTCGGTGTGGTAGACGCGGCCCGATGCAGGGTGCACGCGACGACCCGCGATACGGCCGACGATTTCTTCGTCATCAACGGCAATTTCGACCACGTTGTCGATGACCACGCCGGCTTCCTTCAGGGCTTCAGCCTGAGGAATGGTGCGCGGGAAACCATCAAAGAGGAAACCATTGGCGCAATCGGCTTGGGCGATGCGCTCTTTGACCAGATTGATGATCAGGTCATCGGAGACCAGACCACCGCTGTCCATCACGCTTTTGGCAACCAGGCCCAATTCAGTGCCAGCCTTGACCGCAGCACGCAGCATGTCACCGGTGGAGATTTGCGGAATACCAAACTTCTTGGTGATGAAACCAGCTTGGGTACCTTTACCGGCACCGGGCGCCCCCAGCAAAATCACGCGCATCGATGTGCTCCTCAAGATTTAAGTAAAAATCGTCGGACTCGCCTCGTGGGGCCAATCTCAGAATTGTTCAAGCAGCGCTGCCAAACTGGGCCAGAGTGCCGAAAGGCCGCTCAAGATACACAGCGCACCCATAGCGCACAAGCCACCGAAAGTCGGATACACCTGCGACCACCTCTGAAAGGTAGTGCTTTCGCCAGCGCACTACATATGCACCAGCGAAAGCCCCCTCCGCCCTCTGCAATACGCCTAGCCGGTGTTACGTAACCCCGCCGCAATTCCCGCCACACTGACCAGCAAGGCCTGTTCCAGAGGGCTGTCGGCCTGATTGTCGCGCAGCCGGGAGCGTGCTAGTAGCTCGGCCTGGAGCAGGTGTAGCGGGTCCAGGTAGGTGTTGCGCACACTGATCGACTCCAGGGTTTCCGGGCTGTGCGCCAAGAGCTGCGACTGCCCGGTCAAACCCAGCACTGCGACCACCGCCTGCGACAATAGGCCGCGTAGATGCTCACCCAGCGGACGCAGGGCTGGCTCGACCAACCGCTCGTCATACAACTGGGCGATGGACTCGTCAGCCTTGGCCAGCACCATCTCCAGCATGTCGATACGGGTGCGAAAGAACGGCCAGTGCTCGCGCATCTGCCCGAGCAGCTCGCCTTCGCCGCGCTGCAAGGCATTGTCCAGCGCCGCTTCCCAGCCCAGCCAGGCCGGCAGCATCAGGCGCGTTTGCGTCCAGGCGAAAATCCACGGAATCGCGCGCAGGCTCTCGACGCCACCCTCGCGACGCTTGGCCGGGCGGCTGCCCAGAGGCAAGCGGCCCAACTCCTGCTCCGGCGTAGCCTGGCGGAAATAGTCGACGAATAACGGGTGTTCGCGCACCACCGCGCGGTAGGCGCTGACGCCATCGCTGGCCAGTTTGTCCATCAGCTCGCGCCAGGCCGGTTCCGGGCTGGGCGGCGGTAACAAGGTGGCTTCCAACACTGCCGCCAGGTAGAGATTGAGGTTTTGTTCGGCGATATCTGGCAGGCCGAATTTGAAACGAATCATTTCACCCTGCTCGGTGGTGCGGAAACGCCCCGTCACCGAACCGGGCGGCTGCGACAGAATCGCCGCATGTGCCGGGCCACCGCCACGCCCCACCGTACCGCCGCGGCCGTGAAACAGCAGCAGCTCGACATCCTGTTCACGGCACACCTGCACCAGGGTTTCCTGGGCACGGTACTGCGCCCAGGCCGCCGCAGTGGTGCCAGCGTCCTTGGCGGAGTCGGAGTAACCGATCATCACTTCCTGCGGCCCGTGCAAGCGCGCGCGGTAGCCATGCAGCGCCAGCAGCCGGCTGATCACCGGACCGGCGTTGTCCAGATCGGCGAGGGTTTCAAACAGCGGCACCACGCGCATCGGCCGTTGCAACCCGGCTTCCTTGAGTAGCAGTTGCACTGCCAGCACATCGGAAGCCGCACCGGCCATGGAGATCACGTAGGAACCCAGGGATGCGGCAGGCGCACTGGCCACTTCACGGCAGGTGGCCAGCACCTCCGCGGTTTCGCCGCTGGGTTTGAAATGCCCCGGCAGCAGCGGCCGGCGGTTTTCCAGCTCTTTCAGTAGAAACGCCAGGCGCGCCTCTTCATCCCACTCGGCGTAACGGCCCAGGCCGAGATAATCGGTGATTTCGCTCATGGCGGCGGCGTGGCGGCTGGAGTCCTGACGCACATCCAGACGCACCAGAAACAGCCCGAAGGTCGCCGCGCGGCGCAGGCAATCGAGCAACGGGCCATCAGCGATCACGCCCATGCCGCATTCATGCAGCGACTGGTAACACAGGGTCAACGGCTCCAGCAGCTCGCGATTGTCCTGCAGCACGGCTGCAGACGTCGGCACGTGTTCATGCAGCGCGGCCTGAGCCCAGCTGCGGGTGGCGCGCAGACGCTCACGCAGCTGCTTGAGCAGGCTGCGATAGGGCTCGGCGCTCTCGCCTACCCGCGCCAGCAGCGCCGGGCTTGCCTTCTGCATGGACAGATCGGCGGCCAGGTTATCGACATCGCGCAAGTACAGATCCGCCGCCATCCAGCGCGCCAGCAGCAGCACTTCGCGGGTAATGCTTGCGGTGACATTCGGGTTGCCGTCACGGTCGCCGCCCATCCACGAGGCGAAGCGAATCGGTGCGGCGTCAAGCGGCAGGTGCAACCCGGTGGCGCTATGCAGCACCTGATCGGCCTTGCGCAGCACATTGGGGATGGCATGCCAGAGCGAATGCTCGATCACCGCAAAGCCCCATTTGGCTTCATCCACCGGGCTGGGCCGGCTGCGGCGGATTTCCTCGGTGTGCCAGGCTTCGGCAATCAGCCGTTGCAGGCGCTGTTTGACCTGCTCACGCTCGGCCGCCGAAAGGTCACTATGGTCGCCGGCCGCCAACTGTTCGGCCATTGCATCGTATTTCTGAATCAGGGTGCGCCGCGCCACTTCGGTGGGGTGTGCGGTCAGCACCAGCTCGATATCCAGGCGGCCGAACTGACGGGCCAGCGCATCGCCTTTGTGGCCGTTGCTGGATAACCGCTGCAGTAGATCGGCAAGCATATTGTCTTCAAACGGCTGCGCTTCACCCGGCGCGCGGCGGCGTACACGGTGGTACTGCTCGGCGATATTGGCCAGGTTGAGAAATTGGTTGAACGCCCGCGCCACCGGCAGCAGCTCGTCATCATCCAGTTGATTGAGGGTTGCACTGAGTTGCTCTGCACCCTCCTGCGAACCGCGGCGCGAGGCCTTAGCGCCCTTGCGAATGCGCTCAATCTTGTCGAGAAAGGCAGCGCCATGCTGCACGCTGATGGTGTTACCCAGTAGTTCGCCGAGCTGGTGGACGTCCTCGCGCAGACGCGCGTCGATTTCTGCCATGAGTGTTGCCTCCGCTGATCCTGCCTCCAGAGTGCCCAGCGCGCCAACTTCTTACAAGTGCGCGACGCTGCGGCCGCACTTATCGGGGCAGGCACTAGTCTGAGTTAAGCAAGCCCAGCCCAGCCCAGACTCACAGGGCGGGCACAGAACAGACACGAGGTCATCATGAAGATTCGCGAGCTTGTTCAGCACTGGCAGGAGAATGCCCAAGGGCGGCTGAGCGCAACGCCTTATCAGATACGACTCGACCTGGAAGCCGAAGCGCGCCTGGCGGCCCTGCAGGAGATGTACCCCAAGCACCACATTGAAGAGCTGCTCGGGGAATTGCTCGGTGCCGCGCTTGATGAGCTGGAGGCCAGCCTGCCCTATGTTCAGGGCAGCAAAGTGGTGGCCAGCGATGAACAGGGCGACCCGCTGTATGAAGACATCGGCCTCACACCGCGCTTCCTCGCCCTGTCACGCCGACATTTGCAGCGCCTCAGCGAACAGCAAAAGCAGACGGACTGAGGTTATTGGCCTTCGCTGCAGCGCACAGCCTGCTTGCGGCGGTCGACGAGCACGCCGCTCAGCCCCTTCTGCTCCAGGTCAAACATCACCAGTACGCCATCAATGCACTGGGCGACTTGGCTGGCAGGTTTGAGGGAGACTTTATAGTCCTCGCCCGGCACCGTCTTAAGCATGGTGAACTCGGACAGCAGTAACGCATCTTCTGGCTTGGCGATGTGCAGATAGCCGTAATAGCTGAGCACAGCCACCGTGGCGCAGATGCTGCCAATACCGGTGAGGATCAGCGGGATGGGGTTAACTTCACTCATAACAGGCTCTCGGATTTTTCAGTTAGCGTGCTAAGCACAGGCGGCGCAGCTTGCAGCAAACATTCACGCCTGCAAAGGCCCAGATTGCCGCATCATTTGCCGCCAGCGCGTACTTCCTCGCGTGCTTTGAACGTCGCTTCATAGATGCGCTCGGCCAGGCGCGAGAACGGCAGGCTCTGCACCCACACCGTACCAGTGCCCTTGAGCGTAGCGAGGAGGATCCCCTCGCCGCCGAACAGCATGCTTTTCAGGCCGCCAGCCAGGGCGATGTCGTAATCAATGCCACTGGTAAAAGCCACCAGACAGCCAGTGTCCAGACGCAGGGTTTCGTTATTCAGTTCCTTGCGAATGACCGTGCCACCGGCATGCACAAAGGCCAGGCCGTCACCTTCGAGCTTCTGCAGAATAAACCCTTCACCACCGAAGAAACCGGCGCCCAGACGCTTGTTAAAGCTGATGCCGACTGCCGTGCCATAGGCGGCGCAGAGAAAGGCATCTTTCTGGCAAATCAGCGTACCGCCATGCTCCGCCAACTGGATCGGCACCACGGTGCCGGGATAAGGCGCCGCAAACGCTACCCGCGCCGGGGTTTTACCGGCATTGGAGAAGTGCGTCATAAACAGCGATTCACCGGTCAGCATGCGCTTGCCCATGCCCCACAGCTTGCCCAGCAAGCCCGTGGCCGCGCCATCGCCCATGCGTGTTTCAAAGCGGATGCCATCGGTCATGTAATTCATCACGCCAGCTTCGGCGATCACTGTTTCGCCCGGATCGAGAATGATCTCCACGCTCTGCGCAGAGGCGCCGAGGATTTCGTAGTCGAGTTGATGACTGGGCATGCGCAGCTCCTGTTAATGCGGGAAGAGCAACCCGGATTTCATCCGGGCTACGAATCGTCTATTAAAGGGCTAGGAGCGTCACGAGCGAAGGTTAGGCAAGGCGCGCAAGATCTGAAAAGCGGAGTTTACGACTGTAAATGAGCATTTTTCAGGTCGTGCGCAACGCTGCATACCCGAGCGCAGTAGCTCCTAGAGGATATTGGCGTAGTCGGCTTCGATCCGATCCAAACTCAGGTGATTGAGGAAGTTGGAGAAACACATCCAGGCCGACAGCGAGTTGAGATCACTGAACTGCGGTGGCAGGTACTTGGGCGCAACAACCAACCCCTCATCCACCAGCTGACGCAAGGAGCGCATGTCTTCCAGGGTGGTCTTGCCGCAGAACAGCAGCGGAATCTGCTCCAGCTTGCCTTTGCGCACAGCCAGCTGGATGTAGTTGTAAATCATGATGAAGCCTTTCAAGTAGGACAGGTCCTTGGTGAAAGGCAGGCCGTTGGGGGTGGAACCGCGGAACACTCGGTTGGCGTTGCTGTAGCTCTGCTCCTGGCTAAAACCCTGCTCGCGGTAGAAGTCGAACACTTGCAGGAAATCGGCGCCCTCTTCGGCCATGTGAATGGCGCGGGTGCGGTTGGTCAGCTTGCGTAAACGGGTTGGGTAGGAGGCAAAGGTGATCACCTCCATCAGGATTGCTAGGCCTTCCTGGGTCACCGTGGACGAGGGCGGGCCCTTGGCCAGAAAGGTGCAAACCGGCTGGCTCAGACCATTCAGGGTGGTCGCCACGTGCACCAGGCCCTCGTGCACTTCCAGGGCTTTTACATCGCGCTCATTGAACATCGCATCGGCGCGGATCTTGATGTAGTCGGCACCGGCGGCCGCATCGGCGAGAATACCGTCAGACTCAAACACCCGAATGGTGCCCTCCTCCTCGCCAAACACCTTGTTCAGGCGCTGTTGCAACAGGCTGACCGCTTCCTTGGCCGTCAGGGTCTTGGCTTCGTCCTTGAGGTCGCCGCGCTTGTCGATGTTATTCAGGAAGTCGGAAAACATCAGGCCCAGGTCGGCCAGGGTTGGATCGCCGGCATGGAAGGCGTCGGAAGCCGCACCGTAGAGTTCCTGGCTGATCAGACCGAAGTCCTCGGTGCCGCGTGCTTCAAGCATACGAATGACCATGCGGTACTCGCGGCACATGCGCCGCATGATCTTGCCCACCGGGTTGAACTGGCCGAGCTGGCGAGTGATGTCGCGCTCGATATTCTGGAATTCCAGCTTCTTCGCCGACGCATCAAAGGGCAGCGGCCGGTTGGCGTAGTAGGAACGGTCAACGGCGGGCAGTTTCTTGCCTTTGTGCTTGAGAAACTCGCTGCGTATCGAGTCGTCCCATTTCACCGCATCCAGCACGCGAATCGGCGTCTGCGCGTCGACTAGACGGTCGGATAGCGCGCGCACGATCAGCTGATAATCGTCCAACCCGGTATGACTGTTCATGCTTTCCTCACCACAACCTGCTAGTCACCCGCCCGCTGATAACGCGCGACTTCGATAAACACATCCGAATTGGCCTGGTCGTCGAGATAGCTGAACACCTGCTCCAGCGGGCTGCTGATCAGCACGCCATCGCCTTCTGCACCATCAATTACCTCGCCCTGTAAGGCGCCCTGCTCCAACTCTTGAAGGATGCGGTCGACATCCAGGTTGTAGATCACCAGCTCATTGCTGGTGGTCAGCTCAAAACCGGCGATGGCGAAGTTCGCCCCCAGGCTTTTCGGCAACCCCGCCGACAGGTACCAACGGCGGCCATGATGGGCCACGGTAAAACCGTACTCCTCGACGCTGTCGAGGTTGTCCAGGCTGTCGACATAGGCCCGAGCCTTGTAAACATTAGAGCCGGAGCGGGTAATTTGCAGATACAGCTGCTCGCCCCACTCATTCTTGCGCGACCACTCGCCAAGCAAGGGAATCGGGGCTGCTTCATTGGCGGGAATCGGGTCCTTGAAGGTCACCAGACAGCCACCAAGCAACAGGAAGGACACGGCAAGCAGCGCGCGCCAGGCTTTCATTCAGCTCTCCTTGTGAACGGATTGACCGGGTTACAAGCCCAGTACCAGATGCATATAGCGTTTAAGCATGGCCAACATCTCTTCACTGTCTAGATGATCAACGCCATCAAGCAGGCCCTGATACTCCATGCGCACAATAATCGCCGTCAAGAGCTTGGCATCCTGCTCTGCTTGTTGTGAGCCCAGTACTTCAAAGAAGTGCGTCACACCCTGCAGCAGAATCTGCCGATGGGCCCGCAACAGTTCATGCAGGCGTGGGTTAAGCAAGGCCTCCTGCTGAAAGGCCTGCTCGGCCAGCAGGTGCTCACGGCGGGTCAGCAATTGCTGACGCACGTACTCCACCGCCAACCGGGCGATTTCATTGGCCAGACGCCGGCGCGCCTCGGCACTGCCATCCAGACGGTTGACCTGCTCACGCAACAACCCTTCGGTACTACTCCAGAACTGGCCCATATGCGCCGCACTGCGCTCGACGAACTGGGCAAAGGTGTCGGTGATCAGGTCATTAATGTCTTTGAAGTAATAGGTAGTCGCCGACAGCGGTACTTCGGCCTCAGCGGCCACCGCGCGGTGGCGTACGGCACGCACGCCTTCACGCACGATAATACGCATGGCGGCATCGAGAATGGCCTGACGGCGCTGTTCACTGCCCTGTCGGCTGGCTTTGCGGCCTTGGTATTGCACGCTCTCGGCGACGGCGTTGGCCACCAGGGTGGCGCTTTCTTGGGCAGGCTTGGCTGTCACAGCAAGACGATCCTCTGTCGTTTATTCAAGATTACTAATGACTTAGTCAGTAAATCTCAAAAATAATCCATCTGCAGACAATAAAAAGCCAGGCAATAAAAAGCCGCCCGGAGGCGGCTTAGCAACATCAGGCCTGCGGGCGCATGTGCGGGAACAGGATCACGTCGCGAATCGACGGTGAATTGGTCAGCAGCATCACCAGACGGTCGATACCAATACCCTCGCCAGCGGTCGGCGGCATGCCGTACTCCAGGGCGCGGACGAAGTCGGCGTCGTAGTGCATGGCTTCGTCGTCGCCGGCGTCCTTGTCGGCCACTTGCTGCATAAAGCGCGCAGCCTGATCTTCGGCATCGTTGAGCTCGGAGTAGGCGTTGGCGATCTCGCGGCCACCGATAAACAGCTCGAAGCGGTCGGTAACGCTCGGATCATCATCACTGCGACGGGCCAACGGCGACACTTCAAACGGGTAGCGCGTAATGAAGTGCGGCTGCTCCAGTTTGTGCTCGACCAGCTCTTCGAAAATCATCACCTGCAATTTGCCCAGACCTTCAAAACCCAGCACCTTGGCGCCGGCCTTCTTAGCGATGGCACGGGCCTTGTCGATGTCGGTCAGGTCGGCAGCAGTCAGCTCAGGGTTGTACTTGAGGATCGAGTCGAACACCGACAGACGCACGAACGGCTCGCCGAAGTGGAACACTTTGTCGCCATAAGGCACGTCGGTGGTGCCGAGTACCAGCTGAGCCAGCTCGCGGAACAGCTCCTCGGTCAGGTCCATGTTGTCTTCGTAGTCGGCGTAAGCCTGGTAGAACTCCAACATGGTGAATTCCGGGTTATGCCGGGTCGAGACACCTTCGTTACGGAAGTTGCGGTTGATCTCGAACACCTTCTCGAAGCCACCCACCACCAGACGCTTGAGGTAAAGCTCCGGCGCGATACGCAGGAACATCTGCATATCCAGGGCGTTGTGGTGCGTCTCGAACGGCTTGGCCGCTGCGCCACCTGGGATGGTCTGCAGCATCGGCGTTTCCACTTCGAGGAAGTCGCGCTTCATCAGAAAGCTGCGGATATGCGCGATAACCTGCGAGCGCACGCGGAACGTCTGGCGCACGTCTTCGTTGACGATCAGGTCAACGTAGCGCTGACGGTAGCGCTGCTCGGTATCGCTCAGGCCATGATGCTTGTCCGGCAGCGGGCGCAGCGACTTGGTCAGCAGGCGCACGTCGGTCATTTCCACGTACAGGTCGCCCTTGCCGGAACGGGCCAGGGTACCAACGGCGGAGATGATGTCGCCCATGTCCCAGGTTTTCACCGCGGCCAGGGTTTCTTCGGACAGGGTCTTGCGGTTGACGTAGACCTGGATGCGCCCGGTCATGTCCTGAATCACCATGAACGAGCCACGGTTGAGCATGATGCGCCCGGCTACCTTGACCGGAATGGCCGCCTCGGCCAGCTCTTCCTTGCTCGATTCGGCGTACCGTTTCTGCAGGTCGGCGCAGTAGTTGTCACGGCGGAAATCATTCGGGAAGGCATTGCCCTGTTCACGGATAGCAGCAAGCTTTTCCTTGCGCTGGGCAACCAGCTTGTTTTCTTCCTGTTGCAGGTCGTGCTGGTCGAGTTGTTGGTCGCTCATGGTCATCGGTTTCCGTCACGGGTTCGTCACCTCCCCGCACAGGGGGAGGAACTGAAAGGTCTTACAGGCCCTGTTTCAGGCTGGCTTCGAGGTATTCGTCGATATCGCCGTCGAGCACCTTGTCGCAATCGCTGCGTTCGATGTTGGTCCGCAGATCCTTGATCCGCGAAGCATCGAGCACATAGGAGCGGATCTGGTGGCCCCAGCCAATATCCGACTTGGTCTCTTCCAGCGCCTGGGAGGCAGCGTTGCGCTTCTGCACTTCCTGCTCGTACAAGCGCGCACGCAACATCTTCATTGCGGTGTCTTTGTTGGCATGCTGTGAGCGTTCGTTCTGGCACGCCACCACGGTGTTGGTTGGTACGTGGGTGATACGTACCGCCGAGTCGGTGGTGTTTACGTGCTGACCACCGGCACCAGAAGAGCGATAGGTGTCGATGCGCAGGTCAGCCGGGTTGATCTCGATCTCGATGTTGTCATCGATTTCTGGCGAGACGAACACCGCCGAAAACGAGGTGTGGCGACGGTTGCCAGAGTCGAACGGACTCTTGCGCACCAAACGGTGCACGCCGATCTCGGTACGCAGCCAGCCAAAGGCATATTCACCCTTGATGTGCACGGTCGCGCCCTTGATGCCAGCGACTTCGCCGGCAGACAGTTCAACGATCTCGGCGCTGAAGCCACGTTTGTCAGCCCAGCGCAGATACATGCGCAATAGGATGTTGGCCCAGTCCTGCGCCTCGGTGCCGCCGGAGCCGGCCTGAATGTCGAGGTAGGCGTTGTTCATATCCATGTCGCCGCTGAACATACGGCGGAATTCCAGCTTCTCGAGAATGCCGCGCAGGCGCTCGACTTCGCTGACGATATCGCTCACCGCACCTTCGTCGTTTTCTTCGACGGCCATATCGAGCAGGTCGCGCGAGTCGGCCAGACTGCCAGTAAGATCGTCGATGGTCTCGACGATCTGCGCCAGCATGGCGCGTTCGCGGCCCAGGTTCTGTGCGTATTCGGGGTTGTTCCAGACGTTAGCGTCTTCGAGTTCGCGGTTTACTTCGACCAGACGATCATGCTTGTGATCGTAGTCAAAGATACCCCCGAATAGTCTGGGTGCGCTCGGACAGGTCCTTGATGCTATTAAGGATCGGGTTGATTTCCATGGCTGGCAGCACTCGTAGGTCAAACTTTCGGAAAAGCCGGCGAGTATACCCCACTCGAATCCGCCCTTGCAGCCCGCAATTGGCGCTGGCGCACAGCCATGCAGACCAACGGCGCACTATACTCAAACTCATCTGTACACTGCCTACCCGCCCTCAGGAGCCGTCGTGCCATGACTTCATCGCACAGCCTGCGTAGCCGCTTCGCAATTCTGATCGCCCTGCTGGTCGCCAGCCTGAGCTGGTTGCTCGGCACCCTGATTGGCCATGACGCCAGCCAGCGCATCCGTGAGGAAGTGGGCCGCGACCTCGCTGAAGTCTCCTTCATGATGGTCGATCGCCTAGACCGCGACATGCAGAGCCGCGCCGCCATGCTGCAGGTGATCGGCAAACTGCGCGCCCTGCGCAAGCCAGACGATATTGTTGAAGTACGCGTGTTGCTTGATCGCCTGCAAACCGAGTTCCCGAGCATCGCCTGGATCGGTTTTACCGATACCCAGGGCACGGTGCTGGCCTCGAGCGATGGCGTACTTGAGGGCGCCAGCATCGGCCAGCGCCCCGTATTCCTCGAAGCACAGAAAAACGTATTTATCGGCGATGTGCATGAAGCCGTGCTGCTGGCCAAACTGTTGCCCAACCCAACCGGTGAGGCCATGAAATTCGTTGATATCAGCCTGCCGGTGTTTGCCACAGACGGCAGCCTGGTGGGCGTGTTGGCCTCGCACCTGTCCTGGTCGTGGGCTGACGAAGTGCGCCGGGCCATTCTCGAACCGATCCAGAAACGCCGTAATGTCGAGTTCTTTGTGATCGGCAAAGACCGCACGATCCTCCTGGCGCCCAAAGACATGATCGGCCAACGCCTGCACCTGCCCGCCCTTAACGAAGTGACACAACGCGATGACCTGTGGGCCGTGCAGGAATGGCCGGACGGCAAGCAGTACCTCACCGGCCTGGCGCTGAGCCAAGGCCACATGGATTACAAGGGGCTGGGCTGGACAGTAATTGCCCGCCAACCGCTGGACGAAGCCTACGCCCCAGCGCGCGAAACCACGCTCTACATTCTGCTTTGGGGCAGCGTCCTGGCGCTGCTGTTTGCGCTATTGGGTTGGCTGATCACCGGCTACTTCACCCGCCCCTTGCGGCAGATCGCCGAGGCAGCGGACCGCCTCAGCGCCGGAGAAATCAGTGTGATACCGGAGCTGAAAAGCACCCGGGAGATCGAAGCACTCAGCAACTCGATCCGCCATTTGGTGGAGAGCCTGACTCACCAGCAAAACGCCCTCGGCGTCATGGAAAATCTCGCCCACCACGACGCACTCACCGGCCTGCCCAACCGCGTCGCCTTGGAAAGCTACCTGCCACGCGCCCAGCAACGCAGCCAAGCCGGCAGCAATTGCCTGGCGTTGTTCTACCTGGACCTGGATGGTTTCAAACCGATCAACGATCAGTTCGGCCACGCGGCGGGCGACCAACTGCTGCGTGAGGTGGCGGTGCGGCTGCGCAGCTGCCTGCGTGAGGGCGACCTGGTCGCACGTCTGGGCGGTGATGAGTTCCTGATGGTGCTTTCAGTGCCCAACAGCGAAGCGCTGCCACAGGCACAGCTGATAGCCGAACGCACGCTGGCGGCACTCAGCGCCCCCGTTGACCTGGGCAACAACCAAGTCAAGGTTGGCTGCAGCATCGGTGGCGCGCTTTGGCCGTTGGACAGCAGCAACCTGGCCGAAGCCTTGGAGCTGGCCGACCAGGCGTTGTACCGGGCTAAACATGCTGGCAAGAACTGCGCGGTGTTCCACACGGCCTACAAACACTGAGGCTTATTTAGCGCGCAGACGCAGCAACTGGTCCGCCATCTCGGCCGCGTGCCGCTCGACCACCAGCGGCACCAGGTTGTCGTTGTAGCCGACCAGACGCGAGTAGATAAACTTCCAGCGCGTCTGCGCCCGTTGCAAACGCTGTTGCTGCTCGCCGGTCAACTCAGTCGCCAGGGTGGCGAGTTCGGCATCAACCTGCTTGGCCAGCACATCGATATCCTGATTCAGGTAATGCTGCTGTTGCTCAGGCAGAGTCTCGATATCACCAACATAAGCCCGCGCGGTGTAGCGCGCCGCCAGGTATTGCACCTTGGCCGGCAGGCTTTGCAAACGCAGATCCGCCGCTGGCAACGGCTGCGCCAGGCCTTTGAGCAGTTGCTGTTCAAGCGCCTCCAAGGCCGCCACCAACTCACGCTGTGCTTTGCTGTACTGGAAGTTGAACTCCCACGGCAGGTCCGGCTCGCTGGGGTTGTAAGCCAGGGTCTGCTCGACTAGGGCGGTAAAGGCTGCCAGCGGCGGCTGCAACTGCTCCATCGCCAAGCGCGCCGAATCGGTCAGCGGCTGCGCCTGCAAGGTCGCCATGCTTTCACGCAGTTTGCTCAGGTCAGCCTGCACCTTGGCCGCCAGCTCGGCATGTCCGCCTTCACCACGATGGATAAACAGATCAGTACTGGCGCGAAACACCTGTACCTGCGCCAGCTGCACTTGAGTCAACGCCACATCAGGCGCGGAATGCACGATTGCGCTGAAAAGAACCAGCGCCAGACTCAGCAGGCAATTCGTGTAGGTGCGGCGCATCGGGCGTCCATCCATAGCAAGGAAAGGCGCCGATTATAGGGAAGCCGACGGTTAGCGGCCAGAACCCTGGGCAAATGGCCGCTACAGAGTATCAGCCGACCACCAGTTCCTGACGCACCTGGGCCTCAAGCTCGGTCTTTAGCGCCGGATCCAGCTTGAGCTGACGGGCCAGCTCTTCTAGGTAGGCGCGCTCCATAAAGTGCTCTTCATCAACCATCAGCACGCTGGCGATATACATTTCTGCGGCCATTTCCGGCGTGCTGGCCGCACGGGCGATTTCAGCGGGGTCCAGCGGCTTGTTCAGTTCGGCCTGCAGCCAATGCTGCAACTCGGCATCACTGGTGAGCTTGACCAGTTCGCCTTCGATCAACTGCCGCTCACGGGCATCCACATGACCATCAGCTTTGGCCGCGCCGACCAGTGCCTTGAGAATCGCCTGGCTGTGCAGCTCGGCCTGCGGTGCGGGCAAGCGATCCAGGGTTTGTGGCTCAGCCTGTGGCGCACTGGTCTGCTGCGCCTGCCAATTGCTATAAGCCTTGTAGGCAACTACACCAAGCGCGGCCAGGCCACCGTAGGTCAGCGCCTTGCCGCCCATTTTGCGCGCACTTTTGTTGCCCAGCAGCATACCCAGCGCACCGGCTGCCAGCGCGCCACCACCCGCACCTTTGAGCAGAGTTCCGAGATCACCACCTTGGCCGCCTTTGCCAGCACCGCCGAGCAAACCGCCCAGAGCGCCGCCTAGGCCACCGGCCGAGCCACTAGCGGAACTGCCGCCAGATTTCTGCTGCATCAGGTCCTGGCCGGATTTCAATAACTGATCAAGCAAGCCACGGGTAATCATCAAGCGCTCTCCCTAAAAATAGTTGTGCAAGCACACAGACTGATTCTAGAGATGGAGGTTTCTCACCACCTAATGCCAGAGTGCTTCGAAAGATTGCCAACGGGCGTGAAAGCCAGGAAAACCGGTTATTCGTCGGCTTTCTGCCGGTTACAGGACTGCAAATATGTCAAAGAGTGGTCACCATCACACTCTGCCGATGGTCGATCTATATTTGACGCCGATAGGATGACGGACATAAAACCCGCAACGGCAAAAGGCTATCAAGAGCCGACGCCGGAGACTTCGCGCCATGCCACTACGCGCCAATCGCCCCGCTCACCGCTTACTGCGCAGCCTGCTTGCCAGTTGCTGGCTATTCAGCCCAATGCTGGTGGCCGATGCACCGAGCACTCAGCACAGCGCCCTGGCTACGGCTCTCAGCGATACGCGCCTGGCCAGTTGGCACAACCTGCTCGACAATTCCGCTGGCGACGACGAGCGCGCCCAGCTGGAGCGGGTCAACCACTTCATCAACCGTTCAGTGAGTTTTGTCAGTGACCAGCAAGCCTGGGGAGCAGACGATTACTGGGCCACGCCGGCGCAAACACTCAGCCTGGGCAAAGGTGACTGCGAAGATTTCGCCATCGCCAAATACTTCAGCCTGGTGCGCATGGGCGTACCGAGCGAGAAGCTGCGCCTGACCTTCGTCAAAGCGCTCAAGCAGAACCAGGCGCATATGGTGCTGGCCTATTACCCCAGCGCCAGCGAGCAGCCGCTGATTCTCGACAACCTCGACCCACGCATCCGCCCGGCCAGTGAGCGTGGCGATCTGTTGCCGGTGTATTCCTTTAATAACCACGGCGTGTTTCTGGCCAAGTCGCCGCAGAGTGTCAGCCAGCCACCGCAATTTCTCGCGCGCTGGAATGAGCTAAGCGAGCGGGCGCTGGCCGACGGCTCGGCCGCACCCGCACCGCAGAGCTAGCCAATCAGCGCGGGCTGATATGGGCAATCAGCAGCTGCACACTTTCCTGCCCACGGTACTCATTGACGTCCAGCTTGTAGGCCAGCTCGACCCAGCGCACGGTCGGGTTCGGCCAGATCTCGCGGTCCACACCAAAGGCGATGCCATCGAGCTGTACGCTGCCGCACTCGCTTTTCAGCACTACCTTGAGATGCCGCTCACCGACCACGCGCTGCTGTACCAGCTGGAACACGCCATGAAACAGCGGCTCGGGGAAATGCTGGCCCCAGGGCCCGGCATTGCGCAGCTCTTTGGCAAGCGGCAGGTGAAATTCCTCGATGGACAAGGCGCCATCGGACAGCAAACGACCGGTCAGGTCGTCCTCGCACAGCTGGCGACGCACTTCGGCGTCGAAGGCGGCGGCAAAAGCGCCGAAATTCGCCTGCGGCAGTGACAACCCGGCGGCCATGGCATGCCCACCGAACTTGCTGATCAGCTGCGGGTGTTTGGCTGCCACCGCGTCCAGAGCATCGCGGATATGAAAACCCGGCACTGAACGCGCCGAACCTTTCAGTACGCCATCACCGGCATCAGCAAAGGCGATGGTCGGACGGTGATAACGCTCTTTCATCCGCGAGGCGAGGATACCGATCACCCCCTGGTGCCAGTCCGCCTCGAACAGGCACAGACCAAAGGGCATATCTTCCAGCGGCAGGTCCTTGAGCTGGGCCAAAGCCTCACGCTGCATGCCCTGCTCGATGGCTTTGCGGTCCTGATTGAGCTGATCCAGCTGCACGGCCATATCGCGGGCCAGGGCTTCGTCCTCACAGAGCAGACATTCGATGCCCAACGCCATGTCGTCCAAACGACCGGCCGCATTCAGCCGTGGGCCGAGGATAAAACCCAGGTCGGTGGAGGTGATGCGCCGATGATCGCGCCCCGCCACTTCGAGAATCGCGCGCAAGCCCGGCCGTGTTCGGCCGGCACGAATACGCGCCAGGCCCTGATACACCAAGATGCGGTTATTGGCATCCAGCGGCACCACGTCGGCGACGCTACCAAGGGCCACCAGATCAAGCAGCTCGCCCAGGTTCGGCTCTGGACGCTGAGCACTGAACCAACCTGTGTCTCGCAGCCGCGCACGCAACGCCAGCAGCACATAGAACATCACCCCAACCCCAGCCAGTGCCTTGCTGGGGAACTCACAGCCTGGCTGATTGGGATTGACGATGGCGTCCGCCGCTGGCAACTCGGCACCGGGCAAATGGTGATCGGTAACCAGCACAGTCAGCCCCGCGGCCTTAGCTGCGGCCACGCCTTCGACGCTGGAAATACCGTTATCCACGGTAATCAGCAATTGCGGCTCGCGCTCCAGCGCCACCGCGACGATTTCCGGCGTAAGTCCGTAGCCGTACTCAAAGCGATTGGGCACCAGGTAATCGACATACGCTGCGCCGAGCATGCGCAGCCCCAGCACACCGACCGTGCTGGCAGTGGCACCATCGGCATCGAAGTCGCCGACGATCAGCATGCGCTGGCCTTGCTGCAGCCCAAGCACCAGCAAATCGACTGCCGCGTCCATACCTTTAAGCTGCTGGTAGGGAATCAACCGCGCCAGGCCTTTATCCAACTCAACAGCGGATTGCACGCCGCGGGCAGCATAAAGACGGGTCAACAACGGCGGCAGAGCGCCCAAATCAGGAAGGGTTTCAGGCAGCGGGCGGGATTCGATACGCATCAGGATTCCGATACAAACGGTGCGGGACGTCCGCTCCTATTTTTATTTGGGAGACGCAGAGAACCTGTTTTCGATCTCGCGAGCTAGAGTCATGCAAGGCAAAAATAGGCAAGGAAGCGGAGTTTACTGGCTGTAAATGAGCATTCCGAGCCTGTTTTTAACGCAGCAGGGCCTACGCGCAGCAGATCGCAATAGGTTCTTAGCGCTCGCCAGCCAACCACTCGATCGGCAGCTCATGCTGGCCACGCTCATCGGTGACGAACAGCTCACCGTCGCTGATCATCACGCTCCAGTTCAGCGAGCGCGGCATATCCAGCGCCAGCTTGGCCAAGGCTTCCTGGTCGAGGGCGACGACGTTGATATTTTTCAGACTGCGCACCGGATCGAGCGCCTTGGTCTGCCAAACGCGCAGGTTGCCGTAGGCCACCAGGCTGAACTTCTCGGTACGCCGCGAGCACCAGGTGATGCGGTCGCTGTCTGGCTGGCCAACTTCGATCCAGTGCAGCACGCGATCGTCCAGGCTCTTTTCCCACAATGCCGGCTCATCGACATCCGACAGGCCGCGACCGAATGCCAGCTGCTCGTGATAGAACAGGCAATAGGCCACCAGCCGCGCTGCCAGGCGCTCTTCGGTCTCCGAAGGGTGCTTGGCCACGGTGAAACGCAGGTTTTCATAGACACTGCGGTCCATGTCGGTGAGGTTCAGCTCGATTTTGTAAGTGGTAGACGGCAGGGCCATGGACGGGGCTTCTTGACTGGTCGAATAAGCCGGCAAGTCTACCGCAAAGGCTGCCCCGCCACGAACCCGAGCGCTCGGTGGAGCAGAGCCCCATTCAACCGCCCTGCTGTCGCCGCCGCGGGGCATAGCGCCAGGCCGCGTAGAGCGCACCGCAAAGAGCGCCCGCCAGATGATATTCGAAGGAAATACCCTGCTGCGGCAACAGACCGAATACCCAGCCACCATTCAACAGCAGCACCAGGACCGCCAGCAGAAGATCCAGCCAACTACTGCGAAACCAGGCACGCGCCAGCAATAACGACCAAAGCCCGAACAGCCAGCCGCTGGCTCCGACATGGATACCCTCGCGGCCGAACACCCAGACCAACAAGCCACTGCCGAGCAGTATCACCACACTTGCCTTGATAAAGTCGCGCCGCGATTCAAGTAGCGCCAGCAGACCAAGCACCAGCAGCCCGCTGAGATTGCTCAACAGATGCGCCCAGCCGCCATGCAACCAGGGCGCGAAGATAATGCCCGGCAAGGATTCGACCCGCCGCGGTATCACCCCCCAGATATTCAGGCTGTAACCGCTCAGGCTGTTACCCACCTGCAAAAGCAGCATCAGCAAGGCGATACCCAGCAGCAACTGCAGACGCACCAGCAACCAGGTTTTCATGGACGCTCACCACTCATACAACCCAGCTGCGGCGGGGTGAAGAGGTGCTTATGCAGGCAGGGTTCGACAGTCATCATCGTGTTTATCGCACTTATCAGGGTGGTGAGCCGTTATGCCGGATATCCGCAGGGCTTGCCAGAGGGGAAATTGCGCCGGATTGACCACTGCGACTGGCACCCTTCCAGCAATAGCCTGGAGCGATAGCCCAACTGCGCACAATGCAATAGGCTTAGCCGCGCCCCACAGCCCAGGAGACAGCATGTCCTTGCCCAACAAACCCCTCGCCGGCCTGAAAGTGATTGAGCTCGGCACCCTGATCGCCGGGCCTTTTGCGTCGCGCATCTGCGCCGAGTTTGGTGCCGAGGTGATTAAGGTGGAATCACCCGATGGCGGTGACCCGTTGCGCAAGTGGCGCAAGCTGTACGAGGGCACGTCGCTGTGGTGGTTTGTGCAGGCGCGCAACAAGCAGTCAATCACCCTCAACCTCAAACACGAGGCCGGACGTGAGGTACTGAAGAAGCTGCTTTGTGAAGCGGATATTCTGATTGAGAACTTTCGCCCCGGCGTGCTGGAGAAACTGGGCCTGGGCTGGAACGTGCTGCATGCACTGAACCCGAAGCTGGTGATGGTGCGCTTGTCCGGCTTCGGTCAAACCGGGCCCATGAAAGATCAACCGGGTTTCGGCGCAGTAGGTGAGTCCATGGGCGGGCTGCGCTACATCACCGGTTTCGAGGACCGCCCGCCAGTGCGCACTGGCATCAGCATTGGTGACTCAATTGCTGCACTGTGGGGCGTGATCGGCGCATTGATGGCGCTGCGACACCGCGAAGTGAACGGTGGCAGCGGCCAGGTGGTGGACGTGGCGCTGTATGAGGCGATCTTCGCCATGATGGAGTCCATGGTGCCGGAGTTCGATGTGTTCGGTTTTATCCGCGAGCGCACCGGCAACATCATGCCCGGCATCACGCCCTCCTCCATCCATACCAGCAGCGACGGCAAACATATTCAGATAGGCGCCAACGGCGATGCGATCTTCAAGCGCTTTATGCAGGCCATCGGCCGCCAGGACCTGGCAGACGACGTAACGCTGGCCAGCAATGACGGCCGCGATGCGCGACGCGACGAGATTTATGGCGTGATCGACCGCTGGGTCGGCTCGCTGCCGCTTGAGCAGGTGCTGACCACGCTGAACCAAGCCGAAGTGCCGGCCAGCCGCATTTTCAGCGCTGAGGACATGTTCCACGACCCGCAGTTTCTCGCCCGAGAAATGCTCCTGTCAGCCAAGCTGCCAGACGGCAAAGCCTTCAAAATGCCCGGCATCGTACCCAAACTGAGCGACACACCAGGCGAGGTGAACTGGGTCGGCCCGGAACTGGGCGAGCACAATGAACAGGTGCTGAGTCGGTTAGGTTACAGCGGGGAGCTGATTGCGGGTTTACGCCGCGACGGTGTCATCTAATCAGCCATTTCATGAGCACGCAGTTAGAGATGAATGCCATACCTGGCATAGATCGCGTCAATTACACCGCGCCGCTTGAGCGTCAGAATGGCCGCATCAAGCTTATCCAGCCAGTCTTCATGACGCGGCTGAACACGCATGCTGATATCAAAAGAACTCATCACATCGCCAATCTCGAGATCCCGGTACTCAGGGATCTTTGCCAGGCTGTATTGCGCAATCGCCTTATTGACCACAATTTGATCGAAGCGCGATTTGGCCAGCATCTCCAGCAATTGCGCTTCATTCAGTGCATTGCGCCGATCCAGCAGCCCCTCATCAATCAACGTTCGCAGGTCTGGGTAGGCATAGCCACGCACTAACCCAACTGACTTACCGCGCAAATCCTCAGGCCGCGCCACCGGGAAGGCCTTGCCTGGGGCAAATACTATGACATCGACCACTTTGCCAAACGGTACCGAAAATACCCCAGGCGTCGACTGCCCCTGCACCCACCCCGGATAAACACCCGGCTCAATATCCAGTTGCCCGCCATTAAACAACAGGCCAAGGCGCGGATAGGGGTAGTACTGCACGTTGAAGGTATCGCCCGTCAGCTTGCCCAACTCATCGAAAATATCCTGATAGATGCCGGTCTTATCCTGCTCGATCATCATCGGCGGGTAGTTATAAAAACCAACATCAAAACTGGCGGCATGGACACCAGCCAGAGGAGAGAAACCGCACAGCAGCACAACCGCCTTGATCAACCCCTTCACCCGACTACCTCTGCTGTACTGCACACTGCGGCTAAAACAAACCAAACCACCAGGCCACTGCAGCACCCAGCACGAACAAACCCAACAGCCAGAAGATACCGGCATGCCCGCCCAACTACACCACCGATACACCTGCCATCTGTCGATCCGTTCCGCAGCCCTCGACTAAATCCTTGGCCTCTTTCAAGCCCAGCCCCCTGAGTTCGCGCAGCAGTTTGATCGCCTCGATCTTCTGCCCACGCTCAAGCGCGGCCAGCACCTGCGCGGGTAAATCCTGATCAGACTCAGCCATCGCAGCCCCCTCTCCGGTAAGTAGCCAGAGCATAGCCACAAAAAAGCCGGCCCCTTGCGGGTACCGGCTTTATTGACCAGCGCCGGGCTTACAGCGGCTTGCCGCGATTACCGTGCTGGGCCACAAAGCCCTGTACGGTTTTCAGGTCATTGGCCAGTACCGTGCAGCGCTCTTCACGCTCGAACAGATCCGCCAGGTGCGCCGGCAAGGCAGGCGCCTGACCGACACCTGCCTTCTCAACGGCTTCCGGGAATTTCACCGGGTGCGCGGTACCGAGGATGACCATCGGCGTTGCCAGGCTGCGACGGCACTCACGTGCAGCACGCACGCCAATCGCCGTGTGCGGATCAAGCAACTCGCCACACTCGTTAAACACCTCGGTGATGGTTTCGCAGGTCTGCGCATCATCCACCGCGAGGGAGTCGAACAGCTTGCGTGCTTCGGTCCAGCGATCCTGATCAACACTGAAACCGCCGCCCTGTTTGAAGTTGGCCATCAGCTCGGCGATTGCCGCACCGTTACGGCCGTGCAGGTCAAACAACAGACGCTCGAAGTTCGACGACACCATGATATCCATGGACGGCGACAGAGTCGGATGCAGGGTGTCCTTCACATACTGATTGCCGCTCATAAAGCGGTGCAGGATGTCGTTACGGTTAGTCGCGACGATCAGCTGGCTGATCGGCAGGCCCATGTTGCGCGCCAGGTAGCCGGCGAAGATGTCACCGAAGTTACCAGTCGGTACCGAGAACGCGATGGAGCGCGCCGGACCACCAAGCTGCAGGGCTGCGTGGAAGTAGTAAACGATCTGGGCCATGATCCGCGCCCAGTTGATCGAGTTCACTGCGACCAGACGGGTGCCCTTGAGGAAGCCCTGATCAGCGAAGCTGTCCTTAACCATTTCCTGGCAGTCATCGAAGTTGCCTTCGATGGCGATGTTATGGATGTTGTCGCCGAGGATGGTGGTCATCTGCCGGCGCTGCACCTCGGACACACGGTTGTACGGGTGCATGATGAAGATGTCGACGTTATCGCAGGCCTTGCAGCCTTCGATGGCCGCCGAACCGGTATCACCGGAAGTGGCGCCCACGATCACTACGCGCTCATTGCGCTTGGCCAGCACGTAATCGAGCAGACGACCGAGCAGCTGCAGGGCGAAATCCTTGAACGCTAGGGTGGGGCCGTGAAACAACTCCAGCACCCACTCGTTACCGTTCAGCTGACGCAGCGGCGCGACAGCGCCATGGGCAAACCCGCCGTAGGTTTCTTCAAGGATCTTTTTAAAGTCGGCATCCGGAATGCTGCCAGTGACGAACGGGCGCATAACCCTGAAGGCCAGCTCGTGGTACGGCAGGCCGGCCCAGGAGGCGATTTCTTCCTGGGTGAAACGCGGCAGATTTTCCGGTACATACAGGCCGCCATCGCTGGCCAGGCCGGCGAGCAGCACATCTTCGAAATTCAGGGCCGGTGCCTGGCCACGGGTACTGATATAGCGCATAGGGGCAAACCTTCGGTTAAATCTTCGAGAGCCACCGCAGCCCGGCTGCGGCGGCCAAAAGCGGATTAGTTCAGCTGCTCGACGCGGATACGCACAACGCTGCCGACCACATCAGTCAAGGCTTCAAGGGCGCTGATCGCCTCATTGATTTGTGCCTCTAGCACGCGATGGGTGACCAGGATCATCGGCACCAGACCGTCCTGCTCCTCGACTTCCTTCTGCATGATCGACTCGATATTGATCCCGCGTGCCGACAGGATGCTCGCGACCTGGGCCAGCACACCCGGATGATCCTTGGCCTGAATGCGCAGGTAATAAGCGCTCTCGCAAGCCTCAATCGGCAGTATCGGGTGATCGGACAGCGAGTCGGGCTGGAAGGCCAAGTGCGGCACGCGGTTGGTTGGATCGGCTGTCAGCGCACGGACTACGTCAACCAGATCAGCGATAACCGAAGACGCAGTCGGTTCCATACCAGCACCAGCGCCGTAGAACAGTGTGCTGCCGGCGGCATCACCATTGACCATTACGGCATTCATCACGCCATTGACGTTGGCGATCAGGCGATCCGCCGGAATCAGCGTCGGGTGTACGCGCAACTCGATACCAGCGTCGGTACGACGGGCAACGCCGAGGTGCTTGATGCGATAGCCCAGCGCTTCGGCGTAGTTCACGTCAGCGGTGGTCAGCTTGGTGATGCCTTCGGTGTAGGCCTTGTCGAACTGCAGCGGGATACCAAAGGCGATGGAAGCCAGGATGGTCAGCTTGTGTGCAGCATCGATGCCTTCAACGTCGAAGGTCGGATCAGCTTCGGCATACCCCAGCGCTTGCGCCTCAGCCAGCACGTCGTCAAAGGTGCGACCCTTCTCGCGCATTTCGCTGAGGATAAAGTTGCCAGTACCGTTGATGATGCCGGCCAGCCAGTTGATACGGTTGGCTGCCAGGCCTTCGCGAATAGCCTTGATCACCGGGATACCGCCCGCAACAGCAGCTTCAAAAGCGACAATCACACCCTTTTCACGCGCTTTGGCAAAGATTTCATTGCCGTGCACAGCGATCAGCGCCTTGTTGGCGGTAACCACGTGCTTGCCGTTTTCGATGGCTTTGAGCACCAGGTCCTTGGCCAAGGTGTAACCGCCGATCAGCTCGATAACGATATCGATCTCAGGGTTGTTCACCAGCTCAAACACATCGTTGGTGATGCTAATACCGGTCGTGTCGTACTGCGGCTTGGGCGAGCGAATAGCAATTTGGGCAACTTCAATACCGCGCCCTGCGCGCCGGGTAATTTCCTCGGCATTTCGCTTGAGTACATTCAACGTACCGCCACCGACGGTACCCAGCCCACAGATGCCTACTTTCACCGGTTTCACACTGAACTCCCCATCTGCACTGCGTAAAACGGCCGGAGCAAGCCCCGGCCGTAGAAAAGAGCCGCACCATACGAAGCGGCTGTTTATTAGTCAATCAGGCGCATGCCTCAGATCATTTGGATTCCAGGGCAATTTTCGCCAGCTGCGGAGCTGGTTGATAGCCCGGAATGATCTTGCCATTGGCCAGAACGATGGCGGGTGTGCCGCTGACCCCGATCATTTGCCCAAGGGCATACTGCTTGGCAACCGGGCTGTCGCACTGAGCATCCGCAACGCCCTGACGGCTCTTCGCACGGTTCATAGCCTCTTGCTGGTCCTTAGCGCACCAGACATTGGACAATTCTTTTGCCGCTTCACTTTCCAAGCCTTGGCGCGGGAAGGCCAGGTAGCGCACTTCAACGCCCAAACGATTGAGCTCAGGCACTTCACTGTGCAGCTTTTGGCAATAGCCGCAATCGGTGTCGGTAAATACGGTTATATGGGTTTTCGGTTGTTTAGGCGCAAACACCACCATTTCCGAAGCAGGGATGGAATCCAGCAGTTTGACCACGCCCTTGCTCTCAGCGGCTTCGGTCAAGTTGACCGGCTTACCGTCCTTAACCTGAAACAGGTAACCCTGCAGCAGAAACTGGCCGTCGGCGCTGGTGTACAGCTGCCGGCCACCGGCCAGCTCGACCTGATAAACGCCGGGCATCGGACTTTCGGCAATTGCCTCAATCGGCAGAGCCGGATCGATAGCTTTGAGGCTGTTGCGAATGGCCTGATCGGCATCGGCGGCAACGCCCACGTTGCTGGCCAGACCCAAGGCCAATGCAACAACAATGCGGTTAAAACGCATACAAACTCCCGGCAGAAGACGACCTAACAATGGATGGACGCAGCCTACCATAGAAGCCCACAGAGGCCGACCATCGCAGGCCGGACGGCGTTCTCAGCCTCGCGGGTGGTGCTGCGCATGCAACTCCTGCAGCCGCGCGCGGGCAACATGGGTGTAGATCTGCGTGGTCGACAGATCGCTGTGCCCCAGCAACATCTGCACCACCCGCAAATCAGCGCCGTGGTTGAGCAGGTGCGTGGCAAAGGCATGGCGCAGCGTATGGGGCGACAGGCTTTTACTGATCCCTGCCACTTTGGCCTGGTGTTTGATGCGGTACCAGAAGGTCTGGCGGGTCATCTGCTCGCCGCGCAGACTGGGAAACAGCACATCGCTGGGTTTGCCATCCAGCAGAAACGGTCGCGCCTCTTTGCTGTAACGCTCGATCCAGGCAATCGCCTCCTCACCCAGCGGCACCAGGCGCTCCTTGCTGCCCTTACCAAACACCCGCAACACGCCCTGACGCAGATTGACCTGTTCCAACGTCAAGCCAATCAACTCGCTCACGCGCAAGCCACAGGCATAGAGCACCTCAAGCATCGCGCGGTCGCGCAAACCAATCGGATCATCCAACTCAGGAGCGGCCAACAGAGCCTCGACATCGGCCTCGGACAACGACTTCGGCAAGGGCCGCCCCAGTTGCGGCAACTCTACCTGCAGGGTCGGATCACGGCTGATTAACTGCTCACGCAGGAGAAACCGGTAAAAACCACGTAAACCCGAGAGCAAGCGCGCGGTAGAGCGCGCCTTGTAGCCCTCATTCAGGCGCCAGGCCAGGTGATCGAGAATCAGCTCACGTCCCGCGTCAGCCAGCTGCACATCACGCGCCTGCAACCAGCCATTGAACAGCGCCAAATCGCTGCGATAGGCGGCGCGTGTATGGACAGACAAGCCCTTCTCGAGCCAGAGCGACTCAAGAAAACGGTCAATCAACGGGTGATCAATAGCAGGCATCAAAAAACCTCAAACGATATCCCCCTAGTGTCCACGAGCGCAGCGCCATGGGCCAGCGTTAAGCACACGCACACAAGACCGCACCGGAAGGTAGATAGAGAACCGACCAGCGGTGGCGAGACCAATGAAAAAAGCCGTCGTCACCCTATCTTTGGGAGGGTGACAGATGCCCATTTGCAGACCATGATTGCATCACGCCACTACAGCACAATGGTGCCAACGCATGTCCAGCCAACAGAACTCACGCCTTGGTCAGGTTCTGATCAACAAAGGACTGATTAACCGCGGCCAGCTGGATGCGGCCATTCAACTGCAACTCACCAACCATAAACGCCTGGGCGAAACGCTGATCGAGCAAGGCTGGCTAAGCGAACGCCAGCTGAAAAAGGCCCTCAGCAAACAGAACAACCTGCGCCTGGCCGCCACTCTGGTCGCCGCCCTGCTCAGCCCGTTCCAGATTGCCAGCGCCGATGCACCACGCAACCTGCCCAGCGCCATCAGCCAGGAAGAAACCCCGCGCGGCCTGCGCCCGCTGAGCGATATGGAAATGAGCAATGTCAGCGCCCAGGGGCTGGACGACGTGCTGCAAGGCCTGTTTCTACAAGCCGGTAGCGGTGACGGCTTGGGCACCGTTGGCCAGTTAAGCAAACTGGTGATGCCGGTACTGAGCAGCCTTGAGGCGGAAACCTCGATGAAGGATGTGCAGTACGACACCAGCAAACTGACCTCTGCGATCAATTCCGATGGCTCAGTCAATGTGCGCCTGCCGAGCTCGATTGGTGAGCTGCGCTTCGACAACATCCGCGTTGCCGGCGCCTCACCAGGACAAAGCTTCGGCAGCCTGAGCTTGCACGATATCGACCTGTCGCAGGCCTCACTGCGAATCAGCCTGCACAAATAGAACTGACAGCCGACACCAGCCTTCAGACTGGCAACACAGGCACCGGCTTCTTCTGCCCGTCAATCGCGACAAAGCTAAACACGCCGCTGATTGCCCGCTCGCGGGCATCGCTGCACATGCTTTCGACAAACACCTCGACCTCGACTTTAAGGCTGGTATTGCCGACCTTGATCACTCGCCCAATCAGCTCGACGATCGAGCCGGCGGGAATCGCGTGCTTGAAGTCGATGCGATCAGACGACACCGTCACTAAGGGCAAGCGACAAAAGCGCGTGGCGGCGATAAACGACACTTCATCCATCCAGGCCAGCGCCGTACCGCCAAACAGCGTGTTGTGATGGTTGGTGGTCGGCGGGAATACCGCCTTGGTCACACGGGTTTCCGATAGCTCGATGCGCCGCAGGATTTCTTGCTCTCTCGGGGTCATACCACTACTGCCTGAATCAATCGGATGTGGCTGCCACTGTGCTGCGGGAGGTTCTTATGATTATTTTCACGCTGCCAAATGGGCAGAGCTAAGGCGGGTAAAAACTTACCAGTCACCGGCCCAGAAACGAAAAAAGCAGCCCGAAGGCTGCTTTTTTTACAAGGAAGCTGAGACTTAGCCCAGTTTTTCCTTGATGCGTGCTGCTTTACCCGACAGGTCACGCAGGTAGTAAAGCTTGGCTTTACGCACGTCACCGCGACGCTTAACAGCCAGGCTATCAACCAGCGGGCTGTAAGTCTGGAAAGTACGCTCTACACCAACACCGTTGGAGATCTTACGAACAGTGAAAGCACTGTTCAGACCACGGTTACGCTTGGCAATAACAACGCCTTCAAACGCCTGCAGACGCTGACGGTCACCTTCTTTCACTTTAACCTGGACAACAATGGTGTCACCTGGTGCAAAAGTTGGGATCTCTTTGCCCATCTGCTCAGCTTCAAGTTGCTGAATAATCTTGTTGGTCATGCTGCGCTCCTAAGACAGGCCTCGGCCGGTCATCGATACATTAACTATCGTCCCGCTGGCGGACGTATTCCTCCAGCAGCTTTTTCTCTTCTCCAGAAAGCGAGCGGCTTTCCAGAAGATCGGCGCGTCGTTCGTAGGTCCGACCAAGGGACTGCTGCAAACGCCAGCGCCGGATGTGTTCGTGGTTGCCACTAAGCAACACGTCAGGAACACGTTTATCCGCATACACCTCCGGGCGGGTGTAGTGCGGGCAGTCGAGTAAGCCATCCGTAAAGGAGTCTTCTTCGGCCGAATTTGCATGACCCAATGCACCAGGCAAAAGGCGCGTTACCGCATCGATCAGCACCATGGCCGGCAGCTCACCGCCAGACAGGACGTAGTCCCCAATCGACCATTCTTCATCGACATGCGCCTCAATAAAGCGCTCATCAATGCCTTCGTAGCGGCCGGCAATCAGGATCAATGCATCCTCATTAGCCAGTTCGCGTACTGCTGACTGCGTCAGCTGGCGACCTTGCGGCGATAGGTAAATCACCTTGGGCGCACCACCTGCAGCGCGCTTCGCCTCAAGCAAAGCATCTTCAAGCGGCTTGATCTTCATCACCATGCCTGGGCCACCACCAAAAGGCCGATCATCCACGGTGTGGTGACGGTCTGTGGTATAGCTACGCGGATTCCAGCAGGTCAATTGCAACAAACCCTGCTTCACCGCTCGGCTGGTAATGCCGTATTCACTGATTGCGGCAAACATTTCCGGGAACAGCGTAATGACTTCAACGCGCAGATTTGGCATCAGGCTTAGAAGTCCGCATCCCAGTCGACCCGCATTTCGCCAGCACTTAGGTCAATCGACAGCACGCATTGCTCAATGTAGGGCAACAGGCGCTCACGACCATCCAGGCTGTCGGTGCAGGGTTTGACCACCATCACATCATTGGCACCCGTCTCAAACAGATGATCGATCTTGCCGAGCAATTGCCCTGCTTGATCAATAACCTTAAGACCTTCCAGCTGGTACCAGTAGTAATCACCGTCGGCCAAATCAGGGAACAGGCTGCGCGGAACACAGATCTCATAACCCGCGAGAAGACGTGCTTCATCACGGTCATCGAGACCCTTAAGCTTCGCGACCAGGAATTTATCACTCCCGCGTCCACTGACCAGCTCTACCTGTTTGACACTGCCATCGCGCCTAAGCGTCCAGGTCTTGTACTCCAACAGGTTTGCAACAGGATCAGTAAAGGAATACACCTTCACTTCACCGCGAACGCCATGTACGGAGTAGATCTTGCCGATAACGATCAAGTCATCGGTAGAAGCAGGCGTCGCGTTCATATTGCTTAGGCCGCAGCCTTAGCAGCATCCTTCAACAGCTGAGCAACACGATCAGACGGCTGTGCGCCGACGCTCAGCCAATGAGCCAGGCGATCTTGTTTAACGGACAGACGAACTTCCTGACCGCGAGCGATCGGGTTGAAGAAACCGATTTCTTCTTTGTGCGAACCGTCGCGTGGGTTACGGCTGTCGGTCACGTTGATTTTGTAGAACGGGCGCTTTTTGGAGCCGCCAAGGGCAAGACGAATCGTTAGCATGTGAACATAGTTCCTGTAGTCGGTGCTGCAAATCTAAATGCACAGCGGGCATAGGTACCCGAAAGGCCGCATATTCTAAGGAATATCCGGATTTTTGCAAATGGCTTTTTCAGGCGCATGAGGCCGTGCAAGCAAGATTTACCAGAGGGCCGCTATCCAAACCGGCCAATCAGCTCCCGCGAAAGGCGGGTTTACTGTGAACACCCGCCAACTCAGCGGGGTTTGCGCCGACATCACTGCCGCCGCGGATTCCTTACATTTTTGGCAGACCGCCCGGCATCATCCCGCCCATACCACGCATCATCTTGGCCATACCGCCCTTGGCAGTGAATTTCTTCATCATCTTCTGCATCTGCTTGTGCTGTTTGATCAGACGACCAATATCCTGCACCTGGGTACCGGACCCCATGGCGATGCGGCGCTTGCGCGAGCCGCTGATGATTTCCGGATCGCGACGCTCCTGAGGGGTCATCGAGTTGATGATCGCCTCCATCTGTTTGAACTGCTTCTCGGCAGCGCCTTGGGCGTTGCCCATCTGGGCCAGATTGACGCCGCCCATCTGTGGCAGCTTGTCCATCAAGCCGCCGAGACCACCCATATTTTTCATTTGCTGCAGCTGATCGCGGAAGTCTTCGAGGTCGAAGCCCTTGCCCTTCTTCAGCTTCTTGGTGAGTTTCTCGGCCTTCTCGCGATCCAGGGTCTGCTCGGCCTGCTCGATCAGGCTGAGTACGTCGCCCATACCGAGAATGCGCGAAGCAATCCGATCCGGATGGAAGGGTTCCAGCGCCTCGGTCTTCTCACCCATACCGATAAACTTGATCGGCTTGCCGGTAATCGCCCGCACCGACAACGCCGCACCGCCGCGCGCATCACCGTCGACCTTGGTCAGCACCACACCGGTCAGTGGCAGCGCATCATTAAAGGCTTTGGCGGTGTTGGCGGCGTCCTGACCGGTCATGGCATCGACCACGAACAGAGTCTCGACCGGCTTGATCGCCGCATGCAGTGCCTGGATCTCCGCCATCATCTCGGCATCGATGGCCAGACGACCGGCGGTATCGACGATCACTACATCAATAAACTTGAGTTTGGCTTCCTTGATCGCCGCTTCAGCGATATCCACCGGCTTCTGGCTGAGATCGGAGGGGAAGAAGGTCACACCAATATCAGTGGCCAGGGTTTCCAGCTGCTTGATCGCCGCCGGACGGTAAACGTCGGCAGACACCACCATCACGGTCTTTTTCTTGCGCTCTTTAAGGAAGCGCGCCAGCTTACCGACGGTGGTGGTCTTACCCGCACCCTGCAGACCTGCCATCAGCACCACGGCTGGCGGTACGGCATTCAACGCCAAGTCTTCGTTGGCCGCGCCCATCAGCTCTTCCAGCTCGGCACGGACAATCTTCACGAACGCCTGGCCTGGGGTCAGACTCTTCGAGACTTCGGTGCCGACCGCGCGATCTTTGACCTTATTAACGAAGTCCTTGACTACCGGCAAGGCAACGTCAGCCTCGAGCAAGGCCATGCGCACTTCACGCAAGGTGTCCTTGATGTTGTCTTCGCTCAGTTTGGCTTTGCCAGTGACATTTCGCAGGGTCTGCGAAAGGCGGTCAGTCAGATTTTCGAACATGCGCGTTCCTTTCAGGCTCAGCCGAGCCGAGGGTGGGCTTGCAACAGGTAGCAGATTATAGCGAAGACTACGAGGCACCGACACCGCCAGACGCTTTCGTGGCATACGGGTTGTATGCCACACTGGCCGCCTTTCGGGTTTGCCTAACAAGGATTTATGCACCCTCTGCTACCCAGCCTCGCCGCTGCCTGCCTCTATGCCGGAGCCGCACTCTATCAAGGCCTGCGCCTGCAACAGCGCAGCACATCCAACAAGCGCCTGCTGGTTGCACTCGGCACACTGGCATTGCTACTGCACGGCAGCAGCCTGTTTCTGCAAATGTTCGATGCCAGTGGTCTGTCGCTTGACTTCTTCAAGGCCGCCAGCCTGATTGCCGCAGCCGTTATTCTGCTAACGCTGCTGGCCTGCATGCGAATCCCGGTGGAAAACCTGCTATTGCTGCTATTTCCCCTGGGCTTTGTCACGGTGCTGCTCGCGCAATTTATGCCCAGCGGCACCACCCAGGCCATTGATGAAGCACCCGGCATCCTGGCGCACATCCTGCTGTCGATCACCGCCTACGGCATGCTGACTATTGCTGTATTCCAGTCGCTGCTGCTGCTATTGCAGGACCATCAGCTCAAGCACAAGCACCCGTCCGGGCTGATCAAAAACTTCCCGCCCCTACAGACCATGGAAAGCCTGTTGTTCGGCTTTCTCTGGGCCGGCTGGGGATTGCTGTCACTTTCTCTACTGTCTGGCGCGCTGTTTATCAGCGACCTGTTTGCCCAGCACCTTGCGCATAAAACTATCCTGTCGTGCTTTGCCTGGGTGGTGTTTGCCGTGCTGTTGTGGGGCCGCCATCAACTCGGCTGGCGCGGCCACAAAGCCATTCGCTGGACCCTGGCGGGCTTCTGCCTGCTGATGCTGGCCTACTTCGGCAGCAAACTGGTTCGCGAATTCATCCTGCACATCTAGCCCCAAGGGCCCTCACAAGTGGACGATCTACACCCCAGTTTCCTCATCGGCTTACTGGTTTTTCTGTTGGCTTGCTCAGCGTTCTTCTCCAGCTCAGAAACCGGCATCCTCAGCCTTAATCGCTATCGCTTGCGCCACCTGGCCAAGGAAGGCCACCGTGGCGCGAAACGGGTCAGCACTCTGCTCAGCCGCCCAGACCGCCTGCTTGGCACCATTCTGATCGGTAACAACTTCGTCAACATTCTCGCGTCCTCCATCGCCACCGTGCTGGCCCTGCAACTCTGGGGCGAGGCCGGGATAGCCATTGCCACTATCGGGCTAACGCTGGTGCTGCTGATTTTCGGTGAAATCACCCCAAAAACTCTGGCCGCACTACGCCCGGAAGCGGTGGCCTATCCGTTCAGCCTGCCTCTATTAGTACTACTCAAGCTGTTCTATCCATTGGTTATCCTGCTCGGCTGGATCAGTAACGGCCTGCTGCGGCTGCTCGGAATCGACCCCGCCAGCAAGACCAACGACAGCCTGACCACCGAGGAACTGCGCAGCGTGGTACGCGAGTCCGGCGCCGGCATGCCGAAAAATCGCCAGAACATGCTGCTCGGCATCCTCGATCTTGAACGGGTGACGGTGGATGACATCATGATTCCGCGCAACGAAGTCACCGGCATCAACCTCGATGACGACCTCGAAAGCATCATCAGCCTGCTGACCAACACCACTCACACGCGCCTGCCGGTATTTCGTACCGATATCAATCAGATCGAAGGCATCGTGCATATGCGCCAGATTGCCCGGCTGCTGACGCACAACGAGCTGAGTAAAGAGGCGCTACTGGCGGCCTGCAACGAGCCCTACTTCGTACCCGAAGGCACGCCGCTGTCGACCCAACTGATCAATTTTCAGAAGCAGAAACGCCGAATCGGCATCGTTGTTGATGAATATGGCGATGTGATCGGCATCGTTACCCTGGAAGACATCCTCGAAGAAATCGTCGGCGACTTCAGCAAAAAAGACACCCTGTGCAGCCCGGATATTCATCCTCAGGACGATGGCACCCAAGTAATCGATGGCGCCGCCTATATCCGAGAAATCAATAAAGCGCTGGACTGGCACTTACCTTGCGACGGCCCGAAAACCCTCAACGGCCTGGTCACCGAAGCGCTGGAAAGCATCCCCGACAGCGCCGTGTGCCTGAAGATCGGCCCTTATCGCCTGGAGATTCTGCAGTCGTCAGAAAATCGGGTAAAAAGCGTGCGCGCCTGGCAAACCAAGCCTAAGGCGCACACCGAGCCGCCGGCGCAAGACTGACGGCCAGCCCCTGCGCCCACACGCGATAGCCTAGGCCTGATGGGTGATAACCATCACGCGCCAGGTACTCGGCGGAAAACTCCAGCTCAACCGCGTGATGCCCTGCCCCCAGGCTTGCCGCTAGCTGGCGCAGGCGCGCATCCAGCAAGCCTGCGCGCATACCAAGTAACCGCCGCAGCAGCCAGGGCAAGGCGCTGAAATGCTGCAGCGGCGGCACACTGCTAAACGCCACCCGAGTGCCGCGCGCAGCCAACGCTTCAGCCATACCGCCGAGTGCGGCGTCCCAGCGTGGCAATGAGGTCAGGTGGGTGGTGTCATTGACGCCGAAGACCAGTAGCGCCAGATCAAAGGACTGATCCAGCACCTGCGGCAGCAGCCGCTCATGGGCCTGCGCGGCGGTAATGCCGTTCTCGCCGCACGCCCTCCAGGCAACCGGATGACCGCAACGCGCAGCCAGAGCAGTAGCTAGCTGCCCGACCAGCGCGGCGTCCAGCTCATCCACACCGACGCCAACTACGGTCGACTCGCCCAGCACTAAAAGGCGCAATGGCTCGCCCGGTAAATCCGCGCCTGCCACGCCGCTCAACAACCCTGCGGCTGGAGGTAAACGCAGCGCGTTGCGCCGCGTGCGTACTGCCAGCGGCAAGGCAATCGGCGCCAGCAGCGCCAAGCCTAGCCACCAGGCATAGGCGCGCAGCGCATTCACAGCTCGACCTTAACCGCCTGCGCCGCACGCGTGGCCTTGGCCCGCGCAGCTTGCAATGATTCATCCCGCGCAAGCGCCACACCCATACGGCGCTGGCCGCTAACTTCCGGCTTGCCGAACAGGCGCAAAGCGGTATCCGGTTCAGCTAGAGCTGCCGCCAGATTGCCGAAGCTGACCTGCTGCGACTCGCCCTCGACCAATATCACCGCAGAAGCCGACGGCCCGAACTGACGAATCGCCGGAATCGGCAGCCCGAGAATCGCCCGCGCATGCAGGGCAAACTCGGACAGATCCTGGGAAATCAGAGTGACCAAGCCGGTGTCGTGCGGGCGCGGCGAGATTTCGCAGAACCACACCTGATCACCTTTGACGAACAGTTCCACACCAAACAGCCCACGCCCACCCAGCGACTCGGTAACCGCCAGGGCGATGCGCTCAGCCTCGGCCTGAGCCTTGGCGCTCATCGGCTGCGGCTGCCAGGACTCCTGGTAGTCGCCCTTGACCTGACGATGGCCAACAGGCGCGCAGAAGGTGGTGCCACCACTGTGGCGCACGGTAAGCAAGGCGATTTCATAATCAAAATCGATAAAGCCCTCGACGATCACCCGTCCCTTGCCGGCACGGCCACCGGCCTGGGCGTAATCCCAGGCAGCTTGCAGATCATCCAGGCTTTTAAGCACCGACTGGCCCTTGCCGGAAGAGCTCATGATCGGTTTGATCAGGCAGGGAAAACCAATCGCCTCAACAGCCGCGCGACATTCCTCAAAGGAGTCGGCAAACCGATAAGGCGAGGTCGGCAGACCCAGCTCTTCGGCAGCCAGACGGCGGATGCCTTCACGGTTCATGGTCAGCTGCGCAGCGCGGGCACTGGGGATGACGGTGAAACCTTCATTCTCCAGCTCGACCAGGGTCGCGGTGGCAATGGCCTCGATTTCCGGAACGATATAGTGCGGCTGCTCCAGCTCGATCACCGCGCGCAGGGCTGCGCCATCGAGCATATTGATCACATGGCTGCGATGCGCCACCTGCATGGCCGGCGCGTTCGCGTAACGGTCAACGGCAATCACCTCGACACCAAGGCGTTGCAGTTCGATCACCACTTCCTTGCCCAGCTCGCCAGAGCCACACAACAGCACACGGGTCGCGCTCGGCGACAAAGGGGTTCCGATACGGGGCATGGTGAATCCTCAAACTGATCAAGAAAGTTACAGCAGAATGCCTTTGGCCTTAGCCCGCTCATGACACTGAACCAACACATCACGGCGTTCAGCGTTATCCATCAGACTCCAGCGGGTGATTTCGGCGACCGTGCGCTGGCAACCGATACAGATATCTTCATCATCCAGCGCGCAGACATGCACGCAGGGCGAGGCAACGGGACGTTCCTGCGATTGCATCAGTCGTCCTGCTCCTGCAGATCACGGGCATAGCGCTGGGCGTTGTGCACGTAATGGGCGGCGCTGGCTTCGAGCATCTTCTTCTGCGGTTCGGACAGCTCGCGCACCACCTTGCCGGGCGAGCCCATAACCAGCGAGCCGTCGGGAATTTCCTTGCCTTCACCGATCAGGCTGTTGGCGCCGATGATGCAGTACTTACCGATTTTCGCGCCATTGAGGATCACCGCATTGATGCCGATCAGGCTGTAATCACCCACCGTGCAACCGTGCAGCATGGCGTTATGGCCAATGGTCACCCCAGTGCCGATATTCAGTGGAAAGCCCATGTCGGTGTGCATCACGGTACCGTCCTGCACATTGCTGTTCTCGCCGATATGAATCAGCTCGTTGTCACCGCGCAGCACGGCGTTGAACCACACGCTGGCACCCGGCTCCAGTTTGACCTTGCCGACCAGGGTGGCATTCGGTGCAACCCAGCTGTCGGCATGGGCCTCGACGTGGGACGAACCCAGGCGGTATTTCATGGATGCTTCCTCAATAAGCTCAGGTGAGCTTGATAAAGTGCTCGGGCGGCTGGTGCATATCGATATGCACATCGTCGAACACCAGGTTGACCAACTCGACCAGCATAATCGCCGTCAGCCCCCAGATTTTATATTCGCCATAGCGGTAACTCGGCACATACCAGCTGCGCCCGAGGTAATCGATACGGTGGGTGGTTTCCCGCGGATCGTCGCGAAAGAACGCCAGCGGCACGGCAAATACGGCGGCAATCTCACCGTCGTTAGGCTTGTACTCGACAAAGTCCGGCACCAGGCCGACATAAGGGGTGACCTTAATACCGTGGCGCGACACCAGGGTACTGAGCGGCCCTACCACCTCGACCAAACCCGGCGGCAAGCCAATTTCCTCTTCAGCCTCGCGCAAAGCGGTCTCGACCAGATCGGCATCTTCCGGATCACGCCGACCACCGGGAAACGCCACTTCACCACCATGGGTAGACAAACCGCTGGCGCGCAAGGTCAGTACCACTTCCGGCTCATCGCTGCGGGTGATGGGCACCAGCACTGCGGCCTCAGGGTAGCGCTTGTCAGTCTGCAGAATGTGCGGGCTATAGCCACGCATGCGATGGAGCAACTCGTCCAGCATGAGGATTCTCGGTCTTTTATTCTGCGTTCGATCATGGCACGAAAGCAGCGCACGGCCCAAGCCCTGCGCCAGCAGCGGCAATCATTCAGGCGCTGGATAATTTGCCCTGTCAGGCCGCTTGCCGAGCAGCTGATATGCGCGCCAAGATAGCCAACACGCAGCGAGGATCTGGCATGAAGTTCTGTAGCAACTGTGGCGGCGCGATCAGCCACATCATCCCGCAGGGGGAGAACCGCCTACGCCACGTCTGCACGCAGTGCCAGACCGTGCATTACCAGAACCCGCGCATCATCGCTGGCTGCTTGCCGGTGTGGGGCGAACAGGTGCTGCTGTGCCGCCGCGCCATCGAGCCACGGCACGGTTACTGGACCCTGCCGGCCGGTTTTATGGAGAACGGCGAAACCCTGGAACAGGCCGCCGCCCGCGAAACCCATGAAGAAGCCTGCGCGCGGGTGCGCAGCCTGAGCCTCTATACCCTGTTCGATCTGCCGCACATCAATCAGGTGTATATGCTGTTTCGCGCCGAGCTGGTCGACCTGGACTTTGCCCCCGGTGAAGAAAGCCTGGAGGTTCAGCTATTTCACGAACAGGACATCCCCTGGTCAGAGCTGG